>Ga0208849_1002146_pt1 | contig 11384 bp, 12 predicted proteins | sample NGESurdeep072012_10_FD_184470 | JGI IMG/M metagenome (GOLD analysis project Ga0208849, IMG submission 184470) | Arctic peat soil microbial communities from Barrow, Alaska - NGEE Surface sample 53-3 deep-072012 (SPAdes) | ecosystem: Environmental > Terrestrial > Soil > Wetlands > Peat ...
TCGTCGAGACCCGGCTTGGCGCGAAACTTGTTCAGGATATTCTTCCTGGCTTCCTGGGCCGCCTTCTGCCGGTCTGCGAAGCTAGGTTCCTTGAATCCACTCATTGAACGGGCCTTGTCGCTTTCTTGGTTTGCGGTGAGACGATCGATTGGTGTCGCGCCGGGCGCGGCACAGGGGTACGCGCACGATCACGAGCGGCTTTTAGCGCCGCGCGCGCCGGGAAGCCATCAAATATCCGCTAACCGGCGCCAAGTCGCGCGAAAACTGAGGGCAAATCGCAGTTCTGGTCAATACGACGGTGGCGCGCCGGGCCTGTTTGACGCCCCAGCCGAAGCCGGATAGGAGGGCAAATGTCCTCTGCCCAAATAGCCGGTTGCCGGTAGCGCATCGACGGGAAAATGCACGGCGCAGAGCCATTTGAATGACCCAATTCCAGATCAGGCGACACTGGCTGCTCATTCTCGACGCCGTGGCGATCGTCTATCTCCTGCTGGCCTATGTCGTGCTGCCCGCGCTGTGGACCCATCACGAACACGAGCCTGGCCTCGCGTCGCTGCCGATGGTGACCCGCACCGGCACCGGGATTCCCGGCGATGCGCTCAATGTCGGGCTGGTCGGCAGCGAGGAGGATGTGCTGCGCGCCATGCAGGCGGCGGGCTGGTTTCCGGCCGACCCGGTCACCTTGCGCACCAGCATCGCCATCGTCGGCAGCGTGGTGCTGGGCCGGCCCTATAACGATGCGCCGGTGAGCCCGCTCTATTATCAGGGCAAAAAGGAAGCGCTGGCGTTCGAGAAGCCGGACGGCAGGAGCGCCGACCGGCGCCATCACGTCCGCCTGTGGCGGGTGCTTGAAAGCGGAACCGACGGCCGTCCGGTCTGGCTCGGCGCGGTGACCTATGACCGCAGCGTCGGCTTGAGCCACTATACCGGGCAGGTCACCCATCACATCGGGCCCGACATCGACAGCGAGCGCGACCTCTTGATGCGGGATTTGCGCGAGGCCGGAATGGCCGACGCCCTGTTCCAGATTTCGGGCATCGGCCCGACCCTGTTCGGCCGCAATGGCGGCGGCGATGCCTATTACACCGATGGGGAGATCGATGTCGCCAGCCTGGTCGTCAATGGCGTCAGGCGAACCGAGCCGCCGGCGATGCTGCCGCCTCCACCGCTGGTTGCGCTGAAGGATCAAATCTGGCACGGCGTCGGCGGTGCGTTGCCGCCATGAGGCCGCGAAGCCGCCGGGAACCATGCCATGCCGAACCACCTATCGCTGCCGGCCGACGAGGTGACCGAATGAAACCTGCCAAACCGCCGCGCGACTGGCGACGCATCCATCATTCGCCGATGTTCTGGATCGGGGTCGTGCTGTGTCTGGCGGCCATCACGGTTTATGTGATGTCCGACGATCTGGCGTGGCGGTGAGGGCGCCGAGCCTTTAGGCTTTTTTCGGCTCGGAACCGGTCGCGGATTTGGCGTGGGTGGCGCTGCTGCTCGCGTTGGCGAGCGCGCTGCCGAAACTGATCGCGGCAGGGGCGGTTTTGGCGCTCGATGCGGCTTTGCCGGATTTGGTGGCGAGGGCCGAGGCGGCGTGCTTGCCGGAATGTGCGGCGGCGACAACGTGCGCGATCATGATGGGCTCCGTGAACTGTCAGAGCAGCATGCTGATGGTTAAAAGTGCATTAAAGCAAGTCATGATGCGGCAGCCGGCGCGGCTTTCCGTTAACCCTTCCGCCTTTAGACGCGATGTCAGACCTATTTGGCCGCAATTGCGCGCGATGAAGGCGGCCATGAGAACCGTGTTCGTCATTTTTGCCTTGGCGCTGCTGACCATCGCCGGCGAGATCTACTCGGACGCGGTGCTGACCAGCGGACAGGTCGCCCATGTCGCGGTCCCCGATCCCGTGACCATCGCGGTCGCGCACGGCATCCCGCACGACAAACTCAGCCATCACGGCGTTTGAGCGAAAGGTCGGCGTCTGCCGTTGCCGCCATTCGCGCTGTTCCCGCCAAGGAACAAGATCGAGCGTGCTCAAGCGGGCGAGCTCAATTGGTATTTGTGGATGCCTTCGGGCGAGGGAGGTCCGAGGCCTAAAGCCGCGACCGATAACCGTCGACGGCGTGGGCAATGAATATGCCGGCGCTCATAATGCCGAAAAACGCGGTGACTGCTTCCAACATGGCGACGATCCCAAAATGCCCAGCGCGCTCGAACCTAACGACACGCGACGCCGCACAGTCAAAGGAATTTCGTGCGGATTGCCTGCGCCGCTGAATTTTGCAAACCGGCTGATGTTTTGGTGCAACAGATCGGCGCCGACGGATCGAAGGTTCCGCGCAGCTCGCGCAAGCAATGGTTAACGCTTCCGCTTTTCGAACGAAATGTTTGACTGGTTTAGCCTCAATTGCGCGGGACTTGGTTCCACGCGCGGCTTCAGAAGCCGCTGCGCAAGTTGAAGATCACAACTGATCGCAGCCGGTGCGAGCACAGGATGTGAACCGACTTGATCGCCATTAGCCGCGTCGTTCGTACTCTTTGGCGACGCGACTGAGTTCGTCAGCACCGGCCTTTACCGTGGCAGGCAGAAAACCGAGCGTGCGGTCCTTGAACTTCAACCCGAGGAAAGTTTGAGCCACTGCCGCCACCGCATGCGCCTGAGCGCGGTCGCGCGGGCGGCTTGCGGCCTGACGGCTCGGCACTTTCGACAGCCAGAGCTTATGCAGGGCGAACACACGTGGATCGACGCAGGGCAAATAGAGCGGCATGCCGTCCGAACCAATAACCGTTTCCTCGATCCTGGGCGCCTCGATGAGCCAATCGGCACCTTCGGCAGCGATGGGATCGAGGTCTTTCCTGGAGGGTTTTTTAGCCGGAGGATCGACCTCGGGGCAGAACAGGTCAACGAAATAACCATCTGCATTCTGCGCCCGCGTGCCGTCATCATCGGCCGTCGAATAACTCGGATCGGCCTTGCGTAACACGCCCAACACGCCATCGGGCGATATACCGGTCACCAGCAGGCGAAGGTTGTCCCTGGCATCCCACAGCAGGTGGAAATCGTTGGTGGCAAGAAGGCCGCTTTCGAACAGAACACCCGCGCGGGCCTCATAGGCATAGAGGGCGTTGGTGCCGATGACGAAGAGATGCTTGCCAAGCAGGCCAGCGGCATCCAGCTCGCGCAGGATGAGGGAGGGCTCCTTGGGTACGCGGTTGAGATAAAGCGCGCGATTGACGCGCGCCATCGATTTCAGCCGGGCCTGTCCCTTCTTGCGCCGCTCGCGGAGCTGACCATGTTCCTTCATGATCGCTTCGGTTTCAGGCGAGCGCCTGCCCAGCGATCGTTCGGAGTGGTGCGATTTGCGGTAGAGATATTCCGCGCCCTTGCGCGTCACCCAGCGCAGGCTGCCCGGTCTCACTTTGCGCGCAGCTTCCCGCCATGCCGTGAAGGCCTGCCGCACGTCAATCAGCTGACGCCGCTGTTCGTTGCTGAGTTCGGTCAATTGGACAGGCATTTTTCTATCTTAAGCCATTGATATTTTAGAAGTTGCCACTTTTTGTAAATTTTTGCAAGAAAAGCGGCAACTGCGCTGGCGGGAGACTCGAGGGCTTGGCCGCCCAGGAGTGGCGCTCTCCAGGCCTTTCCGGAAGTCGATCGCGCTGAGTGGTTCGACCTGGAAGTCGCCCGATCGAAGATCCTGTCGGGGCAGGTCGAGCTTATCGATCGACTTGAGAAAGAAACGAAGTGAAATCCGAGCAAGGAACAGCGTATAAGCCACCGACGGTGAGGGATAAACTTGAAACCCGCTCGGATGCACCTTATCCGGCGCGCGTTCTTCATCAGAGCCGGAATTTTAGAACTGGAGGCATAGGTCCCGTGAAAGTCGGCGCCGTCAAAGCCCCAGGGGGACTCGATCACATCGCGATCGAAAGCCGCGCCGAACCGCTTCCCGGGCCAGGGCAGATCCTGGTCAGGGTGCGCGCCAGCTCGCTGAATTTTCACGATCTGGCCGTCGTGTCAGGGATGATCAAGACCGCCGACGGCCGCATCCCGATGTCCGACGGATCAGGCGAAGCGGTTGCTGTCGGCGACGGCGTCAGCGCCATCAGGGTGGGCGATCATGTGCTCTCCACCTTCTTTCCGAACTGGGCGTCGGGCGGCCCGGCGCGAGAACGGCTGATGGGGGTGCCGGGGGATCACGCCGACGGTTTTGCTGCGGAATACGTCGCGATGTCCGCCACGGCGTTCACGCGCCTGCCGAAGGGCTGGAGCTTTGCCCAGGCCGCGACCTTGCCCTGCGCCGCCCTGACCGCGTGGCGCGCGCTGATGGTCGAGGCGCGGATCAAGCCGGGAGATGTCGTGCTGACGCAAGGCACCGGCGGCGTATCGATCTTTGCCGTCCAGTTCGCCAAGGCGGCCGGCGCCACCGTGATCGCGACGTCGTCGTCAGATGAAAAGCTGGCGCGCCTGAAGGACCTCGGTGCGGATCATTTGATCAACTACAAGAGCGATCCGAAATGGGGCCGATCGGCCGCGGCTTTGGCAGGCGAGGGGGTTGACGCGGTCGTCGAGGTCGGCGGGCCGGGCACGCTGTCGCAATCGATCCACGCCTGCCGGATCGGCGGCCATATCTCCCTGATCGGCGTGTTGACCGGCGTTTCGGGAGAGGTCCCCACGGCGTTGGCCATGTCCAGGAACGTCACCATCAAAGGCGTCACCGTCGGCTCCCGCCAGGACCAGCAGGAAATGATCGCCGCGATCGATGCCAACGGCATCCAGCCGGTGATCGACGCGACCTTCGCGCTGGACGAGATCGCGGCGGCGTTCCGGCATCAGGTTTCGCAGCGGCATTTTGGCAAGATTTGTTTGGCGGTGTGATGGGGGGAGTTGCGGCACGGTGGAAAGCGCGTGATCGCGTTCTGCATGGAACGCTCGGGTTACGCCGTGAATATAGATGTTCTCGACCTGACCGTTGTCCAATTCGGCGATGATGGGGACTCTGGCTTCTTCACGGACGCGGCCTACTTGATCGCCACGCTGCATTACTAGATCCATTGACGGTGATCGGCATTGCGGCGGCGGCCGGGAGCCAAAGTCATGCCAGCGGGCTTTCGCGTTTGGTATATGCACCCAGAGACATCTCTTGTTCCAGCCTGGCTACGAAGGCGCTTCGTCGGCGCAATAGCCGTCCCGGTATCTCGCCAGGCGCCTTCAGCACGCCATGGACGTGAAACACATCTCCGACCTCGCTTGTTGTGACCGTCTTCTCATCGTGCTTCGGTCCTTTGTTGCAAGGCGGCCAGTCTATGCGATGATGTCTTCCTTGTCGCCAGTCGAAGCGAATGCCATTGGATTTCGAGAGCCATTGAGGATGGATATGCAGACAGTCAAATACCGTTTGTTTGAGCCGCGGCTGGCCCCCCGCAGGACCAAACTGGAGATGCCGGGTTGGGGCGGCAAGCCAGAGCCTCGCCGCGATGGCTCGCATGAATATGCCTGGCACTGCGTTCCGTTCACGGAGGGAGCGCAATACGGCATCGAGATCTTTTATCCGTATGACAATGAACTCCATGTGACGCAGGAGCATGGGCAGGTCGTCCTCACGGGAGATTTCGGCCGTGATCCCGAGACCGGCATGCAATGGCCCCCGTTTCGCAAATTTGGCGAGAACTATTACACTTACCAGTTATTGCTGGATCTTCAGGTTTCCGATGATATGGCGGTGCGCACCGAGCCGCACCCGCGCTACTACACCTCACCAAGCGACGACGTGCCACTTGCTGTGCAGGCTCTGTTGCGGACGAGTTGGTGGCCGATGATTTCGTTCGTGGTCTTCAAGGCACCGCCACCCGGAGTAACCCACATCTTCCGCCACGGTGAGCCAATGCTGCAAATTTTGGTTCTACCGGCGGAGCCGCAGTTCGAATTGGTCCCGATGACGATGGAGGAAGCTGCTGAACGTGAAATGCGCGGCCGGCGCATACACGCCAGCCGCGAGACACTTGCGAAAGACTCAACATGGACTTCGGCGACCGACACGGTTTTTGACGGCACCTACCGCCATATCCTGCGCGCTGCCAAAGCCAAAACGCAGGCAGACCGGACCTAGGCCATCGCCGGCTGTCTAGCGAACCATCACGCCGCCAACACCCGGCACTCCGAGAAAGACGCCGTGATGGTGATGGTGGTGATGGTGGTGATAGCGGTAGTAACCATGGTGGTGGTGGTGGTGATGATGATGGTAGTAACGGAAGTAGCGGTGGTGATGGTGGTGATGATGATGGTAATACTGTGCCAACTGCACTTCGCCAGCTGAATTTGCATCGTGCCTGGCGTTGTCGGCAATTAGCGCCTCGGTGGCATTCGGGATCGGCGCCAACAGGTCAGCGTAGCTTTGCGCAGCAAGCGGATCATTAGACGTGGGTCCTGAGCTCGTCGATGCCTGAGCCCCGCCCATCGTGGCGACGGCAGCAACCGCACCCAATAATCCAGCGATTTTCTTGTCCATATTCAACCTCCAATTGCGCATCTGCGCGGTGAAAACATTCGCCCGGGACCCAACGCCGCATCATCTTGCCGGTTCCGTCCGCCGCCGGATAAAATCCCATCACATCGTTGCTGCAACCCCGGCCGATCCATTGCCCGCGCGCAACGCGCCTTATATTGGCCTGCGCAAAGCTCACCCGCACGGCAACTTGCTTGATCCAAAATCCCGACCGCCAGTCCCGACATAATCGGCGCGGGTGACGGGACGCCGATGGCCGCAATAAGTCTCTTGATCCTGTTGAAAATCGAAGGAGTGGACGGGTGTTCCGATGTCTCCGAACGTCCGCTCCATTATCTCGCGTCGGCTACCGCTCATTTCGGAACAAGCGGTCCGCCTTTGATTTTGTGGCTGACAGCGACCGGGTTTCCTCGTTCGCGTTCGGCTTACTTTTCCCATCCGGTCGCTTCGTCAAGCCAGTGGTTCCGTCGTGCCCACGCTGCTCACCGCTTTTGCCTACATATTGCTGCTTCCGCCTGGTAAGCGGCGACTCGATTCATCGGAGGATTCATATTGGCGACCGAAACCCACCTGCCGCAAGCCAGCCGTTCACCTGAGCGGCTGCCCAAGTTGTCTGATTTGTGCCTCGATAGTCATCCGGTTTTCAGCGCGACCGAGCAGAATGCGAGTATCGCTGCAGCGTTCATGAGAATCTGACGAAGGTCCATTTTAACCCCAAAGCTGTTGTTAGCCAAACCAAGGACTGTTCCAGCGGGCTTTACGCTCTTTGAACCTTGTCGGGATGCGTCCCCGCCCGTTGCGGCAACACAATAATGCACCCGATGATGAAAGCCGCGATGACTGCCGACGCAATGGGACGGCTTAAATTTAGTCCACCATGACTCGGGGGCTTATCGAGGAAGTCACCAACTGTAGCGCCGAGCGGCCGAGTGAGAATGAAAGCCGCCCAGAAGAGCGTGACCCGCGAGATGTTCGTCCAATAGTAAGCCGCAACAAGAATTACCAATCCACCGCCAAACACGAGTGCGCCGCCCTCGTATCCGAGACCGCCGGTATCTGCCAGCCAGTCGCCAAGCGCGGTGCCGAGCGTTTGTGAGAACGTTATGGCCGCCCAATAAAATGCCTCTACCTTGGGCGTATTGACCGTGTCGACCGAGATTGTGCCTTGCGACCAATACCAAAGGCCAAGCGCCGCCATCAGGCAGACAAACAAAAGCGTTGAGCCGCCCGTATACCCGATGCCCAACGAACGGTCGGCGAAATCCGCCATCGTTGTGCCGAACGTCGTGGAAGCAACGATGGTTGCCCAATAGAGGAAGGGATGGAAGTTTTTTGCAGCGATCTGCCAAGCAACCAGCGCAATTAGGACCGATAGGAATATCGCAGTCCCGATTAAGTAGCCCCAATTCAGCGTCATCGTGACAGAGTCACCACCGGTCTCGCCCAGCGTGGTCGCGGCAATCTTGATGATCCAAAAGGTAAGGGTGACCTCGGGCACCTTGCTTAAGGCTGCCTTTGCAACATCATTCATGCCTAAGTCTCTTCCTCGTTGGGGATGACTCGGAACGAGTTAGCCCGCCAAGATGAACCAAATAAAGGCCGGATAGGTTCCGGTCGCTGATACCAGCTTTCGACCGAACGTCGTCAATTCCACGAATATCGGAGTCTCGGCCTGGACACCCGCAGTCCGTGTTGTGCCCAGGATTGGCCTGCTTGGAGCGGTCATGCGCGCGGCGTTGACCTCAAGGTAGGATGAGAATCATTTCCTGTCGGCGACCAATTCGGGCAAGATCCAGTGCTTGTCGGCGATCTCGACGACCTTGGCGGGGTCGATGTTTTCCCAATTGATCGTCGCCGCTTTCACTTTTGAAAACTTTGCCATCACGGCGCGGTCGACGGTATCGTGTCCGTGCTTGTCATGCAGGGCGAGGTTGCCGATCAGCTGGACGCTCCTGAGCTTCGGGAATTTGCTGAACGCGCCCCGTGCGATTTTTTTTGTTATCTCGCCAAATGCCCGGAGCGCGGTTGCCTTGCCGGTTGAGTAAGGCTCGAGCCGGAACTCGACGATCAGGTTTCTGTCCGGATAGCTCACCGTCGCAAAGGTTTGAGAGCCGCGCTCGGAAACCACGCTCTTGGCAAATTCGACCGGGGAGGGTTCGCTGGCCCAGGCGCACTCGGCGAGCAACATGGTTCCGACAAGTAGAGCGCGTGCGAACGTCTTCATCTCGGCTCCATATGAGCGTTTTACCCGAGCAGCATCGTCCGCCAGGCCAGTTTTTGGGCGTCGTGCATCTGTTCAATTACAGGGGAATTTACGGGTTGCCCACCTGCCGTCGGTGCGCGCGAACATCGTCGGCCCGGCCCGTAGGGACTTGCTATTCGGTGCGGATCGGCGGCCGTTTCGCGGTGAATGCAACTGCGAAAGGCTCTCAATCAGGTCACGTAGAACACCACGCTGCGCGCCAGGTAAGCGCCGGCCTGATCCTGGGCCTGCAGGTAATACGCGCCCAACCCACCTGAAAATGCCATGGAAAGCGTGCCGCTGCCGGACGCCGCCGTTATCGGGCTCGGCAGGGCTTTGCCGGTGGTCTCGTTCACGAACACCACTTGCGAACCCTGGGGCAGGTTTTCGTATTGAGCGGCGACCTGGTGGCCCGTGATGCCTTGGAAATTGATGATCGGTGAAGCCATATCGAAAGTTACATCTTCGGATTGACGCCGTCAATGAAATCTACCTGTGCGAATGGAACCGGAGCGGCAACGCGGGCACAGCCCCGCAAGCCGGACTTGACTCCTACTTTGCATGGGGTTGTTTTCGATATTTTTGTTTCAGGCCCTGCCGTGCACCGCCGAAGGGGCGCCATGCCCGGGCTTGAACTGGCGATCCCAGCAGGATTCGAACCTGCAACCCACGGAGTAGAAATCCGTTACTCTATCCAGTTGAGCTATGGGACCGTTACCGGCCTTCATAGCATTGCCAATATGAAAAATCCGCTGCCCCGCCAAGCCCGGTCCGAACCATTTTCCGGGACCAAACGACCAAGCTGACGCGGTGGGCGGTTGCCTTGGGTTCGCCTTCCACGCAAAGCTGCGCTGCGGGTCGCCGCCGGCACAGCCTGAGGGCTCGCTCTGGTCATGTCGCATGCGGCTTTTTCGTCACCTTGTTCCACGGCCATGAGTCCGTCACCTTTTCGCGCCTTTCTGTTTGGTACGCGGCGATCGTCCGCTGTCTGGGAGCTCCACATGATCGGTTTGGTTCGCGCCGTGACCCTTTGCGCCACGCTGGCGTTCGGCCTCGTGGCCGCGCAGGCGGCGGATAAGGCCTTCAAACGCGACGACCTGGCCGATTCGGCGATCAAGCTGGAAGCCCAGATCAAGACCGAGGCAGGTCCCGTCGCCAAGTCGGGGGCGAGCCTGCGCACCGACGCCGACGCCGCCTTCAAGCGCAGCGATTTCCGCACCGGCCTGCAAATCCTCGGGCAGATCGCCGCCACCAGCCCGGACGACAGCGCCAACTGGCTGCGGCTGGCCCGCACCATTTTCCAGATCCGCCCCGCCACCACCACCGAACAGACTTTTCTGTGGGAACGCGCCTCGACCGCGGCCTACATCGCCTATCAGCGCGCCGGCAATTCCGGCGAGGAGGCCGACGCGCTGGCCGTGCTCGGCCATGCTTTGTCCGAGCGCGCGCTGTGGCGCCCGGCGCTGGACAGCTTGCGGCTCTCGCTCGACCTGCGCGAAGTCGCCGACGTGCGCGGCCAATACGAGAAGATGCGCGACCAGCACGGTTTTAGGCTGCTGGATTACACCGTCGATTCCGACTCGGCCTCGCCGCGGGCCTGTTTCCAGTTCTCCGAGGACCTGGCAAAACGCACCGACTTCGCGCCGTTCGTGGCGCTGGCGGGCAACGACAAGCCGGCGCTGTCGGCGGAGGACAAGCAGCTTTGCGTCGACGGGCTCAAGCATGGCGAACGCCACAACATCAATCTGCGCGCCGGGCTGCCGTCCACGGTGCGGGAAAGCCTGCCGAAATCCGCCGAGTTCAACATCTATGTGCGCGACCGCAAGCCGTTCGTGCGCTTTACCGGGCGGGCCTATGTGCTGCCGCGCACCGGCCAGCGCGGTATTCCGCTGGTCAGCGTCAACACCACGGCGGTGTCGGTCAACGTGTTCCGGATCGGCGACCGCAACCTGATCAATACGGTGATCGGCAATGATTTCCAGCAGGCGCTGAGCAAATACCAGCTTTCCGAACTCGGCGACGAGCGCGGCGTCAAGGTCTGGTCGGGCGACCTCGCCACCGCGACCACGCTCAACCAGGACGTCGCCACGGCGTTTCCGGTCGACCAGGCCTTGGGCGACCTGCAGCCCGGCGTCTACGTGATGACCGCCGCGGCCAAGGGCCCGGGCAGCGACGACGACTCTTCGCTGGCGACGCAGTGGTTCATCGTTTCGGATCTCGGCGTGTCATCGTTTTCCGGCAATGACGGCATCCATGTCTTCGTCAATTCGCTGGCCACGACCGACGCGGTCGGCAAGGCCGAGGTGCGGCTGGTGGCGCGCAACAACGAGATTTTGGCGACCCGCAAAACCGACGAGTCAGGTCATGTGCTGTTCGAGGCCGGGCTGGCGCGCGGCGAGGGCGGTCTGTCGCCGGCGATGGTGACGGTGACCGGCGCGAACGCCGACTACGCCTTCCTCAGCCTGAAATCGGACGCCTTCGACTTGTCCGACCGCGGCGTGTCCGGGCGGGCGGTGCCGGCAGGCGCCGACGCCTTCGTCTATGCCGAGCGCGGGGTCTATCGCTCCAACGAGACCGTCTATCTCACCGCATTGCTGCGCGACGGCCAAGGCAATGCCGTCATCGGCGGGCCGCTGACGTT
>Ga0208849_1002147_pt1 | contig 11383 bp, 9 predicted proteins | sample NGESurdeep072012_10_FD_184470 | JGI IMG/M metagenome (GOLD analysis project Ga0208849, IMG submission 184470) | Arctic peat soil microbial communities from Barrow, Alaska - NGEE Surface sample 53-3 deep-072012 (SPAdes) | ecosystem: Environmental > Terrestrial > Soil > Wetlands > Peat ...
GGCGACGGCCGATCCCTGCGCCGGCGTCTGGTTCTGCGCTATGAAGCCGTAGTCGTAGGGATCGTAGCCGTCGTTCAGGGCGATTGAGTTGGGCAGGGTTACGCTGATCGTATCGCCGGCCTGGATACGCACCCGCTGATCCTCGCCGGGCGTATAGTCGGCCGTGGCGTCGACATCGATCATCGGGCCGCGGGCTTCATGCAGATCGAGGAGCAGATTGCCGATCTCGGTCAGGCCGGTGGTCAGTTCATCGATCGGCAGGTCATCCCCGGGCGCTATGGCTTTGAACGCGGCCAGCGCCTGGGTCAGTGCGGCGCGGCAAGTGGCCATCTAGGCGACTGCGGGTTCCGGCTCGGGTTGGGGATCGGCGGCCTTGCCGGTGGTCTTGAACAGCGGATGCTCGATCAGCTGCGCCTGGGCCTCGGGGCTGAGATCGGAAACATCGACCTCCTTCCCGACCGCGAAGGTCTTGCCGAACACGGTCGTTGGTTCGCCGGCGGCATCGCCCTGGAAGGTGGCTTTCATGGGAATATCCTTTGCTCTAGGAAATGTTCGCGGGGAGGGATGAGAGGGGGTGCACCCCTCCCCGCTCGCCACAGTGCGTCGACCGTCAGGCCCTACGCCGGCGATCCGACAGTGTCTTCGAGGTAGTATTCGACGTCGAGTTCCAGCGTCCCGGCGACAGCCGTGGCGGCGGCGGCGTGGACCGTGCCGATGACCAGCTGCTTGGCGCCGCTGGTGTTCTTGTAGAGATAGCCGGCCGCCGCCAATCCGGTGCCGATATCGGCGCTGGCTCCGGCCGTCCGACCAACGGTGGTGATCGCCGCCTTGAACAGCTGGGCAGTGCCGACAACGCCCATATCGATGGAGAGCGTCGGCGAGCCGTTGCTATCCAGTTGCGTGGCGGCTTTCAGCACCATCGAAGCGACGATGGCGTTGTTGGGCAGATAGCCGAAGTTGAGCACGTCGTTCGCCGCCAGGGTCGCAGGGACCGAGACGGTCGCGTGCAGATGCTGGGTGAGCTGGTAAGGCCCGTGCCCGGTCCCGGCGGGCGTCTTGTTGTTGTAGAGGGACGAAGACCAGGTGGCCATGTGAGGTGTTTCCTTAAGATGAGCGGGAAGGGGGGCGCCCGACGATGATCAACGCGTCATCCCCGGGGTTTGTTGTCCCGGGGATCAGCTGTCGGCCGCCGCAGCGACGATGGCGGTGACGATGCCGTTCTGGACGCCGTTGAAGTTGATCTTCTTGACGCCGAGCAGCTCCTCGATGGCGACGCCCGGGCGAAAGCCGTAGTCCTTGATCATGTCGGTCCGGGGCGTGGGCTCCTGGCCCCAGGCGATGCCGACCGCGCCGCCGCCGCAGACGAACACCGGACGAACGTCGCCAGCCGAGCCGCCGATGGCGTTGAAGCCGGCGGTGGCCGCGTAGGTGTCGATCTCCGGGATCTCCCGATGGATGACGCCGTCGTAGAGCAGGTCGCCGTCCTGGAAGAGCGGGTTTTCCTTCATTCCGGTGGCCTCACGGGCGCGGGCCTGGGTGTTGGCCGTGACCATGGTGGTATCGGCCTTCAGGTCCCGGAACGTCCGCGCGCCGTGGAAGGCGACGTAGAACTCACGCCCGTCTCCTTCGGTGGCCCGGAAGGGGCGGATGTGCGGATCGGCGAGCTTGGCGATCCGCTTGGCGAGCGACATGTTGGCGACGCTGGCCTTGGCGGTGGTGGCGACGTTGCCGGCGCCGGTGGCGAAGGTGCCCGAATAGTTCGAGTTCAGCGATCCGAAGAGGATGCGGTCGCTGTTGCCCGCGCACCAGGTGTTCTGTTGCGCCGCGGTGGCCACATCCCAGTTCACCGCCGTGCCGTTGACATCGGTCACGGTCGCGAAGAGGGCCTTGATGATGTCGTCGCGCAGCTTCTCCGATTCCCAGACCCTGAGCGCGTCCTTGGACGCGTCCCACAGGTTGATCTCGGTGCGGAAGGTGGTCGACTTGGGCAGGCGGACGCCATTGCGGCGCCAGTCGATGGTGATCGGGCAGTTGAAGTTGGTCAGTTCCTCCTCGACGCCGTCGAGCACCGTGGCGCCGGTGACGCCGGCCGACTTCAGCCGCCCGATGAACGGGATGTTGATCGTCCGCTTGGCTTCCTCTTCCTTCTGGAACTTGGTGAGGATGATCCCGCCCTTGTTGAGGTCGGAATTGGTCATGTAGGGCATGAAGCGGGACTGGCGCACATACTCCTGGAAGTAGGTGGTGACCCAGACTTGCCGCTCCGATGCGGTAGCGAGAGTGGTTTCGGCCATTGGAGGCTATCCTTTGAACAGGGAGTTGAACGCCTCGCCGTCGCCGACCGGCACGTGCGGCCGTCCAGCGCCGCCGGAACCGGGGGCGTTGGCCAGCGAGCGTGGCGGGGGAGGTTGGGGCGTCTGTTGTTGGGTTGAAGGCTGGACCCGGCCGGCTTGTGCTTTCGCGGCCTTCCAGGCGGTGTATTCGTCGAGGTCGTCCGGGCTGACTTTGGCGAGGAGTTGCTCCCGCTTCCAGGCTTGCACGACCGTCTCGTAGGGGTCCTTCGAGGTCGCAATCTGCTGATTGAAGATCGGATCGAACGCGGGCGAGGTCGGCTCGCATCGCGCGTTGGCCCACTCGTAGGCCTTGGTCACCGTGTCGGCGCCGTATTCCTTGGTCGCCCAGCGCCTGGAGAACTCCAGGTTCTGGACGTAAAGGCGTTGTTCGACGGCCGGGTCGGCGATCTGGGGCTGACGGCTCGGCTCTTGACGGGACTGGTTCGCCTTGTAGGCGGCCAATTCCTTTTCAAGGGCCTGACGCTTCTCCCGCTCATCCAGCATCGCCGAAATGGGAACGTGTCCCTCCTCGCGAAGGCGGGGATCGGCGGCAGGCGGCGGTGCTGGCGGGGGCGCGGCGGGCGTTTCAGGCTCGCTGGCGGCCTCCGGGGGAGCGGCCGAGGCGAACCTGCCCGATGCGTCGCGAGGGCGTTCGGAGGTCGTCTCGGCGGTTGCGTCTTGCGGCGTTTGCGCCGGGGCGTCATCGGCCACGGCGGCGTCGTCTGCCTCGGGCTTGCCGACGAACTCCAGCGGATTATCCATCTTTGATCCCACGCCCGTAGCGGCGGCGGTCCCGTGACGCCCAAACAGTGGCGGCCTGATCCAGCTTGCGGGGCTGGATGCCCGTAGCGCCCGTTAGGACCCTTGCTGGTCCTGCCCGGCGGCGGTTTGTTGTGCGGCGGCCTGCGCGGCCTGGCGTTAGGACGGCTTGCGCGCGCCCGGGTGCGGCTCAGCCGGTTCAAGCGGGAGCGCCGCCGCGATGTCCGGCAAAGCGAAGTCAAATCCGTGCGAAGTCGGGTGGCCGCTATCGATGTAGATCGGCCGGCCATCGATGGACACCTGGCAGGTCCCGGTCTTACAGAGATGGCGCCATGGCGATACCCGCGCGCTGATCAATGGTGAAAGCCGCGCGACTTCCGAGAAATATGGGGCGTTAGACGCAATATAGTGTGCAAGCTTCCAGGTTATTGGTTCGACACGCCCGAGGGCCTGGGATTGTGCACTACGGCGAGGGACATCATCCTGCGCGCCTGGCGGTGGGTCAAAGAGGATCGTTTTCGCCCCTTCATTGTGGATAAAGTATAGCGTGTTTTCGAGCGCGGCATCTACCGCCCGTGCGCCCAGAGCAGTCCCGAAACTCATCTTGGGCATTCCGTAGTACGGGCCCCACGCCGAAATCAATACGACGACTTTTGGCTGCGCGCGTATCAATGCCTTGACGCGAGATCGCGTGTCACAGGTGAATAGGGGCCTCTGCAGGCCGAACATCGGGGCGCAGCCATCTTGGGATACAAGCTCGCCGGCCAACCCGTTGCGTTTCAGGGCGGTGTCCAATGTGTCCGAAATTGCCCAAGCCTGGGAATCTCCCCAAATCAGGATGGTCGGCGCTCTTGTTCGATCTCCGATCAGGCATTCGGTTTTGCAACGAAGGGGTGCCTTGTCGTTTTGCTTAGCGTCGAGGGCGACGACTGAAGGCGTGAAGCGCTGGGACCACCCGCCGGTAATCAGGAATGCCGCGCCGGTGGCGATCAAAGTCAGTGACGCGACAGCGAATGTGACGACCAGCGTTCGCCTTCTGGCAAGTATGGCGCGGCGGCGAACCGGAATTTCAAGCCAGTGATAGGAAGCCGCTGCGAGCAGAAACGATGCGCTCAGCGCGGCAATCGTTTCCAGCGTCGATAGCGGCGCGGGACTCCAATAGCGGGCGAGCGACAGGATTGGCCAATGCCAAAGGTAGAGCGCGTATGACAAGCGGCCGATATAGGCCAGCGGCTTGACGCCGAGGGCCGGCGTCGGCGCGTAGATAAGAAGAGCACAACCCACGCACGGAGCGAGCGCGGCCGCGCCTGGGAACGGCGTGTGCGTGTTCAGCAGCAGGAAGGCGCCGATGATCAGGGCGATCCCCAACGCGGAGAGAATGACGCTGGCGTATTGCGGGGGCCTCTTCGGCTGCACTAGGGCGAGCGCACAGCCAAGCAGAAGTTCCCACGCCCGTGTCACAGGCAGATAGAAGGCCGCTGACGGATTGTGCAGCGCTCCCCATTCGCCAACGGCGAATGACGCAAGTCCGACAATTGCGAGCGGTATTACCCATTTTTTCCCGAACAGCTTCCAGCAAATCCAGAGCCCCAGCGGATAGGCAATATAGAATTGCTCCTCGACCGCCAAAGACCAGGTGTGAAGCAAGGGCTTCAGGGCGGCGGATGTGTCGAAATACCCCGACTCGCGCCAGAATTGGATATTGGAGCCAAACAGATTGGTCGCGATGAGCGACTTGCCGTACGCCGCCAGGTCGTTCGGCAAAAGCAGTAGGGACGCGCCAAGCGTCGTCGCCACCAGGACGGCGATCAGGGTTGGAGCGAGGCGGCGGACGCGACGTTCGTAAAAGTGGCCAACGCGATAACGGCCCTCGGCAATCTCCGTCGCGATGATGCCCGTAATGAGGTACCCGGAGATCGTGAAAAACACGTCGACGCCGGCGAAGCCCCCCGCGAGCCATGTCGCGTGAAAGGCTAGGACGGCAAGAACGGAAACTGCCCTCAGACCGTCAATGTCCGCACGGTATTGCACTGGCGGAGGCTAGCAAGCGCCTCGAGCAAAGCGGTAGCACATTCTGGACCCAGCAGAATTGCGGTGCTCGGTTATGACCAAATGAATGCGAAACGGAGCGCCAGCTGCGCGGCGCCGCTTTCTTTCCGACCAAAGTTGTCTGACAAACCCGCTGCGCCGATGCGGCGACAATCGGCAATCCGCAATCGCCACCATCCTGCAATGGGAAATCGCCGCTTCCCACCCCAAAGGCTGCACCATCTTGGTTCTCCATGAAGGGGACGGAGGCCGTCATTGCGGCGAGGCGCTCTGCTGGCCGGGCGGCGGCTGTTGCGGCTGCTGGACGCTGGCCATCCCTTGTTCCAGCCCCCTCGCCGCGTTGTCCGCGTGCATGGCGTGGGCTTCGGTCAGGGCGTTCAGGGTCTTGGCGAAGCCGGTGGCGTGATGCAGCGCGGTGCGGGCGGTGGTTTCGTCGATCTTGGCCGATGCGCCGGCGACCTGGATTTGATGGGCCTGGTCGGCCTGTTGCTGCTGCGCCTGACTGGCCTGGTCGATGTTGTCCAGGATCGCCCGTTTGTGGGGGATCGGCGATAGCTGCAGCAGTTGCTTGAGGCTGATCTGCTGCTGATAGACCTGGCTCATCCCGACCAGCTGCAGGATTTCGTTATAGGCCTCTTGCTGGACGGTGCCGGTATCGGGCTGGGCGTCGATCTCGATGTCGACGTCCATTTCGGCGACGACGTTCTTGTAGCCGAGGATGCCGGGCTTCAGCATCGGCATGCCGTTTTCGTCCGCGCCGATGGTCGGCGCCCCGCCGTGGACCGGCTGGTTCAGGCCAACGAACTTCGGCGCGTTCTCGTCGTCGGTGACGCGGATGAACTGCGGGGCTTTCCAGTACTGCTTCACCCGGCCCCAGCACTGGCGATAGATGCGAAGCTCCCAGTCCTCCAGCGCGCTGTAGAGGTTGCCAAGCTCGATCAGGCCCGATTGCTGGCGGGCCAGAAGCGCCCTGCCCGATGCGTCGTTCTCGTCGCGACCGAGCACGGCGGGGCTTGGCCCCATGCGCTCGATTTCACTCTTCGCTTCGAGAAGCATCTCCATATTGCCCTGGAAGGCGACGGTGTTGGGGCTGATCCGCCAGCCATACGGGATCACCCCGTCTGGCCTCGCCGCTTCCTTGCGCGCCACGTCGGCGTCGACATCGATGGCGCTGGGATCGGCGACCTCGATGCGGCTGACGCTCAAGAGATGGACGGACTTGCTCCGCCGCTTGTTGATCTCATCCTGCGGGCCGATCATGTCCCACGCCGCGCCGTAGCGGGCATTGTCGCGCTTGACGTAGGCGCTCATCGCCTCGATCGGGCAGTCTGGCTTGCCCTTGTGATCGAGATACGGGCTCCTGGCCGCTTCCAGCACATCGGTCCCGGTGAACACGCACCGCTTCCAGCCGCTCTCCTGGTAGTACATCTCGACCACCATCAGCCGCCGCTGCTTGCGGTCTATCCACGCCCCGCCCGTTCCCGGCCCGGCAAGCGGTCGGTCCTGGTAGGACTCGTCGGGCATGATCCCGCCGCCGGAACCGTTCTCGACCGTGGCCTCGATGGCCTTGGCCTTGTCCGGATAGAGCGCCGAAGCGTCGTCGGCATACATCCACTTGGCGATGCCCAGATACCGCGCGTCCTTGAAGTCGGCGCGGCGCGCGCGGGGATCATGGAAAAACTCCTCCCAGCGCACCTGGGTGATGGTCACTTGTAGATCAGCATCGACGCCGACCAGGGCCGCGCAGGTGCCGGGGACCAGCATGTCCAGGAAGCAGTCGCGCTTGAGGCGCTTGAAGCGGTTGAAGTCGGCGATGTAGCGAAGCACGTCGGTGGCCGCGTCGGCTGCGTCCTCGTTGCCCGGATTGCGTGGCCAGGCCCTGGGGTCGGAACGCCCGCGCTCGGTGACCCCGATGATGCCGTTGATGGCCGGCTTGATGCGGTTGATGACGATGGCCGGCTGGCCACGGTCGTCGAGCTTGCCCAGCTCCTCGCGGGTGAACTGATCGCTGTCGTAGTAGTCGAGCGCGGTGAGGGCGCATCTGCGCGCCGCTTGCGTCAGCTGCTCGGCCTCGGTGAAGTAGCGCTTCAGCTTGGCGAGATCGGGCGGCTGGGTGGAATCGCCGGTATCGTCTCCGGCCGCTAGTCCGGCGCTCTTGTTTGCCGGTCCCGCAATCTGTTGCAGTGCGCTGGCCATTAAGCGGTCTTCCAGCTCGTCGCGCCGGGCCGTCGCGCCTGGCCGTAGCCGAGGTCGCTGGGATTGACCGGCGGTTGCGCGGCCATGGCGGTCAGGGGACGCGAGAGGCAGGCATAGCGCGTTTCATCGGCCACGTGATCCTCCCCCTTGGTGTCGAGGTCTTCGGGCCTGGCCGGATCGTGCTGCAACACCGGTACGGTGCGGATGAAGTCCCGGCAGGTCTCGAACACGTAGAGCATCGGCCCGTCGCCTTGCCCGACGATCCTGGCCCTCATCTGGTCCCATCCCGATAGCGCGCCCGCCTTGCCGACGCGGGTGTTGTCGGCTGGACGGAACGGGATTTTCATCCGCCGCATCCGCTCGCCGACCGAGGGGCCATTAGCCTCGTGGAAGATCGAGGGATCGGCCACGCCGTAAGCGATGGTGTCGCCCTTCTCACGGTCGAGGATGCCTTGAGCTACAGCCTCGGCCTCTAGTCTCAATCCCTCGTTCGGCTTGTCGTTGGAGCCATACCATTCGCGGTAACGAACCATGGCCCCGCGTGGAAGGACATGGCCGCCTTCAACGGGATAGGGGTCGGAGACAATCGCCCACCAGCCGACCGAAAACGGCGCTGCATATCCCCAGTCGAAAGCCCGGAACCGAGTCCAGAGCGCGGGAATCTGAAAGGGTCGAACGACATTGCCGGAGCCCCACTTGTCGAAGAACGCGCCCTCGATGATGTTCCAATCGCCTTCCAGCCAAGCGCGGACCAACTCGGCCGAGCCGGACAGCTTCAGGCGCTCCCGATAGAGCGGATCGTTGATGTCCAGGATCGGGTTGTCGCCAAGCCGGGCCTGGATGAAGAGCTGCGTCAGACCTCCGGGGCCGGTCAGGATGCGGCCGGGACCCGGATCTATGTAGCGAGCCTTGACCCAGTTGTGGCCGGGGCCGCCGGGATTGCACGTCGCCCTGAAACGGCACGGAACGCCGGTGGCGGATCGCAGAGTGGCCTTCAGCTTGTCGATCGGGACGGCTGAGGCGAACTGGGTGAGCTCTTCGACATAGAGCCGGGTGTAGTCGTGCCCCTGGTATCGATCGGCGTCCGCGACGCGATCGAGATAGCGAAAATAGAGCACAGCGCCGTTTGGCCACCGGGAGCGGGACTTCTGCTCCTGCCAGTACGCGCCCTGCGGGAGGTAGATCTCGCGCGCCCGGTCGAGAGTCGGCTCCAGCGCCACGCGCGTGCGCCGAACGAACAGCCCGCGCGCCGACGCGAACCTTTTGGCGTGGTCGGCAAATTCGCCCAGGGACGCGTCGGTCTTTCCTCCGCCGCGAGCGCCGCCATAGACGACTTCGAAAACGTCGCTGTAGACGAATTTATGTTGCGGGCCGGGCTGTGCTTGCCATGGATTCATGGCGCCTCGCGACTGACTGAGTTTGTAAAGGGAAGGGGTGAGCGGCGAGGTCACACATCGCCACTTTGCATATTGCAACACACTTCAAACCGGTCGTCAAGCGCCGATTTATCGCCCGTCGGAATTTTTTAGGAGCGCGCCGGAACCAGGGGGACCAGGCGGCGTTTTCGTCTTGTCATTCCCGCCTATTGTTTCGCCCCCCCGACTGAAGGCGGGAACAGAGGCCCGGGAGAAGCGAACGCTTCCCCGGGCCTTGCCTTGCCCGGGGCGCCGCACGCCTCCAGGCGCAAGACCGGTCCCGCCTCGTCTTTAGAAGGCCCCGCGCACCGCGAACGACAGGACCACGGCGTGGGACGAAAGCTCGCCGGCCAGGCTGACCGGGGTCGCGTTCGACGTGCCGGCAAAGGCGGAAAACTGGCTGCCGATCGCGGTGTGGCGAAAGGAAACATAGGCCGCGCCCAGATCGAAGGTGGTGCGGGGCGATTTGCGCCAGCTGGCCCCGGCGGCGAAGATCAGCCGGTCGCCGTCGGGCAGCACGGTCGAATCGCGGATCGCCCGCGGGTCGTCCTGGATCCCCGCGCGCAGGGTCAGGGCCGCGTTCGCGGCATAGTCGAAACCGACGGCGATCGATGTGGTGTCGCGCTGGCGCACGCCCGGCGCCGGCGGCGTCGCGCCGACGGTGCTAATCGCAAAACCGCCGTAGTCGCTCCAGCCGATCCGCTGGGCCTGGGCCTCGAGGGTCAGCCGCTCCGCCACTCGCCAGCGGGCGGCCAGGGTGGCCAGCCACGGGGTCGAAAAGCGCACGTTGGTTACCGACTGGCCGTTGTCGGTCGCCAGCGAACCCAGCAGCCCGACACTGGTCACATGGCCGCCCAGGGTGTGGGCGATGGCGGCGCGATAGCTGGCCCCCAGGGTCAGGGCGGCGGTCGGCGCCAGCTGCGCCCCGGCCACCCAGCCGAAATTCCAGCCGTTCGCCGCCAGGTTGGCGCGGCCGTCGGCGTCCAGCGGCGAGAGGTTGGGCAGGGCGACCGAGAACTTGGTATCGGCTATTTCCGCATCGGCCCCCGCGCCCAGCCGCAACCAGGGAACCGGCCGCCAGGCCAGGGTCGGCTGGAAATCCAGATCGATCAGCCGCACCTTCACCGCCTCATAGCGGGTGAAGGCGTCGGGGCGCGAGACGGCCCCGAAACCGAATGGCGCGGTGATGGCCACGCCGAGCGAAAACTGGTCGTTCAGCCGCATGGCCGCGGCGGTGTTGGGAACCACCGAGATGTCGAACGGCTCAGAGCGGGCGGCGCCGCCGACCGGGGCCGTGGCCGACGACGGCCGCCGGATCGTCGATCCGGCATCGTCGATGTCGATGTCGGCCGCCACCAGGTGGTTGCCCGAATAATAGGTGCGGCCGTCGATATCGCCGATGGCGGCCGGGTTCCACCAAAGGGCGTCCGCCCCCGTGCTCGCCGCTTCGCCCGAATAGGCCCGCCCCAGGCCCTCGACCGATTGTTCCTGGGCATAGAAGCCCGCGGCCATGGCCGGGCCGCCCACGGCGGCCAGACAGGCGACCGCGGCCGCAAGCCACTTCGCTTTCGATATCCCCATGCCCAGCCCCCCGACCCGCCGATCACCTTACACGGTTGGCGCCGCCTTGCGAGCGTCCACCGGCGCCCTTCCGGCCCGCTTTGAAAAAAACCACCGTGGCGCGCGACGCCAGGTTCGCCTAAGCGAAGGGAAAGCCGCGCTATCTTAGAGAGGGAGCCTTCGCCATGCCCGTCGCCAGCCTCAACGGCCAGCGGGTCTTTTACACCGACACCGGCGGCTCCAGGCCGGCGGTGATCTTCTCCCATGGCCTGCTCATGGATCACACCATGTTCGCGCCCCAGATCGCGGCGCTGAAACACCGCTGGCGCTGCGTCGCCTGGGATGAGCGCGGCCACGGCGCCACCGCCGGCGATACGCTGGCGCCGTTCAGCTATTACGACTCCGCCGACGATCTGGCCGCCCTGCTGGCGCACCTGAAGATCGGGCGCGCGGTCCTGGCCGGCGTGTCACAGGGCGGCTTTCTGTCGCTGCGCTGCGCGCTGACCCATCCGCGCCTGGTCAGGGCGCTGATCCTCATCGACACCCAGGCGGGCAAAGAGGATCCGGCCCGCCTGCCCGGCTATGAAGATCTTGCCGCGCGATGGATGAACGGCGGCCTGACCGACGACATCGCGGGCGTCGTGGAGGCCACCATCCTGGGCCAGGGGTGGGATGGTGCCGCCCATTGGCGCGCTAGGTGGAAGACGATGAAGCCGGCGAATCTCGCCGCCTGTATGCAGACCCTGGGCGGCCGCGACGATATCACCGGCCGCCTAGGCGAAATCAGGGTTCCGTCACTGGTCATCCACGGCGACGCCGACGCGGCCATCGACCTTGCCCTGGCGCGGACACTGGTCGCCGGCCTGCCCGATGCGCGGCTGGTGGTCATTCCCGGCGCCGGACACGCAGCCAACCTCACCCACCCCGGGCCGGTGAACGCCGCGATCGCGGCGTTCCTGGATGGCCTGAAAGTCTAGAGCGTTTTGCGGTCACGCTGAAGCGTATCCATCGTGGCGGAAGTAGTTGGCGCATTCCTGGGGGGTGAACTCGTCGAGGACGTGTCCGATCCGG
>Ga0208849_1002151_pt1 | contig 11364 bp, 7 predicted proteins | sample NGESurdeep072012_10_FD_184470 | JGI IMG/M metagenome (GOLD analysis project Ga0208849, IMG submission 184470) | Arctic peat soil microbial communities from Barrow, Alaska - NGEE Surface sample 53-3 deep-072012 (SPAdes) | ecosystem: Environmental > Terrestrial > Soil > Wetlands > Peat ...
GCAAGACGGAAGAGGGCGAGACCTCGCCGGAGGGCGCCGAGTCCTCGCCCCAGCCCCGCGCCGGCTCCGAGCCACCGGTGCATCCACGCCAGAGCGGGCTGCCGCACCCCGCCCTGAGCGCCTCGACGCTGGCGCCGCCCGAGGACGAGGCATACGTGCCCTCCCCGCAGGAGCGCCTGCGCCACGTCTTCTCATCGGAGATACCCGAGAACCTGATGGACCGGCCGGCGCAAGGACGCCCCGTGATGGACGACTATTCCCACGGGCACTCGCTCGCGGCCAGCTCTCCCGGCACGGTGGGGCAGCCGGTGATCCGCGTCGTCGGCGTCGGTGGCGCAGGCGTGAACGCCGTCAACCGCATGGTCGAGGCTGAGGTCGAGGGCATCGAGTTCGTCGCCGTCAACACCGACGTGCAGTCGCTCCAGCAGTCGACCGCCGACATCACGCTGCACATAGGCGCTGAGCTCACGCGCGGCCTCGGATCCGGCTCGGATGCGAACGTCGGTCGCCAGGCCGCGATGGAGGACTACGACCGCGTCAAGGCGCTGCTCAAGGGCTCGGACATGATCTTCATCGCCGCCGGCGCCGGCGGTGGCACCGGTACCGGTGCAGCCCCCGTCGTCGCGCGCATCTCGCGCGAAATCGGCGCGCTCACCGTCGCAATCGTCACCAAGCCGTTCGGCTTCGAGGGCACGCGCCGCGGCGAGCAGGCCGAGCGTGGCGTAGGCGCGCTCGCGGACGAGGTGGACACGCTGATCGTCGTGCCCAACGACCGTCTGCTGGGCGTGCTCGACAAGCAGACCGCGATGGTGGAGGCGTTCCGCGTCGCCGACGACGTGCTGCGCCAGGGCGTTCAGGGCATCTCCGATCTCGTCACGCTGCCCGGCCTCATCAACCTCGACTTCGCAGACGTCCGCACGATCATGAGCGAGGCCGGCAACGCGCTGCTCGGCATCGGCATGGGCGTCGGCGAGAATCGTGCCACCGAGGCCGCCATGCAGGCCGTCTCCTCGCCGCTGTTGGAAACCTCGATGGAGGGCGCGCGCTCGATCCTGCTGTCGATCACCGGCGGTACCAACCTCTCGCTGTGGGAGGTCAACGAGGCCGCCAAGTCCGTAGCCGAGGCTGCGCACCCGGACGCGAACATCATCTTCGGCGCGATGGTCGACGAGAAGCTCGACGATCAGGTATGGGTGACCGTCGTCGCCACCGGCTACGGCGACGAGGGCAGGCGCAAGAGCGCCAACCGCTTCAAAGAGCCCGCCACCACCGGCGAGGTGAGGGCCCGGCGCACTGCGCCGGCCCGCCCGAGCCGCGAGCCACGGCGCGGCGTGGTGCTCGACGATCTAGACGTCCCAGAGTTCCTCCCCAACTTCTGAGGCCGTCGACGCTTCGCATAACTGCGTCCTCGGTCGCTCGCGTGCTAGCCGGTTCGGGGATGCGAGCGCAAGCGAGTGTCTCCCGGTCCGGTACGCCACGCGAACTGCCTGTGCCCCGAAGGGGTGCGTCCTTGTTCTGCTCGATCGACGACCTCAGAAGGGGCGCTTTGCTTGGCCTGAGGCGCTCCGCATTGACGCGGCCGCCTGTGGTATCGCTCTGCAATGGGCGAAGCTGAGCGAGGAGTCGTCGCGGCGGGGCACCCGCTGACGGCGCAGGCCGGCGCGAGAGTGCTGCGCGAGGGTGGCAACGCGGTCGACGCGACGGTCGCGGCGATGCTCACGTCGTTCGTCACCGAGTCGCTGCTCACGGGTCTCGGCGCTGGTGGCTACATGATCGTTGCGGGTGCCGGGATCGAGCCGACGCTGCTGGACTTCTTCGTGGCGGCGCCGACGCGCATCGGCGACGGCTCCGAGGTCGAGCTGCTCGGCGTCGGCGTCTCCTTCGGAGACGCCGAGCAGGTGTTCCACATCGGTCCCGCCTCGTGCGGCGTGTACGGGGTTCCGGCCGGCGTGTGCGAGGCGGTGCGCAGGTGGGGCACCGTCCCGCTCGAGGATCTCGCCGCGCCGGCGGCCCGCCTCGCGCGCGAGGGCGTCGTGCTCAACGCCGGACAGGCGTATGTGGCCGAGATCCTCGTCGAGCTGTTGACGTCAACGCCCGAGTCGGCCGCGCTGTGGGCGCCGGACGGGCAGTTGCTGCGCGAGGGCGGCCTGCTGCGCAACCCCGAGCTGGGCGACGCGCTGATGCGCCTGGCGCGCGACGGACCCGAGCCGTTCTACCGCGGCGACGTCGCGGCGTCGGTGTGCGACTGGCTGCTCGAGCGGGGTGGCTCGCTGCGCCCGGCGGACCTCGCACGCTACGAGGCGATCGAGCGAGAGCCGATCGAGATCGCCTACCGCGACCGGCAGATCCTCACCAACCCACCGCCGTCGGCCGGCGGCACGTTGCTCGCGTACGCGCTCGCGCTGCTCGACCGGGGATCCTCGCCGCCGACGCTGCGGTCGGTGATCGACGCGATGGCCGCGGCGCAGTCTGAGCGCACTCCCGATTTCGTCGAGGGACTCGACCAGGACGGCTTCCTCGAGCGCTTCCTCGCCACCCGTCTCGGCTCCACGACGCACATCTCGGTGATCGACGCGCAAGGGCGCGCGTGCAGCGCCACGTGCACCAACGGCGAGGGGTCCGGGGTGGTGGTGCCGGGCACCGGCATGCACATCAACAACGTCATGGGCGAGGAGGACCTCAACCCGCTGGGCTTTCACCGGCATCCTGCCGGTCGGCGGATGCCGAGCATGATGGCCCCTTCGGTGGTCATGCGCGACGGCGAGGTGGAGCTGGTCCTTGGCAGCGCCGGTTCCAACCGCATCCGTTCTGCGCTGCTGCAGACGATCGTGGGAGTGGTCGATCACGGCATGCCTGTGCGCGAGGCGGTGGGGGCGCCGCGGGTGCACTTCGAGGATGGCGTCCTCTTCGCCGAGCCGGGGGTGGAGCTCCAGGAGCTCGACGCAGCGGCGCGGGTCGTTCGCTTCGGAGCGCTCAACCTGTTCTTCGGCGGCGTGCAGGCCGCCCTGAAGATCGGTTCGAGTATCACCGGCGCCGGCGACCCTCGCCGAGGCGGTGTCGCGGTGAGCGGATGAGAGGCGCACTCGCGCTGTGTGCACTCGCCGCGACGCTCGTACCCGCGGGCTGCTCCGGCGTCACGGCGGCCGACCTGTTCGTTGTGAGCCGCTCCGGCGCAACGCCTGGCGCAAAGCTGATGCTGCTCGTCAACGAAGAAGGCGGCGTGAGCTGCAACGGGCGCCAGGCCCGGCAGAAGCTCGAAGACGCGCAGATCGTCAAGGCGCGAGAAATCCAGGAAGAACTCCTGAAGCCATCGTCTGCTCACCTGTCACTGCCGGCAAAAGCGGGTTCGACGCTGACCTACCACGTACGCGACGAAAGCGGCACGGTGAGCTTCAGCGACAACTCCGCCGAGCAGCCGTTGGTCCTGCACAAGCTGCAGCTGTTCGTGTTGCAGACCGCGCAGCAAATCTGCCACCTCTCGGAGTGACGGCTCCGACTTCACGCTATGATCCCGCCCCCGTGGTGCGCTTCTGGGACTCTGCCGTTCTGCCGTTGCTCGAGGCGCGCTCGCCGAAGAGCGTGATCGAGATCGGTTCACGCGACGGCGGCCACACGCGCCTCATCGCACAGTGGGCGGCCGGGCACGGAGCGAGTCTGCACGTAATCGACCCTCAGCCCAACTTCGACGTCGACGCGTATACGAGTGAGTGGCCGGGCCATCTGACGATCCATCGCGATCTCAGTCTGAACGCGCTCTCGGCGATCGGACCGGCCGACATGATCCTGATCGACGGCGATCACAACTGGTACACGGTGAACAACGAGCTGCAGGAGATCGAGCGGATCAACCCCGACTGGCCGCTCGTCCTGATGCACGACGTCGGTTGGCCGTACGGCCGCCGTGACATGTACTACCAGCCCGAGACGATCCCAGCCGAGCATCGCCAGCCCTACGGAAAAGGGAGGATGCGGCCGTTTCACTCAGCCCTCACGGATCTCGGCAGCAACAGCCCGATCCTGCGGGCCGAGCGCGAGGGCGGGTCGCACAACGGTGTCCTCACCGCCGTCGAGGACTTTCTCTCTCAGAGCGACAGGGAGCTGCTGTTGTTCGCGCGACCCGGCCCGGGTGGACTCGGGATCATTGCCAGTGCGGCCGCGCTGAACGGGGACGCCAAGCTAGCCCGCGCGCTGTCCGAGGTCCACGACCCCGAGTACACGGTGACGATCTCACCCGTGTACGGCACACGCGAGTTCGGTGACGTGGGCGTTCGTGTCGAGTCGGGGAACGGTGCGCCGAGCTGGATGACCCGTCTGCGGCGGGCACAGCGGCGCCTCAGGCGTGGACTTCGCCCTCTCGCGCGGTAGCGCAGTGCTTCACATCGCGACAGTGCACTACGGTTCGCCGAACTGGATAGAGATCCAGGCCAGGTATCTGCGTGAGCACATCTCCGTCCCGTATGAAACCTGGTCGTCGCTGGAGCGGATAGACCCCTCGTACGCCACTTACTTCGAGCACGTCATCGAGCAGGGCGGCCGTCACTCCGACAAGCTCAATCATCTGGCGATCGAGATCTCGCACGAGGCGTCTGACGGCGATCTGCTGATGTTCCTCGACGGCGACGCATTTCCGATCGCCGACCCGATGCCGCTCATCGCCGATGGTCTCGCGAAGGCGCCGCTGCTCGCGGTCAGGCGCGTCGAGAACGCCGGCGACCGGCAGCCACACCCATGCTTCTGCGTGACGACGGTCGGAGCCTGGCGCAGCTTGCCCGGTGATTGGTCGAAGGGCTACACGTGGGTGAACAGCGAGGGGGAGAAGGTGAGCGACGTCGGGGCGAACCTGCTGCGCCAACTCGAGCTCACGAACACGCCGTGGGTTCAGGTGCTGCGCTCCAATCGCATCGATCTGGACCCCGTCTTCTACGGCATCTACGGCGACGTCGTCTACCACCATGGCGCGGCCTTTCGTGCAGGCCAGCTGAGCCGTGTCACCCGCGCGCTCAGACCTGAGCCGCGGGCCCTACCGCGGGTACCCGTGCTGCGGCAGCTCGTTGGTCGCGACAATTCGAACAAACGGCGTGCGTGGGAGCGGCGCACATACGAGCAGCGCGAACATCAGTCGGAGCGCATCCGCGAGAACATCGCAGCGGGCGGCTCAGAGTGGCTGACCGACTTCATGTAGTTCTGCGGGTTAAGTCGGCTGGCCAGTGAGCTCTTGCGGTTGCTTGCGCGTTTCGTTGCTTGCGCATATGGCTCGCGACAGCTACCTTAAGCCTATAAACTGCGCCCGGACGGATGTTGTAGAGCGTTTCGTTCGCTCGAGGCCATCACCGGCGACTATGGAGGGTTGCGTATGGTCAGGCCGGCCGAGTTTGGTTCCAACAGTGCTACGGGTTTCCCGATGACAGAGCGTCTCGCGGCCCCGTCGCGGGTGTACGTATCGTGGCGTGCGCTTGCATTGGCCGGGTTGGTGGCGTTGCTCGTCGGCGTAGCGCTCTACGAGGGTCTTCTCACCGGCAACGGCTCGCTTGCGACACCCGCGGCGCGCGTACCCGGCGCATCTGCGCTCGGCCCCATGCGCGTCGCGTCTGAGGCGCGCGCCTCTATCTCAGCGGCGCTCGGCCTCGACATTCCCGCCTACCACCTCACGGCGAACGCCGGCGCTTTCCGTGCGGCCAACACCGCGCAGCATCTGCGGATCGACTTCGCTCGCTCGGGTGTGGTGCTGAGCTCCGGGCGCGGGCGGCTCGGCCTGCGCCTCCGCGCCGAGGGCAGTGGCAATTCGCTGCGCGCAGTCGGCACCGCCGGACCCGAGCTCGAGCGCGCAAACCGTGTCGCCTACGTGCGCGCGGGAACCACCGAGTGGTACGTCAACGGTCCCCTCGGGCTCGAGCAGGGCTTCTCGATCGCGCGCGCGTCGGCCTCTGCCGGAGCGCTGACGTTGGCGATCGGCGTCTCCGGCGCGAGCCACATTGCGCTGGCGGCGGGTGGGCAGAGCGCGCTGCTGCGCGACGCCGGCGGCAACGAGCTGCGCTACGGAGGCTTGAGTGCGCGCGATGCCGACGGGCGCGAGCTGCGCACGTGGCTGACGCTCGACGGTCAGCTGCTGCTGCTGCACGTCGACGCTCGCGGCGCGCGCTTTCCCCTCGTGGTCGACCCAATGGTCGAAGCGGAACCGGAACAGAAGCTCAACGCGGGGTCCGAAAGACTTTCTGCCGGCAGCTCGGGAGAACCGGCGGAACGGTCCCGGTTCGGGTGGAGCGTGGCGCTCTCCGGCGAAGGTGATACCGCGCTGGTGGGCGCGCCTGGCGAAGACAATGGGGTCGGCGCCGCGTGGATATTCACGCGTTCCGCTAACGGGTGGATACAAAAGGGCGCCAAGTTGACGATCCCGCCAGGCGCGCTCAACGGTGAAACGTGCAGCGATGTTGAAGAAGATGACGAAGAAGAAGGCGAAGAACCCGGCGAAGGAGAAGGCCGCCCGTGCCACTTCGGGCGAAGCGTCGCGCTCTCAGCGGACGGCAACACCGCGGTGATAGGCGCGCCGCGAGAGAACGGGAACAGCGGGGCTGTGTGGATCTTCACGCGCTCGGGCGCGAGCTGGTCAGCTGGCACCGAGCTGCGCAGTCCCGAACCTGAAAGCACGCAGCGCTTCGGCGTGAGCGTGGCGGTGTCGGCTGACGGCAGCACGCTGGCGGTGGGCGCCCCGCGGCTGAACGGAGGCCGGGTGTGGGCGTTCACCAGTTCGGGCTCGAGTTGGTCGCCGCTCGGTGGGCCGCTCACCGGAGCCGGCGAGGCAGGCGACGGCCTCTTCGGTCAGAGCGTCGCGCTGTCAGCTGATGGCAAGACGATGCTGGTTGGCGCGCCCAGCGACAGCGAACAGCAGGGGGCGGCGTGGGGCTTCAAGCGCTCGGGCTCGGGCTGGGAAGAACAGGGCCCGAAGCTGACAGGTGGCATCCCGAGCCCCGAAGCGCGCTTCGGCTCGAGTGTGGCGCTGTCGGGAGACGCCAGCACTGCGGTGGTCGGCGCGCGGGGCGCTGACAACGGCAACGGCGCCGCGTGGGTGTTCTCCAACACGGACACAGGCTGGGTCGAACAGGGTCCTGCGCTCAAGGGCGAAGATGAAGCCGGTGAAGGATTCGGTGGCAGCGTCGCGCTGTCCTTCGACGGCAGCGTCGCGGTAGTGGGCGCCGGTCAGGCCGACAGCCACCGCGGGCGGACGTGGCTGTTCGAGCGCTCCGGCGGTAGTTGGGGCTCGGCGCAGGAGAAGCTCGGCGCGGGCCTGTCGGGACGCGGCGCGTTCCAGTTCGGCTCGGGCGTGGCGCTGTCCTCCGATGCCGAAACGGTGCTCGTCGGTGCCCACTCGGAGGAACGGGCAGGGGCCGCGTGGGTGTTCGGTCCGAGCCCGTCCGTGGCAGCCGTGACCCCCAGCAAGGGGCCCGCGACGGGCGGAACCAAGGTGACGATCACCGGAGAACACCTGTCGAGCGCGTTCGCCGTGCGCTTCGGGTCGACCGCGGCCCGCAGCTTCACGGTCGAATCGGCGAAATCGATCGTCGCCGAATCGCCCGCCGGGACCGGCTCGGTCGATATCACCGTGGAAACTCCCGTCGCCGTCAGCGCGACCGGTGAAGGCGACCGGTTCACCTACGCCGGCAAAGGTGGCGGCGGGGGCGGTGGCGGAGGCGGGAACCCCGGCGGCGGAACCGAAAAGGAAGAACCGCCGGCCAGCCCGCAAACGCCGAATGATCTCTCCAGCGCCACCGGATTGCTTTCGCCCCTCGCTACCGGCAGCGAGATCGTCGTCCTCTCGTTTGGAGCCGCCGCGCACCCAGCCTGCAACGTGTCACTGCTCAGCGGCAGGATCGCAGTGCAGGCACATGCCCGCGCACTCGTCAGGCTGAAGGCGGTCGGCGCAGGCACGTGCCGCGGCACCTTGACGCTGAAGGTCAAGCGCAAGTCGGCGAAGGGGCGGTCGCGCTCGAAGCGCATCGCCGTCGTCTCCTTCTCGCTCGCCGCCGGCAAGCTCGCCACCGTCAAGCTCGCGCTCAACGCCTCCGGGCGCGCGCTGCTGCGCGCAGGCCATGGACGTCTGAGTGCGAGCCTCGTCGTGCTGAAGTCCGTGCCCGCTCCGGCCCAGGCGCGCACCGCCAGGGTTCGACTCACGCGGCGGTCAGCCGCGCCGTCGAAGACGCCCGCCGCCCGCTAGCGAGCCGGCGGCTTGCGCGCTGCGAGCATCAGGTTGTAGAAGATCGCCGACGGCAGCCGCGACTCGAGCAGCCGCCGGTCGAGCTCCTGCAGCACCAGGTAGCCGCGGTAGGCATAAACGCGCCAGGCCCACGGCACCTCCTCGGGCTCAGCGGTCGACTCCAGCGTCCGGTTGGCCCACCCGAACCAGTTGGCCAGCAGCTCCTCGCCGCTGACGCGGACTTTCTCGAAGCCGGCTGAGCGTGCGAGCCGCGAGAGCTCGGTCGGTGCGAACGCATGGACGTCCACGACACCCTCGAGTGCCGCGTCCGGCGCTCCGCCGTCCGCTGTCCGCGCGGCTGCCGCACCGATCGCGCGGCGCCACAGCGGCGCCATCGTGCTCGCCGCGCGCTTTGGCACTGCCGCGAGGCGGTCGCCGTAGAGCGAGGGCTCTCCCGCGAACAGCACTGTGCCGCCGGGCGCGAGCACGCGCTCGAACTCAGCGAACGCGCGCGCCAGATCCGGGATGTGGTGCAGCACCGCGTGCCCGAGGACCAGGTCGAAGCTCTCATCCGCGAACGGCAGCTGCTCTGCGTCGGCCGTCTCGGTGCGCACCTCGAGTCCGAGCTGCGCGGCGTTCTGCTGCAGCGTCTCGAGCATGCCGGGGGAGATGTCGCTGCAGGTGGCGGAGCCGATGATTCCGGCGCCGAGCAGGTTGAGCGTGAAGTAGCCCGTACCGGAGCCGATCTCGAGTGAGCGCTCGTAGCGAGCAGGCTCGCCACGCAGCGCCTTGCGCACCTTGGCAGCGACCTGGTTGCGTCCGATCTCGCCGAAGTCGATGCCCCACTTGGAGTCGTAGTGGTCGGCCGCGACGTCGTGATAGCGCGTGTTGGCGTCGCGTATCTGCTCGGCGCTCAGAACGGAGGGCATGGGGCGGACCATATACTCGCGCGCCGTGCTCGCGTCTCGTACCCGCAGCCTGACTGCATCGACAAAAGGCGTCTATTGACATCAACTTCGCACACGGATCCCGCGGCCGCGTCCTACCGCCAGCGCGACCAGCCCGACGGGGTCCCGCCGCTTGCGCTGACGGGCGAGCGCACCCTTCCAGACGTTCCCGAGGAGAACTACTGGTATCGCCGCCACCTCGTCGTGTACGAGTGGATCGCGCAGCAGCTACGAGGGCTGAGCGCGATCGACATGGCCTGCGGCGAGGGCTACGGCGCGGACGTGCTCGCTCGCGCCGCAGCGAGCGTCGTCGGGGTCGACGCCAACCCCGAGGCCCACGCGCACGCTCGGCTGCGCTACACCCGCGCGAACCTCCGCTTTGTGCGAGACCTCGTCGAGCATTTCTCCGAGCCGGCTGACGCGATCGTGTTCCTGCAGACGATCGAGCACCTGGAGGACCCCGGCGCGGTGCTCGAGCATTTCCGCTCGTTGGTCGGCGAGCACGGAGCTGTGTTCGTGTCCACGCCGAACGTGCTCACGCTGGCACCGCGTGGCGCGCCACGCTCGGACAATCCCTGGCACGTGCACGAGTACCGCCGAGCCGAGTTCGAGCAGCTCTGTCGCGCGCATTTCAACACCGTCGAGCTGTATGGCCTGTTCCACGTCCGCAAGCTGCGTGTGCACGAGCTCGCGCTGCGCCTGGGATGGGACAGCGTCCACGCCCGCCTCGGCCTGACCCGGCGCTTCTACGAGTGGTTCACGCCGGCGATCGCGGCCTCGGACTTCCGCCCGCGCGCCGCCGGCGAGGACGACATGGACCGGGCTCTCGACTTCATTGCGGTGTGCCGGCCGTGAGCGCCGGCCGCGAGGGCGGCGCGCTGGCGATCGTCCTGCACACGCACATGCCCTACGTCGAGGGCTTCGGCACGTGGCCGTTCGGCGAGGAGTGGCTGTGGGAGGCGATCGCGGGGTGCTACCTGCCGCTGCTCGAGCTGCTCGACGAGGGCGCTCCGCTGACGCTGTCGCTCACCCCGGTGCTATGCGATCAGCTGGAAGCCGCCGGCCTGAGCGAGCGCTTCGCCGCGTTCGTCGAAGGCGTCCGCCGTGAGACCCATGAAGAGGACGTAGCGGGGTTGCGCGCGGGTGGCCACGAGGCGCTCGCGCTCGAGGTCGAGCGCTCCCTTGGCGACTACACGGGCGCTCTCGAGAGCCTGCACCGGCGCGGAGGCGACCTGCTCGGGTCGCTCGCCCGCCACGCGCAGTGGACGTCGGCGGCGACGCACGCGGTGCTCCCGCTGCTGGCCACCGACGCGGGTTTGCGACTGCAGCTGCGCAGCGGCATCGCGGCGCACCGCGCCCGATTCGGCGAGGGCTGGCGCGGAGGCTTCTGGCTACCGGAGTGCGGCTACGCCTCGTGGCTGGAGCGCTCGCTCGAGGACGCAGGGGTGAGCGCGGTCTGTGTGGAGCTCACCAACCGCTTCGGGTTGGGCGCCCGCGAGCACCTGTGTCCGATTGCCAGCGAGTCCGGGGTCCTGCTCGCGCCGATCGACCGCGCGACGATCAAACTGGTCTGGAGCGACGCGGGCTATCCGGCAGACGGCGCGTATCGCGACTATCACCACCACACCGTCCACCACCACAATCCCTGGAACAACGACGGTGGCGCCTACGAGCGTGCCGGCGCCGTAGCAGTCGCGCAACGGCACGCCGCCGACTTCGTCGCGCGCACCGTGGCGCGCCTGCGCGATGCCAACGAAACGCCCTCCGGCGACGCGCCGCTGCCAAACGGCGGGCTCGTCGTGTGCGCGCTGGACACGGAGCTGCTCGGGCACTGGTGGTACGAGGGCATCGTCTGGTTGCGGGCCGTGGTGGAGGAGTGCGCTCGTCAGGGGCTCGAGCTGCTGCGCCTGGACGACGCGCTCGAGCGTTGCACCCCGGTGGAGCGCGAGCGCGAGCTCGAGCTCGAGCCGTCGGCGTGGCGAGCGAGCACATGGGGGCGGGACGGCGACCTGTCGACGTGGTCGGGTCCGCAGGTCGACACGATGGCGTTCGCGATGCGCGCAGGCGAGCTGCAGTTGGTGGCTGCGGGGGAGCGGGCGGGAGCTGCGGCGGTGCGGGAGCTGCTCGCGTTGCAGGCGAGCGACTGGCCGTTCATGGTCAGCCGCGACATTGCCGCGCCATACGCGCGCGAGCGCTTCCAAGAGCACCAGCAGGCGCTCGCGCGGGCCC
>Ga0208849_1002152_pt1 | contig 11360 bp, 9 predicted proteins | sample NGESurdeep072012_10_FD_184470 | JGI IMG/M metagenome (GOLD analysis project Ga0208849, IMG submission 184470) | Arctic peat soil microbial communities from Barrow, Alaska - NGEE Surface sample 53-3 deep-072012 (SPAdes) | ecosystem: Environmental > Terrestrial > Soil > Wetlands > Peat ...
CTGTAGCATTGGCGGTCCGCTCACGATCTGCACTGTATCCGCCTCGCCGGTGTTCTTGAATGAAACCAGTAGAGTGACCACTCCTTCAACATGCGCCGCCTTCGCAATTGGCGGATAGACAGGCTGCGCCCCGTCGGTAACCGATGTCAGCCCGCCGCACGTATTCGTCTGCGCAAAAGCTGCCGTACTCAGAACAAGGAAAAGCAGCACCGTCTTCATGCGAGAAAGTGTACGGCAGTAGAAGGCAGGCGCTGGTAGGATGGCACTCAGGAGGCGGCAATGGCAGACCGAATCGAAGTGACGTTGGAGGATACGGGAAGCATTGAGTTTCTGCGCAGCAAAGTGCGCCGTGGCGAATTTGCCTCCGAAGCCGATGCCGTGAGAGAGATAGTTGAAGCGTGGCGTGACGAAGATGCGGCTTATGAACGGTGGCTCAATGTGGAGATCGCCGCGCGGTATGACGACGCGATGGTCCATCCGGAGCGCCTGATCTCGGCAGAAGAGCTCGAGATGCGGCTGGCAGAACGAAGAAGACGGCGGGAGGCGCTCGCCTCGTAAAATGCGCGTCATCTTTTCGCCGGCTGCTGAGAACGATTTCGCCGAGATTGAAGAATATCTTGCTCTTCGATTCTCACCGAGGAATGCCAATCGGTTCGTTCAGCGGATCGTCCGCGAATGCCTTTCTCTGGCACATGCTCCTCAGCGGGGAAATGCGCGGGATGATATACGCCCTGGAGTTCGGACAATCGGTTTCGAGCGGCGGGCGAGTATTGTGTTCGAAGTGAACGAGGTTGAGATCATCATTCTGGGTGTGTACTACGGTGACCGCCAGTTCGATGTGACTGGTTAGTCAAGTCCGCTCACACCGCCGACGTCTGCTCATCGAGCTGCGTCGCCGTCGTCTCCCACTCCGCAGTCAGTTCGGCGTGGCGGGCGCGCATGGTCTCCAGTTCGGCAGCCGCGCGCTGCGACTCGTCCGCGGAGACGAAGTGGCCAAGGCGCTCTTCGGCGTCGATGATCTTCAGGTCGAGCGTATTCAGCTCGGATTCGATCGCGGTGACCCGCTCTTCGAGTTGCTTCAGCTTGATCGGGTTCAGCCGCTTGGCGGGCGGCATATTCTTCGCTGATTCCGGCGTGCCTGCCGTTACGATCTTCGCCGCAACTGGCTCAGCTTCCATCGCGGCTGCTTTGGCCCCGTTGCCGCTGGCCTTCTCGTTCGATTTCGGCGTGGCAATTCCGCTGGCCAACGACACTGCCACTTTCTCAGGACCGCCGCCTTTGCGCCAGAGGTACTCCTCGTAGTTGCCGGGATAGATATGCACGCGGCGGTCTTCAACCTCGAAGACGCGCGTGGCGAGGCCATCGATGAAGTAGCGGTCATGCGAAACGAAGAGCACGGTCCCGGTAAAGTTCGCGATCGCCTCCAGCAGCACGTCCTTGGCGCGGAGATCCAGGTGGTTGGTCGGCTCGTCGAGCAGCAGCATGTTCGCGGGTGAGACCAGCATCTTCGCCATCGCATAACGGTTGCGCTCGCCGCCGGAGAGCACGCCCAGCGTCTTGTACACGTCGTCGCCGGAGAACATGAAGCAGCCGAGCAATGAACGGAGCTCGACCACAGGAACCTTCGGCGCGATGCCGGCGATGTCCTCCAGCATCTTCGCATTGGGGTCCAGCACCTTGTACTGGTCCTGCGCGAAGTAGTCCGCGAGGACATTGTGGCCGAGCTTGATCTCCCCGGAAGTCGGCTCCTCCTGCTGGCTGAGCATGCGGATCAGCGTGGACTTGCCCGCGCCGTTTACTCCCACCAGTGCAATGCGGTCGCCGCGATCGATCTGGAAGCTGACATCCTCCAGCACGCGCTTGACGCCGCCCGGCTGGCCATCCTGCCCGGGCGGCATCGGATAGTCCTTGGTCAGGTGCGAGACCTCAATCACCGTGCGGCCGCTGGCCGGCGGCTGCGGGATGGTGAAGTGGATGGTCGCCTCTTCATCCGGCACCTCGATCCGCTCTATCTTTTCCAGCTCCTTAATGCGCGACTGCACCTGCTTGGCCTTGGTCGCCTGATAGCGGAAGCGGTTGATGAAGGTCTCCAACTGCTCGATGCGGTCGCGCTGGTTCTTGTGGGCCGCCATCAGCGTTACGCGCCGCTCTTCCTTCTGCTGGACATACTTCTCGTAGTTGCCGTGGTACACCTGCATCCGCTTGTTCCACAACTCAACCGTCTTGCCTACCGTCACGTCGAGAAAGTAGCGATCGTGCGAAATGAGGATGTACGCGTTGGGATAGTCGTGCAGATAGTTCTCGAGCCAGTTGCGCGACTCCAGATCGAGATGGTTGGTCGGCTCGTCCAGCAGAAGCAGTGACGGCTTTTGCAACAGCAGCTTGGCGAGTGCAATCCGCATCTGCCATCCGCCACTGAATTCCTCCGTGCGCCGTTCCCAGTCTTCCTTGCTGAAGCCGAGGCCGCCGAGGACGGACCCGACCTGCGCATCCAGCGTGTAGATGTCATGCACATGCAACTGATCGGCGATATCCGAGTACCTGTCCGCCGCCGCCGCGTACTCCTTTGACTTCGGATCGGCGGTGGAGAGCGTGTGGGTGATCTCTTCTGCCTCGCGCTCCAGCGCATGCAGATGGTCGAAGACGGAGAGGCACTCCTCGAAGACCGTCTTGCCGCGCAAGGCCAGACCGTCCTGCGGCAGATAGCCCAGCGTCATGCCCTTGACGCGCGTCAGTTGGCCGTAGTCCAGCGTCTCCAAGCCCGCCAGCACCTTCAGCAGCGTTGACTTGCCTGTGCCGTTCCCGCCGACGAGACCTGTGCGCTCGTCCGGCGTGATCAGCCAGTTCACATCTTCAAATAGCAGTTTTTGGCCGAATCGCTTGCCGGCCCCGGAGAGTTGCAGCATCTGCTTCTATTTTCTCATCCGCGTCCCTGCATTTCGAGTTTGCCGAACAGCACGGAACGGTTTTTACCGCATCCAATGTTCGATGCCAGACGAGGAAGTATTCGCGGGCAAGATCCACCAGCATCCATCAGAGCATGTGGCCGCCGCGCCGGAGCCGTCTGGCGGTAGGCGCAGCATTCGCAAGTGGGTGCTATGGATGATTGGCATTGCCGCAGCGCTTGGCATCGTCTTCCTAATTGTGTTTGCATGGGTCGCGCATAATGCCGAGCCCATCCTCAAGCAGCGCGTGATCGCCAATCTGGAGCAGCGCTTCCAGACGCACGTCGAGCTCGCCGAACTGCACATCTCCGTCTTCAAGGGCCTGCAGGTAACTGGCGCCGGACTGCGCATCGATCAACCGGCAGAGGATGCCAGCCAAGCATCGAACGCCAAAGCGAATGTCCCGCCGCTGATTTATGTTCGCAGCTTCTCTTTCCGTACCGGTGTCCGCCAGCTAATGGAGCCTGCGATGCGCGTCGACGTGGTCCGCGTGGATGGCCTGCGCATCCGCGTTCCGCCAAAACATCGCGAGACTGAGGACGCCTCAGGTGTGGAGAGCGCACAACCGGGGAAGAAGAAGCACAACCTGTTCGCGCGGATGCATATCCCTTCCGCCAAACCCAATTCCGCCTCCTCACGATGGAAGATCGTCGTCGACAAGATCGTCTGCGCGGATGTCATCCTCACCATCGAGACGGACAAACCCGGCAAACAGCCCCTCGTCTTTCCTATCCGCAATGTCACGCTGCACGATGTCGGCCGGGGCACGGCCATGCCGTTTGAGGCCAACCTCATCAACGCCAAGCCCGTCGGCGAGATCGCATCCACAGGCCACATCGGTCCCTGGCGGGTCGACGATCCGCGCGAGACGCACGTCGACGGCGACTACTCCTTCACCAACGCCGACCTGGGCCCGATCAAAGGCGTCGCTGGGATACTCTCTTCGACTGGAAGCTACTCCGGCGCGCTGGCCCGCATCGATGTGACAGGCGCGACGGATACGCCGGACTTCTCGCTCGACAGCGCCGAGCACAAGATGCCGCTGCACACCGACTACAACGCCACAGTCGATGGCACCAACGGGGACACCGTCCTCAACTCAGTCCACGCCACGCTCGGCCACACGGTGCTCGATGTGCACGGCAGCATCATCCGCGCCCCCGCCGGCGTGAATGCCTCGGCGCCGCAGCCCAGCGACGCTCAGCTGACCCTCGATCAGGCCGCGCGCATCCAGGACGCGGCAGGCCACATCATCCGCATCTCCGTGCAGAGCGACCATGCACGCATCGAAGACCTGCTCAAGCTCGGTGTGCGCACCATGCCGCCGCTGATGGACGGCGCCATGACGTTGCGCGCGCATCTCACCATTCCGCCCGGGCATGTCAGCGTCGCCCAGAAGATGCAGGTCGGGGGCGCGTTCACGATCCGCAACTCAAACTTCTCCAACCCGCAATGGCAGGACACCGTGGACAAGCTCTCCGCACGCGCCAGCGGAGACGCCGAGAAGGCCAAGCGCGGAGATGTCGAGCGTGTCTCCACGCAAATGGGCGGCGATTTCTTGCTCGCGAACGCGGTCCTGGACATATCCAGGCTGCATTTCCAGATGCCTGGCGCTGCGATCGATGTCGCGGGCATGTACTCGCTCAGCGGCGATACCTTCAACTTCGCCGGTACGGCGCGCACCAGCGCAACAGCCTCCCAGATGCTCACCGGATGGAAGAGTCTGCTGACCAAGCCGTTCGACAAGTTGCTGGAAAAGGACGGTTCGGGCGTCGAAGTACCCATCACCATCTCCGGCACGCGCTCGGAGCCGAAGTTCGGCGTCGATACGGGCAAGCTGAAGGAGCAGATACTCTCCCACTTCAAGAAAGGCCGCGGCAAGGACAAGGCCCCGGAGAACCAGCAACCGGAACAGAATCAGCCACCGGCTGCTCCGCCGTCACGGAATCGTTGATGGCCCGCGACGACCGGCAACTGCCAACTAGCAACCGGCAAGTCCGCTCTGCTACCGTGAAGGCTGGGAGCAGGATACCTTTGGGGTCACACGTATCAACGGAGCTGCCCGCGGAAGATCGCGCGCCATTCGTCCACTCGCACGGCGCTGAGCCTGCACAAGTCTCGGTGCCGGGATCCTCTGGTCAATCCTCAGACCTGAAAGATGACCATGCGGATGAAGACTCCGACGTTGCGCCGGTCTGGTTGCAACGTCTCTCGCTCATCGTGCTGGTGCTCTTCTGTCTCTACCTCGGCGTGCTGGTGGCCGTCTTACCGTGGTGGACGCGCATCTGGGACCAAAATCTCTTCATCAACTCGCATCCCGCGCTTGCGGCCGTGCTCCATAACGGCGCCGTGCGCGGACTGGTCTCGGGCCTTGGTCTGCTCGACATCTGGATCGGTCTCTCCGAGGCAATACACTACCGCGATCAGCGTCCTTAATTCTCTGCACCACTTATCGAGATTGAAATCATGCCGCGTAAAGAACCGCCTCCACTAGCCTCCGCGCCACTCGCATACGAGAACCCAGACTTCCTCGGTTCGCCCGATGGCCGCCTCTTTCGCGTCCTGGCCGAGTATCAGGAGCCGATGACGCGCTTCCGCCGTGAGCGCATCCAGGACACGGTCGTCTTCTTCGGCTCCGCGCGCTTCCGCGCTCTCGACGTGGCCAATCACGAGCTTGAGCTTCTGGCCAACACCGGTTCCACCACGCCGGCACCACCCCATGAACAGCCTGCCACCAAGGATGAGGTGGCCAGCGGCGAGGCATCTGAGCAAAAACTGAAGCTCGCCGAGGCCGCCGTGGAGATGGCCCGTTATTACGAGGATGCGCGCAAGCTCGCCGGCCTGCTCTCGCGCTGGGCCATGACGCTGCCCGGCCGCCGCCACCGTTACGTCATCACCTCCGGCGGAGGGCCCGGCATTATGGAGGCCGCCAATCGCGGCGCCTACGAAGCCGGCGCAAAGACCATCGGCCTCAACATCAAGCTGCCTTTTGAGCAGCAGCCAAACCCCTACATCACACCCTCGCTCAACTTTGAGTTCCATTACTTCTTCATGCGCAAGTTCTGGTTTGCCTACCTCGCCAAGGCGCTGGTCGTCTTCCCCGGCGGCTTCGGCACGCTGGATGAGATGTTTGAACTGCTGACGCTGGCGCAGACCCAGAAGCTGGCAAAGAAGATCACGGTCATCATCTACGGTTCCGCATACTGGAAGAGCGTCATCAACCTCGATATGCTGGCCGAAAAGGGCGCAATCGGGATGAAGGACCTTGAACTCTTCCAGTTTGCCGACTCTCCGGAAGAGGCTTTCGACATCCTGAAGACCGCTCTGACGGAAGACATCCAACTCCAGGCCGCGTGGGAGAGGGAGCACGCTTTGCCGTCCTTCGCCGCCGGCGTTCCTGCAGAACCGGCGCCCGACGCCCAGACTGTTCTCGGTCCGGACATCGCCAAAACCCGCTAATTGCCTGAGGGCGGCCGTTCACGCCTGGCCGTCCGTTCGCTCAACCGTAGCAATACTTGCTACACTGGCCAGCAATCCATGCCTGTCCGCCGCAAGAAGAATGGGACACGCCGCAGTGAGCGGGTCGATATCTATGCCGTCGCCAAGCGCGCCCGTGTCTCGGTCGCCACGGTCTCCCGCACCATCAATCGCATCCCCACGGTCAATCGGGTGTACTCCGACCGCGTGTGGAAGGCCATCGACGAGCTTGGTTACATTCCCAACACCCAGGCCCGGGCGCTGGTCTCCGGGCGTAGCCGCCTCATCGGCGTCATCATCTCCGACATCACCAATCCGTTCTTCCCGGAGCTGATCCAGAGCTTCGAAGACGAGGCCATCGACGCCAATTACGAGATCATGATCGGCTCAACCGCCTACGACAGCCGGCGTATGGAGGTCTGCATTGACCGCATGCTGCGTCGCAATGTCGACGCGGTCGCGGTGATGACCTTTGGTATCGAAGAGCCGCTGCTGGGCAGGCTGGCGGCGCAGAATATCCCCCTCGTCTTCATCGACCTCGCCCCCAAGGGCCCAGGGATGAGCGCCATTACCGTGGACTACGGCGCCGGCATCCGCGACGCGGTGCAGCATCTGGTCCGCCTGGGACATCGCAAGGTCGCGTTCATCGCCGGCCCGGAGGGCCTGCATTCGGCGGAACGACGCAAGGCGGCATTTCTGGAGGCGGCAAAGGAGTTCAATCTCTCTCTACCCGCGTCCTCCATCTACGCAGGGGACCACACGCTTGAGAGTGGTATCGCCGGAATGCGCTCCTTCCTGAAGCGAGACGACGTGCCAACCGCGATCCTCTGCTCCAACGACATGACCGCCATCGGTGTGCTGCACGCCGCAGCGGAGGCAAAGCTGCGCATCCCCGGCGACCTCTCCGTGGTCGGCTTCGACGACATCCACATCGCGCGGTTCACCGTGCCTCCGCTGACTACCATTCGCATGTCCTGCCAGCAGTTGGCCCACTCCGCCTTCAGGGCCCTTCGGTCTCATCTGGAGGATGGTTTCGAGCACTGGCCGCGCAGTCTTGATGTAACCACTACCCTCACGGTGCGGGAATCCACCAGTGCCCCGCGCGCAAAACGGTCAGTCGGCTTGCAGTCTGCGGCCAAGCCCAGAACGAAGTCTGTTGGCAGAACTTGATAGCCTGACAAAGGTTGCAAAGTCGCCTCCTCCGCTTTCACCGGCAATCCTGGAGTAATTCGTTGTCCAATACACCAATTCGCATCGTTCAGTTATCCAACTCCGGCCGGCGGCAGGTTGCGCTCGTCGATGAACCGCAGCTGCGCCTCATCACCAACTTCGACAGCGTCTTTGGGCTCGCGAATGAAGCTATGGCCAGGCAGGTCCCGCTTTCGAAGATGGTGCTCGACAACGTCTCTCAGGACACCCTCAGCTACGACGACGTCTATTCCCAGAAGAGCGACTGGAAGCTCCTGCCACCGGCTGACGTTCCCGGCGCGCCGGAGCGGGTGCTCGTCTCCGGGACCGGACTCACGCACCTTGGCAGCGCCCGCGACCGTCAGGCCATGCATGAGGTGGATGAGTCCAAGATGACCGACTCCATGCGCATGTTTGAGTGGGGCCGTCAGAATGGCCGCCCCGCCAGCGGACAGATCGGTATCGCTCCCGAGTGGTTCTTTAAAGGCGACGGCTCCGTACTGCGTCCAACCTCGGCGCCGCTTGAGGTTCCCGCCTATGGCGAAGATGGTGGCGAAGAGGCTGAGATCGCCGCAGTCTATACGATCAACCCGGACGGTACGCCATATCGCATCGGCATGACCAACGGTAACGAGTTCTCCGACCACGTCTTCGAACGGCGGAACTACCTCAACCTCGCTGGCTCCAAGCTGCGCATGTGCAGCATCGGGCCTGAGTTAGTGATCGGCCATCCCTTCAGCGATGTCGCGGGCAAAGTGCAGCTCCTCCGCGATGGCAACGTTCTATGGCAAAAGAGCATTCGCACCGGCGAAGAAAATATGTGCCACAGCCTCGCGAACCTGGAGCATCATCACTTCAAGTTTGAGGGCCATCGCCAGCCGGGACGCCTGCACGTCCACTTCATGGGCGCGGACACACTCTCCTTTGGCGAAGGAGTGCGGCTCGAAGCGGGCGACATCGCAGAGGTCTCATGGGAAGGCTTCGGACGTCCGCTGCGCAATGTGATCGCGACGCATCCTCCGATCACCCAGCCGGTCCGCGTACTAGCCATGCAGTAGGTTGAACCCCAGATGCCGGGTGCCTCAGGCACCTTGCTTTTGGGCACCTGGGACGCGGGCCAATCCGCAACGAATTTGCCGCGCCTACTTCTTGTATTCCGGGAAATCGACGTCTTCAAACATTTTGTAATTCGCAAAGCCCGCGGGCGGCGCGAAGAAGCAGACCACCTTCATCTCCTCGTCGGAGAGATTTTCAAGAATGTGTACCTTCCCCTTGGGGAAGAGCACTGCGCAGCCGGCCTTCACCGGCTCAATCTCGCCGTCGATCAGCACGCGCCCGTGCCCATTCAGGATGTAGATGATCTCCTCGCCCTCGGGGTGCGAGTGCGCGGGAAGCGCGCGGCTGTGCGGGGCTACGCGGATCGTCGCCAGAGAACAGTACTCCGCGCCGGTGTTCTCCTTCGTCACCACCCAGCGCAGATGCCTGCCCTCGAGCGCATTCTCCTCGACCGTGGTCTCGTCAATAATTGGTAGCGACATTTTCGCCTTCTCCTTAGCCCTTCAGCGCCTTCTCGACCGCATCCGCAATCGCCGCCGGTGTCAACCTGAAGACCTCTACCAGCTCTTCATACGTGGCTGAGTGCAGGAACTGCTTTTCGCCGTTCGCGTCCAGCGTGTTGATCGTGCGCACGCGCTCCAGCCCGGCCAACTTCGCAGTTCCACGATGCCGATACAAGACCTTCAAAAAATTCTGCCAGAGGAAGCCGTTGTTCTGTTCCGCGAAGAAGATCGGCAGCCCGCTCTCGTACAGCTTCAGCAGCAACTCCTCGTCCGCCGACGGCATATCGACGACCATTACCGGGACGCCCTGTTTTGCGCAGATGTCCGCCGCGCCCAGCGCCTCATGCACGCCGCGTCCACTGCTGATCACAATCGCCTTGTCTACGTCCGTCTGCCGCACCACGTATCCTTTGCCAAACTCGAACTCATAGCTCGAGTCGTAGAGCACCGCCGACCCCGTACGCATCACGCGAATGTATGTCAGGCCCTGGTTGCCTTCCATCACCCACTTCATGATCGACAGCATCTGCTGCGGACACGAGACGTCGATGATCTTCAGGTGCGCGACAGCGTCGAAGGTCAGATTGTCATCGTTGCCCATGTGCGTCGCGCCGTTGGTACGCGTCTCAAAGTTCGCGGCCGTGGCAAGGAACGCGATGTCCAGCCCGTGGCCTTCGCTCAGCCATCCATCTTTGGCCGCGATGGCCTCCAGCCGCTCCTGATGCCCCACCGCAATTCGGCGCATCACCTGCCAGTTGAAGAATGGGCAGAAGGTGCTGCACCATGCGTTCGAGCCGAGCGCCGCAAACGCCTCCGCCATCAGCATCATGTTGGCCTCGGCCACGCCCGCGTTCAGCGCGCGCGCCTGGTCTACAGCGGCGATACCCGCTTCGAGGCCGCTGGTCGATGCAAGGTCGGAGTCGATCGACACTACGCGCGGATCGCGCGCGAACACCTTCATCGCAGACGTTATGATTTCCGCGGCGCTGTAGCTCTTCGCCTTGTCGAGCTTCGGCAGCGCCGCCGCGTCGTAGCGGATCTTCTTGTCGCGCACCGGCACACGTTGCGTCAGCACAGGGCCAATCACCTGGCTCAAAAATGTTTTGCTTGCGGGATTGTCCGTCGCAAGATGCATCCGCGCAGCCTCTTCCAGCAGCCGCCCGCGCAGCTTTGCTCCCTCGCCGTCCTCACCTATCCGTTCAAGCAAGTCCGCGAACTCCTGCACACGCGCCGCGCGCTGCCGCTGCTGCAGCTCCATCTCCTGCTCCAGCATCGCAGGCGGCACGGTCACTTTGTGCCTATTCATGAAGTCCGAGAATGCCCCGAACCCTTTTTTCGAGTTGCAGATGATCGCTGTAGGCCGGCCACCGCGAACTCCCGTACGGAACTCCGCCAGCGCGGCAAACACTCCGCTGAAGGTGGTTGCATCCACGCTGTGCACCTTCCATCCGAACGACGCGAACACCTCTTCCAGCGGCGGCATCGGATACAGCGTGCGATCGTGGATATCCAGCTGGCCGTGGTTACGGTCCACCAGCACGCAGAGGTTATCGAGATTGTGCTGGCCGGCGTACATGGCGACCTCCCAGCAGGAGCCTTCCTGCAGCTCGCCATCGCCCACCATGCAATACGAATCGAACTTCGGGCTGGTCCGCCCCGCAATCGCAAACCCCTGCGCCACGCCGATGCCCTGGCCCATTGGCCCGGTGGCAATCTGCACGCCCGGCAGCACCGGCCCCGGATGGCCGTTGAGCAAGCTCGAGTGCGAACGCGAGTTCTTCAGCATCTCCGGCCCAAAGTAGCCCAGCTCCGCATAGATCGACGCCAGCGCAGCGACCGCATGGCCTTTGCTCAGGGTGAACATGTCCTGACCGCGCCGCGTGGGATCTGCGATGTCCAACCGCAGGAATCCGCCGTAAAACAAAGCGACCAGCGGCAATGTGGCCGAGAAGGCACCACCCGAGTGCAGCCCCTTGTCCACTGCATCGCGCGCCTGTTCCAGCGTCAGGATCCGAACGTCGGAGTCCTTGATGGCGAGCAGCTTCAGAAATCCTTCGCCGAACAATCCATGCTGGTCTAGGGAAAAGGTACGGCCCGCGTTGCGGTTGGGCGAAGGCTTGGCGGCAGTAACACTCATGGGCAGGGTTCCTTAATGCGCATTACGCAATAACCATTGCATAATCAGAGCAAA
>Ga0208849_1002153_pt1 | contig 11360 bp, 6 predicted proteins | sample NGESurdeep072012_10_FD_184470 | JGI IMG/M metagenome (GOLD analysis project Ga0208849, IMG submission 184470) | Arctic peat soil microbial communities from Barrow, Alaska - NGEE Surface sample 53-3 deep-072012 (SPAdes) | ecosystem: Environmental > Terrestrial > Soil > Wetlands > Peat ...
CTTCAACGCGTTCGGAGGGAGAAGGCGGAAACCATCAAGATGGCCTGTCCTGCCTGTGGCGCTCACATCCGGTTCGACAATATGCGTGCTGGCCAGACCATTCCGTGTCCACAGTGCCAGGCGGCAATCACTTTGCGCAAGCCCGATCTCCTGAAAATGTCCTGCTTCTTTTGCCATGGGCATATTGAATTTCCGCCGCACTCCATCGGCGAAAAAATCGCCTGTCCTCATTGCAACATGGGCATCACGCTAAAGGAACCGGCATGACAAGCAAGCCGGTCTAGGAGCCGCGTTTTTGCCGAATTCTCCAACGCAGACATTGTGGGCGGTCGTGTCCATGAACATAATCTGACCTTGGACGGCTGCTGTGCGAGTCCAAAGAAACAGCACCATTGCTTTGGCTGGTCACTTTTGATGGCAGCCGTTAATCTGACGGCCATGCGGGCGCTGAATCCTGAATACATCACGCTGGGAGTCATTCTGGCGGTGGCGATGTTTTTTTTCTGGACGCAAAAATTGCGGACGGATCTCACGGCCTTGCTGGTCATGTTAAGCCTCATCCTGCCCTGGCCGCACGCCGACGGGCATTGGCGCGGCATCCTGACTTATCAGGAGGGATTTTCCGGTTTTGGCAGCGTCGCCGTCATCATGGTCACGGCGATGTTTGTGCTGGGGGCGGCGATGGTGCGGACCGGCGCGGCGGACAAGATTGGCAGCAAGCTGTTCCGCGCCTGCGCCCACAGCGAACGGCTGCTGCAATTTGCGATCCTCCTGCTGTCCACGCTTTTTTCCATGTTCATGAACGACACGACCGTGGTGCTCGTGTTCATGCCGCTCATTCTGGCTCTGTGCAAGGAACGGAACCTGTCACCGTCCCGTTATTTGATGTGCGCCGCCTATGGCTCGCTGCTCGGCGGGCAATGGACGCTGGTCGGCACCCGGAGCAACATCATCATCAGCGATTACCTGCTTCAGCGGACCGGCACGGGCATCGGGTTTTTTGATTTCACGCCCATCGCAGCGGTCGTTTTTGTCGCGGCGGCGGCGTATTTTCTCCTGCGCGGCCGAAAGCTGCTGCCCCAGGCGGGCCAGACCGAGTCGGCGGAGAAATCACTGGCGCGCGAATATCTGACGGAAGTTCTGGTCACGCCGCAGTCCGCAACGGTGGGCAAGGCGCTCAACCAACTTTCCTGGTGGAAACGAAATGACCTGACCGTCGTGGATTTGATCCGCGGCCAGGAGCGGATTCCGGCCACCGAATGGATCAAGCTCCAGGCGGGTGATGTTCTGATTTTGCAGGGTCCGGTGTCCACCATGGGTGACCTGCTAAAATCACCCGATTTTCAACTCAAGGAAGAATTGAAGATGGATCAACATACGCTCCACAGCGTGGATTTGATGACGGTCGAAGCGCTGTTGTCGCCGAACTCTGATTATTTTGGCGCCACGCTGGCGCAGATGGATTTCAGCCGCATCTATGGCTTTACCGTCATGGGCATTTCGCGGCACGGGAAAACCATCCGCGAGCGGCCCATGGCCACGCCGCTGGAGTTTGGCGATTCGCTGCTCCTGCTGGGACATGTGTCGGATTTGGGCCGGCTGTCGCGCAACCCGAATTTGATTTTGGTGGGCCAGGCCCGGTTTGCGGCACTCGGCCGGCGCAAGGCGGCCATCACGATGTTGCTGCTGGCGGCGGTGACAGTTCTGGCGATCACCGGACTGCTGAACCCGGCCATCTCGATTCCGCTGGCGGCGGTGCTGGCCATCCTGCTGGGCTGCTTGAAAATCAAGGACGCCTATGAATCGGTGAACTGGCAGGCAGTGGTGACCGTGGCGGCGATGATTCCGTTTGGCCTGGCGCTGGAAAAGACCGGTGTCGCCGACGGGCTGGCCCACGCCGTGGTCGGGATGCTGCAAGGATATGGGCCGCAGGTCGTCATGGGAGCACTTTTGCTGTTTGCCATCCTCCTGACGCAGTTGATTGAGAACGCGGCGGTGGCGATCATCCTCGCGCCGCTGGCATTTCAAATGGCCAAAGACACCGGCGTGGATCCCAAACCGTTCCTGGTCGGGCTGGCCATTTGTGTTTCATCGGCCTTTTGCACCCCGGTGGCGCATGAAAGCACCATTCTCGTCATGGGACCGGGCGGCTATCAGTTCAAACATTACCTCCGCATCGGCGGCATGATGGCGCTTCTGACCTGGTTGATCGCGACGCTGCTGACCCCGCTGGTCTGGCCGTTTGCGCGGTGAAGGCTGGTAATTTGAAATGCCCTGGCGCAACATCAGATGATCGCAAGCAAAGGTGACTCATGCCGAAGAAAAAAATTCCAGTAAAAATTCGCGAGGCCACACGGTTACGCCGCGCCTGGACCGCCGGCCCGACCTGTTCAAGATGATCGCGCGTTTTGGCAAAACCGATGTGCTGCAAAAAGCGGATGAAGGTCCGCTCGGCGACCAGCCCCAATCGCGCCCCTGATCATGGCTGCCGCAGGAAAATTCCTTTCGACGTGGACGCAGCCGGTGGTGCGGCGGAAAGAATTGGATTTGCGGCTGGTGCCGCTGGGATTTCTCGCGCTCATCGTTGTTGGCACGCTCTTGCTGAAGCTGCCGTGGGCGCATCAAGCCGGGGAATCCATCGGCTGGCTGGATTCATTTTTTCTGGCCACGTCGGCGACGTGTGTGACGGGATTGACGACGGTGAACGTGGCGGAAACTTTCAACGGCTTTGGCCAGGCAGTTATTTTGTTCCTCATCCAGGCGGGCGGCCTGGGCATTTTCACCGCCAGCATTCTGCTGGTTTTGTTGAATGGCCAGCGCTTGTCGCTCACCGACGAACATACGATTCATGCCACCGTGGGCAAAATGCGGCGCGTCCGTCCGTTCGATGTTTTCATTTATGGCTGCCTGTTTGTGTTTTTGATTGAACTGGCGGGAGCGGTGGCGTTGTTCGTCCAACTGAACCGTGCGATGCCGGATGAATCCGTCTGGCAAAACTTGTGGGTGGCGGTGTTTCATTCCGTCAGCGCGTTTTGCAACGCCGGCATCTCCATTTATCCCAACAATCTTGAGACGTGGCGCAACCAGCCCGGCCTGCTAGCGGTCATTGAAATTCTTGTCATCGCCGGCGGCATCGGACTGATGACATTGATCAATCTGCGTTTCTATTATTTCTGGCGGCGTGATCCGCGCCGGCGCGGTTATCTCACGTTGCAGACAAAACTGTCGTTGTTCATGGCGGCGCTGCTGCTGGTGGCGGGCACGCTGATCGCCTTGATTTTTGAAGACCATCACACGCTGGCCGGCACAAGTTTGAGCGAGCGCCTTTCGTGGTCGTTTTTTCATTCCACCATGTCGCGCACGGCGGGCTTCAATGTCGTGGATGTCGGCAGCATGAATCCACCGACGCTGCTTTTTACCTTGCTGTTCATGTTCATCGGCGGCTCGCCCGGCTCGATGGCGGGCGGCATCAAAACCATCACCTTTGCCGTGCTGGTGCTGACGGCGTGGAGCGCATTGCGCCGCCGGGAAAACATCCAGGCGTTTGGCCGGCGCATTCCGCAGCAGGTGGCCGGCCGGGCCGTGATGATTGTGTTGATCGCGGCCGCCGTGCTGATGGCGGGTGTGGGATTGCTCATGTTCACCGAGCAGGGACACGCCTCGTCGGAAACCTCGGAGCACTGGCTGGCCGTGATTTTTGAAGCGGTGTCGGCGTTCGGCACCGTCGGCTTGAGCGCGGGGGTCACTCCGCTTTTGACCGGCCTCGGCAAATTGATTATCATGCTGCTCATGTTCACGGGCCGGGTCATGCCCCTGATGCTGTCAATTTATCTCGCCCGCCCGACGTTTCCGTGGCACATCCGGCGGCCGGGCGAAGAAGTGGGACTTGGTTGAAATTATGGCAAAACGAATCATCATTCTTGGCGCGGGCCGTTTCGGCACGCATCTGGCCTCGCGGCTTTCGGAATACGGGTGCGACGTCGTGCTCGCCGACAACAACGAGGACCGCGTCAAGGAACTCGCCGAGGACGGCTTTCACACGTTCGAGCTGGACGTGGAAGACGAGGACGCCTTGAAGGAACTGGGCGTGGCGGAGGCGGATGTCGTGGTCGTGTCCATCGGCGAAAACATGGAAGGCAGCATTCTCGCCACGCTCGCGCTCAAGGAACTCAAGGCGAAAAAAATCATCGCGCGCGCGCAGGACGCCAAACACGAACAGGTCTTGAAAAAAGTGGGCGCCGACCTGGTCGTGCTGCCTTCGCGCGACATGGCCTACCGTCTGGCCGAACGTCTCCGCGACAATGCCGGCAACGAACGCCAGCTTTTGAGCGGGGATTATCAACTCGCCGAAGTGCGCGTTGGCCAGGCGCTCGACGGCCAGACGCTGGTCGAGGCCAAACTGCCGCAGCGTTACAAAGTCACCGTGGTCCTGATTGCCCGGCCGGATGGAGAAAAGGAAACCAAACCATTTGAACCGCGTGCCGATTTCGCGTTCGCAACGAATGACACGTTGATGGTGGTGGGCCGGCGCGAAAACATCAACCGCTTCGAGCAGGAATGCGGCGTAAAGGCTTAAACCGGTTTTGGAGCCGGGGTCGTTTTCTTTCCGGCACCCGTCGTAAGCGAATCAATGTAGGTCAGCCACCGCATCTCCACCAGCACCCGCGACCGGATTTGAAACGGGTTGTGCGGCTTGATGAGATAATCATCCACGCCGGTCGAAAGGCCTTCCTGAATTTCCTTGAGCTGGCCCATGACCCCGCGCATCAAAATATAGACGTAAGGCAGGCCGAAATTTTTGCGGATGCGCCGCGTTAAATCCAGACCGCCGAAGTCGCCGCCGAACTTGCGGTCAGTGATGATAAACCGCACCGGACGAGTCTGGAAACAGGCCCAAAGTTCCTGCGCGTTTTTGAATGCGGAAACATTCGCGCCATCGAGCACCAGATGATCTTCCATGTGCGACCGCTCGTCTTGATTCCGAACTGCAAGGTAGATTTGGACGGATGAAAGGCTGGCCATAGGTTTTAGAATTGACGGCCACATTCAATACGGGCCAGGTCGCTTAAGCAAGCAATTCAGCCGGACAATTTGGAATCAGGCCGCCATTGCACAACCAGCAATGAAGCCCGTCGTCCACGCTGCTTGAAAATTAAACCCGCCCGTCACGCCGTCAATGTCCAGCAGTTCGCCGGCGAAAAAAAGTCCGGGACAGACGCGGCTCTCCATCGTCTTGAAATCCACCTCGCCCAGCTTCACCCCGCCGCACGTCACAAACTCGTCCTTGTTCAAACTCTTTCCCATCACGGAAAATTCCGAACGAGTGAGCTGTTGCGTCAGTGCGTGCGCCTGCGCCCGCGTGAGCGCTGACCAGCGCGTCTCGCGCGCCATGCCCGCCGCGAGGACCAGTTGTTCCCACAGCCGCGCCGTCAGCGGAAACACCGGAACATTGACGATCAATTTTGCGCCCGCCGATTCGCGGCGCGACTGGAACTCTTGGATGATTTTTTCCGGGTTCGATGCCGGCAGCCAGTTCACGAGCAGTGGAAACTGGTAGTTCAAACCGTGCAACGCCCGCGCGCCCCACGCCGACATCTTCAAAATCGCCGGACCACTCAATCCCCAGTGTGTTATCAGCAGCGGCCCGCGTTCGCGCAGCTTTGCCGCCGGCACGGAAACTTCCGCTTCTGCCGAAACGCCCGCCAGCGAACGCAGCCACAGCGTTTCGATTTGAAACGTGAACAGCGACGGCACGGGTGGTTCCAGCGTGTGGCCAAGCGAAACGGGAATTTGTCCCGCCGCCGCCGACCGGCAGCCGCCGGTGGCCAGCAGCAGTCTGTCGCAGGAAAGCATTTCGTCGGCAGGTAATTCTCCCTCTCCCTTTCCGAAAGGGAGAGGGCCGGGGTGAGGGTTTGCGCGGGATTTTGAAAGTGTTAATTGAAACCGTCCCTGCGTATTTTTAACAACGGATTCCACCGCGCAGTTCAACCGCAGTTTTACGCCGGACTTTTCTGCGGCCTCGAACAGACAGATCACAACCGTCTGCGAGGAATCGGTGACGGGAAACATCCGCCCGTCCACCTCCGTTTTCAGTTTCACGCCGTGCGCCTCGAACCACGCCACGGTGTCGCGCGCGGAAAATTTCAGGAACGGCGAGAGCAATGCGCGTCCGCCACGCGGATAGCGGGCGGCAAATTCGCGCGGCTCGAAGCAGGCATGCGTGACGTTGCAGCGTCCGCCGCCGGAGATGCGCACCTTGTCGAGGAAGCGCGATGTTTTCTCCAGCAACGTCACGTCGGCACCGGACTCCGCCGCCGCGATGGCCGCGAAAAATCCCGCCGCTCCGCCGCCGACCACGATGATTTGCCTCGAACTCACGCGCGGAGAATCGCAGAATCCACGCCATGTCCGAAGAAAATTTGTCAGCGCCGCCAGCCGTGCCGCACAAACGACGCCAGCGTTACCCTGGAAAAAATCCGCGCCGGTTTGAGGAAAAATACAAGGAACACAATCCTGCGCTTTACACGGACACCGTGGCAAAAGTCATCGCGTCCGGCAAAACGCCGGCGGGAACGCACCGGCCTGTCATGGTCGCGGAAATTCTGGAAGCACTCGCACCCAAGCCCGGCGAAACCGCCGTGGATTGCACACTCGGCTACGGCGGCCACGCACGGGAAATCCTCGCCAGAATTTTGCCCGGCGGAAAACTGCTCGGCCTCGACGCCGATCCGGTGGAACTGCCGAAAACGGAAGCGCGACTGCGCGCACTTGGCTTTGATGAAAAAGTTTTCACCGCGCATCGCAGCAATTTTGCCGGATTGCCGCAGATTCTGGCGGCGAATGAAATCCCCGGCGCGGATCTGATCCTCGCCGACCTGGGCGTTTCCTCGATGCAGATTGACGATCCGGCGCGCGGCTTTTCCGTGAAACACGATGGTCCACTGGATATGCGCATGAATCCGCAGCGTGGCCAGCCGGTTTCCGCTTTGCTGAAAAAAATCACGCCGGACGCGCTGACACAGATGTTCATGGAAAATGCGGACGAGCCGAAAGCCGCCCAACTTGGTGCGGCGCTGGCGGAAAAGAGTTTTGCCACCACGCATGAACTCGCGGACGCCATCCGCGCCGCGCTGCCGCACGTCGCCGAGGAGGACTGTCACCTGAATATCCGTCGTGTGTTCCAGGCGCTGCGCATCGCGGTCAACGATGAGTTTTCCGCGCTGGAAACGTTTCTCCGAAATCTGCCCGCGTGTCTGAAGCCCGGCGGGCGCGTGGCGGTGCTCACGTTTCATTCCGGCGAGGACCGGCGCGTGAAAAAGGCGTTTGCCGCCGGACACCGTGACGGCGTTTATGCTGAAATCGCCGGCGAAGTCATCCGGCCGTCGCCGGACGAGCGGAATGCGAATCCGCGTTCCGCGCCGGCGAAACTGCGCTGGGCGCGGAAGGCGCAATGACGGTTTCCGTTTAGGCTGTTTTTGCCGCACCGGAGGCAATTTTTGTTTTGAGTATTTGAGCCGGGGGATTATGTTTGCGCTATTCCGTGGCAACAGGCAGTCATCCGACTGCGATTTGAAAGGCGTTTTATGAGTCAAACATTGGCTGCTGAAAAACAGGCTGGCGTTGAAAAAATCAAACCGGCTTCGGTCGCGCCGAAATATCCCGGCGTCCGCGTCACCTGCAACGGCAACTATCTCGTGGCCGCGCATGTCGAGACGCGCATCACCGAAGGCGGCGTTTTTTACCCCATCACGCCCTCGACCGAAGGCGGCGAAATTTATCAAGGCTCTTTCGCGGCGGGCGAACTCAACGTCTGGGGCCAGCAGAAAATCGCCGTCGAAACCGAGGGTGAACATGCCGCGCAGGGCGGCGCGACGGCCTTCGCGGTCAGCGGCAAACGCACGGTTAATTTTACTTCCGGCCAGGGCATCGTGTATGCGATGGAGCAGTATTATCACGCGCCGGGAAAATTTTCGACGATGGTGCTGGAGGTCGGCGCGCGCGCGCTGACGAAACACGCGCTCAATGTCCATTGCGGCCACGACGATTTTTACGCCGCGCTCGACACGGGCTGGACGATGCTCGTTAGCAAGGACGCGCAGCAGGCCGCCGATCAGGCCATCATTCTTCGCAAGGTCAACGAGCTTTCGCTTAATCCCGGCATGAACATCCAGGACGGAATGTTGACGACGCACAGCGAGCGGACGTATCTCGCGCCGGAAGCCGAGCTGCTCCGCGAATTTCTCGGCGCGGTGGATGACCAGATTGATTGCCCGACGTCCGCGCAGCGCGAACTGTTCGGTCCGAAACGCCGCCGCGTGCCGGAGATGATGGATTTGAAGAATCCGATTCTGCTCGGCCCGGTGCAGAATCAGGAACATCACATGAACGGTGTCGTCGCGCGCCGGAATAATTTCAACGAGCCGATCCTCGGTTTCCTCGAAAAAGCCTACGCGGAATTCGGCGCGCTCACGGGTCGCAACTACGGATTCATCACCGAATATAAAACCGACAATGCTGACACGGTTTTCGTATCACTTGGCTGTGCGGCGGACAACATCGAGGCCGCTTGCGATTATTTGCGCGAGCAACGCAACGCCAGCGTTGGTTCCATTCACATCAACGTCATCCGTCCGTTCCCCGAAGCCGCCGTCATCAATGCGCTGCGCGGCAAGAAGAACGTCATCATCCTCGAACGCACCGACGAAGGCATGGCGGGCGACAACCCGCTCGCGCGCGACATCCGCGTCGCGCTCGGCAAGGCGAATGAAGCCGTGAAGTTTGGCGGCGAACTGCCCGCGCTCAAGCTGGAGGAGACGCCACGGCTCTTCCGCAGCAGCTACGGCATCGGCTCGCGCGATTTCCGTCCGGAACATTCCCTCGGTGCCTACGAGTTTGCGACCGGCACCACCAAGCGCAAGGACGGCCGGAGCGCGGCGGATGGCGAAACTTATTTCACGCTAGGCATTGACCATCCGTATTCGGTCATCAGCAAGAACACGCCGTCGCTGTTGCCGCAGGGCGCGATTGCCGTGCGTTTTCACTCCATCGGCGGCTGGGGCATGATTACAACGGGAAAAAACCTCGGTGAAATCGTGGGCGAGTTCGGTGAACTGCTTTCGCATCGCGATCCCGAATACGACGCCGACGGGCGGTTGAAGGAAAAATTGTTCATCATGGCGAACCCGAAATATGGTTCCGAAAAAAAAGGCGCGCCGACCAATTATTACCTCACCGTCGCCCGCGAGCAGATCAAGGTGAACTGCGAGTTGAATCACGTTGATGTGGTTCTGTGCTGCGACCCGAAGGCGTTCACGCACACAAATCCGCTCGAAGGCATCAAGAAAGGCGGCTGTCTCGTCTGGGAATCCAGCGACACGCCGGAGACCGCATGGCAGCGCGTCCCGGCGCATCACCGAAAATTTGTCCGGGAAAACAACATTCGCATCTACATCCTGCCGGGCTTCGACATTGCGAAAAAGGCGACGAACCAGACCGAACTGCAGCTCCGGATGCAGGGCAATTCATTTCTCGGCGCGTTTTTCCGCGTGTCGCCGTTTCTCAAAGATAACGCCATCACCGAGGAGCAGTTCCACGAAACCGTCCACAAGCAATACAAGAAAAAGTTCGGGCGTTTCGGCGACACCGTGGTCGCGTCGAACATGACCGTCATGAACGAAGGTTTCTCGCGCGTGCAGGAAATCAAATACGGAAATTTTGAAGACCCCGACCGTTCCTCGATGCGGAATCCGCCGGTGAAGCCGGCTGGCAACATACCGCTGATTCCGACCGCCGGTTGCGGTTCCGCCTGCGGCACGGGCATTCCGACGCCCGCACAGCAGACACCGCGCTACGCCTTTCAATCGCTCACGAAGTTCGATTCCGAATATCGCAGCGGTCTCGGTTATCATCAGCCCGCCGGCGCGCTGGCGTCGCTCGGCGTGATGGGCGCGGGCAGCGGCGCGACACAGTCCAAATACGTCGCGCGCCGCGAGACGCCAGTTTATATTGCGGAAAATTGCACGCAGTGCATGGAGTGCATCACGGCCTGCCCGGACACCGCACTGCCGAACACATCGCAGGATGTCGCCATGGTTTTGAAAACCGCCGTGCATTACTACGTCACTGACGCGGCGGAACGGACGAAGCTCGCCGCCGAGTTGCGCGGCGTCGAGGAACGCGCCCGCGTGAAAATGAACGAGTCCGTCAAAGCGCGCAGCGGCGTTCCATTCAAAGACATCATCCGCGCGGAAATTACCGCGCTCTCAAACATCGCCGACAAGACGAAGGCCGAATTCACCGGCATCATTGACAAATTGCCAATCGCCTACTCGAATGTGCCGGCGATCTTCCGTTCGCTCGAAGCCAAAACGCCGGGCGCGGGCGGGCTGTTTTCCATTTTCGTTTCCGACCTGTGCAAAGGCTGTGGCGAATGCGTGCAGGTTTGCGGCGACCATGACGCGCTCCGCATGACGCGCGAGACGGAAAATTTGAACGCCGATCTGACAACCGCGCAGATTTTTTCGCGGCTGCTGCCCGATACGCCGCAGAAATTCCTCGGCCTCTACAACGACGGCGACGCCGCGAATTCACGCGAGGCCGCGCTGCGGAATCATTTGATGGTGCGGCGCAATTACGAGGCGTTGGTTTCCGGCGACGGTGCGTGCGCCGGTTGCGGCGAGAAAAGCGTGTTGCGCGCCGCGGCGTCCGTCACCGAGGCTTACATGCGGCCGCTCTATCACAAAAAAGCCGACCGCTTGCGTGGCAAGGCGACGAATCTGGAAAACAGTGGCCTGGAGAAATTGCAAAAACTCAAGGCGCGCAACGAGGAGGAATACCATCGGTTCCGCCGTGCGGTGCAGCACATCATCATGGGCCTCGGCGGTGAGAATGACGAAGATTCGATCAAGCGCATCGCCGATTACGAGGCGAAGCACGGCGCGATTTCCGACGAGCAAATCATCAAGGCCATCGCCGTCGTGATGCGGACGGACGCGTTCAATCACCGTGATTTGCAGGCGATTGACGGTCGCCACGCCAACGGCATGAGCGTGATGTTCATGGGCGCGAGCACCGGCTGCAACACCGTCTATGGCTCGACGCCGCCGTCGAATCCGCATCCGTATCCGTGGATGAATTCGCTGTTTCAGGACGGCGCGACCATTTCGTGGCTGCTCGGCGAGTCGCTGATTTTGAACCACGCGCGCCGCTCGGTCGCGCCGGAACGTTTGTGCGACGCGCTGCTCAACTCCGAGGAAATCGGCGTGATGTCCGTCGCCGACTTTTTTCTGCTCACGCACCTCGACGACGCGCTGATGACCGACCAGGAAATTCGCGAACTGCCGAAGGTCTGGGTGATCGGC
>Ga0208849_1002154_pt1 | contig 11350 bp, 12 predicted proteins | sample NGESurdeep072012_10_FD_184470 | JGI IMG/M metagenome (GOLD analysis project Ga0208849, IMG submission 184470) | Arctic peat soil microbial communities from Barrow, Alaska - NGEE Surface sample 53-3 deep-072012 (SPAdes) | ecosystem: Environmental > Terrestrial > Soil > Wetlands > Peat ...
CAACGCACATTTTCCGACAGAAGACTGCTTCACAATCAAGAAATTATCTGCCGTCGAGTCGCCGCTACAAAATCACGCACCTGCGCAGAGGTTCCCTAGGTCCCGCTTTTGGGACCTGGGAAACTGCCCTGCCTCTTCCTAACGTTGCTAACTCGCCGGGTCGCTTACCCGTCACCTTGCCATGCGGAAACTTGTCGCCCGGTAAGCTGCCTTGTCCCGTAGCAAAATTGCCGCCCCGGTGAACGTCACCCGCGTCAGCTTCCAAATCTCGGCCCGCATGTCCTCCACGTGCGCATCGGCCAGTTCGTAGCTCATGCCCAGCTTTTCCGGGGCGTGCACCACAATCGCCATCGCCACCTCGGGAAAGTCGCGCGCGTACAGGTAGCCGCGCACCATCAGCCGCGACCCAACTAGATCGGCCTCGGTCAGCAGGCCGATCTTGCGCCGCGCATCGTGCCCGTCCCATCCCAGCCTGTAATCGACGGCCATGCCCAGCAGCGAGGGCAGCGCCTTCTCCGCGGCCTCGCGCGTCAGGATTACGCGGTGCCCTCGCGCCCCGGAGGGCGCTTTATCGCTGGCCGCGTTAACCACCGTCAACACGCCCTCAAAAGCTACCCGGTTGGGGTGCTTGTCCACATAAGGAATCTGTACCGCCATCGCTTCCAATCGCATCCTCGCTCCGTGAAACGCAGACACCAGCTTCTAGCTGCTAGCTGTTAGCTTTTCTTTACTGCCACTCAACTCTCAGGTCCTTATACCTGCCTCAAGATGTCGCCCGTCTCCAAGGCCCCACGCTGCACGATGAGCTAGGGGCTAGAGGCTAGAAGCTGGTTTTCCTGCCCTCCGCCCAGCGGAGCCAGCCCGCGCATCGCCCGCACTTCATCGATCGTCAGCACACCTGCCTGCAGCAGTTGCACCTGTACCTGCAGCTCCGTTCCCTCGTCGCGCGCGCTCAGCTCATTGAACACAAACTCGAACTCCCGCCAGCCGATGCACTTCGCAAACAGGTCCCGCGTGATGTGCCCGGCCACCAGCATGGCCAGCGGCGAGATCGCCCCTCGGAATGCCTCGTCGGCCATCTCCGAGGCCGTCGACTGGTTCACGTCCGCCTCCAGGCCCAGCATCAGCGGCGGCAATCCAAACGCATTCGCCACCATGCGGATCAGGAACTCCTGCCACTGCAGCCGCAGATCCGCGTCGGTTCCCTGCGCAAATCGCAGCACCTCCGGCTTCTGTTCCGTCGAGATCAGCGGCACGCGGCCCGTGCCTTCAATCTCGTCCTGCCACCAGCGAATCAGCCGGTCGTGCTGCACCGGTGTCGCCTCGTTCAGCCACAGCGCGTACTGCGCTACCGAGTTCGCCGCCAGTTTCCCCGTGAACCGGTTCGCGCTCAGGAACTGGTTGACCGTCTCGAACGCCACCTCAAGCGGCCCCAGCCCAAAGGGCGTAAAGCTGCGCGGATTCATCCGGATGTACATCAGCTGCCGATCCAGCAGCTCAACAGCGCCCGATTCCAGTTGTCCGGGTATGGCCTGAGCGTAGCGCGGCGTATCCTCGCTGCCATCCCACCTGGCATTGATGCGGATTGAAGCGCCGTCCACCGGCCACAGCATCGCCGGCCGTTCCGGATCGCCGGTCGGCTCCATCTCGATGGCCCCGAAGCCACCCGTCAGCGCGTCCTCGATCGCCTGCTCCACCAAAGTGCGAAAGCTGTCAGTTGGATTCGGCTCCTCGAGCGTGCGACGCAGCGCCCGCAGTTTGCGCTGCGCAAAGGCCACTTCGTCGGACCGCACTCCGCGCCGAACCCGAATCTGCCAATCCATGGCCGCGATGCGATCCTTGATCACGTTGATCGCCCGGCGCACCACCGGCGTCTCCGCAAACCGGCGCAGATTCGCGGGCGTGGGCTTGGGCAGGTGCTTGCCCGGAAACTGCACCGGGCTCAGAATCGCCGGCAGCGCCAGCGTCCTGCGCTCCGCCTCCGCCTCAAGCTCGACCGTCCGCACCCGCCCGCCATTCCCGGCCTGCCTGCCATGCCGCGCCTGGATCACGTGCGTGGCCTGCCGCCACATCTCCCGAATTTGCTCGCCTACCTTCACGCGCACCTTCCTTCAAATGCAATTGGCAAAAACAAATCGCAAAAACAAAAGGCATGGCCATGGGCCATGCCTTTTTTCCTTTTTTCTTTTTTCCCGCGATCGGTATTCCGTGTTCCGCTCGTTATCTCGCGTGCAGCCTTTGGCGATCCTGACTCAAGCCTGCCTCAATCGGTCTTCAATCGCTGGAGGCCACAACCACGAAATCCCTGAAATCCATCAACAAGATTCATCCTACCGCGAAGCCCAATAATTATCGGCAAACTTCAGTGAAATTATTTTCGGAGCTTTTTCGATCGCGTTAATCGCTCAAAATAATAACCTTATGCGCGCTTTCCGTTTCCGCAGTCCGGCTCTTTTTCTCGCTTCCCCTCTTGCCAGCTCTTCAGACGTGCAGTTCGCGGCGCGCCGTCTCCGCCACGCGGCCCATATCCGAAGTGGTCAGCACGCGAATCCGGTGCTCCTCCATCGTCTCCACTCCGAATCGATAAAGCTCCAGCCTTTCCGGCTCCTCGTCCGTCGCTCCCACCCGCGCCGCCGGCTCAATCACCGCCGTCAACTCCAGCTCCGCCTTCTCGATTCTCTCCACGCCCGCCCGCAGCGCCGCTGCTGAAAAAGCCAGGACCTTGGCCATCTCCAGACCCGGGTCGAAGCTAACCGCATGAAACATGCGCACGATTCCGTTAGGCCGGTATCCCACGTCGATGCGCAGGGGATCGCCCGGCCGCGTGTACTCCGACGCGTCGATTTTCTTTCTCAGCAGATCCCACACCCCGGCATGCTCGAACTCCGTACGCATCCGCGCCTGGATCGCCGCGCGCCCGCTCAACCTCGGCGTCCGCTCCCGGGCCTGCGGCTCCACGTACAAGCGCATCAGCTCTTCCATGCCAGCAGGCAGGCTCTCTGCCAGATATGCTTTGGGCTCGGTCATCTGCACATTCAGCGAGAGCGATTCTTCCAGAATCCGCATCAGCCTGCCGCCCGGATCTTCTGTAAGCCGCCGCCGCAGCTCGCTCTCCATCCCCTCAAGCAGCTCGGTGTCGGCATCCGGATCGAGGCAGCGCACCCGCCGCCAGTCGCGCGTAAAGCGAACCTCAATCTTCCCGGACCCGGCCTTCTCAGTCTTGTCCGCTCCGGCGGCCTCGCGCAGAATCACCCCAATATGCACGCACTCGTTCCGCACCGCGTCCGGCACATACCGCAGCAGTTGAAACTCGCACGCACGCCGTTCAATTCCGCCGATCATGATCAGCCTCTAGCTCCTAGCTTTCAACTCCAAGGTTTCAGGAGTCAGCGGTCAGAAAAATCCATCCATCCCTGAACCGCCCTATGAAGGCTCCCCCTGTCCCTGTTCCCTGTCTCTTCCTCAATTCACCCTAATCGTATCTCCCCATCGGCCCCGCTTCCAACCCTCTTCACCCCCATCTTCCGCCCCAATCCCCCATTTCGGAAACGGCCTCCTATCCGATTTCCAAAATGCCTCAATCAGCTCCCGGATCCGGCTCCGCCTCTTCAGCAGCTTTTCCACCAGCGCTTCCATCTCCGCCTGGTCGCCGCCGTACCACTCCGGGGGCACGCTGTTAGCCGCTGCCCACACCGTCTCCTCGGGCATGGTTTCAATGCGCGTCAGCCAGGGATCGAACGACTCCCATCCCCTCACCTCGCGATATACATCATTGCGAAAGAACACACCCCTGAGCGGAGCGTCCTCAAAGCGCCACTCCCCGGCGTGAAAGCAGTACCCGAAGTCGATGAACACAGCTTTATAGCGACGCTCCCGCTGCCGCCGCGTAAACACCGCCTGGCGCCCGTTGGCGTTGCCTGTCCACTTGTCCAAGGCCAGGATGCCGGCGAATTCGTCCAGATTTTTCAGCTCGCCGATCTGCGCTTCGGGCAAAAAGTCCACCACCTGGCCCGGCATCGTGCCCCCGGCAAACCGCGACCCGAACTGCAAGCCCGCCTGGCAGCGCACCTTCGTCCGCCCCAGATCGATCTCGAGCTCCGGAGTATTGTCAATCAGCCAGGTTGAAACCTCTACCAGCTCCGACTCGGGCACCGTCAATCCCGCCGCCGCCGCCAGTCGCGAAGCCATCAGCTCATTGGCCAGCACGCGCGTATGCTGCGGGTTGTTCTGGAACTTCACCACGTACACGTGGCCGTCCGCGCCCAGCATCAACTGGCCCTGCGCGCCGCCCCGCATGCGCCGGATCTGCTGCACCGCCAGAACCGCCACCGTGTGCCCTCCGCCGTGCGCTCCGCAGTGCAATCCCGGCCTGCGCTCCTGTTGTCTCCGGATTCCTTACCGAATTCTAATGCAGCCCTCGCCTCTCGGCTTCAGCTCCTAGCTCCCGCCAGCGGGTTTTCACTGAATGGGAGAGAACGTCCCGTCTGTCCCCCAGGTTCCACACCGCCCCGATCAACAACTAGGGGCGGTTTTTGTATATATTTGACCCCACTGCGAACCAAAAGCGAAGATGATTCTTGAAAACCAATCTCAGGCGAGTTCGCCCGATACAGCCGGAAGGCGGCAAAAATGGAATTCGACTACGAGCCGACGATTGAAGACGAAATAAACTCGAATGAAGACTTGAACTCTGTAGAGAAGAAGCTACTGATCCAGCAAGCGAACATTGAGTTCTACCGCGCCGTTTTGATTCTGGTTCTCTGTGCTCTTCTGATGGGAGTTCTCGCCGTCATTCTTAAGGGATGGCTTCTCGCCGTGATAGACGGAGCGATCTTCTGCGGAACTGGCGTCACGTACACATTGCTTGAGGATAAGAGGAACCACATTGCGTTGGCACTCGCAGAAGAATCCCAAAAGACGCAAGAAATAGAATTGGAAAACAAAAAGCGGAAAAGAAGATCGCTAAGCCAACGCTCTGAAAGTTGATTGAGTAAACTTGATCTCAATTCTGAAGACTCCGCGATGCGTCAAATCGACAACAAAGAAGTGGCGCAGATCATCATCAATGGAAACGGATATGTCCTGAATCATCGGCCGGAATCGCGAATCGTTCATCATGCATCGTGTGAATCCGTGAGCGCGATGGTCGCGAGCGCCTATCCTAAATATTTTTCGGATGACAAAACGGCAGCCAAAGAGTGGCTCGATAAGAAATTTGGCGTCGGCCGATGGAAAAATTGCACCTATTGCTCAGGACTATACAAGCAGCTTTGACACGCGGACTCTCGGGCGACCGGCGGGGAAGTCGCTTACCAACGCGAACAAAAAGGAATCAAAGAGATTCCCTAAATGCTTAAGGTTTATGTACTGGCAACGAATTCGACGGCCGTGTCGTTTCGATAGAAAACGAGAATAACCGGCACATGAAATTTGCCCGCGTGGATGTATTCTTCTTTATCGACGCTAATATGATCCGTGTCACCGGTATGACAAATATCAGCGCGACACCAAAGCCTAAGAGTTCGAGTATCACTGGAAGGAAGTGGATCACTTTCCACCTCCAGAAGTTTGCGAAGGAATTTGCAGTCCGCTCGGCACAGGTAGCGAGATTAATTTGACGGCAAGCGCAAGTTCATCGACTTGAGCGGTCTTCTTATTAATTTCATCGACTGTTTTCTCACCAACGCGGTTCAGTTCTGCGATCACATCTTGTAGATGAGCAATCGCTTTCATCCGCATCTCGCGCGGGGCTTCGTTAAAAAGCCAGGACCTGAAGGTATCGCCGTCTGGATTGCTATAATTGCCAGTTTCAGACGATATTGAGATGCCCCATTTTCCGCCTATTTTTCCATAACCGACCTTTTCAGTCAGCCAAGTGCCCTCTTCGTCCGACCAGTCTTCGAACTTCACCCAAGCCTGGAGGCCCAGGTTTAAGCCCTTGAGAGCTGCATCCAGCATTTCAATGACTTTGCCGAGCTTGTCGGTCGCGTCGTTTAAGGATTTGGCAGTTTTGGAAAGTTCGCGGAATGCGGAAACTGCTTGCGGAGAAGGGAATTTCTTACCCTCAATAGTGAGAGACATGTGCTACCTCCAGCGCGTACGTGCGCTAAGTGAAATATCCGAGCACCCCCGGATTATTGGATCCACCGTACGGACGGATAAAACAAGCATAGCAAAATTCGAAACAGCTCGGAGATTTTTTTAGCCCTGCGTCCCCTTGACCGCAGCTTCGAGCGCGGTCTGGCGCGCCTGGATCCATTGAGAAGAATGCTCCTCAACGATCATCGGGAACCCGGGGACAGACGGGAACCCGGGGGAACCCGGGGACAGACGGGACGTTACCCTAAGATCTGCCCGGCACAATCCCTCATTAACTCACTCTTCGGCCGGTTCACTCATTGCCCGCGTTCCGACCCACTCCCTTAAACCACTCACCCCAATCGCCTTAAACCCGCCTTCGCTTCCATCCTCCCCGCCTTCCCCGTTGAATCCAAACGATTTCCACCCTCCAAAATCCAATTCCATGCTAGACTTTATGTAATCGTAGAATTCGATTTGAAGTTCTTGCCTGTTCCGGTTACCGCCTACACGCAACACTCCAACATTGCATTCAGCGGTAATTCAGTAAGTATGAGGAGCAACACAATGGAACAAGGCACAGTCAAGTGGTTCAATGACGCAAAGGGATTTGGATTTTTGAGCCGTGAAAACGGCGAGGACGTCTTCGTTCATCACACCGCCATCAAGTCGACCGGCTTCCGGTCACTGCAAGAAGGCCAGAAGGTCCAGTTCGACGTAACCAAGGGCCCCAAAGGTTGGCAGGCAGAGAATGTTCAGGTTGTCTAAGACCTTTCAGGTCTACCAGGACGATTCAGGTCCTCCAAAGTAGATACCTGAATTGCCAAGAACCTGAGAAAGTTCAGAACTAACAACAGGTTCGGAACCAAAACAAGAGGGACGGCGAAACTGCCGTCCCTCTTTTGCGTTTCCCTATTCCCTGTTCCCTAATCCCTGTTCCCTGCCTTAATCACGCCGCCGGTTTCATCGCCTCTGCCGCTTTGGCCGGGTGCAGTCCGCCCTCGGGCAGATCGTGCGTCCCCAGGTACTGCAGTATGTTGTTGATGGAATCCTCAAAGCGCCCTCCAGTTTTGTGCGTCACTCTTACGCCCTTTGAAACCAGCCTGCACACTTCAAAACGGTTCATTCCCTGCGCAAGCGCCTTATGTACTTGATCAGAACGCATGATGAGCTCCAACGAACAAAGTAAAAGTAGCGTGGGGTGCGAAGCTCGTCAGAAGCGATCGGTCAGCCGTCGCCGAGCAGGCCTGGCACTTAAAGCAGATTCGCAAACGGTAGTTCTGGCTGTGCTACTTTTGAGCCGGCTTGCCAAGGTGGAACTACATTTTGGGCTAAGCGCTCAGGCCCAAGACAATTTCTCTGCAATTCAAGGCGTCTGTCTTCATTGTACGCTGCAATAGCATCGCCCGCGCGTCGGCGCGCCATTATGCTGTCGAATTGCGCCCCAGATGCTATCGACATGCGGTCAATATTCGATCAAGATGCGATCAAGGCCCGCGCCCCGCTTTCTCCTCACCCGATCCGCCTGTTAACATGAGTTTCTTGAAAGCCCGCGCGTCGGGCTCCCTGAAAAGATTCAATGGAAAGAGGTTATCGTGGCCGACACCACAAAAATCAAGGACAAGACAGAACGCAAGAAGCTCAAGCGCGCGGCACGCAAAAAAGCCGCCCCCAAGGCCAAGCGCACCGCCCCCCGCGGCTCGCTCAAGAAAAAAGTGAAGAAGATGGTCCGCGGCCAGTCGAAGCGGTAAGAAATAGCCGTCAGCCTTCAGCTTTCAGCCCTGTCCTGCTCGGCCAAATTTCTGGCCGGCGCACGAAAAAAGCTGAAAGCTGAGGGCTGATAGCTGAAAGCTGCCTCTGCAAGGAGACCTGCCCTGACCAGCCAGTTCTTCGCCCGCAAGTCTATCGACAAGCTCATCAGCGACTCGGAAGAACCCGCGCACGCGCTGAAGAAGACCCTCGGCCCGTGGTCGCTCACCGCGCTCGGCATCGGAGCCGTCATCGGCTCCGGAATTTTCACCGTCATCGGCACCGCCATCTCCGGCGAGCAGCTTCCCACCCCCACCATCGCCGGCACTCCGCTCATCCACTACGTCATCACCCACACCGCGCTCGCCGGCCGTCCCGGCGCCGGACCCGCCATCGCGCTCTCCATGATTCTGGTGGCCTTCGTCTGCGCGCTCACCGGCCTTTGCTACGCCGAGCTGGCCTCCATGATTCCCATCGCCGGCTCCGCTTACACCTACACCTACGCCACCCTCGGCGAACTCATCGCCTGGATCATCGGCTGGGACCTGATCCTCGAATACGCCGGCTCCAACATGAGCGTCAGCGTCGGCTTTGCCGCTCACGTCGTCGACCTCCTAGATTGGTTCGGCCTGCATCCCACCGCGCGATGGATCTCGCCCGCCTATCTCCCCGACGGCCTTCAGGATCTTGCCGGCAACAACCTCTACAATCCCGGCTGGCACTTCGGCTTCAACATTCCCGCCTTCCTCATCGTCCTCATCATCACAGTCATTCTCGTCCGCGGCATACGCGAATCCGCCTCCACCAACAACATGATGGTGGGATTCAAGCTCATCGCCATCCTCATCTTTGTCTTCGCCGCTATCGGTTTCATTCATCCTTCTAACTGGCATCCATTCATGCCCAACGGCTGGTCGGGCGTGCTCACCGGCGGCTCCATCATCTTCTTCACCTACATCGGCTTCGATTCCGTCTCCACCGCCGCGGAAGAATGCCGCAATCCCCAGCGCGACCTGCCCATCGGCATCATCGCCACGCTCGCCGTCTGCACCGTGCTCTATGTCGCCGTCGCCGTTTGTTTAACGGGACTGGTCCCCTGGCAATCGATGGTCGGCGACGCCGCGCCCGTCGTCAACGCGCTCAAAAAGCTCTCCGTGCTGCCCGGCGGCCACTCGCTCTACTGGATCCGCCTCGTCGTCCTGCTTGGCGCGCTCATGGGCATGATCTCCTCCATCCTCGTCTTCCAGATCGGCCAGTCGCGCGTATGGTTTTCCATGTCCCGCGACGGCCTTTTGCCCAAAGTCTTCTCCAACGTCCATCCCGTCTTCCGCACCCCGGCCTTTTCCACCTGGGTCGCCGGCATCCTCGTCGCCATCCCCTCGGGCCTTTTCGACATCGGCACGCTCGCCGACCTCTCCAACATCGGCACGCTCTTTGCCTTCGTCCTCGTCTCCATCGGCGTCATTATCCTGCGCTATCGCGATCCCCACCGCCGCCGCGGATTCGTTGTCCCCTTCGGCCCCGTCATCCCCGCTCTCAGCGTCATCTTCTGCTTCCTGCTCATGACCGGCCTGCCCATCATCACCTGGTACCGCTTCCTCATCTGGCTAGTCATTGGCCTGTTCATCTACTTCTTGTACAGCCGTCACCGCTCCGAGTTCGCCAAGCCTCGTTAGGTACTGGTGATGCAGCATAACGGTGTGGCGCCCGCGTCCATGTACCGCCGGTCTTTAGTAGCGCCGGCGTCCTCGCCGGCTGTCGTGCGGGCGTCCCGCCCGCACTCGATTCACCACCACACCTGAAATACTTTCCTCTTGGTCTGGCATTCGACTAGACTGATCGCGGCCCAGCCCGCTTGAGCGGGCAAAAAAATGAGAGTGCCGGGACATCCTTTACGAAACAGACCGGAGACATGGTTTACAACCCCCATGCGGCGAAAGTGGCTCTGGTTGAGGTTTTTCGGCGGGTTTTTCCGGTCCAGATACATATTCTAATCGTCGTCGAAGCTGTGGGAATGTGGTAATCCCGAAGGGATTTCCAAGGGGTGTGGGAAGGGTGGAAAGCCGGCTTTTTGGCTTTCCATGCTTTCCACACCCCGTCATTTCCATAGCTTGTTTTCGCCGCGCTTTCTTCAACCTCTCACCGCCGCGCGGAATCGCTTTTCGGCACTGCTGAACACGCCTAGTTCGGTGGTGCGAAAGAAGACCCGGTAAGCCTCGTCATCCATTTGCTCAAGGCCGATCTCCTCGTTGCGAAGCACTTCGCTGACAAACACCCGGCCGTGAAGCCAACTCATATCGCCGTTGTTGTTCACGCGGCGCGTCTGAAAAGACCTCGGGGATTGGAAGCTCGGGACGCTAGTAGGCAGCATCCGTGTGCTGGGTACATAGATGCTGCCCGGCGTCTCATTCGCAAGACCTTCGTGCGGACGTTCGTGATTGAATACCAGACGAAAGCGATCGAACTTCTTCTGCTGCGCTGGCACCGTCTGGGCTGGGGGCTTTGCCGTGTCCTCTTTGAGCGTGCGATGCATGCGCTCGTGCCTCCCGTTCTGCTGAGGCCGCCCTGGCTGGATGCGTTCATGAACAATGCCGAGCTTCATCCATCCCAGCGACAACTTCGACAGGCCCAATAAGCCGACGCCCGCGAATGGTGCGCCGTTGTCGGTGCGAATGCGTTCCGGCACGCCGTACTCCCGCATCGCCGCGTCGCAAACGGCGCTGACTTGGGCGAGGTCCATGCGCGTCACGGCCTGGCAGCGAATCAGAAACCGGCTGTGGGCGTCGGTGATGGTGAACGGATCGCAGCGATACCCATCGCCGGTGAGGAAATATCCCTTGAAGTCCATACACCAAAGCTGATTCGGCGCCGTGACCATCGAGAACGGTTGCGAACTCGGAGTAGCATGCCGCTTCTTCCGCCTCGGGTTGGTGAGCCCGGCCCGGCTAAGAATCTGACCCACCGTGCTTGCCGCCGGCCAGCTCACGTTCGGGTTCATGCGCTCCAGTCGAGCCTTGAGCTTCCGCGCTCCCCAGGACGGGAACCGCTTCCGTAGCGCCAGCACTTCGTTCTCGATCTCTGCCGGCGTTGTGTATGGAGAACTGTGCGGCGTGCGCGTCAGATCGAGCAGGCCTTCGGGCCCAACCTCGTCGTAACGCTTGATCCACTTGTAGGCAGTCGGGCGTGAAATGCCGTACTCGTGGCAAAGGTCGGTCACGGACATCTCTTCCTTCTGATAGCTCGATAAGAACTGCAGGCGTTGATCCACGGTTCGAGTCTCTTTCCAAGGCATAAACGCATCTTCGTGCGTCAAGCCAAAGCTGGGAAAGCCAACTGTTCTCCGCAAATGTGTAAACCATGTCCCCGGTCTGTTTCGTAAACCATCTCCCCGGTACGCTCAAAAAGATAGCCTCAGGCGCAAGCGCTTTCAATTACCCACAAGTTTCGCTCCCAGCATGACGCCGAGTTGGATATCGACCAGACGCGTTAATCCTCTCCAGATGGTTTCGTTGCCGGGAGGAGA
>Ga0208849_1002155_pt1 | contig 11349 bp, 12 predicted proteins | sample NGESurdeep072012_10_FD_184470 | JGI IMG/M metagenome (GOLD analysis project Ga0208849, IMG submission 184470) | Arctic peat soil microbial communities from Barrow, Alaska - NGEE Surface sample 53-3 deep-072012 (SPAdes) | ecosystem: Environmental > Terrestrial > Soil > Wetlands > Peat ...
CGACGCGCCTCTGGACGACGCCAATGTCGATCGCTTCTGCAACCTCCTCAACGCCATGCGCGCCCGCGCGCCGACGCGGTTCGTCGCCATCACCCACAATCCCCTGACCATGTCGCGGATGGACCGGCTGTTCGGCGTCACCATGTCCGAGCGCGGCGTCTCCCAGCTGGTTTCCGTCGATCTGCGCCAGGCCGAAACCCTGGCCGCGCAATAGCCGCCACACCGGCCCTCTCCGCTCGCGGCGAGCCCGACTTCTTCTCTCAACCGTCATGGCCGGGCTCTTGGAGTCCCGGCCATCCATCGCTCAGCCTGCCGGACCGGAGACCATATCGGTGGAGCGCCCGCACCACCGGCGGCATGGATGGCCGGGACCAAAAGAGCCCGGCCATGACGGGCTGGAAAGGGTAAGCATTTCAGTAATATCCTCTTAGTGCCCCCCGCCTTGACGCACTGCACAATGGACTGTAGCTTCCGCCGCCAATCGGCTGGGCCGCGCGGTGCGGGCATCGCCGCAACAGACGATTTTTCGCATCCGATGGCTGATCCTGAAAAGGGCGCGATCAAGCGCCTCGACAAGCGCCTCGCCGCGCTCGAGGCCCAAAGGGCGGCCAAGCCGGCCTTGCTTGGGCGCGACGGCGGGGCGAGCGAGGGCTATCGGCTGCTCGGCCGGATGCTCGGCGGCGTGCTGGGCGGCATCGGTATCGGCTGGCTCCTCGACCGCTTCGCCCACACCGCTCCATGGGGCATCGTCGGCGGCCTGTTGATCGGAACGGCCCTGTCGATCTATGCGGTGGCGCGCAGCGCCGCGGCGATCAGCGACCGGGCCGCCAAGGGCGACGCCGCCGCGCCGAGCCCGGACGACGCCGAGGAAGAGACGTGAGGAAACCTGTCTGCTGATGGCCGCCATCGAGCCCATGGAACAGTTCATGGTCCGCAAGGTCGTGAACCTTCCCCCCGTTGTCGTTCCGGGTTGGGGGGCGCTCGACTTGTCGATCACCAACTCGGTGCTGTTCATGCTGATCAGCGCCGGCCTGATCGCCGCCTTCTTCCTCTTTTCCGCGCGCCGCGCGGTAGTCCCGGGCAGGAGCCAGGCCCTGGCGGAGATGGTCTATGGCATGGTCGACGGAGCCCTGACCTCGCCGATCATGGGCGAGCGCGGCCGCCCTTTCCTGCCCTTCGTCTTCACCCTTTTCCTGATGATCGCCACCCTGAACCTCATCGGCCTCGCGCCCGGCGGGTTCGCCGTCACCTCTCAACTGGCGGTTACCGCGGCCCTGGCGGCAATGACCATCGCCACGGTGATCGTCGTCGGTTTCGCGCGCAACGGCCTTGGCTTCTTCAAGCTCTTCTGGCCATCGGGCATGCATCCGGGAATGGCCGTTCCGATGGTGCTCATCGAGTTCATCTCCTTCGCGGTGCGGCCGCTCACCCTGGCCATGCGACTGTTTGGCAACATGCTGGGCGGTCACGTCGTCACCTACATGTTCGCCAGCTTCGTGATCGGCCTTGGCCTGTACGGCCTTCACGGGGGCCTAGCCAGCCTGGGCCTTCTCGGCTCCGCGGTGTCCTTCGCGATGATCGTCGCCCTGACCGCGCTGGAATTCGTGGTCGCCTTCCTTCAGGCCTTCGTCTTCGCGGCGCTGACCTGCGTCTATCTCAATGAGGTCGTGAATCTCGATCACGGCCACTAGGGTTCAAGCTCAATAGGACACCATCACTCCAAGGGGACTTCTCGACATGGACGTTACAGCAGCCAAATACATCGGCGCGGGCCTGGCGATGACCGGCCTGATCGGCGCCGGCGCGGGCCTGGGCATTCTCTTCGGCAACTATCTGCAGGCCGCCATCCGCAATCCCTCGGCCGCGGCCGGCGAGCGGGTGTGGCTGTTCCTGGGCATGGCGTTGGCCGAATCCATGGGCATCTTCGGGTTCGTGATGGGCTTCATCATTCTGTTCGTGAAGGTCTGATGGCCGATCCGGCGAGCGCCGCGGCGCCGGCCGGCTCTGGCGGCCTGCCGCAGTTCGACATGGCCCAATGGCCAGGCCAGGTGGTCTGGGCCCTTGTCATCTTCGGCCTCTTATATCTGCTGTTCTTCAAGGTGCTCGTGCCCCGGCTGGGCGGGACTATTGCCGCGCGCGAGGCGCGCATCGGCGGCGACATAGCCGAGGCGCGGCGGATGAAGGACGAGGCGCAGGCCGCCTCGGAAGACGCGGCGCGCGACATGGGCGAGGCCAGGGCTCGGGCGCGCAAGGTCGCCCGGGCCGCCGCCGAAGAGGTCAAGGCGGCCGCCGCCGCCAGGGCCGCCGAGGAGGACGCCAAGCTCGCCCAGATCCTGGCCGCCGCCGAAGCGCGCATCGCCGAGGCGCGGGCCGAGGCCATGGGTCATGTTCGGGCCATCGCCGTCGATGCCGCCGGCGCGATCGTCGAGCGGCTGACCGGCGTCGCCGCCGCCGCGGGCGAGGTCGAGCAGGCCATGATCGGCCACGGCTAGAAGCGCCAGGGCCGTGTCTTTCCTCACTGATCCCCAGGACGCGCATTTCTGGATCGCCATCGCCCTTGTGGTCTTCCTGGCCATACTGTGGCGCGCCAAGGCGCCCGGCATGGTCGGCAAGGCCCTCGATGACGCCGGGGCCAGGATCCAGGCCCAGCTCGACGAGGCCGCCCGCCTGCGCGACGAGGCGCGGGACCTGCTGGCTCAGATCGTCGAGCGGCGGGCGCAGAGCGAGCACGCGGCCGCCGAAATGCTGAAGACCGCCCAGGCCGACGCGGCGCGTCTGCGGGACGAGGCCGCCGCCGATCTGGAAGGCGATATCCTGCGCCGCCGCGCGCTGGCCGAGCGGCGCATCGCCCTGGCCGAAACCCAGGCCGCCGCCGGCGTCAAGGCCGCCGCCGCGGACCTCGCCGCCGCGGGCGCTCAGGCCGTCCTCGCCGCCCGCATAGCCGGCGCCAAGACCGACCCTCTCATCGACGCCGGCCTCGAAGGCCTCGGCAAGCGGTTTTCTTAAGCCGCCGCCGTCGCTTCGCGCTCTAAGCCCTTTTACGAAACCACCGCCGCCGCAGCCGGCGCGCCGGACGCCAGGTCCTGGGCAGGACCATGCGCTCGATGCGCAGGGCCTGCTGCCAGGCCACGGCGAAGAGTTCAGGATCGCGGCGCAGGAGCCGGCGGATGGGAAAGACGATCCTGGGATGGCGGCGCTGCAGGCCGATGAACCGTCGCCTGGCGTTCATCGAAGAGCGCAGGACGACGATCAGGCCGACCAGCAGCACCGGCAGGCCCAGGTGCCAGGGGAGCACGGCCCCGATGGCGCCGACGACCATGAGCAGCGAGCCGACCGCGATCAGCCCGGCGCGCGCCAGGCGCCGCCATAGCGAGGGGGAAGGCGCGGCGGGGCCTGCGAGGGGCGTGCGGAAGGTGACGAGCGACATGGTCTGAAAGTTCGCGGGCGCCTCCGGCCAGGCGGGGCAGCCGGGCCTTCGAGGCGTCGGCCTCATATGGAGGTGGAAACTGTGGCGCCCAGGCGCCCGCGTGCGAATTTACCCGCCGCGCCGGATGATCGCCCGCCGCAGTGGCATTTGCGCCATACTTACTCGAGCTCAGGCTTGCAGGCCTCAGGCCTGCGGCGTCCATTTCAGGCGCGGCCGGCGCGCCGCCGCCGTCTCGTCGAGGCGCCGCAGGGGAGCGGTGAAGGGCGCGCCGGCAAAGCGCTCGACATCGCCGGCGCGCACCGCGTCCGCCAGTTCGATGAGGGCGTCGCAGAACCGGTCGAGTTCCCGCTTCGGCTCGGTCTCGGTCGGCTCGATGAGCATGGCCCCGTGCACCACAAGGGGAAAATACATGGTCATCGGATGGAAGCCGGCGTCGATCATCGCCTTGGCGAAATCGAGCGTGGTGACCCCCGTGCCCTCCAGCCAGGCATCGTCGAACAGGGCTTCGTGCATGCACGGTCCATCGGGAAAGGCGGCGCTCATCACGGGGGAGAGCCGCGCCTTGATGTAGTTGGCGGCGAGCACCGCGTCGTCGGCCACCTGGCGCAGGCCGTCGGCGCCGTGGCTCATCATGTAGGCGAGCGCCCGCACGAACATGCCCATCTGGCCGTGGAAGGCGCACATCCGGCCGAGCGCCGCGGCGGCTTCGCCGCGCGGCTCCTCGATCAACTCCAATCCGCCCTTGCCATGGACGATCCAGGGAACCGGCGCGAAGCGGGCCAGGGCCTCGCTGAGCACGACGGGTCCCGCCCCTGGGCCGCCGCCGCCGTGCGGGGTCGAAAAGGTCTTGTGCAGATTGATGTGCATGGCGTCGACGCCAAGGTCGCCCGGCCGCACGCGCCCGAGGATGGCGTTGAAGTTGGCGCCGTCGCAGTAGAAGTAGGCGCCGGCCGCGTGGGTCAGGCGGGCGATCTCCAGCACGTCGCGCTCGAAAAGGCCGCAGGTGTTGGGATTGGTCACCATCACGGCGGCCACGTCTGCGTCCAGCTTGGCCGCCAGATCGGCAAGATCGACCCGGCCGTCGGCGGTCTGGGCGATCTCGCGCACCTGATAGCCGGCCTGGGCCGCCGTGGCCGGATTGGTGCCATGGGCGGACGTCGGCGCCAGCACCGTCTTGCGCCCATCCCCGCGCGCCTCGTGGGCGGCCCGTATGGCCAGCAGGCCGCACAGCTCGCCATGCGCCCCGGCCTTGGGCGAAAGGGCGACGGCCGGCATGCCGGTAAGCGTCTTCAGCCAATGGGCCAGCGCGTCCATGACCTGCAGGGCGCCCTGGACGGTCGACATCGGCGCCAGCGGGTGCAGGTCGGCGAACCCGGCCAGCCGCGCCATCTTTTCGCCCAGCCGCGGGTTGTGCTTCATGGTGCACGAACCCAGCGGGTAGAGCGCCAGGTCGATGGCGTGGTTCTTCTGCGACAGGCGGACATAATGGCGCAGAGTCTCCGGCTCCGAGAGGCCGGGCAGGCGTGGCGGCGCCGCCCGGGTCAGGCCGGCGAGATCGCTCGTATCGCCATCGGCCTCGCCTGGCGGGAAGTCGACCCCGCTCTTGTCCCAGCCGCCCAGTTCGAAGATCAGCGGCTCGTCCTGCAGGAGCGCCGATCCAGCGCGCCGCCCCGCGCCCATCCCGCTCACCGCGCCAGCTCCGTGCAAAGAGCGTCGGCCAGGGCGGCGATATCCTCGAAGGTGGTCATCTCGGTGGCGCAGGCCAGCAGCACATCGTCAAGGCCGGCGGCCGGATCGAGCCGCGAGAAGGGAACCCCGGCGATGACCCCCCTTGCCGCCAGCGCGTCGACCACCGCCGCGGCGGCCTTGGGCAGGCGCACGGCCACTTCGTTGAACATCCGCGGCGTGAGGATCTCCACCCCGTCGATTGCGCCCAACGCCGAGGCCAGGGCCCGGCCGCGCGCGTGGTTCAGCCCGGCCAGGCTCGCCAGGCCCACGCCGCCCAGCAGCGAGGCATGGATGGTGAAGGCCAGCGCGCACAGGCCCGAATTGGTGCAGATGTTGCTGGTCGCCTTGTCGCGGCGGATGTGCTGTTCGCGCGTCGACAAGGTGAGGACGAAGCCGCGCTCGCCGGCCGCGTCCACGGTCTCGCCGCACAGGCGACCCGGCATCTGGCGGACCAGGGCCTCGCGGGCCGCGAACAGCCCTACATAGGGTCCCCCGAAATTGAGGCCGTTGCCGATCGACTGGCCCTCGGCCACGGCGATGTCGGCCCCCATCTCGCCTGGCGACTTCAGAAGCCCGAAGGCCACGGCCTCGGTGGTGACCACGACCATCAGGGCCCCGGCGGCATGGGCCGCCTGCGCGATCGCGGCAAGATCGCTCACCGTCCCGAAGACATTGGGGTTCTGCACCACGACGCAGGCGGTGTCGGCGTCGATGGCCTCGACTACGGCCGCCTCGTCGTCAACCGCGGCGCTCAGCCGCCGCGTCACCACGCCCGCCGAATGGGCCAGGGTATGGGTCGCCGCGGCATAGTGGGGATGCAGGCCGCCCGACAGCACGGCGCCCTTGCGCCTCGTCACCCGGTGGGCCATCAGCACGGCCTCGGCGCACGCCGTCGAGCCGTCGTACATCGAGGCGTTGGCGACATCGAGCCCGGTCAGGGCGGCCACCTGGGTCTGGAATTCGAAAAGGGTCTGCAAAGTGCCCTGGGATATCTCCGGCTGGTAGGGCGTGTAGCTGGTCAGAAACTCCGAGCGCTGGATGATGTGGTCGACGCTGGCCGGTGTGTGGTGGCGATAGGCGCCCGCGCCGCAGAAGAACGGCCCGGCGCCCGCCGCGCGGTTGAGCGCCGCCATCGCTCCCAGCGCCCGCTCCACCGCCAGTTCCCCGGCATGGGCCGGCAGGTCCACCGGCCCGGCCAGGCGCGCCCCGGCCGGCACATCGACGAACAGATCCTCGATGCTGGCGGCTCCGACGACCCCCAGCATCTCCGCGCGGTCCGTGTCCGTCAGCGGCAGATAGCGCATCAGCCCACCCTCTCCTCCCCCCTCGAGGGAGGGGGACCACGAAGTGGTGGAGAGCGCTTGGTCCCGCTCACAGCGTCGCCAGGAAGGCTTCGTAGGAAGGGCGATCCATCAGGCCGGACGCCTCGCCGGGATCGGCCAGCGTGATCTTCACGAACCAGCCGGTCCCCTCCGGCTGGTCGTTGACCGTCTCCGGCGTGTCGGAAAGGGCGCCGTTGACCTCGGCCACCACCCCGCCCACCGGGGCGAACACGTCGGACGCGGCCTTGACGCTCTCGACCACCGCCAGGGGGTCGCCCGCCTTCACCGTCTTGCCCACCTCCGGCAGTTCGACGAAGACCACGTCGCCCAGCTGCTCGGCGGCGTAGGCGCTGATGCCGATCGTCGCGGTCTCGCCGGCGACCTCCACCCATTCGTGGTCCTTGGAAAAGCGCATCAGGAAGCCTCTTTGCGGTGATAGCGGTGGGGAAGAAATGGCATGGGGACGGCCTGCGCGGCCTGCGACCTGCCGCGCACCACGACCGCGAGGCGCGTTCCGGGTGAGGCAAGCGCCGGCGGGACATAGCCCATGGCGATGGGGACCGAGAGACTGGGCGAAAATCCGCCGCTGGTGACCTGCCCGATCGCTGCGCCGGAGGCATCGGCGATCGCCGCGCCCTCGCGCGCCGGCGCGCCCTCCAGGACCTTCAGGCCGGCCCGCAGGCGCGCCGGACCCTGCGCCATTTCGCGGGCGATGCGCGCCGCCCCCCTCATGGCGCCGGCCTTGAGCCGCTTCTTCGACACAGCGAAGGCGAGGCCAGCCTCGATGGGAGATACGGTTTCGTCCAGGTCGTGGCCGTAGAGCGGCAGGCCCGCTTCCAGGCGGAGGGAGTCGCGCGCGCCCAGGCCGACGGGGGCCACGCGCGGATCGGCCAGGAGCCGGTGGCCGAACGCCGCGACGGCGCCGGCCGGGCAAAGGATCTCGAACCCGTCCTCACCGGTGTAGCCGCTGCGCGAGACGATCAGCCGCTCGCCCTGGAAGTCGATGGCGGCGAAATCCATGAAGGCGAGCGCGGCGCTTGGCGGGAGGATCTGGGCCAGCACCGCCGCCGCCTGTGGTCCCTGCAGCGCGATCAGGGCGCGGTCGTCGGCCCGCACGAGCCTGGCGTGCCCCCCGGCGGCGGCGGAAAGGGTTGTGAAATCGGCCTCCTTGGTCCCGGCATTGACCACCAGGAAGAGTTCGCCCTGGCGATCGGGCTCGGCCGGGCGGCCGACCATCAAATCATCGACGATGCCGCCCTCGCCGTTCAGGAGCAGGGTGTAGCGTAGCCGCCCCGGCTTCAGCGAAGCGATGTCGCCGCTGATCAGGCTCTCGACGATGGCCGACACTGCGCGATGATCGGCCTCGCCATCGCCGCTCTTGCGCGCGAGTTCGAGAAAGGCCGGCCCCATGTGGGAAACGTCGAACAGGCCGGCATTCTGGCGCGTCCAGAGATGCTCCTTGAGGATGCCGGGGGCGAAGTGCAGCGGCATGGAATAGCCGGCGAATTCGACCATGCGCGCGCCCAGCGCCCGGTGCCCGGCGGTGAGCGGCGTGGTCTTGGGCGTATCGTCGGACACGATCGGCCTTGGACTTTCGATGGCGCGCTTCGGCGGAGGATCCCGCCCTCTCCACGCGCCCCCGCTGTCCCTTGGGCCTGAGAGATTCCGGACCTTGACCCGGGTCCTTGCTCCTTCGGCGCGCGGTCACCCCGCTGGGGGCGGCCAACGCTTTCCAGCGTTCATCGGGCCCGCGCGGTCCTTTTGCCTGAGCGTTTCCGGGGCGGTTGCGCCTTCGGCGCCGAGCGATCGCGCGCCCGGCCTCTCCCGCGAGAGCCATCGCGACGTTTGGGCGAGGGGTGGGCGGGAGTCAACACCCCTGGCGGAGGGGCGCGGGGGAAGTGTCCCCGACCGGCCTGAGGCTGCACATCTCGGCGACACCGTCGCCCGTTGTGGCTGAACGCGCCGGGCGTTTGTGCCTTGGTTACAGGACCTCAGCGGGGCCCGCGCCGCGCCCAGGCGCAATCCGAAGGCCGTATGAAATGTACTTGGAGTGTAGCCTTCCCCCTCGGATCACGGACTTGCGTCAACCGGGGAGCTGCAACTGAGCGCATTGCCGGTCGGTTCACCGACCGTCCCATTCGACGGTGGGGTGACATAGGTGCAGAAATCCACCCGTCCGCTTTCGGTGTCCAGCCGCCAGGCCGCCCAGGCCCTCGCGCCGCCGGAAGAGTTCGGCTCGCTAGCCGCCGGAATCATTTGCCAGCGTCCAGGACCGCCGCGTCCAAGTGGCTGGGGCGTCGCCGCCGGCGCTGGCGCCGACGCCGCGGAAACCGCCGGCGGGCATTTGGCGACTCTGCCCTTGCCGTCTCTGCATTTGGCGTCGGCGATCGAACCGGACGCCAGGGCCGCGAGTGCGGCGACGATTGCAATGCGCGTCATCGGCGGTCGCCCCGTTTGATCGAGGCATCCTCGCCGAACTGGCCCCCGGTGGCGAGTCTCAATCCCACTGGCCTTCCAGATAGCCTAGGTCGTGTTGTCCGGCAGCAACCTCGGGGCCGTGAACGAGCCCCCGATCTTCCCGAAAATTGCGATCAGTGACGTCAGGCTTTGCATTGTCGAGGCGCAGCCGGCCCCCTGGTCGGAGTAGAAGTCGACCGGGGCGGACGCCATCTGTTGCAGGGTCGCACAGGGGGAGATGGTCGGCGAGACGTCCGTCGAGCAACCGCTCATCGGAGCGGCATAGCCGATCGTCATCACGACGTATCCCGCGGCGGTGGCGGCGTGGGCGGCGGCAATCGCCTCGTGGCACTGCTGCTTCAGCTTTGCCGACGGCATGTTCGCCGAGGTGGCGTTGGCGTCGCCGTCGCTCAGCAGCATGATCACCTTCGGCACCCCCGAGCGGCCGTTGACGGTCAGATCGTTCTGCGCCGCCGTGATCGCGTCGGCGTAGAAGGTGCCAAAGCCCCCTGGCGCCTGCATGCCCTGGCACCCACCGCCGCCGGTCGCCACCACGAGGGCCGAACTCGTGTTCAGAGTGGTGGAGGTGGCCGACGCCTTGTAATCGTGCTGCAAGCCAAGGACCTGGTAGGTCGGCTTGCCCGCCGTTGTGGTCGTCGGCACGTTCTTGTAGGCCGTGGTCACGGGGGTTCCGCCACCGCAGGTGTAGTCCTTCGACTGCTGAGTGGTGCTCGACAAGCCCGGGAACGCAAGCAGCCCGACGTAATCCGCCGACGGCGAAACCTGTTTCAGGAAGGCTTCCACCCCCGCCGAGGCGCAGGCAATCTTGCTCATGCCGCAGTTAGGGTCGTTGTTTTGCATCGACGCGGTGGTGTCCAGGACGATGTCGACGTCGTAGGGGCTCGCCGAGCCGCCCGTTCCGCCGGCGGTCGACGTCGTGGTGACCGGAATTGACGAGATGCCCAGGATCTGCGCGAACCACATCGACACGGTCGCCGTCTCTCTCACCACGATGCCGTTGTTGCCGTCGGGGCCCGTGCACGAAACGCCGGTCGAGGCGAAGCACATCAGTTTTGGGTAGCCGCTGACCATCTGGACATAGAGATTGCTATCGGCGTTCTTGTTGGCGCCCGTGACGGAGCTCGACGTCCATGCGGCGCTGTACGCCGTCGCGGTGGAGACCGCGATCGAGGTGGCGCAACAGTTGAGTTCGCGTGCGCCGGCCAGGGCGGCCGCGTCGGACGAGGCCTGCAACTGCCGCTGGACGTACATCACGTGGCCGATGTCGATCACGAACCCGGTCATGCCGATCAGCACCGGCGTGAGCAGGCCGACCGTCACCGCGATCGCGCCGCGCCGGTCAAGCCACAAGCGGCGGAGGATAGAGGTGACGCAGGATGTGGACCGTCTCATTCGATGAGGTCCGTAGTCGCCGAGAATAGTGTGCAGCCGGGGGCGAAATTCACGCTCATGACTGTGAGATTGCAAGGATAGGTGGCTTGCACGTAGGCCGCCCCGCCGGGGGCCGCGGCCAGCGCAGCCGAGCAGGCCGCGTCGCTCGCGCAGGTCGTTCCGTTGACCTTGAGGGTGGTGGTTATGCTGGCCGCGGTGAGGCTCGCCGCCGAATTGGTGACCGCCGTCGTGGTGCTCGTGAAGGGCGTCGGGCTCGAGCGGGAGATCGCGAACGCCCGGTCGCCCGAGCGCACGCCGTCGATGAGGGCCAGATAGTTGTTCAAGGTCAACCCGAACTCGAGGATGCCCATCAGGATCATCAGCAAAGCCGGCAAGATCAGCGCGAATTCCACAGCTGCGGCGCCCGTTCGGTCGCTCGCGGCGTCGATCCCCAATTGGAACATGGCGTTGGCGGTTGCTGGTGTGTTCCTTGGCATTGTGACCGCTTCCCGTCTCCAGCTTGCCGTTGAACCCGACGAACGCTCCCCCTTTCTCTCTCGGGTATGGTTAGCGTTCGGTTAGCCGGAGCGAGGGAGGGCCAACGCCATGCTCACCTCGCGCGCGGCCTCAAATGCATTGTGCGCACAGACGCCCAGTGTATGCAGGCAAGCTCGTGCCCTTACTGACCGATGGGCCCAATGCGCGCCGTTGTCCTCGAAACCGCCTATGGCATCGACAACCTGCGGGTGGTCGAACGGCCCGGCCCGACGCCTGGCCCAGGCCAGATTGTCGTCGACATCAGAGCCGCCAGCCTGAACTACCGCGACTTGGCGACAGTGACCTCGCCGGCGGGGCGCACACCCTTCGTCCCCTGTTCGGATGGCGCCGGGGTGGTCTCGGCGGTCGGCGAGGGTGTCACCCGGGTCAAGGTCGGCGAGCCCGTGGCGCCCCTGTTCTTCCAAGGCTGGTGGGCTGGCGATCCGACTCCTCAGGCCCTCGGCGCGGCGCTGGGCGGCGCGCTCG
>Ga0208849_1002156_pt1 | contig 11348 bp, 6 predicted proteins | sample NGESurdeep072012_10_FD_184470 | JGI IMG/M metagenome (GOLD analysis project Ga0208849, IMG submission 184470) | Arctic peat soil microbial communities from Barrow, Alaska - NGEE Surface sample 53-3 deep-072012 (SPAdes) | ecosystem: Environmental > Terrestrial > Soil > Wetlands > Peat ...
TCCGGGACTTCCGCGAGGCGCTGGTGCGGGCGGACGTGTTCGAGCAACTGTTTGCGCAATTCGCGCAGCCACTCCAGGCGCAGGGATGGCTGGCGCCGGCCGGCAGGCGGGTGGACGCGAGTTTTGTGGACGTGCCGCGGCAACGGAACACGCGCGCGAAGGACGCGAACGAGCAAAGTTTTCTGTTGCTCAAAGCAACTCGCGCTGTATTTTGAAAACGAAACCAAACAACAGAAAATTTCAAAATGGCACTGATTTCCTGTAAAAATTGTGGAGCAAATACAACCGACAAAGCGCCAACGTGCAGAAGGTGTGGCAATCCACTTTCAGCATCACCAGTTAAATCGGCTGCCACTGGCGGATCAAAATTTCTCTCAATCATCACTGGAGCAGGACTGATTGAATCAATGATGTTTGGTAATCCGAGTCCTGAAATTATTTGCCCGCACTGTCAGACGCGCGGCAATGTTCGCACGAAACCTGTCAGACGAAAAAAAGGTGTTAGCGGCGGCAAAGCAACGGCAGCGCTTTTGACCGGTGGAATATCCCTTTTAGCAACTGGACTTTCTCGCAAAGAACACGTCACAGAAGCATTTTGCTTGAACTGTAAATCAAGGTGGGACTTTTGAATCACTAAAGTTTTTGAAGGAAAATGCTCAAAGCGTGTAAAAAGGTTAGCCCGTAACGTTTTGTCTTAAAAGCGATATAAAAGTTTTCAGGGTCGGAGTCTCTTATCTTTGGAGATTCAGGGATGTCATATTGCTTGACGAATTTTTGGAATTTTCTTTTTTGCAAAGCTGATTTACAAAAGCTGGAGAGGTCAGCTTGAAAAATTGCTTTGTATTCAGCTTTTCTCCTCAAGCACAGAATTTGTGAATCTAAAAAGTTAAAATTATTCACTTTATGCCAGTCTAGCTAGGACAGTCTTGATGGCTTGAAAGTTAGGCATATCCAGTGGTGTTGGCGTCTGTTCGCTGTATTGCACGACGCCCATTTTATCAACGATAAACGCTGCGCGAGCGGAGGCATCACCTACCTTGGCAAGCATTGGAAAAATCACGTCGTAGGCTTTCGTGACTGTTTTATTAAAGTCACTGGCAAGAGTAACTCCAATTTCTTCCTGTTCCGCCCAAGCAGCCTGCGCGAACGGACTGTCCATACTGATGGCAATTACATCCGCACCGAGGGCGGCATACGCATCTAAATCCACTGTCATGTCACACATTTCATCCGCACAAACTCTCGTAAATACGAAAGGGAAGAATAAAAGCACAGTGTTTTTCTTGCCGAAGTTGCTGCTCAACTTCACGTCCACCAGACCAGACGCGGTTTTAGATTTGAGCGTGAAATCAGGAGCTTTGGCCCCAACTAAAATGGGCATGATGTTTTTTGCATCTCAGACGATTAAATCCGCTGCCAAAAATTTCGAGTTTAAGGTATTCACGCATTCATCAGCATTTTGGCTATTTTAGTTTCGCAAGCATAGCCTTGACCGCTTCAAAATTTGGCAGTTCTTTCGGCGTCGGCGTCTGCTCGCTGTATTGCACCACGCCGCTTTTATCAATCACAAACGCCGCGCGCGCCGCCGTGTCGCCCACGCCGGCGAGCATCGGAAACACCACGTCGTAGGCCTTGGTCACGGTCTTGTTCAAATCGCTGGCGAGCGTGACCTGGATGTTGTTCGTCTTGGCCCACGCTTCCTGCGCGAACGGGCTGTCCACGCTGACGGCGATGAAGCTGGCACCGGGGAAAGCGGTCAAGCCGTTGGTCACGTCGCACAATTCCGCCGTGCAGACGCTGGTGTAGGCGAGCGGAAAAAACAGCAGCACGGTGTTGGTCTTGCCGAAGTTGTCGCTCAACTTCACGTCCACGAGGCCGGAAGCGGTTTTGGACTTAAGGGTGAAATCAGGTGCTTTAGAGCCGACTGGAATAGGCATAATAATTATTGGTTGATTGGTTTAATGGATCATTGTCACTGGACATATTTTGTCCATCTCGCGGCGGGAGTCAAATCAAACGAAACGCTGAAAGCGGAAAAATTGAAATGCCAGGCATCGTCCCGGCTTCGATGGTGGAAAACAAAAACCGGTCCGGGTTGCAGCCGTCAAGGAGGCGGGACAGGGGATGTCCACTGAAGAAACGGATGCACACCCGAACCGTATCTGCCACCATTTTTCATCATTCTGCCACCGGACGCCAACCTCCGGTTGTCATTTTTCAACACGCGATTGTCATGCCATTTCTGACGGCATCTTTTGTGTTTAATACCTCGGCACGTTGCGGTCAATTTCATCCGACCACGCGTTGATGCCGCCTTTGACGCTCTTGACGTATTTGAAACCTTGTTCGCGCAGAAAACTCAATGCGGACAGCGAGCGCGAACCGACTTTGCAGTGCAGATAATACTGCGTGTTCGGGTCAAGTTCTGTGAAACGATTTTGCAATTCGCTCATCGGCAGCAGCGGCACGCCTTCGATGCGCGCGATTTCGTATTCAAATGGTTCGCGCACGTCAATGACCTTGATGCCGAGCTTCGGATCGTCCAAAGCCTTCTTCATTTCCTGAACGGTCACTTCGTCGGGATTTTCGTTTTCCTTCGACGGCGGCTCGATGCCGCAAAAAACTTCGTAATCAATCAATTCCTTGATCGTCGGATGCTCGCCGCAAACGGGACACGCCGGATCGCGGCGCAACTTCAACTCGTGGAACTTCATTTTGAGCGCGTCGAACAAAACCAATCGCCCGACGAGCGAAGTTCCTTTGCCGATGGCCAGTTTGAGAATTTCAGTTGCTTGAATACAGCCGATGATGCCGGGCAGCACACCGAGCACGCCGCCTTCCGCGCAGCTCGGAACCATGCCGGGCGGCGGCGGTTCGGGATAAAGGCAGCGATAACACGGTCCACCGAGATGCGGCGCGAACACGCTCGCCTGTCCCTCGAAACGGAAAATCGAGCCATAGACGTTCGGTTTTTTCAAGATCACGCACGCGTCGTTCGTGAGATAGCGCGTCGGGAAATTATCCGTGCCGTCCACGACGATGTCGTAAGGCCGGATGAGATCGAGCGCGTTTTCGGACGAGATGCGCGTGTTGTGGATGACGACTTCGCAATGCGGATTGATGCCGCGAATCGTTTCCTTCGCCGACTCGGCCTTGGAGCGGCCCACGTCCGCATCCGTGTGGAGAATCTGCCGTTGCAGGTTGGAAAAATCCACCGTGTCGAAATCCACGATGCCGATCTTGCCGATGCCGGCGGCGGCGAGATACATGGCGATGGGCGAGCCGAGACCGCCCGCGCCGATGCACAGGACGCTCGCGGCCTTGATTTTCTTTTGGCCGGCCAGACCGACTTCGGGCAGAATCAGGTGCCGGGAGTAACGGCGGATTTCGTCATTGTTCAATTCCATAATCAAAGGGAAAGCATAGTAATGCAGCGGTGGAAGAAATCAAGTCAAGTCGGGCACCCCCCTTCGTCAATGCGAGGCAATCAAAAACGCCAGCGCAGACGCTTGTTCGTAGCCGGCGTCAGCTTGAATTTTTCACCAATCCGCAAACCTTCCACCCAGAAAATTTCACCGCGCACCGTTGCCGCCAAAACCAGGTTCCGCCGCCGTGCCTCTGGAATTTTTGCGTTCACAAACAAATCCTGAAGTTTGGTCGGCGAATTCAAACCCATCGGCTGAAAGCGGTCGCCGGCGCGCCAGTGCCGCAAAATGATTTCAGCGCCGATTTTGTCCGCGTCGAAAATTCCAACGCCCGCCCTTTTCGGCGGCAGCTTGAAAATTTTCTGCGGCCGGATTTGCCAGCGGAATGATTTGCCGCCAAATTCCGCCCGCCCGGACCTGTCCCGTAATTTCAATCGAAGTTCCGCCGCGTTAAATTTGTTTTCCACCTGCTCCCGCATCTTGATTTCCCCGGCCATGTCACGCGCGACGGAAAAACCGAAGCTGATGCTCGCAAATTTATCCGGTGAGCGGCGAAGCTGTTCGACCAGTTCGAAATCCGCAACGACACCGGTCCCGGCCAGTTGCAATTGCAACGCTTTCCGCTGAACGGCGACAGGAAGCCGGCCAAACTCGTGGCCGCCGCCGTCGAGAGGCTCTGAGGGATGGCCGACTGCCGGCTCTCCGTGCCCGCACGCTGTTGCGGCAGGTTTTTTAATTTGGGTCTCGTCACCTCGGACACCACGCGATTTTTTCAGCCAGGCCTGTGCTGTTGAACCGACAAACTCCGACTCCGCGCCGACAATTTCCATCAAACGCAAAACCGTTTTGGCCAGGCCGGGCTGGTAGTTTTTTTGCAGCAGTGGCAGCAGTTCATTGCGAATCCGGTTGCGAAGAAAATCGGCGGAAAAATTGGTGGCATCGTCGCGGAACGGAGTTTTTTTGGCGCGGGCGAAGGCGAGGATTTCACCTTTGGAAAAACCGAGCAGCGGCCGGACGAGGCTGATTTTTTTTTCGGCAGGCGATGGCGAACGCCACTTCATCCCCGCCAGACCTTCGCCGCCGGTGCCGCGCAGCAGGCGCAGAAAAAAGAGTTCAACCTGGTCATCCGCGTGATGCGCAAGCGCTACTGCAAAGATTTTCTGTTCGCGCGCCGTGCGCGCAAAAAATTCATGGCGCAGTTTGCGCGCCGCCATTTCCACGGAAATTTTTGACCGGACGGCGGACTCTTTCACGTCTGCGCGTCCGGTTAAAAACCGCAGCCGCAGTTTTTTTGCCGTCCGCCGGACAAGTTTTTCATCCGCCTCGCTGGCGCGGCCGCGCAACTGGTGGTTGAAGTGCGCGACGGAAATTTTCCAGCGATTTTTTTTGGCGAGCGAATTCAAAACGTGCAGCAAAACCATCGAGTCCGCGCCGCCGGAAACGGCGACGAGAATTTTCTGTCCGCGCAAAAGCAGGCGGCGGCTGTGGATTTCGCTTTCGACGCGCTGGAGAAATTCGCTCACGCGGCCATCTTGCTTTTTTTTCGCGCAGCGGGCAAGCAGCCGGATTGTGGCGAAAGTTTGATCCGGTAAAACTCTTGGGCAAGTTCGTGATCGGTGTGCCGTTAAACGATCGTCAGCACCCGGCTCCAAAAAAATCCGGCGGCCACGTCACGGCGACACCACCAGGCGATAAAACCGTTGCGGCGCGGAGCTGACGGCGTTGGTGTCTGAAATCGTCAAGGTGGCGGTGTTGGCGATCAGCGGTTTGCCGAGATTGACCCAATTGGCCTGCACGAGGTTGGTCGTGTATTGCACCTGATAAACCAGGCCGGAGACCGCATCCCAAGCGAGATTGAAGCTGGCAGTCCCATTTTGCGCCGACTTGAACTCCGGCGGCAAGAGCGGGGTCACGCTGACGTCATCCAGTCCGAGATAATACGGTGTGTCTTCAAATCCAAACTGGAGAACCGTGCTGGGGCCGGTGGCGGTGACCACATACTGCAAATTGGTCCAGCCGATGTATGGCACATTGACCCAGTTCAGGAGGGTCGTGCCGTTCCATTGCACTTGAAACTGGTTGGGCGTCGCGCCGTAGTGATTGTTCGGATTGTCCAGCCACAGGGAAATCAGATAATGCTGTCCAGGAGAAGTGGTGAGCGTCTGGGAAAGATAGCCCAGTGAAGGGTATTGCCCAAAAGCCGCGCCGTAACTGCCGGAGTGGACCAAACTGCCGGAACTGCTGACAATGTTGTAGGTGCTGCTGGCGCTCAACGTCCAGCCGGTGAAATCACCGGTCTCAAATCCGCCGTTCTGAACCAGCGGCCCGGGATGCAAGGAGAACGGCAGGCTGATCGTCCAGCCGTTCTGATTGCTGAACACCAAGCTGGCCGTGTAAGTTCCCGCGCTCAAACTGCTGGCGGCCGAAGTCAGGTTCGCCGTCACGGTGGTTTGTTCGCCCGCTGTCAGCGTGCCGCTTGCCGGCGAAGCATTCAGCCAGGAGGACGTGTTGATGAGACTCCAGTTTAGCGTGGCGGAACCCAGGTTGGTCAGCACAAAATCCTGCGAAGCGATGCTGAAAGGTCCGCCCACCGGGCCGGTGGAGTTGAAACCGGTCGCGGGCAGGACGGCCAGCGGCGGCAGAACTTGCAGCGTGAACTGGCGGAGCTGGGCGATGCCGGTGGTTTGATTGATGAACGACACATTCGCGGAATAGTTTCCCGCCGGCAGGCTGCTGGCCGCAGCGGACAAACTGGCAGCTATGGTGATTTGCTGGCCGACGACGAGCTGGCCGCCGCCGGATGAACAATTGATCCAAGACGAGGTGTTGATGAGACTCCAGTTCAACGCCGACCCTCCCGAATTAGTCAGCGTGAAAAATTGCGTCGAGCCGCTGAACGGTCCGCCCACCAGTCCGGTGGCTGCAAAACCTGCCGCCGGTGAAATCGCGAGCGGGTCGCTCACGCCGGCGAGGGCGTTGATCAGATTCATCCCGTTCGGCGTGCCCAATCCGGTGCAAAGGTCGTAGCCGTTCATGGCGTAAAACAAACTGGGGCTGCTGCTCCAGGTGTTGTTGCCGGTCGTGACGTCGTTAAAGCAACTGGCGTAGTTCGCGGTGGCCGAGAGGCTGTAAATGGCGGGATTGATGAATCCAACGGACGTTCCTCCGCTGGCGGCGGCTTGTTGATTGACCAGCGCCGCGAAGCCCGCCCACAATGGCGCCGCACAGCTCGTTCCACCAAAAACACTGCTGCTGCCGTTGCCGTGATAAACAAAGACGTTGTCCGCCGTCATCGCCACGTCGGGGATGTTCCGATGACTGCTGGAACCTCCCCGGCCAGCCAGATTGGTGATGTTCGTCTGCCAGGGCGGCAGGGAATAGTAGGAGCTGATGCCGCCGCTACTGCCCGAGCCGCCGCCCCAGTTCCAAACCGTTTCTGAAGCGTAGCTGCCGCCCGTGCCGTTCATCGTCAAGGTCGTTCCGCCGACCACCGTGATGTAAGGCGAACTGGAAGGCGTATTTTGCAGCGAGGTGTTGTCCACGCCGTTGACTGAAGTAGAGCCGGTGGTAAAGGCATCGCTGTCGCCCGAGGCGTCAAAAAACGATTGACCCTGCGCCGCCATGTTTTTGAAGATGTTGTCCGTCGTCGTCCTGGGTCCGCCGCTCCAGCCCCACGAGCAGCTCAAGTTTTTCACGGTGCTGCTGTAGCTGACCATGGAGTTCAAAACGTCGTTGGGCGTTCCGCTCGGCCCGGCCTCAAAGACCACGATCCCGGCCAGACCCGGCGCCATCGCCATGGCCATCTCGATGTCCAGCGAAACTTCGGGGTTGCCGCTGCCGGACCCGGTGGTTGGCACGCCGTTGTAGCCGTCCAACAAGACCGTCTGGACGGGAATGCCGGCCCGTCCGTTTCCGGCCGCCGCCGCGTAAGCCGCGATGTCGCTGGCATAAAAACCGTCGAACTGCACCAGCCCGACCATCTGGCCTGCGCCCGTCAAAGTGGTGTTCGACGCATAGGCATTGCGAAAATCGTCGCCAAAATATGCACCGCCCGAACCGGAGCCAGATTTGGGCGCGGCTCCGGCCGTGTTTTGTTTCAGCATCAACGGATGTGGGCGGGAAAAATCGCTCAACCCTTGAATGTCCGTCACCGGCAGACTCGCCGCCACTGTCGGCTCGGCATCCGGCGCAAAAAAATCCCGTGTCCCGGACGGCAGCCGGTAGGTTCGCAGGGTGATGTGCAGCGCCCGTTCCACCGCCGACGCCGGACCGGCCACGTCCAACACCAGCCGGTTGCTGAAAGTAGCGGTGACCGACAAACCGTTGGTCCGCGCAAAATTTTTCACCGCCGCGTATTCCGCTTCCGTCGGGCCGAACCGCGCGGTGAATTCTTCCGGCGTCAGATAGTGCCGGTAATTTGGGCTGGCCGGATCATAAACCTGCGCCAAAAAACTGTCGAGTCCCGCCGGGTCGCGCAGCGGTAGCCCGATGGCCAGCCGCAACTGGTTCGTCGCCGCCAGCCGGCCTTTTGGCGTCAGGCCGGAAATGACTTTTGGCACATGGTCCGGCAAGACCTTCAAATCCGCGCCCAAAACGGGACATATTCCGCAAAGCAAAACCATCGCCGCCCAACGGAGACGCCCAGGCAGGAAATTGGATTTCAGCATTTTTACGGGTTTTTTCAAAAAGACGCCGGTTGTGAACTCACCAAAGCACGTCATGTTCCAAATCCGGAGTCGGTGAAAAATTTACTTTAGAACCAGCCAAAGTCAAATCCGCCGGACGCTGGTGAGACGACCACAAGCAGGTTGCGGCCGGTCCAGGTGTTTCAATTTTATGGCTGCGGCGGGCCGGAAAAGTCCATGCCGACGAGACAGACGTCATCATCGAACTCACCGGTGACGGCGAACGTGCGAACGCCTCGCAGCAATTCATCAAACAAGATTCCCGGCGGATGATGCAGCAGATTTTTCACGTCGAGCAGGAGGCGTTGCTGCGAATAAAGCTCCTCGTTCTGTCCCTGCACCTCGTAAAGACCATCGGTGAAAAGCATCAGAAAATCGCCCGGCACCAGCCTGGTCTCGCTCGTTTCGTAAGGCGGTTCTTCAAACAGGCCGAGGGCTGGCTGGCCGCGACCACAGGCGTTGGCCAGCGGTTCGACCCTGCCAAGTGAACGGCGGACAAGCAGCGGCTTGGGATGCCCGGCATTGGCAAAACGCAACAGGCCGGTGCGGCAGTCGGCCACGGCGTAAAACCCGGTGGTGAGCATCGGCGAGCCGGTGTTCTTGAGGATGCTGCACAAATCGCAGTTCAACTGGCGCAGAAAATTTCCCGGGTCGCGCGCGAGCGGCTTTAATTCTTCCGACAGCGCGCGGATCATTGCCGTCACCAGCGCGGCGCGGACGCCGTGGCCCGTCACGTCGCAGATGAACACGCCGGCCTCGGTGTCGGACAACTGCGTGACGGAGAAAAAGTCGCCGCTGACGGATTCCGCCGGCTGGTAGCGGTGGACGAACTGGAAGGCGCTCGATTCGAGCGGGACGCCGGGCGGAAAGGCCGGATACTGCTGCGGCAGCATGACGAGCTGGATTTCACGCGCGGTCTGGAGGTTTTCGAGCATGAGGCTGTTCTTGGCCTGCAATTCCTCGCGGCTGCGCGCCAGTTCGGCGGTGGTGCGGCGGATCTGATCTTCGGCGCGGATTTTCTCCGTGATGTCCCAGAACATCCCCTGCAGGCCGATGACTTTGCCGGACTCGTCGCACAGCGGCGTCTTGATGACATGGAGATACACCTTTTCGGAAGCCCCCACGGGCTGGGTTTCCTCGGTGATTTCCATGGTCCGGCCTGATTCCATGAGGGCCAGGTCGTCGCGCCAGTATTTTTCGGCGGCTTCCTTGCTAAAAAAATCAAAGTCCGTCCGGCCAATGATATCTGCCAGCCGGCGACCGATGTGCTTGCAATAGGGCTGGTTCGCAAACGTGAACCGCCCCTGCCGGTCGCGGCGGAAAACGCCCTGCGGCATCGTTTCCACCAGCGAATGGTAAAGCGATTCGGAACGCTGCAACGCCTCCTCCATCTGCCGTTGCTGCGTGATGTCCTCGACGGTGCCCTCGTAATAAAGCAATTTTCCCTGCCCGTCGCGCACGGCGCGGCAGTTTTCCGCGATCCAAATGATGCTGCCGTCCTTGCGGAAAATTTTCGACTCGAACCCGCTCAACGTGTCGTTTTCCTGCATCAGCCGCACAAATTCCTCGCGGCGGTTCGGCTCGACGTAAAGGCGGTTGGCGATGTCCTTGATGTTTGCCATCAGTTCCACCGGCGAGTCGTAACCGTAAATCCGGGCCAGGGCGATGTTCGCCAGCTGATAATGCCCGTCAACGGTCGTGCGGAAAATGCCTTCGACGAGATGGTCGAAGATGCCGTAGTAATTCTCCTTTTCCTCAATCAGCGCGAGCCGCTGCTCGTGACGCGCGATGGAACAGTGAACCGCGTGACGCAGCATGGCGGCCGTCATCTGGTCGCGGCCCAGATAATCCTGCGCGCCGCTGTAGATCGCCTCCGGCAGAAAGGTTTCATCCTTGTCCGGCCCGATGACGAGCATCGGCAGGCGCGCGGCCTTCGTGGTGAACATGGTGATTTGAAACAACGCGGCGGCGTTCGCCTGCGGAATCTCGAAGATAACCGCGTGGAATTTGTTCGTCGCCTGCATCGCCAGTCCGGCGTCAGTGGACGGCTCGACGGTCAGGTCCGTTTCGCCGGCCGGTGAACGCAGCAGTTCCCCGACGCGGCGCGAAAAGGCTTCATCGCCGGTGATCAGCAGTATTTTTAGAGGTTCGTTTTCCACGCTGCTCCTCAAGGGAAAATACAGTGTCTGCCAATTCCCGCAAGTGCGTTGCGAAACCCTTTTGCGTTTCAACTTTTCAACGCCGCCGGCCATGTTACCCTGTCTGCCTGAATCATGCCGAGTGTCTTCATCAAAACCTACGGATGCCAGATGAACGAGCGCGACAGCGAGGCCGTCGCCGCCCAGCTCGTCGCCAAAGGCTATTCGCTGGCGAAATCCGAGTCCGCCGCCGAGGTGGTGCTGCTGAACACCTGCAGCGTGCGCGATCTCGCCGAGCAGAAGGCCATCAACAAGATGAAGAACCTCGTCGGCACCGCGCGCAGCGAGAAGCGCGACCAGATTGTGGGTTTCATGGGCTGCATGGCCCAAAGCCGCGGCCAGGAATTGATTGACAAGCTGCCGGACGTGGATTTGGTGCTCGGCACGCAGAAATTTCATCGCGCGGCGGAATACCTGGACGAACTGCTCACCGGCAAACGCGACAAAATCGTGGACATTGAGGCCGAGGCCAAAAGCGAGGCGACCATCCGCGAGCATTTGCTCAACGGCAGCGCCAAGACTTCCGTATCCGCCTTCGTCAGCATCATGCAAGGCTGCAACCAATACTGCACTTTCTGCATCGTGCCTTACACGCGCGGCGAGGAACGCAGCCGCACCATTGACGACATCGTCGCCGAGTGCCGTGAACTGGTTTCACGCGGCGTGCGGGAAATCACCTTGCTCGGCCAGATTGTCACCAGCTTCGGCAAGCGCGATATTCCCGCGCTTGATGGCAAATCCGCTTTCGTCCAACTGCTCAATGCCGTTCACGAGATTGACGGGCTGGAACGCATCCGCTTCACCTCGCCGCATCCGAAAGGCTACGGCGATGATCTGGTTGAGGCTTACGCGCGGCTGCCGAAACTTTGCGAGAGCGCGCACCTGCCCGTCCAAAGCGGCAGCGACCGCATCTTGAAACTGATGCACCGCGGCTACACGCGCGAAAAATTTCTCGGCATCATCGAGAAATTGCGCCGCGCGAAACCGGGCATCGGCATCACCACGGACATCATCGTCGGCTTTCCGGGCGAGACCGAGGA
>Ga0208849_1002157_pt1 | contig 11348 bp, 10 predicted proteins | sample NGESurdeep072012_10_FD_184470 | JGI IMG/M metagenome (GOLD analysis project Ga0208849, IMG submission 184470) | Arctic peat soil microbial communities from Barrow, Alaska - NGEE Surface sample 53-3 deep-072012 (SPAdes) | ecosystem: Environmental > Terrestrial > Soil > Wetlands > Peat ...
TGCTTCCAGTAAGAAATATCCGCCGCCGGGCACGCTACACATAGACATTCCGCAATTGCGATTCAGTAATTTCTGCAACCATCCACGCGCTGGAATTCTTGATTATCTTTTAGAACGCGGGACAAATCACGACCCATTGAAACGCCCCACAATGGGAGATTTTGCCAGAGAATTATCTGAATGGTTAAACCCGCCAACTACCGAGGCACTGAAAACCGATCTAACAGCTTTGTCAAAGGAGTATGAAACTGTCTTTTTGGTTGCAGACAGGGCGAAGCGCAATCGAGATGAACTGATTGCCGCTGCTAAAGCCATCCTCGTATCCTTTGAACCAGTCTTGAAACAAATCGCCACCCGCCTCAAGGACTGCACCAAAATCGAAACTTACGTCGGAAATGCCTATGATTTGGAAATTCATCAATACATCCAAGGTTTTCGCGGTGTAGGTTTGGTATCAAGAGATACAAAGGGAGTCAGAGTAACAATTGGAAAAGATTGGGCTGTGTTTTTGCAAAGTTTTGTTCAAGTTGAGGCTTTGGAGGATGATACGATTCGGGTAGTTGCTGGACATATCGTCGAGACAACCGCTCATGGAAGTCGCTTTTGCGGCGTTCCTCCGGTTTGGATAAATAAAACAACAGCGCCACGGGGTAGTGCTCAACTCGCCAACGAGTCAAAAACTTTTCAAGCCGGACTTCTCAATAATCTTAATCCTGCAATCACTGCATTTGGGGAAAGCGTTAAAAAGCTGCCTCAATAAATTAGTTTCACGACCTCCTTCAGCGTGGCCTTCTCCACACGGAGAAGCAAATCGTTTGCCGTCCAATTAATAATTCGCGTGCCGTATTTGCGGGCGGTGTTTGGTTCAGTTTTCATTTTTTATCTTTGAGAAATGGATGGTCAGAAAGTGGATAATATTTTTTAGGTGTTGAACCAGATTGTTTTGCCTGTCTCCGTTGGCTTCGCATATCTTCAATTATGGCATACATTGCAATCAACCACTGCGCTTTTTTCCCTTCTTTAAGAAGGCGATTTTTGTTAAGAGCAATGTCAAGTATTCTGGCCGGTTGGTTTTGTTTGCCGCTCTCCATATATGGCACTCCAGCCTGACGGGTGACATAAGCGTATAAGTCGGCAGCTTGCAACGGGAGAATCTTCTCATCGTCAGCAAATGTATAGCTGATGAGCCGAGGGTCTTTATTTTTAGCTTCAAGAAAAACCTGGCTTAACGCGGTCTGCCACCTTGGATTTTCGTTTTGGTCAAAAATAAAATTGATCGGTTCATTAAAACCGGGCCATTGAAAGTGCATCTGCTCCCAAAATCCGTTAAAGAATGCCTGCCAAAGTTTTATTGTTGAGTCACCATCGTGTTTTTCTTCAAAGTGCTTTTTTACATGATACATTCCGCCAACTGGAACTTGATTCATTCCAGCCACAATCGCCAAATCGTAAAGCATATCCTCAAGCTGTTCGTCGTTAAGGTGATGATATGGATTGCTGGCGTCTTTAGGATTTCTTCTTCTCGCATCGAAATCTCTAAAATGAAAAAACGGCACTTTGTATGCGTTCAGAGTGAATTGCCAAATCTCGGAAAACTTCGCCCATTCTTCATGTGAAGCGATATACCCGCCGATGACCGCAACTTCTGAATTTACCTCATTTCCTGTATCGTCATGTGTGCCTGACTCATCGGCATAAACTTCAAGCACCATAAATTTCAGCCTTGAATCATCTTCATTAGATTAATGCCCGAAGGTAAAATTTGTTGATTTTGCGGTGTTTTCCCTGACTCGAAAATAGTCTGCCAATACTCCGGGTTCTGCTTTCCGCCGAAAACGGTTTGTGAAAGTTCCCGATTAACCCACAGCGGCATCTTGGTCAGGCTCGTCAAAAAATTCTCGATGCTGTCCCAGAGTGGTTCGGGGAAACGGTATTGAAATAGTTTGTCTTCGAGAATTGGTTTGCCCACGGTGATGAAGTAATTTTGAACAATTTGCCGAACCAGACGCAACCAAGCGTAAAGAATTTCCTCACGACTTAACCGGTATGCGCACAGATGGCCTTCTGGAATATCTGTCCCTTTTTGGATTTGGCTTTCGACGCGGGCAGTGCCGATTGCGGGATCATATTTTCCGGCATAAACCCGCTCCGCAACCAAGTTCATGAGTTTTTGGATTTGTTCTTTTTCCAACTCACGCGGATTTTCGCTTTCTTCCATCATGTGATTTAGTGGCGTCTCCAGGGCGTCCCCATAAATGAAGAACGAATAAAAGGTTTTTTCAACGGAACTATACGAGAGCGGTCGTTCTTTCCCTTTGCCGCCAAATTCAATGTAATCCTTGAGCTTGTTGTCGGGGTGGTGCGTGATGGCGTCGCGGACGGCATCCAAAATGTAGCGGCGCATTTCTCGCCATTCGCCTTTGAAGTGATTTACCAAGTCGCGTTCCGAGAAGTTTTCCGCGTCGGGCGATAGGCCACGGTCTTTTCGGTATCTTTCAAGACGGTCAAGAAATAGCGCACTGCCGAGGTGACGTTGCACAGATTTGTCGAATGCAATTTGCCGCAGTGTCGTGCCGGCATTCGTGTTCGCCGTCAGCAAAATGTCGAGGTTGGGATTCAGGAATATTCTTATGGGAATTTCCCGGACGCCAAGCAGCACTTGGGCGGTTGCCTTGTGCTGGCCGTCAAAGACCAGTATTTTGGTTTTAGATTCGCCAGGTTTTAATTCAGCCCACGCCAGGCAAACTTGAAGCTGCGGGCGTTTTTTATGAAATTCCTCGATTAGACCATTCAGACTGCCGCCAACGGCGCGAGGGTTGATCCGGTCATCGTGAAAAAGATATTCAATTGGCAGTTTTACAAAGAAATACTGCAAATCGCTCAATTCGTCGCGGTAAAGGGGGACACGGGCAACATCGTTACGCTGCATATCGGGTAGCGTGTAGCACACCGAACCGTTTTCAACCCGCATCGGCAGTTCAAATGCCGCGCCTTTGTAATGTTGCAAAACATCGCCGAGATTTGGGCTTCTGTTTGCGCTGGCTACATCGTCCCGAATTGCGAGAAAGCGGGCGAGGACGCGGGCAACCCGTAAATCGCTTGCCTGCTTTGAGCGGTTACAGGAAGCGTGCGTCAGGGCGAAATTGCTTGGATCGTCTTTGCCGCCAACTTTGATCGGTTCGACATGGTCAATGTCAATTGCGTCGGCATGGAGCACCATGTCAATCGGCTTCTCGCAAATGAAGCATTTTCCCTTTTGCGTTTCGTGCAGACGTTTTTCCAGTTCCTTCCGTTGGTCGGAGGATAATGCGTGAAGATAAAGTGAACCCATGACCTGACTTTAAGCAACGCGTGTCAGGAGGTAAAAGAAAATTTGATGGTTTCGCTAAAAGTGACCGCCGTTTCCAAAGGCTACTCGTCATAATTCGATTGCGCGATGACTGCCATCGGTGGCTGGAATCAGGCGCAGAGAGGCTTGCCCCTCTGCATGAGCACAGGCTGGTGCAGCCATTTTCTGCACCAGCCTGCCCTCACGCCGCCCCGATTTTAGTCTGACCACCGGCGTTTTGTTTTCCGCTGCGCTGCACACAAACCAACGGGCGTCAGAGCCGACCGGATTTGAGCCTTTGGCGACTCTGCGAGGCTAGAGGATTTTTGTTTAGTGTTTTTGACATGGCGCGTTTTTTTAAGGGAGACGCCGCCGAGGTCACACCGTAGCCCGCTTGCTGCTACGCCATCTTTTTCAAACTTCTGATTCCCGCTATCGCGGGGCGTTTTATTTCCAGCGACGAAGGGCATGGGCCACGCCAGCGACACGGCTATCAGGTAACGCCGAAACTTTCGCTGTCATGCCCCATGCACGCCGGAAATAAAACTGATTTGGTTCAAAAAATGTCTCCGCCAGTGGTGAAGCAAGCGGCATACGGCGAGACACGAGCGGCGATTATCAAAAAAAAGCTTATGAAAAACAAATTTAAGAGTGAAGCAGCAGCACCAGCAAACGCCGATCAGCTATCATCAAACCGAACGGAACGGGTTTCCGTCAAACACAACGCCAACCGCGAATTGCCCACGCAAACCGTTTTGGATATGTTGAAACGGGAACTGCCGAGCCAATACGAACTTGCCGAGATTGTCGGCAAATGGGTTTGGCTGGATTTTCCGCAGGCCACCCACCGCGCCGCCGCAAACACGCTTTACCGTTTAGGCTTCCACTGGAATCAACGCCGTTGCGTTTGGCAGCACCCTTGCGGCGCATTTGCGCCATACGCACCGCACCCCGGCGAACCCCGTGCCAAATATGGCAGCGAGTTTGCCGCCCGTATTCAACCCGCTTGAAAGGAAACCTTGCCATGAATATCACCGCAACTTTTCCCGGATTTGAAACGCTGGTGAAGCCGTTCAAGTTTGCCGCCAGCCCGTATGAATACAAAGTGACCGCGTTGCGCGAATGTCTGACACCTGACGCAATGCAGCATTGCGAGACACCCGACAAGGCCGCCGATTATTGGCGGATGCACATTGCCAGCCATCCGCACTTTAACCCCGATTGTGAATGTTTGGCCGTGTTGCTTTTGAACACGCGCAAGCGCGTCAAAGGCCATCAAATCATTTCCATCGGCACGATGGACACGATTTTAGTCCATCCCCGCGAAGTGTTCCGCCTTGCGATTATGACCGCCGCCAGCGCGTTGATTGTGATGCACAATCACCCAAGCGGCGAAAGCACCCCGTCAGAGGCAGACATCAAAGTGACCCGCGACCTCATCCGCGCCGGTCAGCTTTTGAAAATGGAATTGCTAGACCATGTGGTTATCGGCAACGGCAACCGCTCATCCTTGCGCGAACTCGGTTATTTTTATGCGTAAGGTGTCAGTGAAACTGTCAGTGAAAGCAGCAGAAAGTTACGAAAAATAGTGACAAGTAAGGGCGAATTTGCGTTGTATTATCAATGGTTTTCGCTACTTTATTGAAATCTGAATTAGATATACAGACCGTGTCCATCTGTGGCTAAAATTTCTTGCCCCTCCGGTTCATTAAACATCCAGTTTCCGGTTGCCCAAGGCGGGTTCGCGCTGGTTAAATATCCTCCCCCGCCTGTTTCCAATTGGAACGATTTATTCTACACTCAAGGCCATGAACCCAGAATTGCGGCTCCTGATTGACGACACCCATTTTCATCGGGCGGCGATGCGGCAGGCGGTGGGGCTGCTGCCGCCAGACGACGCCGGGCTGGACAGCCTGCTGGTCGAAATCATTGCGGCCAATGACATCATGGCCTTCATGGTGGTGACCGTGACGGCGACCCATGCGGGCCGGCGGATGGATGCGCGGCATCTGGAGCATGGAACCAAGTTTTTTCCCAGCGAACAATGGATGGGCCGGGTGGCCATACACATGCACGGGGATGTTCCCGCGCATTTGCTGGCGGCGGTTCAAAACACGCGGCTGGAACCGATGATGGAGGCGTCCGCCCTGCATCTCGCCGCCGCCCTGACTCTCGAACAACCCGGAAAAAGCCTCCCGGCGGCCTTGATGCCGCTGGCCCGTGCGGCCGCACGCCGGCTCAAGCCGAACAGCATCAAAAAAGATGACATTAATACTTTTTCCTTGTTGCGGTTTCTGGCGACACGGACCGGGGACAATGATTTGACGGCCCTGCTCCGGCAGCGTTACTCGAAATTGAAGGACAAAAAATGGCATGAGATGGATGCTGAGGCCAGGCGTGCGGATGCGAGCATAGTGGCCGGTTACCGCAAACCCATCGAGGAAATGGTTCACGAAAAGCCCAACCCTGCCATTGCCCTCGGGAGCTTCACCCTGCGGCGCTCGGTGCCACGGCTGGGCCGCAATGAAGCGTGCCACTGCGGCAGCGGCAAGAAATACAAGCACTGCTGTTATGAAAAGGATAAAAAGCGGCTGCATGAATCCACCGAGGTGGCCGGGATGACGTTTGATGAATTGGAAGCCAGCCAGGAAGAGCATCTCACGGGAGCGGGATTGGACGGTGCCGATGCGTTTGTGCTGGCCCCGTTGGACCCCCGGAAAATCGCCCCCGCGCTGCACCCCCTGTATTTGTCGCGGCTGGTGTTCTGCAAGCTGCTGGACCGCGCGGCGGAGGCCATGGAAATCCTGGGCTGGTCCGGCGGTTTTTTGGAAGCCTGGAATGCCGCGCTGCTGGCCGCCACCGGCGCCGGCCGCCGGGACATTGCCCAACGCCTGCTGCGCCTCCGCCAGCCCCAGGGTTTTACCGAGGACAAACTGGATCTGGCCGCGCGCCTCCTGCTGGCCTCAGATGATGCCACCCGCTGCCTGCAATTGATCGAGGAAACCGCCCGTCAGGCCCTGCAGACGGAAAACCACCAAACCCTGCAGGCACTGGCCCAGGGCGTCTCCGCCTCCCAATTCCCCGCCCTGGGCATCCTGCTTTACCGCAGCGTGCTGCCATTGGCCGCACCCGACCGCGCCGCCCAAGGGCTGGAACAGGTGCAGCTGGTGCGCGACCGGCTGAATCTCCCGCTGGACGATCCGTTCAGCGACCTGATTGACCGGCGGCTCGCGGAACTCCAGGACGAGGCCCGTGACGCGGCGGCCATGCGCGAAGCCCAGCACCGGCTCGACGGCAAGGTCCAGGAAGTCCAGCAACTCAAGGAATCGCTGATCCGGCTCCAAAGGGAAATTTCCCGGCGTGAAACCCAGCCCGCCGCGCCCAAACAAACACCCCAGCCCCCCGCCGCGCCCGGGGATGAACGCGCATTGCGCGAGCTGCGCGGAAAGGTTGAGGCCCTGCATGAAGCCCTCAAGGAACGGCACAACGAGCGCAACGAACTGCGCCGCGAACTCCAGAAGGCGCAGGCCGACCTTGATACCCTCCGGCAAAGCGCTGCTCCGGTCGCGCCCGCTGAAGCCGAACCCGACCATGAGGAGGAACTGCTGCTGCCGCAGGACGCGCCGGAAATTCATCCGGTCAGGCTCATCGAGTTTCCCAAGGGATTTCAGCAGGCGCTCGCCGCTTTTCCGCGTCACGTCGCCCGCGCGGCGGTCATCATGGCGGGGCGGCTGGCGGCGGGCGAACCGGCGGCGTTCGTGGGGGCCTTGCGGCTCAAGCAGGTGCCCAATGTGATGCGGCAGCGGATTGGCTCGGATTACCGGCTGTTGTTCCGGTTGCATCCCGGCCACCTGCAGGTGCTGGATCTTATCAACCGTAAAGATTTTCACCACCGGCTCAAAACCCTCAAATGAAGCCTGCCGGACCTGACCGCGCCTGCCGCGTGATGGCAAAAGCCTTTTACCCGGGATTTCAGGATTTCAGCGTTTCAGCCTTTTAGGATGTGTCCCACGGTGTCCGATTCCCATCCGCTGTCCTGTCCCAAAAACTGGGAACCTGGCCTCTGACCGGGTTAAGTCGGTCACGGTTTGAGTTGAGTCAATGACTGACCGGGTTAATTCCGTCACGGTTTGGGTTAATTCAATGACTGACCGGGTTAATTCAATCACGGATTGGGTTAAGTCAGCGACGATTTGAGTTAAGTCCGTCACGGTTTGGGTTAAGTCCGTGACGATTGAAGTTAAATCAATGGCTGACTGGGTTAGGTCAGTGATGATTGGGATTAAGTCCGTGATGGATTTAATTAAATCAGCGACGGTTTGGGTTAGGTCCGTGACTTTTTGAGTCAAGTCGGTGACGGAATTAACCCGGTCAGCAACGGACTTTCCCCGGTCGGCGGCCGTTTTTACGCGCGGGCAACCGGTTTTGGAGGAGGAAGAAGCCGGCGGCGGCCGGTGCTCCCGCAACCGGCGCAAGCTGCATCCGGCTGCCGCGCGAACAGTTGCGTTTAGACCCCCATTAGCGGCCATTAATGCCGTTTCCTGCCCAGCGTTAGCCGTGGCTAATGAGCATTACTTTACCTAATGTTGGCACATTAAATGGTTCGGTTAAAGGCAGGAACGGAAACCAGCGCGGAGCCGATTGGCTCCCTCCAGATGGCCCGGTCTTTAACAACAGAAACAAACAAAAGCAAGAAAGGTAAAAAAATGAAAACAAACACAAAATTAGTGACATTAAGCCAGGCGTATAAGTATATGCCTGCCGCCATGGTCCTGTCCATCCTCGGCTGGGTCATCAAGTGCATGACCGGGAACGCGGCGTTTCCGCAACCGCCGATCCCGCTCGTGGCGGCGGTGCCGCCCGATCCGGATGCGCCGGTGGACATGACCACGCGCATGAACGTTCTGAATGCCGCCATCAAGAACGCCGTGGGTGGGGGCACCATCCAGACCGGCCTCAAGAACGCCGCGCTGGCTGCGGCGTTTGAAGGTTTGGACGCCAACGGGTTTTACGTGCAGACGAACGCCCGCACCAACCTGGCGTTGTTCCTCACGTCCGGGTATCAGGCCCGGAGCACCAACCGCGGGCAGTCGCCCCTGGACATGCCGGCCATCACGGGCATCGCCAACGACATCTCCACGCAACTGGACGTGCATGTCACGCCGATTGCCAACGCGGTGGGCTATGAGATGCAGACGTGCCTCGGCACGGGCGCGTGGACGACGGTGATGTTCTCGACGCAGGCGCGCACCATCACGCTGACCGGCCTCACGACCGGCACGGTGGTGCAGGTGCGCGTGCGGGCGCTGGGCGGCAGCACCGGTCAAAGCGACTGGTCCATGCCCGGCTCCAGCATCGTGGACTGACTGGCTGCGTCAGGGCCACCATGGCAAAAGCTGAAATTCTGAAAGCAGAAAACTGAAATCAGAATCAGCAGGCTGATAAATCAGGCCGGAACGGGAAACCGTTCCGGTTTTTTTATTTGCGCCTTGTGAAAAATCTTTGCTTCAACAGTGCGCGTTCAAGGCGCAACCGGATTTTCCCACTCCAAATCCATCACCACCGGCACCCAGGAAATGCGCTGCACGACGCGTTGCAGCGACGGAATCGAGTCCGGCGTCCGCACCGCCGCGAAAGCATGCGCGCGGATTTTCACCAGACCGGGCCGCTGCCGCAGCCGTTCCAACAGCGGCAGGAAGGCGCGGTAATAATCAAACTGCACCAGCACGAGCTTTTGCGGCTGGAGGCGGATGAGGCCGTCGAGGTCGGCGTTGCCCGGCCAGTTCGCGCGGTCAAAATACCAGTCGGAGTGGACGGGATTTTTCACGTTGCACACCAGTGCGGTGTATAGATTACACGCAACTATCGGCAATACGGATTCCGGCGGGACGATTGACAGTGCGCTATCAAAGACATTCGTTGTTTGACCTTGCCTTGCGTGTAACTTACACTCGTCTTCCTTTTTGAAAATGAAAATAGTCGTTTGTGATCCAATTTCGCCCAAGGGGATTGCGCTGTTGCAGCAACGTCCCGAATTCAACGTCGTCGTCCTGCCGAAGCGCCTGCCGGAGGCGGAACTGCTCCCGGTCGTCGCGGATGCGGTCGCGCTGGTCGTGCGTTCCGAAACCAAGGTGACCGCCAAGGTCATCGCCGCCGCGCCGAAATTGCGCGTCGTCGGCCGCGCGGGCGTCGGCGTGGACAACGTGGACATCGAAGCCGCCACGCAGCACGGCACGGTGGTGATGAACACGCCCGGCGGCAACACGGTGACGACGGCGGAATTGACCTTCACCATGCTGCTCTCACTCGCTCGGAAAGTGCCGCAGGCCGCCGCGACAATGATTGCCGGCAAGTGGGACCGGAAATTATTTCAAGGCGTGGAACTCGCGGGAAAAACTTTGGGCGTATTGGGCATGGGCCGGATCGGCACGGAAGTCGCCAAGCGCGCCATCGCGTTCGGGATGCGTGTCATGGCTTACGATCCTTATTTGACTGAAGAACGCGCGCGCGCCATCGGCGCGGAGTTTGCGCCGGAAGTGGACCAGGTGTATCGCGAGGCGGATTTCATCACCGTCCATATGCCGGTGACGAAGGAAACGAAGGAAATGCTGAATGCCGCCGCGTTCGCGAAAATGAAACCCGGCGTGAAAATCGTGAACTGTGCGCGCGGCGAAATTATTTCGGAAACCGATTTGATTGCCGCGCTGGAATCAAAAAAAGTGGCCGGCGCGGCCCTGGACGTTTTTGCGGTCGAGCCGCTGCCCGCCGATCATCCGTATCGCAAGCAGGCGAATCTCATTCTCACGCCGCACCTCGGCGCCAGCACGGAGGAAGCGCAGGAAAAATGCGGCATTGAAGTCGCGGGGGTTATTGTGGGCTACCTGCTGACCGGCGAAGTCCGCAACGCGGTCAACCTGCCTTTTCTCGACGCGAAAACTTACGAGCAGGTCAAGCCGTATCTGCCGCTCGGCGAGGCGTTGGGCAAGCTGCTCGCCCAGCTCACGCCGGCGGCCGCCGACCGTCTGCACATCACTTACGGCGGCAACGCGCGGCTCCTGCCGAACATTGACCCGGTGACGCGTGCGGTTGTGCGCGGCTTTTTGTCCACGAGCAATTTGAAGGACGTGAACAACGTCAACGTCCGCAGCGTGGCGCAGAGCATCGGCATCACGGTCGAGGAAAAGAAGTCGGATGAGCCGGTGACGTTCAACGAATGGGTTCACGTCCAGGTTTTCGGCGGCGGCAAAAAACTGATTTCCGCCGGCGGCACTTTTTTTGGTTCGCCCAACAATCCGCGCATCGTGCGGCTGTTCAGCCAGTCGGTGGAGATTCCGGTCGCCGGCACACTGCTGCTGCTGAACAACACGGACAAGCCGGGCATCGTCGGCCATCTCGGCACGCTGCTGGCGAAGCATCAGGTCAACATTGCCAGCATGAGCCTGGGCCGTGACACGGTGGGCGGCCTGGCGTTGACGGTCTTGAGCCTGGACAGCGTTCCACCGCAGGCGGTTCTGGATGAACTGCAGAAAGACCATGACATCAGCAATGTAAAAGTGGTAAAGTTGTAATTCTGTTTTTGAACTCAAACGAAACTGGCAAGTCCAATTGAACCAAATGAAATTAAAATTGATCCGTTCCACCATGTTGGCCGCCGTTGTGGCTGCCGGCATGATTTCCGCCCAGGCCGCCACCATGCCGTCTGGTGCTTCCGCCACCAACTCGAATCCCGTGGATGCGATGACTGCTTTGTTCGGCGATCCGGTCATTGCCAAAGGCACCGGTTTCGAAATCAAGCGCAGTGATCTCGACAAATTGGTGGACGAAGCCAAGGCCAACGCCGCCGGCCAGAGCAAGTCCCTGCCGCCGGGCTATCAAATCGGCATTTTGGACCAGCTCATCGCCATCCAGATGCTGGTGCAAAAGGCGACGCCCGCCGACCAGGCCGCCGGCAAAATTGATGCCGACATGCAGTTCACCAATTTGCTGGAGCATTTTGGTTCGCAAGAAGCACTGTCGCGGC
>Ga0208849_1002158_pt1 | contig 11344 bp, 21 predicted proteins | sample NGESurdeep072012_10_FD_184470 | JGI IMG/M metagenome (GOLD analysis project Ga0208849, IMG submission 184470) | Arctic peat soil microbial communities from Barrow, Alaska - NGEE Surface sample 53-3 deep-072012 (SPAdes) | ecosystem: Environmental > Terrestrial > Soil > Wetlands > Peat ...
TCCGCAATTGGTGAAGACCCCCGAGGACGTATTCAAACTCATACGGGACTGCATTCGTCGTTACGGTGTGAAGTGGGTAATGTTCGACAATCTACAGCGCCTATGCGACGACACACTAGAAAACAAAGGGCATCGCACGGTGCACTTATCGCAGATTAGCAAAGGGTTCGCCAAACTAGCCAAGGACAACCTGATTAAACTTGTACGCATTCTGCAACCTCGCCAGATTGAGGACGGGCAGATGGTACAATCGCGGCACACTGACGGCAGTTCACAAATCGCCAAAGATTGCGACTGCCTAATCACGATGTGGCGCAGTCAGACGGGGACCATGAAGAAGAGCGAATGGGAAAAAAGTGGAGACAGTGAAAGTGAAGTCTCATTTGACCCTAAGTGTAAGTTCACAGTAGCATTGTCGAGGTACTCCAGTGGAGGACATTGCAACCTGTTCTTCGACGGGGCGCGTTCACAGGTCAAGGAATATGATTCATCGCAACGTTCAGCTATGAACGCAGCGAAGGCAGAGTATAACTCACTTATACCCATGGATAATGGGGGCATAGAAAGGGCATAAATGGAGGTAACGATATGAGATTTGATCTGCCTATGAAGCAGTACGCTAAGGCTTTGCAACGGCAGTATAACCGTACGCCTGGGCCGCGTTTTAACCTTAAGCGCCTTAAAGCTGCGGTTTACTATAAGGAAGCCATGGATAAAATATGTGCCATTACGGGGCCGGAGGGAGAAGTTGAGGGCATAATTAGGCGTAAAATAGAGGAGACAAATGTGCAGTTAGAGCCTTAGCAGAAGGCAAAAGTACCGTGCTCGGGGCAGAGACTCAAATACGAGAAGGCGTCGTGATAAAGCCCTTAGTAGAACGCCACGTACATGGGCTAGGGAGATTGCAACTAAAGGTCGTATCGAATTTGTTCTTAGAAAAAGACAAGTAAAGGAGAAGCATGAACCCAGAACTTAAAGCAGCATCAGCACGTATAGGGGAGGCAGTTAAGACTTTCTTTGGACGCCGACTGAGCAGTGTGGAGCCCAGATTTTACGCAAACGATCTGCGCATTTTTGTAAACGCAAGTATAGCAGGCCTGGCTGCACCTGGCTCTGCTGACCGCATTATGCGGGACCTTAGGCAACGCGGAGAAATAAAATATATGCTGCTAAACCGTGCTAAGTCATTTTACTTGGCGTTGCCAGTGACCGCTCTCGAACCTAGGGGAGGTGCTACCACTGTATGATATACGCAGGGATAGACCCAGGACTTGGAGGAGCAGTAAGCTTTATTAACGAAGAAGGCGGCATATGTGCAGTAGTAGACACCCCTACTGTAGTTGTGGAAATAAACAAGAAAAAACGACGAGACTATGTGATACCAGAAATGGCAAGATTATTCATGGGACATAGAAACGAGCTGTGTGTTACACTAGAAAAAGTAGGGGCAATGCCAGGTCAAGGGGTCACATCAATGTTCAGCTTCGGGCGGGGTTTAGGTTTATGGGAAGGAATATTAAATGCCCTGCTTATTCCTTATACTATGGTGCGGCCTGTCACATGGAAGAAAGCAATGCTTGGTGACATGGGCAAGGCTAAATCCATGGCAAGATTAAGAGCAATGCAGCTTTTCCCTAGCGCAACAGGACAACTAAGCCGCAAGAAGGATGACGGCAGGGCCGAGGCCCTGTTACTAGCTGAGTACGGCAGACGTTTACGAAAGGAACAATGAGTGTTATAGAAAAAGAAGTTTCCCCAGGGAATAAAATTTTCCTAGAAGTTATGGGGCTGTACTCTGCCTTGAAGTCGGCGGGGCAATTCGTAGTAAAACGTGCTGAGATGAAACAAGGGGAATGCGCTGCTTTAGCCATTGACTTCACCGCAGACGTTGAAATAAAAGCTAGGCGGGCAATTGGGGACGATCTGTACGCTTGGTTAAACTGGACGAAAGTGCTTCGTGATCCTGAGGTCTACCCTAGCCTGCCCCTGAGCATAAAAGAAACATTAGGCTTAGCCTTTGATAAGGGTAGGCTTGGTCCATACGGGGACTACCGCAGTCTTTACGGAAGGAGAAACTAATGGGACCAGATACACCACAATCCGAGACGCCATTTGAGTTACCGCTAGGAAATGCCAAGGACCTATCTGTAGCAACGGCTGTTCCGCAGGAAGCTCCTCAGAGGCTATCCCGTAAAGGGGTAGGACAACTGCGAAGACGGCATTTAACTGTAAACCACAGTACCGTAACCGCGTGCGGGGATAAGTTTACTGGGCGAGTGCCTTCAACTAACTGCTTCTGGTGCTGGGACGCCTTTTTTAAAACATCTGCAAACCTTGCAGACCTGCACACGGAGTTACAGACAGCGGGGAAGAAAGGGCTTGAGTCCCGGTATGGCACTAAGTTTGTCAAAATGTTTGGCAGGGTTTTGGCCGAAGAATTAACTCCTGGGACCTATGTTGACATTACCGAGCAAACCCCGTACACTGAGAGTCAACCCCAGCAACAGAAAGGCACCGATGTCATTCCAGAAGAAACCCAAGGAACCGGAAGCACCCAAGAAAACAACGGAGAGACCAGCGACTCTGGCCGAGAAATTCAAATCCTTGACAGCGCTGGGCAACAAGCTTAATATTAAGTATGACACCACCAATGCGTTAGTCAAGTTAGGAGACAAGGTAGGCAAGCTGTTACCCAGTATATCCACTGGACTGCCTACGTTCGACTACGGAGTCATAGGAACCGGAGGCATACCTAAGGGGCGCATCATAGAAATATTTGGTCCCGAATCTGCTGGAAAGACTAGTTTCACTCTGCACGTCATAGCGCAGTGCCAAGCCGCAGGGGGCATTGCCGCATTTGTGGATGCCGAACACGCACTGGACCCTAGCTGGGCTAAAACCCTTGGGGTAGACGTAGACAAACTGGTCATATCGCAGCCCGATAGCGGCGAACAAGCTCTAGATACGGTGGATGAACTAATAGAGTCTCAAGCCGTGGATTTGGTTATAGTGGATAGTGTCTCTGCGCTTGTACCTCAAGCGGAGTTAGCGGGAGACATTGGAGATTCGCATGTCGGTCTCCAGAGTCGCCTGATGAGTCAGGCGATGAGGATTTTGACTGGTAAATGTGGCAAAAATAAGACTACGTTGGTTTTTATAAATCAAATCAGAGAAAAAATTGGGACCATGTACGGCAACCCCGAGACTACGAGCGGAGGACGAGCCTTAAAGTTCTACTCCTCGGTACGCATAGACGTGCGCAGGAAGGAGGAGATCAAACAAGGCAACGATCTTATAGGGCACAGCCTACGCTTGAAAGCGGTCAAAAACAAATGTGGGGTGCCCTTCAAGGAAGCCCTAGTGGACCTATACTACTACAAAGGGTTTGACAAGGAGGCCAGCCTCATTGAATACGCAGACTCCTTAGACGTATTTGAGAAACGAGGAAGCTGGTTTGTGATGGACGGGGCAAATGTAGCCAATGGCCTGCCCGCCATGAAAACACTTCTAAAGAATGACCCCAAAGCCTTAGCTAATGTCAAGGCTGCAGTGGATAAAAAGATTGCAGAGGGACCAGGGAAAGTAGAGATTTAAAATGGGAAACAGATTGCAGTTATTAGGGAAAAAGTTTGGGCAACTTGTGGTGACTAAGGACATGGGTGATGGCGTACGCTCCCGTTCTGAGTGGCAATGTAGGTGCTCCTGTGGAAAATACACTGTTGTTGCTGGGTACCGCTTAACTAGTGGGCACACTACAAGTTGTCGTTGTAGGCAAGGCCGATTTGTGCATGGATTGGCTAGGACCAAAAGAATAAATGGAGTAACCAGAGAGTACAAACTATGGAATGGAGCACGAGGCAACGGTAAACAGAAAGGGTGGAATTGCACATTAAAGGTGTCAGACATACACATCCCAAAAACCTGCCCAGTACTAGGAATTACGCTAAACAAAAATGCGGCTCTCTTCTCTGACAACCTGCCCTCTTTGGATAGGATTGACAACCGTAGAAAATACACCCCAGACAATATTTGGGCCATCAGTTACAAGGCGAATAAACTAAAAGGACATGCAACTCTTGGAGAACTAAAACTTCTAGTCTCTGCTCTCACTAAGGTGACCAAAAGGAGGCACTCATGAAATCCGTCTACATCGTTGGCTCCTTAGCGAACCCTGAGATTATCCCCTTAGCAAACAGGTTACGCGCCAAAGGGTTCGATGCGTTTGACGAGTGGATTTGCGGTGGATCAGAAATGGATTTAAATTGGCAAAAATATGAAAAGGCTCGGGGCAGAACTTTTGTAGAGGCCCTTCAGAGTTATCACGCCAAGCATGTATTCGCATTTGACAAGTTCCACCTAGACCGCTGTGACGCAGTAGTAATGGTTATGCCATGCGGAAAGAGCGGGTGGGCCGAAATGGCGTACACCATAGGAAAAGGCAAGCCTGCCTACATTCTTGCAACAGCGGACATAGAGAGGTTTGATGTTATGATTCAGTTTTGCACGGGCATCTTCACAACAGAGGAAGCCTTAGTAGAAGCTCTGAAAGGAAACGATGCTTAACCACGGGGACTTCTTAGCGGAATACGAATTAGTCACGGGTACTATAGAGGAGGAGCAACACGCCCACGCACTGAACTCCTTAGCTACACTGTGCCATCAAGACAACATTAAGTGGTGGCACGACCCAACCACAGGGGCGCGGGTTGGCAACAAAGGCGAAAAACTAATGCTTATGGTCAGCGAACTTGCCGAGGCAATGGAGGCAGAGCGCAGAGACCTTATGGATGATAAGTTGCCGCACCTTAAAGGTGCCGTTGTAGAGTTGGCAGACGCACTGATACGCTTGCTTGACTATTGCGGAGCCTACGGCTACGACATTGGCGGGGCGTTCGTAGAAAAGATGAGGTACAACGCCACGAGAAAAGACCACACTAATGCAGAAAGGCTAGGACCAAATGGAAAAAAGTTTTGATCGCGGAAACAGCTCCCGAGGGAAAAGCCGTTATTCTCAGAAGCGTAACGCCAACAAGCGTAACTCCCCTGTGGCGGCTAAGAGTGTCCCAGTGAAAGAGTACATCTCAGCGTGTTGCTCGGTGCCAGCGAGGAAGCCCGCGCTGGTTAAGCAGAGCACCGATAAGAAGTCCAAGGAAATCCCTAAGGGTCTCGGGAAATGGCGTTGTGGAGCCTGCGGAAAACGCTGTTCGGTAACGCCAAGGAAACCAGAGCCTAAAACTGAGACAGTACCTGTGTATGTGCCAGTCCCTATTGTCTATGTGGGAGTGCTGAGTGGGTCTTAATAAAAAACGACTGCTGATTGGCACGCTGTCCCTTGTAGGGGCAGCCACATGGTTTCTGCATATCTGTCCGTCCACAGCGGGGTGGGTGTTGCTGGGAATAGGCTTGTGTATGCTTTGGAAATGGAGGAAAAGTTAATGGCAGATTTTACAGTACAAATATGTGCGGTACTTATTCTTGACGTGGAAGTCGAGGCAGGCACCATAAATCTAAGGAAAACGGGGCAGTGTATTCCTTGCGAGAAAATGAGGAACAAGAGAGGGGTATAAAATGGCAGATTTTGATGAGGCGATTGGGGCGGTTTTAGAAAACGAAGGTTCGGCACTGTCAGACGACCCTAATGACCCTGGCGGCCTGTCTCGCTATGGTATTTCTCAAAGAACTTACCCGACTATAGACATTAGAGGGTTAACCGAAGACGGGGCCAAAATTTTATACAAAAAAGACTTCTGGCGGTACGATGGTATACTAAACCAAGCTGTTGCCACTAAGCTATTCGATGCAGCAGTCAACATGGGGCATGCCGCGATTAAAATCATGCAACTCTTAGTAGGAGCAGACGACGATGGCATCTATGGTCCAGGCACTGAGAAGCTGATAAACCAAGCAGACCCTGCTCATCTCATTAGTCAGTTCCGCATAGCTCTGGTTCAGCATTACATTGCTATTGCCGAGGCTAATCCAGATGAAGCCAAGTTCCTAAAAGGATGGTTACGCCGTGCCCGTCAGTAAGATTCTTCCATGGAGTATGGCCGCGCTTTCCCTCTTGGCCTCAGGGGTATACGCTTGGCAAGGAGACTATCGGCGCGGTTTATATTGGCTCTTCGCAACATGTCTCACTGTCACGATTACTTACTAATTGACATCTGCTTCGGGGCTTGCTATACTGAAATTAGAGGAAACCATGGAAAATTGGAAAGCAATAGAAGGCTTCGAGGCATACGAAGTAAGTGACCTAGGCAGAGTGCGAAGGATTAAACAGGGGAACTCTAACAACTCAAAAGTGGGAAGAATCAGTAAACAGTACCCTACCCGAGGTTACCTTTACGTTAAATTGACCCTAAACGGAAAACAGTGGGGTAAACTGGTGCACGTTTTGGTAGCCAAGGCTTTCCTCCCTAACCCACTTAACCTGCCAGAAGTTAACCACCTTGGTTCTAAAAGTGACTGCCGAGCATCCATGCTAAAGTGGATTTCTATAGAGGACCACGGTCGTGATCGTGCCCGAAGAGGACAAGCAGGTGACGGGGTGTACTTCGACAAAAGGGCGGGAAAATATTGTGCGCATTGGAGCCCTGAGCCTTATAAAAAAGAGCATCTGGGGTCTTACAGCACTTTAGAAGAAGCCAAGCGCGTTCGGGACGCTAAGGTGGCTACGCTGTGACGCCCGTAAGGCTCGTCAGCATGACCGATGTTGGGGTTAGACTAGAGCATTTATCAGACCTCCACTTGATATGGTCCTTCGCTTTGGATTACCTGACGGCTATGCCCTACCGTAAGGAAACACATATACAACAAGCCAGTGAACTGCGTATTGCACTGGACCTGTTGGAGAAATTCATGATGACAGAGTACGATTGTACAGCGTACGCGCAGGTAATCAACAATTTACCCAAACCAAACCACAGCATCACAGGAGACATGACATGAAAATCAAAGAGATTACCTACGCGAGTGAGCAAGGAACCCGAGACCACCAAGAAGACCGCTATTTCGTGTCCTACCCTGCCTGTGGTGTACTCCTGGCCGTATTCGACGGTCACGGAGGGCACGATACGTCAGAATACTGTGAACGTGAATTTGCTGGTGCCTTCATTAGAGCCATGGAGATGGCAAAGGACCCTACAAAGGCATTTGAGGAATCATTTAAAGTCATGTCATCTGTCTTGCGGCAATTCTACGCTGGCTCAACAGCGTCTTTGGTTTTTATCCCCGAAAATGAAAACCGAGCGTACACGGCTGTGGTTGGGGACTCGCCTATCATCGTAGGCAGGACGGATTCCTCCAAGTGGTACGGACCTGACCACAACGTCAGAACCAACCCTAAGGAGGCCGAAGCCGCACAAAGTCGTGGTGGATTCTTGTCTGGAGGCTACGTATTCAAAAACTTCTCTGGACAAGGTTTGCAGATGACACGCGCCCTCGGGGATTACTCTCTAAGCCCAGTGGTGAGTAGCGAACCTGAGATAAATACGGTTGGGCTGATGCCGGGGGATTACATCCTAGTGGCTACGGATGGGCTGTTTGACCCAAGCCACAAAGACTTCTTAGCAACTGCTAGGGGTGTCACCGACCAGATAGAAGCGGGAGGTATGGCCCAGCAACTAGTAGACTACGCTCTGTCCGTCCCCACGCGAGACAACGTGACGGCAATATTGGCACGATTTTAAGGAGGTATTAAATGGCACGAGTCCTCGATTCCTCAAGGAATAGTCCTGAAGCTGAGTCCGTGTTGGCCATGATGAAGCGCCAAGTAGTTGGCCAAGACGACGCAGTTAGAATCCTTGTGGATATAGTAGAATCACATCAGGCAGGCTTCTCAAAACCGGGTCGTCCCGCTGGTAATGCTTTGTTCTTGGGGCCCACCGGAAGCGGCAAAACTCACACTGTAGAGAAGCTATGCAAAGGTCTATTTGGTGACGAACGCGCATGCATCAAGGTTGATTGCGCCGAGTTTCAGCACTCCCACGAGATTGCCAAGCTCATCGGGAGTCCCCCAGGATACCTTGGGCACAGAGAAACTCACCCTGCTATTACCCAAGAAGCTCTGTCGCTGTGGCATACTGACAAGTTGAAATTGTCGGTGCTACTCTTCGACGAAATAGAGAAGGCGTCTGACGCCCTGTGGAACTTACTATTGGGGATTCTAGACAAAGCCACGTTAACGCTCGGGGACAATCGAAAGGTTGATTTTAGCAATGTCATTATTCTGATGACATCAAACTTGGGTACTTCTCAGATGGATAATGTAACTGACGGAGGCATAGGATACAGCACTCCCCCTGTGCCGCTTGATAAACTGGACGAGAAATTGGAAAAAGTAGCTAAGGAAGCGGCTAAGAGGGTTTTCACCGCAGAATTCTATAACCGCATCAACCACGTGGCCGTATTTAAGACGCTAACTGAGAAACAAATAGAAGGCGTACTGAATATAGAGTTGGGGCGCATCCAAACGGAGCTTCTCTTCAATAGTAAGGTAAAGTTTTTTTGGCATGTCACTAAGAAAGCCAAGGACACCTTAGTTAAAGAAGGGTTCAGTGCAAAATACGGTGCACGTCATTTGTACCGAGCCATTGAAACCCACATAATTACGCCGCTGGCGCGCTTAGTGGCAAGCGGTCAAATCCTGGAAAGGGACGTGGTGATTATATCAGACATAGGCAAAGCGGACTTCGAGTTTGCTGTGCAGGAAGGGAATTCATGACCGAAAAAGAAGCACTGTCTAGTTTAAAATACCTGAAGGAAATCATCTTCGGGCAGCGGGAGTCTATCAACGAACTCTGCAACGTTGTGCTGAATAATAATTGGTTTTCACACGCGCCCGGGGGGAGTGAGCACCACCACGATTACAGGCATGGCCTAGTAGAGCATGTGTCAGAGGTCATGCATAATGTCATGAAGTTAACCGCAGGATGGACCTCTCCTGAGCTGATAGTCTCGGTTATTTGGCATGACTTCAATAAGACACAGGATTATGAGTTTAACTTAGACGGATCAGTGAAGAAGATGCCGTACAGAAAACTTATAAACCATGTGTCGGGCTCTTTTGCTGAGTTTTATTTACATGCCCGTCGCTTAGGTTTTAAAGATAAGTTTATTGAGGATGTGGGTCACTGTTTGCTTAGCCATCACGGCAGAAGAGAGTGGGGCTCCCCTGTAGAACCCCAGACTGCGGACGCTTTCATTTTACATACAGCGGATATGATGTCCGCTCACGGAATAGTACTATGAGGCATTGGCATAATGTTGATATATAAAATAACCAATAACGTCACTGGTAAATGCTATGTGGGTAGGACCGCACAAACTGCGCAGCAACGCTGGGCTACACATCAGTATGCTGCACGGCAATTAGGTTCTACGGAGTTACAGAAAGCAATACTAGAGTACGGGCCAGATGCCTTCTCCTTAGATGTAATAGAGACTTTGTACAACCTCCCCGATTTACTCAGAGCAGAAGTACACTATATAGAAGAATTTAACAGTATGCGCCCTAACGGTTACAACATGGCCCCCGGTGGAGAAAGCTATGCGCCCATGACAGATGAAATAAGGAAAAAGATAGGAGATGCCAATCGAGGAAGGGTCACCTCCAAGCTTACCAGACAACTTATGTCAAAGGCACGAAAAGGTAAAAAGAAAAGTAAACCTATGACAGAGGACCACAAGCAAAGAATAAGTGAGGCTAGAAAAGGGCAAAGAGTGAAGCCTGAGATTAAGATAAAAATAGGAGAAGGAATGAGAAAAGCTTGGGAATCGGGAAAGTTTAGCACTAGACCTACTACTAACCCTAAGATGTCAGAGTATATGAAGAACAACCCCTCTACCCGCAACCCCATAACTGGGAGGTTTTCGTGATAATGCTGCTCTCAGTCACAGGAATCCCTGAGCCGTGGCAGAGGATAGTAGCAGTAGAAGATGAAACTGAATTTTTGGGGCACTTGCGGGCAATTGCGCTGAAAGAGACCGTAGACGCCCTAACAGACAGCAACGAACCTCTGCTCGATGAGGAGAAGGCTGATGTGCAGGCCGACATCCTGAGGAACTTAAGGATACACCTAAAGGACACGGGGCTTACTGAGTTTCCCGAGTCGGACGCCGAACAACAAGCCTTGTATGAAAGGATGAGTAAGCAGAAATAAAAATAGCCCAGCATTTCCCCGAGACTAACTTGGGAATGCTGGGCTTTACGTATTGGTTATTACTTTGTCACTGCTGCTTGGGCTGCCTTGAGAGAAGGCAGAACAGCTTGCACGGAAGCAATGGCTGTTTTGTCCAAATCCACAGACAAGCCGTTTGCTGCTGCCGCTGTGCCTGCTGCTTCTACGGCGCTGGCAATGTGTTCAAGCACTGTCAGTCCAGCCTGTTCGATAGCAGACGCTCCAGGGAATAGCAAGTTTGACAATGCCTCAACTTCAGGGGCATTAGCCTCTATGGTGGCAACTACTGCAGGGGCATCATTGGCCGCCTTCAGTACGACCGACTTGAAATCCTTTGCAGCCTTGACGAAATCCGATGCTACTGTGTGGAAAATATTAGTTATGCTCATTTGTTCTCCTATTTGGGCCCGTTTGGGTCCGGTTGATTTGTGGGTTGTGGTTGACTAAAACTTAACTGTGGGTATTTCACGGCGGCCCGATTAGATATCACGTGCAAGAAGTCGTAGGCCCATTGATAGAGGATTTCTCCTAAGGAATGGTTCTTAAGGTCTTCTGGGGAGGGCGCTGTGTTTGCCGCTGCCATGCCTACATACATGACGTAAAAAGTGCACTGAGCAGGGTGTGCTGTTATGTACTCTATGATGGTGTCGATCATTCTTGGGGGAAACCTCCTATGCTTTATCTAGTCACTACTCCGGCTATTGTGGCTCCTGGAGTGGCCACGCTCAGTATGCCGTGCCACAGCATGCTAATAAATCCACGTGGGCTTGTGATGCGCTTTACGTAAGTGTCTACTGTCTTGCTAGTGTTTTGCAGATTGTTCATGGTTTGATTGACGTGTCCAAGTGTAGCCGTTATGTCTGGGTCCTGAATCACTTTGTCCATGCCTTTAACTGTTTCTTGCACCTGAGCCAGGGTGGCTTGGGTTTGTTCCATGACAGGCTTAACCGTTTGCAGCGTGTCGCTCACAGATGCCGCCACTTGCGCTTGGCTTGCGTCGAGATGCTGCACAGTGACGTTGAGGTTATCCAGAACTTTGTTAACCTCGGCTAGCTGCGTACTTTGTGCGCTCTTCTCAGTGCGCGCCATGTCAGAGAGTTCCTTAAGCGTCTCTTCGGCCTGAAACAGTGTGGCGTTGGACATCTCTTTAAGATCGTCTGCGTCCT
>Ga0208849_1002159_pt1 | contig 11340 bp, 8 predicted proteins | sample NGESurdeep072012_10_FD_184470 | JGI IMG/M metagenome (GOLD analysis project Ga0208849, IMG submission 184470) | Arctic peat soil microbial communities from Barrow, Alaska - NGEE Surface sample 53-3 deep-072012 (SPAdes) | ecosystem: Environmental > Terrestrial > Soil > Wetlands > Peat ...
CGAGAAGATTACGTGACGCTGGGGGTACTTCGACGACGGGCAGGAGCGACGGGGGTCACCGCTTCGTTCGCCATAGCGGGATCCGTGCGAGGGCCCGCGTGTCGCGGGTCGTGATCGGCGTGGCTTGCGTTGGTGCTCGTGAGGCGCTCGCGCTCGAAGCGCGTGGGCGGTGAGATCCGCTCGGGGCGACCCACGAAGAAGCCTTGAGCGCAGTCAACACCGTAGTCCCGAAGGGCCTGCAGGGTTGCCTCGTCCTCGACGCCCTCGGCGATCGTGCGCTTGCCGAGGCTGTGCGCGACTTGGGTGATCGAGTCAACGAGCTGCCGATCGGTCCTGTTGGAAACCATGTCGCGGACGAACTCCATGTCGATCTTCAGGTAGCGGGTGGGGAGGTGCTTGAGGTAGGTGAATGACCCGAAGCCGGTGCCGAAGTCGTCGAGCGCGACATGACAGCCGAGAGCGGTCAGTGCCTCGACGAAGGTGCGCGACTGCTCCATGTTCGTCATCGCCGCGCTCTCGGTGATCTCGAAGATCACGTCCGCGGGGTCCACGTCACCACTTGCGACCGCCTCGCGGACCGTCTCGAGGATCGGCCCATCGCCGATCGAGCGAGCGGAGAGGTTGATGCTGACGCGCTCTCCATGCTGCGCCAGCTGCAGCCCTTCGCGCGTGACCCAGCGGTCGATCTCGAGGATCAGGCCAAAGCGCTCGGCTGTGGGCAGGAACGCGTCGGGAGGGATGACGTCACCGTCGTCTGAGATCATCCGGATGAGCAGCTCGTGGTGGGCGACACGTCCGGTCTCGAGGTCGAGCATCGGCTGGCCGTAGAGCACGAAACGCCCTTCGGCAAGCGCCGCGCGGACGCGCTCGACCCAGGTCGCGGCAGCCCCGGCGCTGCCGCGATAGACGCAGATCTGGTCCTTGCCGCTTTCCTTGGCGTCATAGAGCGCGATGTCCGCTGCGACCAGCGCATCGTCGGCGACGAGCTCCTGCTCGCCGTCGAACAGCACGATCCCGCCGCTGATGTGAAGAGGCGGATCGAAATCACGGGCGGCGAGCGCGATGCGTATGTCCTCGCTGACGGCGCGTGCGCGCGGCTCGTCGGTCTCGGGCAGCACAACTGCGAACTCGTCCCCTCCCAGGCGCGCCACCACGTCGGAGTCTCGCACCCTGTCGGCGATCACCTCGCCGAAGGCCTTCAATGCTGCGTCGCCCGCGGCGTGACCACGGGTGTCGTTGACGAACTTGAAGTCGTCGAGATCGAGCATCACCACTGCCCCAGGCCGCTTGTAGCGGGACGCGTAGCGGAGAACGCGTTCGAGCTCATCGGAGAAATGACGCCGGTTGTACAGGCCGGTCAGCGGGTCGTGGTTGGCCTGGTATTGCAACTGCGTCTCCATCCGCTTACGGTCGGTGATGTCCTGATGGGTGCCGCGCACCTTGACCACCCGCCCGGCGTCGGTCTGCACGTCACTGCGGGTCAGCAGCGTCCGCACCTCCCCGTCGCCACGCACGATTCGCATCTCGTAGTTGAACGGCTTTGCGCTCTTGAGCGCAGCCCTGATTTGCTGCTCTACGTCGTCGCGATCGTCGGGGTGCACGGCATCCAAGGTCTGTCTGTATGTCATAGGCGGGGAGCCCGCGTCCAAGCCGTATAGCCGCAGGTCCTCTGCCGAGCGCTCGATCGTGTCGTGCTGCACGTCCCACTCCCACGAGCCGAGCTGGGCGAGCTGCTGCGCATGTGCCAGCTGAGCCTCACCTTGCTTGGCCTCCATCAGCGCGGTGGCGCTGTCGAGTGCGCTCGCCGCGTAACGCGCGTAGACATCGAACAGCTCATGCTCCTGCGCGAAGAAGCGCTGGCCGGCATCGTACATCGCCAGCAGTCGACCATAGTCGCGGCGCCCGGAACGCACGGAAGCGAGGAGCCACGAGTCGGGCAGCGCGCTGCCGTCGTCGTTCAGGATGCGCTCGGCGTAGCTCGTTGCCTCATGCTCCTCGAAGCCCTTGTGATGGCAATGGATCGGGCCTCCCGGCGTAGTGCGCACCGCCAGCAGGTAACGGGGAGCGCGTACCTCGTGGGCGGCGCGATCGGTGATACGCGCGAGCACGTCCGCGATCTCGTCCGAGCCAATCAAGTCTGCTGCTGTGGCAAACATGTTGCGCTGACGCTCGCTCATCGCCTCGAGCTGCTGGCGCAGCGCGTCCAACCGCTCGTCGGACTCTGCGTTCGCGTTCGTCCCCTCGGCACTCCAGGTCACTCTGTAGCGGCAGCAAGATGCGCCCACCGCCGCGCATTGCTCGTGCTCGACGGTCGCGGGCGGGAGTCCAAACAGGACCGGCGGCTGCGTCAACAGGCCGCGCGTCCACGCACAGTGGTCGGGGATGCGCGGAAAGCCGTCGACCGGCATCGCGACGATCTCGGCGAAATCCGGCCCAACGTCAACCGTCTCGAGGCTGCTGACCGTGCTGAACTTGGTCGAGCCCATCGCGAGCTGGCGGTAGACCTCGCCCGGAGAGCCGAGCGAGCGAAACAACGAAGCCACCGGAGAGCCGTTGAGCCGACGCGCGGCGTCTTCGCCCACCGCACGCGCGAACTGCGGATGATGGGTCACCCGCGCCCCGGCCTCCCACAGCGCGACAGCCTCGTCGTAGGACACCCAGTTGCCGATGTCAAGCAGGTACTCGAGGGAACGCTTGCTGCGAGACTCATGCAGCAAAGCCTTCACCGCATCCGCGCCACCGAAGGCATCCACTCGCGCAATGAGCACAGCGCTCAGCGAGCAGGAGAAATGGCTTCCATGCTCGGTCGAGACGGTTCGCCCGCGGGCTCGTGCGTTCATCGTCTCCATATCGACGGCGAGCGCCGGTACCGGTTCCGTAGGAAACCGCACGTTCGGATAGGCAAACTACGCACAGTATCCGGGTTCGTCGAGGCACGCCCCGGGACATTAGAACGCAAACGACCGGCACCGCCCAGAACCGGCGGAGCGGACACCGGGGACAACTACGAAATACGGTGTGCGAGCTGGGTGCGTGACTTCACGTCGAGCTTCCGGAATGCCTTGCGCAGGTGGTACTCGACAGTGCTCTGGGTGATGAAGAGCTGAGCAGCGATCTCTCGGTTAGTGGCTCCCTTCGCGGCAAGGCGCGCGACGTGCTCCTCCTGAGGGGTGAGCTGGTCGCGCGTATCCGCGGTCCGTTTGCGCGCGCGCTCGCCGGTCGCCAGCAGCTCCCGTTCGGCGCGGCCCGCGAACGCCTCGGTGCCCATGTCTCTGAACATGTCAAGGGCGGTGCGCAACTGCTCTCGGGCGTCGAGGCGGCGACGTTCGCGTCGCAGCCACTCTCCATAAAGGAGGTGGGTTCGGGCGAGCTCGACCCGCACACGGGTGCGGGCGAGGTGCGCGATCGACTCGCCGTAGAGACTCTCGGCGACCTCGCCCTCGCTCAGCAGCGCGCGCACACGCGCTTCGATCCCGAGCGCCCACTCGGAGCTGATCACGCCGGTGCGCTCCGAGAGCCAATCCAGGGCGGACTCGAGCAGCGCTCGGTCGCCGGTCCTGGATGCCGCCTCGGCCAGCTCGGGCACCAAATACGATCCGTATCCGATCGGATCGGGCTGGAACGCTTCCCAGGCCGCATCGCGCGCGGCGTCGTGACGGCCGAGGCCGTTGTAGAGCACGGATCTCGCGTAGTTGTTGGATGTCCATCGCCGTGCGGCCGCCTCCTCCGAGGTGGCTTCGATCAGCTCAGACGCTCGCGCCTCGTGGCCGCGCCACGCGGCGAGAATCATCGGGGCGTTCACGAGCGCTGGATTTCCGATCGCCTCAGCGATCAAGCCGGCTTCGTCGATCATCAGAGTGGCCGCGGTCAAGTCGCCGGCGAGCATGTGGCTCCGGGCCAGGAAGCTGAGCGCGAACTGCAGGTGCACGAGCGCGCCCGCGTCGCGCGCGACCTGCACTTGGCGAGCGGCGAGGCGATGCAAGGCCTCGTCGTCCCACATCTCGAGGGCAACGATGTTGCCGTTTCTAGTGCTGGAGACCGAGAGCCGCCGACAGACATCTTCGTCGCGAACGTCGCTCGCGAGCAGGAGCTCGAGAGCCCGAGCGAGCGTCGGCGCCGCGGCCGCGTATCCGTCGGTCAAGCGGATCGCGAACGCGTCGAGCAGCACGTCAACCGTCCGCGGCGGCGCGGCGCCGGTTGGCGCCGCCCGCGCCGCCTCCGCGACCGCCGGCGCGCCGCCGACGACTTCGACGTCGCTGGACATGGCGCCCGCGAGCGCCTCGAGGTACGTCTCGCGGGCCAGCTCGGTGTCGAGCGGCTCGAGGCGTCTCGCCGCGCTCAGAAACAGGCTCCCGGCTTCGCCGCCGTGCCGCTGCTCCAACGCGATCTGGCCGCGCAAAACCTCGACACGCGCTCGCCCGAGCTCGTCGAGCAGTCCAGCCTCGACGCCTGCCAACAGCCCGAGCGCAGCCTCCAGAGCGCCAGCATCGCGCTTGGCGCCGGCAGCCGCGAGCAGGCGCTGCGCACGGTTCGCGGGCTCGGGTGTGAGCTCGGCGGCGCGCTCAAGGAAAGCAGCGACGGCCGCCAATCCGCCGCGCGCCTGCGCTCGCCCGGCGGAACGCTCGAGCTCTGCGGCGACGTCCTCGTCGGGCATTGGTGCCGCCTGCGCCCGGTGCCAAGCGCGGCGATCCGGGTCGATCTCCGGATCGGTTGCTTCCGCGAGGGCTCGGTGGACAGCGCGGCGCTCCGTCAGCCCGGCTGCCCGATAGACAGCCGAGCGAACCAGAGGATGACGGAAAACCACACGGACACCAAGCTCCAACAGGTCTTCCGCTTCGATGGTCTCCGCAATGGACTCGGAGACTCCGAGTTGCCGGGCTGCCAGCCATACGATCGCCGGGTCGCCCGTTGGATCGGCCGCCGCAATGAGCAACAAGCGACGCCCATCACCCGGAAGCGTGGCCAGGCGCCGCGTAAAGCTCTCCTCGATGCTCGCGGACAAGGGCACCGCGGGCAGCCCGAACCCGCCTGCGAGCTGTATCGGCGTCATCCCTCGCGGCAGCTCCAACAGAGCGAGCGGGTTGCCGTGCGTCTCCAGAACGATCCGATCCAGCACGTGCTCATCCAGGCGAGCGGGCAAGACGGACTCCAACAGCATCCGCGCATCACGATGCCCCAGGGGCTCGACGCGAAGCTCCGGCAATCCCGCGAGCGCGCTGCTCAGTTCGCGGGCTGCGAAAACAAGCGCGATCTTCTCTGCCAACAGGCGGCGGGCCACGAACGCGAGCGCGCGCGCTGACGCACGATCGAGCCACTGCGAGTCATCGACGACACACAGGAGCGGCCGCTCCTCCGAAGCCTCAGACAGCAGGCCGAGGGCCGCCAGTCCGACCAGGAACGGATTCGGAGCCCGTCCGGGACTGAGCCCGAAGGCGACGCCAAGCGCATCGCGCTGGGGGTCCGGCAGACACTCCGATCGGTCGAGGACCGGCGAGCACAGCTGTTGAAGCGCCGCGTACGGGAGCTCCATCTCTCCCTCGACCCCGACGGTCCGTAGGACCCGCAACTGCCGCCCCTCCTCGACCATCCAATCGAGCAGCGCAGTCTTGCCGACGCCTGGCTCCCCGTGCACCACCAAGACCCCGCCGTCGCCGCCGCGCGCAGCCGTGAGCAGGCGGCCGAGCACCTCGCGCTCGCGCTGGCGGCCGAGCAATTGGGCTCCCGGCGGCTTCGTGAGCGTCCGAACGTGTGACCGCGAGCCCATCTACGGCGAACAGCATGACACTCGGGTCGCAGACTAAGGAATTCAAGGATTCGATCGCCGGCTCCTCGCTTCACGATCATGTCCATGAACACACCGGATACGACAACCGAGGCATACGCCAACACCCGCCCGAGCAGCGCTGAGGACCTGCCAGACTACGCGCCGATCCCCCGGCCGGCGCTCGGCCCCGCCCTCAACGAACAGGGCTACTACGTAGGACGTGTCGAGCAGAACCTGTACTGGGTCACTGACGGCACCTACCAGTCAGCTTTCCTCACGACAAAGGACGGCGTTGTCCTACTCGACGCGCCGCCCACCATCGGTCACAACATCCAGCGCGCGGTGGACGAGATCGCCTCCGCCAACGGCGTCAGCAACAAGGTCACCCACCTCGTCTACACCCACCACCACGCCGACCACGCCGGCGCGTCATCGCTGTTCGACAAAAGCGTCGCGCGCATCGGGCACGAGGAGACGCGGAAGCTGCTGTTGCGGGACGACGACCCCGCAAGGCCCGCACCGGAGGAGACCTTCCAGGACCGCCGTACGCTGGAGATCGGCGGCGAGCGCATCGAGCTGGCCTGGCACGGCACGAACCACTCGCCGGACAACATCTTCATCCATCTACCGGAGCACGACGCGCTGATGCTCGTCGACATCGTCAACCCGGGCTGGGCGCCGGTGTACCAGAGCAACCTCACCGAGGATGTGCAGGGCTACATCACGGCCCCCGCCACGGCTCTCACCTACCCGTGGAAGCACTTCATCGGCGGCCACATGGGCAGGCTCGGCACGCGCGAGGACATCGCGGTGCACCAGCAGTACATGGCCGACATCGTCGAGCACTCGAGGAAGGCGCTCGACACGGTCGATCCCACCCCATACTTCGTCAAGTACGGCGAGAACACCTGGGCGGGGGTCAGGGGCTACCTCGACGCGGTCGCCGCCGCCGCTGCGACGCCCGTGATCGAGAAGTACACCGGCGTGCTGGCGTCGGCCGACGTGTTCACCGCGAGCACGACGTTCCACGTCATGCAGTCGCTGCGTCTCGACCTTGGCTACGGCTCACAGATTCACCCCTGAGCTCGGGCTAGAGGGCCAAGAGCCCGAATTGTTCACCGTCGCCGACGGTGACCCGCATACCTGAAAACGGCCACAAGAAGGAGATCGACGATGACCAAGGAGCTAGGGGTCTGGACGTACGAGGACTGCGCGCTTGTGCTGATCGACTACCAGAAGGAGATGTTCGAGGTCATTCGCTCGGAAACGGACGCGGCCCTGGTCGAGCTGCACGTGAGGCTTCTGGCCAAGATCGCCAAGGCGCTCGACATGCCGATTGTGCTGTCAACCGTGGGGGTTGGGCTCGGATTCAACGGCCCGACGCTTCCCTCGATCCTGTCCGAGTTGGACGGCATCGAGCCGATCGACCGGTCATCGATGAACGCTTTCGAGGACGACGCTTTCCGTGAGGCGGTGAAGGCGACCGGACGTAAGCGCCTGATCATCGGTGGGCTGCACACCGAGATCTGCCTCACGTTCGCGACGGTGCAGGCTCTGAAGGACGGCTACGACGCGATGTTCGTCACCGACGCCGTCGGTGGTCGATCCCAGGTGGCGCACCGCACCGGGATCGAGAGGCTGTCGCACGCCGGCGCCGTGCCGACTACGGCACTCTCGGTCAACACCGAGCTGTTCCGTGACTGGGCGTCCCCAGCCGCTGGCCCCGCCGGCCAGGTCATCTACTGGTATTTCACTGAGGTCCCAAAGCTCACCGCCGCTGTCGGCGTAGCGGACGCGGAGAAGCAGGCCGCGGCGGCCGCCCTACAGGGAGCGACGTGATGTCAGGGAGGCTGTCCGGGAAGGTCTGCATCGTCACTGGCACAGGCGGAAGCATGGGACGCGCGACGGCGCTGACGTTCGCTCGAGAGGATGCGCTGCTCGTCGGCTGCGACGTGGCGGTCGAGCCCGCGGAAGAGACGCTTGAGGCTGTACGCGCCGCCGGTGGCCAGATGGTGTCGCTGCAGCCGTGTCGCCTCAGCGATCCGGCCGACTGCGCGAAGCTCGTCGAGCTCGCGGTAAGCGAGCTCGGCAGGATCGACGTGCTGTTCAACCTCGCCGCCAGGTCCCACTTCCACCGGCTGGAGGACTTCACCGACGAGGAGTGGGCAGCCGCGCAGCAGGACGAGATCAACCTGGTGTTCTACCTCACCCGGGTCGCCTGGCCCCACCTGAAGGCCAGCCACGGCGTCGTCGTGAACATGGCTTCACTCAACGGTTCCCTGAGCTTCAAGCTCCTCGCGTCGCTGGCCCACACGACGAACAAGGCGGCAATCATCGGGATGACGCGCCAACTCGCACTGGAAGGAAGCGAGCACGGGATTCGCGTCAACTCGATCTCGCCGGGCTTCATCGAAAGCAACGCCACTCGAGGGGAGCTCGAGGACGAGGAGTGGGCTCGCGAGATGCTCTCAAGGACGCTCCTGGGTCGGTTCGGCAAGCCGGAGGAGGTGGCGAACGTAGCGCTGTTCCTCGCGTCTGAGGAGAGCTCATACGTGACCGGCATCGACCTCGTAGTCGACGGCGGGATGAAGGTCTGGTGACGCCTGCATGAGCGCGCAGCGATCAGATCCAACGCCGAGCGACAACGTCCACGCGCTGCCGGGCGCCGAGACACGGCGTCACCGGTCTGGCTTCTGGGCGGTGGCGTTCGCGTTTCTGATTGTCATGGCGTTCGCTACGCTGCCGAGTCCGCTCTACGGTCTCTACCGGACGCGAGATGACCTGTCGGCGTTCATGGTGACCGTGATCTACGCGATCTTCGCGGGCGGCACGATCGCCGCTTTGTTGTCGGTACGTTTCATCGCCGCGCGAGCCGGACGCCGGGGCGTGATGCTCGGCGCCGTGGCGACGATGATGGCAGCGGCGGGTTTGCTCGCGGCGTGGAAGGCCCTGCCGGGGTTGCTCGTCGGGCGTTTGATTACCGGAGTGGCGGTCGGGCTGGTCGCTGGGACGGCCATTACCTACCTGATCGAGCTGCGCGCCCGCTCGAACCCGAGCGCCTCCCCGATCCGCGCCCGGAACATCGGCACGGCTGTTAACGTCGGCGCACTCGGAGTCGGTCCGCTGATCGCCGGCTGTCTAGCGGAGTGGGTGAAATGGCCATTGACCTTGCCCTACCTCCTCTTCGCGGCGCTCGGAGCGCTCGCTCTGATCGGCCTGGCCACCGCGCCCGAGACCGGCACTCCAGCTCCTTCGGCTTCGCCTGAGAGACAGGCGAGTAGTTCGTCACGCTCGGTCAGGATTCTCGTTCCAGGTGCGGCAGCGACTCTCGCAGCCTTCTCGGCAAACGGGCTGTTCGCCGGGCTGTCCGGGCTCTTCCTGGCCACCACGTTTCACCATCCCTCACACGCACTGTCCGGCGCAACCCTGTTCCTAGTGTTCGCCTCGGGCGTCGCGGCCCAGCTGGCTACAAGCGGACTGCCGGCTTCGCGCGTACTCGTGCTGGGCACGATCTCGATGCTGATAGGTCTCGCGCTGCTCGTGACCGCCGTGCGTCTCTCAACACCGAGCCTCGCGCTGTTTCTGCTCAGTGGTGCGCTGATCGGCGCGGGCGCGGGTGCCGTCTTCAAGGGGACGACCGGTCTTGTGCTCGAAGCAACGGCGCCGGAGAACCGACTGGCGATGACCTCAGACTTGCTCATCGCCCTCTTCATCGGGCTTTCGATCCCCGTGATCGGTGCCGGAGTCGCACTCGACCGGGGTGCAAGCGCGCCGAACACAGTGCTCGGCTTCGCCCTCCTCGTCGGCTTTGGCGTCGCCGGTGCGGAGGCGCTGCTCGGACACGGACTGAAAAGCGCGGAGCGACCTGCGGGCGCCCCATCCATCGAAACACCACACACATCGATCTGAAGGAGGAAACAATGGCCAGTGCACCGATCCGCGATCAGCTCGGCGACCACCTGATCACCCCGCAGAACGCGGCGCTCGTGTTGATCGACTACCAGCCCTCGCAGTTCGCGACGGTCCGCTCCATGGACCCGGACCTGCTGCGCAAGAACGTCGTCTCGACAGTCAAGACGGCCAAGGCGTTCGGGCTGCCGATCGTCCACTCGACCGTCAACGTCGCATCCGGCCAGCAACAGCCGACCGTTCCCGAGCTGGCCGAGCTGCTCGAGCACAGCCCGCCGATCGACCGCACGGGCGTCAACTCGTGGGAGGACGTCGACTTCATTGCGGCCGTGCGTGCCACCGGCCGGCGCAAGCTCATCTTCTGTGCACTCTGGACAGAGGTCTGCATGGCGTTCGCTGCGCTCGACGCACTGAGGGAGGGCTACGAGGTCTATCCCGTCATCGACGCGATCGGCGGCACATCGGTGGAGGCTCACCGCGCCGGTGTCGAGCGTGTCGTCCAGGCCGGGGGCGTCCCGATCGGCTGGGTCTCGCTCGCGTGCGAGCTGCAGCGCGACTGGAACCGGCTGGAGACGGTGCCGCAGATCGTCGAGATCGTGCTGACCGAGAGGCTGCTGAAGGAATGACGCCGGGGGACAAAAAGAGTGTCGGGATCATCGGCGCAGGCCGGATCGGTCAGGCGATGGCACAGACCGCGCTCCGCGCCGGCCGGCTAGTCGTGATCGCCAACAGCCGCGGCCCCCAATCGCTGACCTCACTGGTGCAGGAGCTCGGCGACGGCGTGACGGCCGGCACCGTCAAGGATGCCGCAGCCGCGGACATCGTCGTGCTCGCAGTGATGTGGCCGGACGTTCCGCAGGCCGTCGAGGGACTGGAATGGGAGAGGCGGATCGTGATCGACCCGACCAACGACTTCGACCCCAGCGACCTCGACGGGCGCACATCCAGCGAGGTCGTCGCCGATCTCGTCACCCCCGCGCCTGTGGTGAAGGCCGCCAACACGCTCGGCGCCGCCGTGCTCGGTTCCGACCCGCACGAGGCAGGTGGCCAGCGCGTGATCTTCCTGTCAGGCGACGACGCCGATGCCAAGTCCGAGGTCGTCGCGCTGTTCGCGGACGCCGGGTTCTTCGTCGTTGACCTCGGCGGCCTGCGCGAGGGCGGCCGGATGCAGCAGGCCGGCGCCCCGCTGGCCGGCCACAACCTGATCCGTCTGCCTTAGAGCCAATCCACCATCCGAAGGAGGCAGCAAGCAATGAGCACCGTTGACACTCAGGTACTACCCACCGGCACATGGCTCGTCGACAAGGTCCACTCGAACATCGGGTTCGCCATCGACTACATGGCGGGCACATTCCACGGAACGTTCAGCGACTTCGACGCCGCCGTCACCGACGGCGTTCTGAACGGCTCCGCGAAGGTCGCCTCCGTTCAGGTCAAGGACGAGAACCTCGCGGCGCACCTGCAGAGCCCGGACTTCTTCGACGCCCAGGCTCACCCCGAACTCACGTTCACCTGCAACCAAATCAGCCGTGACGGCGATCGCGTCAACATCGACGGCGAGATCACGATCAAGGGCCGCACCGAGTCCGCCGAGATCACCGGCGAAATCTCAGATCCGATCGCGGACCCCTACGGCGGCGAGCGCTTCGGGCTGACACTCCAGACCA
>Ga0208849_1002160_pt1 | contig 11340 bp, 14 predicted proteins | sample NGESurdeep072012_10_FD_184470 | JGI IMG/M metagenome (GOLD analysis project Ga0208849, IMG submission 184470) | Arctic peat soil microbial communities from Barrow, Alaska - NGEE Surface sample 53-3 deep-072012 (SPAdes) | ecosystem: Environmental > Terrestrial > Soil > Wetlands > Peat ...
CCAGCACGGCCAGAACGAAACAGAGCAGCCCGATCATTCCGCCAGCTTAGGCGATTCCATCACGGCATCAAATCGGATAGGGTTTTCGGCACACACAGGGATAGAGCCCGTCGAACCTGCCAAAAAAACCCGCAATCAGCGACTTTTTCCGCAGCCTGCTAGTCTTCGTCCGGCTCGCGCACGACCGGCGGTTCGTCGGCGCGGTCCTCTTCGTCCTCGTCCTCTTCGTCCTCATCAGGATCTCGGGGCGGCATCGTGTTGCCCATGATCACGAAGGGACTCCAGTCGATCAACCTGGTCGAAAATTCCTTGGGGATGTGTCGGGTCATGTTGTTGCTCCTCGAGTGTGGTCCCTAGGGGATTTTACCCCTTCTGCTCCGATTCCCGCATGAGGGTTAGCGCCGCATCGTTTTTCTTGGCCATGCCAGCGGTGGTCCCCTGCGGCGGCTCGTCAACACGACCGTACCAATCGCGACCATGTCCATGCTGCGGATAGTTTCCCGGATCACGGGCTCGTTGAACGCATCATCGAGGCAGTCGAGCCGTGTTAGCAGCGGCCTCAGCCAACATTGCTTTCAACTGCGACTTGGTGAATTCCTCAGGTTGCCTCACTCCTGGCTTGCGCGTAGACACTATCCTATCCACCGGGCTGGCACAGGCCGCCAACAGCGCTGGCTTCGGCACCGGCCTTATCTTGGGTTTTGCGGTTGGCGGCTTGTGACCGCGCTTCAGGCCCAAACGAGTTAGCTTGGCGCAGACCGCGTTGCGGCTACACCCGAGACGGCGCGCAATCTGCGCGGCGCTCTGTCCGACGGCCCAGAGTTTTTTGAGCAGTGCTGCGTCTTCCGCATCCCAACCCATGGGAGATGCTTATACGCCGACTGCCAAGTACAGGCTAGCCTGCGTCGCTCAGTCCGCTATGGAGCGCATAACGGACTCAAGTCGGAAATCGCGCCATGTCCGAAAAGTGCCAGAGATCGGGATAGGGGGAGCCTCGCGCGTGAGCTGCTCGCCATTGCAAAACCTGACGGCCAGCCTGCCGCTGCCGACGGAGTTGCCGAACGGCACTCAACCGACACGTATTCGATGACCGTGCTCTGCTTACGGTCTAGTCACGGATCTCTTACGCCGTCCTGTTCTTGATGGCACCGACGACTGCGGTGAGAACAGCACCCGCTACCCCGCCACCAGCCACCAGCCACCTAACCGACGATGCTACCAATATCTGGGGTCGAAGCTGTATTGGCAAGCAACGGAAGGAGCATCCCGAGGATCTGTCCGCCAACACCGCCGCCAATTGCTCCTGCTACGGTATTTCCAAGTGTGCCGAGATCAATATTCTTGGCTGCACCTGCAACGACATTTCCGCCAACGGCGCCGCTGATGAGTTGTATGATCAGATTAACGAGAAGTCCTGACATAGCGTTATCTCCTCTGATCAGATACCCGATTTCTTACGCACGCCAAAACTCACTGCACGACAATGTACGCTCATAAGTTGAGGTAGTCACGCTGCGATTGTGGACATTTGAGGCTTATGGCACCCTGCCGAAAGAACGCTTATTGTTTTGCCTATGGCGCAGAGGTTCTCAGCAGGGCGGTTTACAAATGTGACAGCGTCCAGTCTGCACAATGGCCTGCCCATAACTAGCAGCGCAGGGAAGACACGGCGCGCGCCCATGGATTGCAATTCCCGTCAACGAGCATCTGTTCCGGATAGTGGAGTATCACCATGCTGTATGTCGACATCCCGAGCCTGGTCGATTTGAAATCACTGGCGGCCCACCGCGACGATATCTGTGTCTCGATTTATCTACCCACCACGCCAGTCAGCCAGGAAGCTGCGGGCGACCGGATCGAATTAAAGAATCTCGCGAAGCAGGCCTTGCGGCAGCTTGAGACGGCAAACGCGGACAAGCGGCGCGTCGCCGCGCTTATGGAGCATCTCGATGACCTGGTTGATGATGACGAGTTCTGGCGGTTCCAAGCCCGCAGTCTCGCGGTGTTGGCGACTCCAGACAACGCGCGGACGTTCCGCGTGCCCAATGCGCTGGTGCCAATTGTCGAAGTATCGGACCGATTTCACCTTAAGCCGCTGTTACGCGCCGTCGCATTTCCCAATACTTGCTTTGTGTTGGCGCTGGCGGAAAACGCAGTCCGCGTCATTCAGGTCTCGGCCGACCTGCCGCCCGCGGTCATAAGTGTCGATGGCGTGCCGAAGGATGCCGCCAGCGCAGTCGGACGCTCCACCGTCAACGACCGCTCTCCGAGCGGCCGTCTTCAAGGATCGGAAGGTCAGAAGGTTTTGTTACGCCAATTCGCTCGCAAGGTCGATCAGGCGCTACGCGGGCTGTTGACTGGCAGTGGCGTCCCGCTGGTGCTGGCCGCGAGCGAGCCGCTCGCTTCCATCTATCGGTCGGTCAACACCTACGCTCATCTGGCTAAGGCGAGGATCGACGGCAGTCCCGTGCACTTGACCGATGCCCAGCTCGCGGATCGGGCTCGCGTTTTACTGGACGGCTTGAATCGGGACGAGATTGCTCAATGGAAAACGGCGTTCGTGGGACGCGAGAACGAAGGACGAGCTACGACCGACATCGCACAGGCCGCGCGAGCAGCAACCTATGGTGCGGTGGAGACGATGCTGGTTGACATCGACGAGGTCATTCCCGGTACGGTCGATGAGACGAATGGCGCTGTAAGCTTCTCAAAATCGGCGAACGCCAGCGATTACGGAGTGGTCGATGAAATCGCGAGCCGTGTTATTCGCTCCGGCGGCCAGATTTTGGGTGTGCGAAAGGCCGATATTCCCGGTGGCAAATCGCTCGCTGCCATTTTGCGCTATGCGATGTAATTTAAGTGGAAGGGGGCATCTCTGCGAACTGCTTGCCACTTCTGCGCGGGAACGTCGAAGTCCGAAACGGGTCAGCGAACGAACCCGCTCTCGCGGGAGGGTGCGGCGGCGAGGTCTGCGCATTGCGTCTAGACTAGCGCAGTTATCATTTGAACGAGCGCAGGTGACGGGCGGGCGCTCCGTCTGTAAATAAGCGTCCGAGAATGACCCCTCCACCCCTTGGCGGATCAATGGCTTAGCGTGCCGATGGGCTTAGGGACCCCACGCCAACTAACAGCGGACTTCACCATCTTTATGTACGAGTTTGATTTCCGACAGGCACAAGCACTTTATAGTCAAAAGCCGACCGCATCCGACGAGCGGCGCAGCAGCCCGGCTTCCGCGCCAGATGCGCAACTCGATCGGAGACCATTATCGGGCGCAATGCTGCCGTCGCCAGTTTGGGAATTGTCTGCGCCTGTCAGGAGCAAGATGATTTGCAAGAAACGGCGGCACACAGCGGCAACAAGGCGATTTGAGGAAAGATCAGTGAAGGCAAGACACAAAGCCAAAGAGATCGTTGCAAAGCTGCGGATCGTCGAAGAATTGGCGGCAAGCGGCAGGCGAATTTCGGATTTGCAAGAAATTGGTCTAACTGAAGTAACCTACTATCGGTGGCGAAACAGATACGGGGATCTTGAGAGCGATCAGGCCGTGCGGCTGATGGAGCTAGAGGCCGAGGTTGCCCAGCTGCGCCGAACTGTGTCGGATCTTACACTGGACAAGCTCATCTTGGTGGAGGCTACAACGGTGGCTCTGAGCCCGGAGCTTCGTTCGACTTATGTGCTTCATGTCAAGACCGTGCTCGGAATCTCCGAAAGGCGTGCGTGCCAAGCGCTTGGGCAGCATCGATCAACGCAGCGCAAGATACAGGCTCGCCTGTCGCTGGAGACGGATCCGGCGGGCAACGAAAAGCATTCGGGACGCGTACAGCCCCATTGACGTAGCGCTTGCAGGATTGTCTGGGTCTGCGGAAGCAGACGGACACTGCGAAACGGCCGCATCCCCCCGGGACGCCCTTCCGGAAAGACGAAAATCCGGGCATTTTTGAAGCGCGGGAAATCCCTTGCCTTAAACGTCGCATTTCCGGGGAATCCTACACTTAGCTTGTGTTGTGTCTCGCAACGTGTGGTATTATTTCGTACGCAAACACCGGCGGGCATAAGCAATGTCCGAGGGATCAAGAAGGACGCGATCCATGTCGAATTACGATCGAAATGCAGCCGCCCCTGGTGCCTTCCCCGACCGTGCAACCGCGGTAGATTCCGGCCTGCGGGCCTACATGCTCCGCGTATACAACTACATGGCCGCCGGCGTTGGCCTGACCGGCCTTGTCGCGATGCTGACTTATCAGTTCACGGGCGACGCGCTGCTTCAGAGCCCGCTCATTTGGGTGTTCATGCTGGCGCCACTTGCGCTGGTGTTCTTCATAAGCGCGCGTATCAACACGCTGTCCGCGGAAACAGCGCGACTGCTATTTTTTATTTATGCGGCCTCGGTCGGATTGTCGCTTTCAACTATCTTCCACGTCTATACCGGCGCCTCGATCACGCGTGTGTTCTTCATTTCGGCCACCGCCTTCGGCGCCCTCAGCCTTTGGGGCTATACGACCCGGCGCGACCTGTCGGGATTCGGCACATTTCTGTTTATGGGCGTGATCGGCATTGTGATCGCGAGCGTTGTCAACATTTTCTTGAGGTCGAGCGGTCTGGACTGGATGATCTCCGTCATCGGCGTCGGCGTCTTCGCCGGCCTCACCGCTTACGACACCCAACGGATCAAGGGGATGTATGACCGCAGCGATGACGCCACTGCCGCGGGCCGCAAGGCTGTGATGGGCGCGCTGTCGTTATATCTCGACTTCATCAACCTGTTCATGATGCTGCTGCGCCTGATGGGCAGCCGGCGCTAGGGCATCCGGCAACTGAGTTGAATCGAACGTGATCGAAGGATGGCTTCCATCGGGTGGTTTGGCGTGAGTCCATGGGTTCTCTGATTCGGGGGCCAATATGGGAACGTCGACACATCCGGATGATCTTCGGTCGCGAGTGGTAGTCTTTCCGCAAAGATGGCAAATGCCGAATTTAGTCATGGTGCTTGCGGACTGGCTTTAGGGAATTTGCCTGCCTAACCCGCTCAAATGCGTGGTGCTGCCGGTTTTTCACCTTAATCCAATGCGGCGAGCGTCCTCCACGATACGGTCGATCGCTCCGCTTTGACACCAATCCCTCTAGCCCCATGTCGCAGGCTGCTCGGAATAGATCGGGCCCGATCGCGCCGCTCTCGAATGGATTGACGAAGATACCATCCGGACGGCCGCGGAGAAGCCGCTCAAGGTTGGTCTTCCGCATCGAAAGCGGCAGGTCGCGCAGGTCGTCACCATCAAGCGCCAGCACGTCGAATGCGCAGAATTGCACCTCTCCATTATGCTTGCCTGAATGCAGGGCGTTGAAATCGGGCATACCATCAAGGCAAAGCACAACAGCCTCGCCATCGATTGCAGCGGTTCCTAAGAGCTGCCTCAACGATCCACGGGAAGCGTTTGGCCAATCGTACCCGCCGCGCGTGATCAGCCGGACGCGGTCGGCATCGCGCTCGACGCGCAGACGATAGCCATCATACTTGATTTCGTGGAACCACTCGGGGCCGGCAGGCACGGTCTTGCCAATGGTCGGAATGCAGAACTCGAACTGAGATTTTGGCATGCCGGATAGATAGGTGCGCCCGGCGCTTTAGGGAGTCGAACCGCATGACCATAAGTTAATTCCACGGAAAGAAGTTCGTATGGTCAGAAAGTTTATTCACCTGCCTGTCGGCGCGGTTCGCCGCCTATGCCAGCCGGCCTGCGGTCCCGCTTACCCAACTCCCCAAAGGTTAGGTCCGTTCGGCGTGGCGCGCCGGAATCATGTCGAGTACAGCCCACGGAATCTCATGAGTATCCTCGACCACCTGACCGAAATCCGTTGTCCGAATTGCAATATGCAGCTCTTCCGGGCGCTTGACCCGGTAGACGGCGAGATCGTCTTCTGCTCGAAATGCCTCGCAGGTGGCCGCTGGACAGAGGTGATCACACAGCGCGGCACTCTTACCGGCAACTTTGTCGCGCGCCAGAGCGCCGATGATTTTTTGAGGAAGATCAGGTCGCCCAATCAGGTCTGACGTCGGGCAATAGCACATTGCCGCAAATTGCCATTCCGGCGCCGCGTGGACGGACTTCGGAAGCTTGGTGATGTCGCCGCGCCAGCAACGTCGCACCTTAGTCTTGCCAAAATCGAGACACGGGAGTTGGATGGAGCCTGCAAGCCTAAACTACTTGATTGTGGCCGCGGGTACGTTATGAAGTCAGTACGCTTTTCCACACGTGAATTGGCCCCCCCACGCCAGCTTGAGGCGTGGCGGGATTGGCACGCCGATAGCTACGAGGTAACACCATTCGGCACCGCTGATCGTGGGTTCGCCGGAGACTGTGAGATATGGAAACTGGACGGGGTGGCCCTCGTCAGGGCATCGGCCCCGCCGCTCCGCGCTATAAGAACGAAATCGCTGATCAGACGAAATCCAACCGACCACTGGGTCATCGCGATCGGCGAGCGGGCCACAACCGGTCTGATGGTGGAAAGTGATCGGATGTCGGTGCCGGCCGGGGTGCCGTTCGTTGTGTCGCTGGGTGAGTTTTCTGCCAGTGAGCGTGATCTAGACAGCAGGCTCCAGCTTCACATCACGCGGGATAAATTCAACGCGATCGCGCCTGTGCTTGATGCAGCCCGAGGCCAAACCGTGAGTACGCCGCTTGGCAGTCTGATGGCGGAATACATCAAGCTGCTGGAACACCAACTGCCAAGCTTGGGGGACGAAGACGCGAACACACTACCGCAGGCAGTGGTCGCGATGGTTGCAGCCTGCGTGGCGCCGTCCGCGGACCGGATGACCACCGCATATGGGCAAATAAACGCCACCCTCAAGGACAAGGCGCGGCGTTGTGTCCTGCGGAATTTGCGCTCGCATAGACTCGGGCCGACCCTGTTGTGCCGGGAATTGGGAATGTCCAGGTCGAGTGTCTACCGATTACTGGAAGCGGAAGGTGGCGTCGCACATTACATACAGCGTCACCGCCTTGCGGAGGGCTTTGCGCAACTGAACGACCCGTCCAACACAAAACCAGTTGTCGCGATCGCCGATGAGTTGGGGATGGCGGATTCGTCTTCCTTCAGTCGCGCATTCCGGCGACAGTTCGGCATCAGCCCGACCGACGTGCGTGAGGCCGCGCGAGCCGGGATACCTTCCTCGGTCACGCGACCGCGCCGGGGTGATGACGGGAGCCTCGGCGGTCTGCTGCGTCGCCTCTAGGCGGATTGCTCGTCACGGCGAGGCTGAAAAATCACTCGGCGGCGCTCCCTGAGTCGGCGCTGGGTGGACCGGACGGCCGGAACGAGGCCAATGCAGCAGCTACTAGAATGAGGTCGTTACAAATTGGTCCAGCTTGGATCGATTATCGGCGGGAAAAGTATCGACAAGAGGGTAGCCAACAAGAGGATGATGATCCCGATCAAGAAAATTGGCTGCCCGGACGGCGCAAAAACCTCGAGGAACCATCCGGTAAACCGTTTCATTTCCCTTTCGCCTTCACGTCAGACGACACCAGCGCATCCAAATCCCAGCAATTCCCAAGGGCAACCTTACCCAAATACTAGACGGTCGATGCTGCTGAAGGTTAGTCGCTGCGGCGATTCAAGTCGCAGCACGTTAAGCTGATGACGAAGCGTCGAGATCTCTACTTGCAGCGACGCTCGCGACCGGAACAATCCGATCAGCGCCAACCAAATCAGGCTGCAAACGTCTCTCATCAACCAAGAGCATCGCCCGATTCGACCTCACTTGCTAGCCGGATTGAGTTTCCGACAATGACAAGCGTCCGGCGCTGGCCGGCAGAGCATACTCAAAGTGAAGCGCGCTGGAACATCGGGCCGGGGAAAGTGTCCGCGTCCGGCGCGATCTCGATAGAATTTCCACCAGGGGCAAACACTGATGAGAACGCCAAAGGCCACCGAACACCGCCCACCCTATGACAACGCGTTTCTTCCGGCGTAACCTGGCGTAGCGCATCTGGGGAAGGCGTGGATTCGGCGGAGTTGGCGCGCCACGGCCGATGAAGATGGGCAACATTGCTTCGCCGTGGCGCTATGATGCGGCAGCCTACGACACGCCAACTCCCTCGAACACGCGACCGACTGCGATTTGGCGCTGCGCCCATGGGCGACAGTTTTCCGATGTCACGGTCGCCCGGATAGGCGAGCGCCAAACCGTCCCAGGAATTTGGCAAATGTCCGTTGTCAGAGGAAACCCGGAAGAACTATGCCCGCCTGGAGCCCATTCGGACGATGAAATTCCATTTTGACGGTTGGCGGCGGACCTTGAAGTTCTATCTACTTTATCATAAGTTTTGTGTCGGCGAGTAGCAGCTCCCTCGATATGGTTCTGGGAAACCAGTTTCGGCTTTCGCCGAAAGAGCACTTCGCTAGAACCAAAGGAGCTACATATGACAATTTCCATCGAAACGCTCGCGCGTGAGCTTTATAAAAACGACTTTCGAAACAATCAGACACCTTGGTCAGAAGCCGAGGTCGCGATACAGGACTTGTTTCGAATTCAGGCATCGCGCGCCATTAGCCTGAATCAACGCCTAAAGGCTTAACTGAACCGGCGGGTTAGGTTTTAGCATTCGCGCGGCATCTCCGTTCTAGCCTCGACAGCAGACATCGTCAGACTGCGCCGGCACGTCCGAAAAGTGCCAAACTGCGACATTTGTTCGATCAACTTGTCGGCGCGCAGGACAAGGCTCGCTGGCATCTCAAGGCCGATTGTTTTTGCGGTTTGGAGATTGATGACAAGCTCGAACCTGCTCGGCTGTTCCACCGGAATGTCGCCCGGGTTTGCGCCGCGCAATATTTTGACAAGTTGACGACCCAACAGACGAAACAGCTCGGTGGCGCGCGCCCCGTAACCGATCAGGCCACCTTGTTCCGCCGTCTCCGGCCACGGGTACACTGCCGGCAGACGCAACTCGTTGGTGCGCTCGATCACCAGGCCGCGATTGTAGAAAAACATTGATGACGAAAGTACATTGATCCCCGCGGCTCCGGACGATTTCGCGGCCTCCAGCGCAGGCACGATCTCCTGCGGTGTCCCAGCGGAAAATACCGAAAGCTCGATGCCGCGCGCCTTCGCCGAGTCCTTCAATGCTTGAAGGTGCGGAGGTGTGTCGACATTCGGATCGGCTAGCACCGCAACATGACGACGGCCAGGTACGGCCTCCAGCAGCAAATCGCCTCGTTTGCCATCAAGGTCAGGTCCGATCAGGCTAATGCCCGTGATGTTGCCGGCTGGATGTGCGAGCGACGACGCCAGGCCGTCCGCTACCATGTCATTCGAAAACGTAAGAATCGGAATCGTTTTTGTCGCCGTCTGCGCGGCCTTTACGTATACACGACCGACGGTGAGGATCGCGTCCGGAGAAGCCTTGACGAGCGCCGTGGCCGCAGCGGCAACTTGATTCCCCGTCACGCCGAACCCGCCGTCCAGAATGGTAAGATTTTGTCCTTCGATGAACCTCGCCAAGCGCAATTCGTCGAGCAATACAACTAATTTCCGGGTTCTGACGAGACACGCCTGTCAAGATACCAATGCGATGGGTGCGCCCCGGCGTCTGCGCCCGCGCGGCAACCGGCAACGCCGCCGCGCCAGCCAGAACACCAAGAAATTCGCGCCGCCGCATGTCAGCACCCAAAGCACAATGTACGGCATCTTATCGGCTCAAACGACGACTTGACTAGGGCGTTAAGACACGGCCGTTACGCGCAACCGATGTCCGTGTTGGGTCATGTGTGGACGACGCCCACGGGCTGCCACGGCACCTTCTGCGTCGGCGCGAGCTGCAACTCCATAATGCGAAAGCCGGGGGGCGCGGCATGCTGAACGCGACGCTCCGCTTCGCAAAGATGACTGGCGTCCCGAATTGACTGCCCATGGCTCATATCGACCTCCCTCAATAACTGCGCACGCCGCTAGTAAATCCCACGCTGCGACGCATCGCAATGTGAATGGTGTTGTTCCGCTGTTGGCACCTTTGAGACATGCCGACTGGCTCTGATGATGTCCGTTGTCCGAGGTAGACCGGAAGTGGCTGGTTCACGGTCGAAACGACGAGACTGACCCGGTTCGGACATATGCTCGTTCACAGGCGTAAAAGTTTGAGATAGGCTGTTCACGCTCCTTTTCGGAGGAATCCCATGCGACGGCGCAGTTTTGTTGCAGGGCTCGGCGCGGCAACCGCGTGGCCTCCTTTTGCTTGGTCGCAGCAGCCTGGAAAAGTTCCGCGGCTTGGCATGTTGCTCTTCAATTCACCGCAGGCCGACCCCATCGGCCCTCTCATTCAAGGGTTGGGAGCCCTTGGCTACGTTGACGGAAAGACGATCGCAGTCGAATACCGCTACGCTGAAGGTAAGGCCGAGCGGCTCGCCAATTTGGCTGTTGAGTTGGTTCAGCTCAAACCGGACGTCATCTTCGCGTATGGTGGAGACGTGGCCCCATACGCGAAGCAAGCAACGGCATCGATTCCGGTCGTAGTCATGGTCAGTAACGATCCGGTACAAAGTGGATTGGTCACTAGCATTCGACAGCCCGGCTTCAACATTACGGGGATTACGCTGATCTACGACGAATTGGCCGGCAAGATGCTGGACCTCATGAAGGAAGCGCTACCTGAGATTTCACACGTTGCCGTTCTGTGGAATCCCGATCATGCCGACCCTGAGTTTAGGGAGACACAGCGGGTAGCAATTGCTCGCGGTGTCGAGCTCCAATCTCTGGAAGTTCGTCGGCCCAGTGATTTCGACGGAGCTTTTAAGGCCGCGATCGATCAGCGCGCGGAGGGACTTATACTTGTATCGAGCCGGCTCCTTTTGGCGCAACGGCAGAAGATAAAGGAGTTCACGATCACGACCCGGATTCCCGCGGTAGGCAACTGGGGAGATTGGGCGGCGAAGGATGGATTTCTATTTACGTATGGACCGAACACCGACGATGCGATGCGCGGCATTGCCACATATGTGAACAAGATATTGAGGGGCGCGCGACCTGCAGATTTGCCGATCGAACGGCCGACTCGCTTCGAGCTCGTCGTCAATGTAAAAACTGCGCAAGCGTTCGGCATTAAGCTTCCAGATTCAATAATCACGCGAGCCGACAAAGTGATTGAATGGTGAAGCAACTCGGTTCGACAAATTTCATGGGCTCGCCTTCATCAATCTCTAAGAATTTCGAATTATCACAGTTTGATGGAAAGACGGGCAAGCTCTCGCAAGACTGTATTGATGTCTGGGGCGATTGAGTTCGCTGGCAGCAACATCAACTGCTTAATCAGCGACATTTCGATTTCGGGGGCGGCGCTC
>Ga0208849_1002162_pt1 | contig 11324 bp, 13 predicted proteins | sample NGESurdeep072012_10_FD_184470 | JGI IMG/M metagenome (GOLD analysis project Ga0208849, IMG submission 184470) | Arctic peat soil microbial communities from Barrow, Alaska - NGEE Surface sample 53-3 deep-072012 (SPAdes) | ecosystem: Environmental > Terrestrial > Soil > Wetlands > Peat ...
GGCCTCGTGTCGGGCCTGGGGAGTGCCGCTGATGCGGTTATGGGAGGTCCGCACATCCATTGGTCAGCGGGCGGCCTTGCGCACCAGGCGGCCGCGTGGGCGGGACGCTGGACCTTCCATGGTCTGAACGATCTTGCCAGCCTGCAAGAGCCGCTCCATCGCTGCTGCGAAGGCACGCTTTGCAAAGCCGCCGTTGTTCGGCATGTCGGCAAAGGCCTTTGGGGCATAGGTCGCGGCGCGATCTTCGCTGCTGACATGCCGCCCTTGTCCCTCGCGCTCGTCGAGCAGCCGCAAAAAGGTTTCCTCGCATTCTGCGTCCTTGGCGATGCGATGCAGCGAAGTGGGCGCATGCTCGAGCTGCAAACCGCCATCGGCCCATTGCAGGCGGAGCGGATTGCCGGGCGGCCCGTAATTGCTCTTTGCCGTCTCGAGCACGCGGATGCCACGATCGGCCTCGGCCCTGTCATCGGACGAATGCAGATACAGCGCGGACCGGACGGAATTTCTCCAGTCCATGTTGCCGCCGCGGCCGGTGCCGTTGGTGATCCCGGATAGGCTCGGGTGATCGAGCAACAACACGGCGGGCTTGCTCGGTCCGTGGGCGATCTGGCGGAACAGGTTGACGAAGCTGCGCACGTTCACGCGGTCGATTTGGTTGCCGGTGAAGGTGGCAGCCACACTGTCGACCATGACCAGCACCGGCGCGGCCGACTGGATGGCAGCCGCAATCGAGTGGAAGAGCGCCGTCGGTTGCATGATGCCGCTGCGGTCCGGCGTGGCGAGCGCGGCGCCGGCCGCGTCACTCGGAAACCACAGATGAAGGTGGGCGAGCGCTTCCAATTCGTAGCCGTCGCGTTGGGCGTGCAGCCATAGCCGGCGTCGTATCTCGCGCTCGGGTTCCTCGCCGCTGATAAACACGACGGGCCCGGCCTCGATGACGTGGCCCAGCCAATCTTGGGCCTGGCGCGAGACATTTGCGGCGAGCCGCAGCGCAATGTCGGTTTTGCCCGCGCCGCCATCGCCGTGCAACGTTGTAACGTCGCCGCGCGGAATCCTTTGGAACGCGAGCCAATCGACCGGCGGGGGCGGCTCGTTCGGCCATTGCGCCGGTGTGATTAAGGTTGCCGGCTCCGGAACGTCGTTGCCTGGGCCGTTGTCTCGCGCGGCATCGATGCCGTAACTTTCGGTACCATCAACAGGCGGGAGTTCGGCCGGCGCACGTCTCGCTTCATCGTCGCGGCACGGCTGGCAAAACCCTGGCGTGAGGCAAGGCGCCGAGCCGCACACGTTGCATACGATTGGCTCCGCCAATTCGTCGTCGCCAAATTCCTCAGCCGCCGGTGCCGCGGCGCGGCCGTTCAACAACGCGTCGGCGTCGGCGAGCGGGTCACGCGGCAAAGGTGTCCTCCTGCTGGTATGGATCGAACGCCGCGGCGATGATTGCTTGCACCGCGTCTTGCCCGAGCTTGCGTACCAAGCCCGACGTGTGCGCGTACTCCTCCAAGGCGTCGACGGCCTCGGCCATTTCCATTTCGCCATTTGCCCACAAATAGGCGCGGGCCCAGGCGCGAGTTGTCAGCACGTCGAGCGGCGCTGGCAAACTGTCCGGCCTCCGCCACGGCTTCGGCATCGCGGTCATGGCGCACCCTCTTGGCTCGCGAGAATGTCGAGTGCGACCCCAAGGGGCGTCGATGCCGTGCCGCGCGCGTCGCGACATAGCGCCTTGCGGAGCACCTCAGGCGGGCAGCCGAACTGCAACGCCAGCGACGCTGCGATTGCGGCGTCCGACGCCATGATGCCGGCGCTCGAATCTGCCTTGTGATTTCGGATAAAAATTTCAGCGGGCGCCGCATCATCAAAATTCGAAGCGGTGCCGGTGAACTGCAAGCCGAAAGCCTGGACGTCGAACGTCGTCGAGGCGCGGCGGTCGGGGAGGCGTCGGCGCTCACTCATGGCTGGGCCCCGTCGGCGACCAGGCCAAGCTCGCGGGCTTTGGCGAGCGCCTTGTTGATAGCGCGGGCGAGATCGGGAAGCCTGATGACGGCGAGCGCGAGTCCCTTTCTCGTCGCCTGCAGCTTGCCCTCCCCGTTCGTGAAATGCTTGCGCACGTCCACGATCAGGCGCCCCTCATATTCGCTAAGCTGTACGCGGATGGATTCGCCGCGTCGGTTCGCCCAAAACTGATCCACGATGATCGGCTCGGGCAGAGTTGGGCCGGCCGATCGGTTGGCGCCCTTGGTCATCGCGGAAGCTCCTCTGGGGAGGTTGCGCGGTGCGTTGCGTTAGGTCAGGGCCGGAATATGTGATCGGTTGTCGAGATCGATCATTCTTCGCCTGCCGAGCCCTGCGCAAAGTCCCGCGCGGGGTTTTCGGTTTTCAGGCGGCAATCGGTTGAACCTTGCCGCGGATAAGTGCGCGCAAATCGCCGACGCGGAATCCGTAGCGGCGCTGCGAAATTTGGCGCCGTGGGATTGGTGGGCTGCGGCGCAAGGTCTGCTCGGTGAGCGTGCCGCCAAGGATGATCTCGGCGGTTTTTGCGGTCACGATAGCGTCGTCCGGCAATTGGTCGAATTGGGATGCGGCCTTGAGCGTGTCGGCTTCGGTCATTGGTGGCTCCGTGCGGTCGCTCGTGCGATTGAGCGGCGTTGAACGGCGTCAGCAATAAATCAGCGTCACGCTTTCCCTATGGTACATTCAACCGGGTTTTTTGCCGCCGAATGCACCGTTGCGCCTTTTTCGAATGCGAGCCCGCCTTGCTCGCCTCGTCGTCGGGCGGCGAGCATTGCGCGCATGGTCGGGCTGCAGTTCGTGATCGGCCAACGCAATCTCTGCAATGGTTGCAGCGCAGTCGTTGAGCGGCGCGCCAAATTCTCGCATGAAATAGTCGGCCATGATCTGCAGGAAAAGCCGGCGTTGGCGCGAGCCGCCCTGGTCTTTTCTGCTCAGTCCAAACCTAGCGTGATCAACGAAGTCAAAATAGAAAGCGTGCAGATCGCGAAGGCCTGCGGCTGCCTCGTCGAGCACGGCCGCGATCGCGAGCGGTCCGGTTGATTGCTGAAGTTTTGCGAGCCGCCTTTTCAGCTTGCCAAAGTCTAAATCCCATTGGGCCTTGAACTGGGTTGTGCGCGCGAGCGTGCCCCTCGCGCTGCGGCGAGCGGCCAACACCGCCTTAATGAACGATATAGGTTCGACGTTGCGGCGCCTTTTCAGCGCGCGCCATATCTCTTCTGCTCGATCGTCGGCAATCCATCGTTTGAGCACTTCGACGGTGGCGCTGCTGAGGTTGCCTACGCCTAGCGGCCCGCGCGCCCCGGGCACCTTTGGTGGTCTTAAGCTGGCGCGATAGGCAACGAGTTCGGCCTTAAACGATGAGGGAGACAGCATTCTGTCAGCCTCACGCTTTGCGCCGCAGCGGCGTCACGTTGTCGGCGTCGCTGGCAACAATGAGCGCAAGATGCGTTGCCCACTGGTCGAGCGCAGTGCGCTTTTCCTTGGCGTAGGTCGAGCGGTTGTAGATTTGCGCGACACCTGCCTTGTGCCCGCTGACATGGTTTAAGATCGCTTCCACGACGTGCGGAAGGACATCGAGCCCGCGCGCAAGTTCTTTGTCGCGCGCCGGCAGTTTCTTAAATTCATGTTCGGCCAAGCCGCCGCCGGCATAGGTCGCAAAGGTCCGGCGCAGGTCGTGCAACGTCCAATGCGCGATAGGCTTGCCGCCGTTCGCCGCGGTGATCCGCGCGTCGAGGCGTTCCTTCGATTTCGACCAGCCGGAAAACCCGCCCTCTCCGCGGCCGAATATCAGGTCGCGGTCGTCGCGCTTCTCCTGGGCGTCGACGATCTGAAGTGCCAGCGGCGCGAGCGGCACCACGTGCGGCTTGCCGTTCTTCGTGCGCTGCTCGGGCAATATGATTTCGGTGTCGTAGATTTCGCTGCGGCGCATGCTGCCGATTTCGCTCTCGCGCTGGCCGGTGAGCGCGAGAAGCTTCACGATCGAGCCGTAGTCGTCATCGCCAGCGGCGTTCCAAATCAAGCGGAGTTCGGCCGGCGTCAGGACGCGCGCGCGGGATTGTTCCTTGTTCTTTTCGGTGCCGATGACCGGGTTAAGCTCGGCATGGGCCCGCTGAATGCACCACGCAAAGAACGTCGACAGCGACGTGCGCACACGGTTGGCGGTGACGGCGCCGCTGTTCTCCGTGACATGTTCCAGCACAGCCGCAATGTCGTGCCGGCTGATCTTGGCTGCCGGCCGCTTGTTCAAGTCGTTGGCGTGCTTCGTGAGGTGCCGCTCGATCTCCCGGAATGCCCGCGGTCGGTAGCGGTTGCGGAGCGTGTCGAGGAACTGCCCGGCCAATACCTCGAAGGTCTGCGCGGCATCGATCTTCGCCGTTTTGATCTCGGTTGCCGGGTCGGCACCGCGGCGCACATCGGCCTTGATGTCCCCCGCGCGCTTCTTCGCCTTGCCGAAGTCGATCTCGCTCACGGCGCCGATCGTCACGCGGCGGTGCTCAAAGCCGCCATCGGCAGCCTTCACCTTCCACGACATGACGTAGGAGCGCGAGCCTTTCGCCTTGGCGCGCACGCCAAAGCCCTTCACGTCGTCGTCGTAAAAGGTGAATTCCGTCTTGCCGGGCGGTACCGGGAGAGTGCGGGCGAGTGCTGCGGTGAGTTTCATCTGAGCCCCATGAGCCGCCCCGGGGCGGAATGGGGGCGGAATTGTCAGCGCCAATCTGAGCCGGTCAAGGCCGGAATGACTGTTGCTCTATCTCAGATTCGGCCGGGAAACAAGCCCTTTCTGACTGTCAACGCCGCTCAGGACTCCTCAAAGGGGGCCAATCAACAGCCTTCTAAGCTGAAGGTCGCTGGTTCGAATCCAGCCGGGGTCGCCAATAAAATCAACGGCTTAGAAGATTCCTCGTACTGAAATCCTCCCCAAAAGTCGACCAGGGAGGAAACAGAAGGTCACTGCCATGAACGAGCCATTTGAATTGATCGATACGAAGGGCGAGCAAAACGGCAATGCTCCGTCTCAGATACGGTTCTCGGCGCGATGATCCGATGCCGTTCATCCTCACGCTCACGCCAAGGTACTTGGCGGACGCCATCGGCAAAACACCCCCGATCATGCTCCAGGATATCCAGGAGCACGTACAAAGAAACGCCGAGCATCTGAAATCGGTCGCGCACAACGCGAAAATGCGAGGTCTAAATGCGCAGGTCCTCGAATAGCGCGATTGGTGCTGGCTCAAAGCCGACATGCTCGTCGGCCCAATTCGGATGCTGCGGCGTTGCGCATTGCTGCATTGCTCCGCCTGGAATTGATTTCCAAATCAGCGCGTGCTTTGCCCGCCCTCGGGCGACTGTGAACGAGAAAAACATAACATGGATATTGTCGACGCACTGCTCTGGCTCATTGCCGGAGGATCGTTCGTTTTCGTAGTGATCGGTTGCTGGATGACCAGACCCGCGATGCCCGTCGAAAATTAGCCGCATGATCGAGCCTGCGCAGATCGATCGCATTTATCGTTCGGCAGGCGGGGGAGCATGGTTCGTTCCCCACGGGACCAAATCAGAATCCTAACGGAGGCAATCCGTCGTCGGGGTCAGGCAGCGGTAGTGGCGGCAGCAACGGCGGCCATCCTCTCCCTCCCCCAGGAGGCGGGGGCCGGCGGTGGCGGCGCCCGATGAATCACGAGCGCGCGGATGTGGGAGCGACTCGCGGCCAACCTAATGACCCACGACGAGGCGCGGCGCACGCGGCAGTCATCGGCGACAGATGATTGCAACCGCAAATGTCAGGCGGCCAGAAAACATTAAGGCGCGCCATACCGACGCGCCCAATAGCCAAATTTCAATCAAACATCGAACGCGGTCGAGGGAGGGCCGAGATGCTCGCTCAGGCGCCGACCAGCGACAGGCAACCGCACAGGGCCGCGCTGACCAGCAATAGCGACCATTCCAGCGGAGTCAGCCACAGTAGCCTGCCTTCGCTCACCATCGCCGCATTCCCTCTACCAACCGTCCCCGTCTTAGGTGCGATGTTGGTAGAGGTTAAACTCGGAAAAGTCTGTAGCGCGGCAGCCACACGTCGGGCTAATCCGACGCTGCTCGGCCACTAGCTCAGTTCTGGTGGCCTCTTGTCGCTTCGTCTCAGCCGTCTTCTCGCCTTATTGCGTGCCCGCGACATCGTCGTCGGGCAGGATGCGCAGCGCGGCGCCGTCGAGATCGTCATACTGCCCGCTCTTGAGCGTCCACAGAAAGCCGGCCAACCCGGTCAGGCCGAGCAGGAGTGCGAGCGGCACAAGGTAAACAAGGACATTCACAGGACGCACTCGTGGTCATGCGCCTCGACGGCGGATGTCACCGCCGCGATAGGCGCCGTCGCGACCGCCGGCCCTTGTGCTTCCGCTTCGTCCCTGCCGGCCCGCGCTGGCATAGCCTGTGCCATCGCCTTGTCGGGAGTGACGAAACGGGCCCGCAGCGCGTTGAGAGTTACCAGGATTGACGACCCCGACATGGCGGCCGCGGCAATGAGCGGCGTAGCAAAGCCGGCCATCGCGATCGGGACCGCCAGGGTGTTGTAGATCACCGCAAGCGCGAGATTCTGCCGCATCAACGACCGCGCCCGCCGCGTGACCCGTATCGCATAGAGCACCGGGGCAAGCCGTTCGCCGAGAAACAGCGCATCAGCATGGGCCTGGGTCAGGTGCGCGGCGGTGATCGGCGACAGCGAGGCGTGCGCGGCCGCCAGCGCCGGGGCGTCGTTCAGCCCATCGCCGACCATGAGAACCCGCCGCTCTCGCGAATTCAGGCGAGCGATCGCTTCGATTTTCCCCTTCGGCGTCAATCCCGCATGCCAGTCGGTGATGCCGAGGCTTTGCGCGACCGGCCTGACCGCCTCCGGCCGGTCACCAGACAGCATGATAAGATCGAGCCCGCGGGCGGCGAGCGCCTCAACGACGGCGATCGCGTCGGGCCGCAGCCGCTGCCGGATCGGGATCAGCGCCGTTCTGCCGCCATGCGCAAATGCGAGCCAGGACGCTGTACTGTCGTCTCCGGCCGCCACGGTTGCCGCGGAAAGGCCGCAGAACGCCGGACTGCCAAGGCGCGCCTCCTCACCGTCGATCAGCACGCGCACGCCCCTGCCCGGCTCTTCGACCGCGCCCGCATAAGGAACGTGTTCGCCCGCGGAGCGCGCCAGCGCCGCCGCCAGCGGATGCCGACTCGACAAGGCGAGCCTTGCCGCACGCCCGAGAAGGTCGGGGGCAACAGCGGAAGCGTCGACGACCGGATCGGGCAGTGTCAGCGTGCCGGTCTTATCGAATACGACGGTATCAATCTCGGCCATGCGCTCGATCGCATCCCCATTGTTGAGAATGATGCCGGCCCGGAACAATTGTCCTGCGGCGACCACCTGCACGGCCGGAATGGCCAGTGCGATCGCGCACGGGCAGGTGATAATGAGAACCGCAATCGCGGCGACGATGGCGGCGTGCAGCGAAGCGCCGGCGAGCAGCCAGCCGATAGCCGTCAGCGCCGCGGCGGTATGAACCACGGGCGCGTAGAGACGCGCCGCGCGGTCGGCAAGCCGGACGCTCCGCGATTTCGCCGCGGTCGCCTTGTCGAGCAGCCGCTCCACTTCGTCGGCCAGCGTTCCAGTTCCGGCAGCGCTGACTTTGACGGTCAACGCGCCGCCGCCATTGATACTGCCGGCATAAACCGCAGCGCCGGGATCGACGTTGCGCGGCAGGGTTTCCCCGGTCACCAGGCCGTCATCGACCGCGGAAATCCCGTCGAGGACGGCGCCGTCTGCCGGAATGTTTTCTCCAGGCCGCACCAGCACGCGATCGCCGGGCTGCAGCGCAGAAATCGGCACGCGCGTCAGCGCGCCGGTGGCATCGAGCCGGTGCGCGAATTCGCCTTTCAGCGAAGCGAGATTGCCGGCAAAAACCTTGGTCTTCCGCCGCATCGCACAGTCGAGATAGCGGCCGCACAACAGGAAGAACACCAGCATGATGGCGGAATCAAAATACGCGTCGGCGGCGTGACCGGCGGTTTCGTAGAGCGACAGCGCCAGAGCAAGCGAAACGCCGATGGTGATCGGCACGTCCATGTTCAGCGCGCGATTGCGCACGGCGCGCCAAGCGCTTTGATAGAACGGCTGGCCGGCGTAAGCCGCGGCCGGCAGCACGATCAGCGCCGAGAGCCAGTGAAACAGATCGCGCGTCACGAACGTCATATCCGACGCGTTGCCCGACCAAACGGACACCGACAGCAGCATCACGTTCATCGCGGCGAAGCCCGCAACGGCGAGGCACCGCAACAACCGCTTTTCCTGCCGCTTATCGTCGGCATCGGCACGTTCGGGCGCAAACGGATGGGCGTGATAGCCGATGGCCTCAAGCTCGGCGACGATGTCGGCGGCAGCGATCTCGCCGTCGTGCCAATCGATCGCAAGGCGCCGCTGCGTAAAATTGAGCCGGGCGTCAATCACACCGGGCAGCTTGGCGAGCCCGCCCTCGATCTTGCGGATGCAGCCGGCGCAGCCGACGCCATCGACGGCGAGCGTCATGTGCGACGTACCGGCATCGCCGCGTTCGACAAACTTGGAAAGGTCGATCGTTTCCGCCGTCACGACTCACTCGCAATGACTATTTGAGGACGACACGGTTCTTTGACAGGAACATTTGCGCGCCGCCGCGCGTCAGCCCGATAACGATGTCCCATTGACCGGGTGCCAGCACTGCGCTGCCGTGGAAGCGGCCCGCGGCATCCCCGATAAGCGCCATGCTGCGATCGAGACGCCGATCGGTGGGGCGTTCGAAGATGATCGATGCCTCGATGCCTTCGAGCGGTCGGCCGGTGGCATCGCGCGCATTAAGATCCAGCCGTTCGCCGTCCGCAGATGGCCTCAGTTTGGCGTCGACCTGCCAGTGCCGCGCGTCCTGCGTCTCGGCCTGAGTCACCTCCCGCTCGTACTGCAGCCCAGCCTGATAAGCGCTATCGGTGTCGGTGCCGCTCAGCGTCGACAGCGCCGCGTAAATCATGATGCCGTTGACAGCGAAGATGACGCCGAAGAAGCCGAGCAGCGTGATCAGGATTGTCAAGCCGGTCCACTGGCGCGGCGATCTCGGCTCCACAATGCGCACGACGTCAGACATCACACCCTCACGGTCCGAGGAAATGATCGGCGGCATTGGCGATCGCGCCGCCCGCGGCGGGCACGATGCCGAATGTCAGGGGAATCGACGCATTCGGTGCAAGCTTCTGATGCGTCGTCACCAGCACCCGCATTTCGCGGGACTGATCCGGGCCGACATAGATGATCGGATTGCTGCCGGAACTGCCTTCGCTGCCGATAACTTCGACATCGGCGTCCGCCAAGCCGGATACCGTGAGCGCATAGCTTTCCGCGCTGAGCGTCTTGTTGAGGACACGGATGGTGTAGCCGTTGCGGACCGCACCGTCCGACAGCCGTACGAACAGCGGATTGCGGTCGTGAATGACGTCGATGCCGTCAAAGCGGCGGGTGGCGAGCGTGTGGATCATCAGCCCGCCGACCACCGCGATCACGGCCGCATAGAGCAGCGTGCGCATACGGATGGGCCGATAGACGACAGGCTTGCCCCGCTGGCGATCCCCGATGTTGGTGTCAGTGTCGTAAGCGATCAACCGCGTTGGTCGCCCGATCTTCGCCATGACGGCGTCGCAGGCATCGATGCATAATCCGCACTGAATGCAGCCGAGATTGGAGCCGCCGCGAATGTCCACGCCGGTCGGACAGACGTGGACACATTGCAGGCAATCGATGCAGTCGCCAGCCGCCGCGCCATGCGCGTGCAGCGCGGCCGCCTTTTTCAACGACGCCCGGGGCTCGCCGCGATCGTAGCGATACGTCACATTGAGCGCGTGTTCGTCGGTCAACGCCGCCTGGATGCGCGGCCACGGGCACATGTAGACGCAGACCTGTTCGCGCATCCAGCCGGCCAGCGCGTAGGTCGTGAACGTCAGCACGCCGATGGAGGCGTAGGCCACCAGCGGGGCCTGGAACGTCGCCAGGTTTTTGACCAGCGTCGGCGCGTCGGCGAAATAGAGAACCCAGGCGCCGCCGGTCCACCAGGCGATGAGCAGCCATACGCTATGCTTGCCGACTGAACGTGCCGCGCGCTCGAATGTCCACGGCTGCTGATCGCGCCGCAAATGTTCGCGCCGGTCGCCTTCGAACCAGCGTTCAACCGTCACGAAAAGATCGGTCCAAACCGTCTGCGGGCAGAGATAGCCGCACCATACCCGTCCGGCCAGCGCGTTCATCAGGAACAACACCATGGCCGCGATGATGAGGAGACCGGTCAGGTAATAGACTTCCTGCGGCCAAATCTCGATGAAGAAAAAGTAGAAGCGCCGGCTGGGGAAATCGACCAGGACGGCCTGATGCGGCGCATTCGGTCCGCGATCCCAGCGCACGAACGGCAACAGGTAATAGATGCCAAGCGTGATGAAGAGCACCGCCCACTTGATACGCCGGAACGAGCCGCTGACGCGCTGCGGATAAATCTTCTTGCGTGAGGCGTAGAGCGGCTCGTCGTCGGCGTCGACTTTCTCGAGCAGCGGATTTTCCTGCAGCATCCGCTCCACTTCGGCGTTGAGCTCGATCGTGGACAACTGCAGCAGGCGAATCGACTGCTGCAACTGCGGCGTCAGCGTCAGGTGCTGCGAAAGCTTGAGCTGCAGTGTCTGCTTCACGTGCCCCGGCGCGGCGCTTGCACGCCGCGCGATCCTTGTGCTGCGTCCCGCAAGGCGATCGGCTGGTCGCGCGCCGTTTTGCAGCGCGCTTCCCCGATGCTACAGCCGGAAGTGCTCACCGAGATACACTTTTCTGACGGCTTCATTATAGACAATCTCGTCAGGTGCGCCGTAGGCCAGCACGCTGCCCTCGTTGATGATGTACGCACGGTCGCAGATACCCAGCGTTTCGCGCACATTGTGGTCGGTGATGAGGACGCCGATGCCGCGCTCCTTGAGGAAGCCGATGATGCGCTGGATGTCGAGCACGGCGATCGGGTCGACGCCGGCGAAAGGCTCGTCGAGCAGGATGAAGCGCGGACGCGTCGCCAGCGCGCGCGCGATCTCGCAGCGCCGCCGCTCGCCGCCCGACAGCGAGATCGCCGGCGCGTCGGCGAGGTGCGAGATCGACAGGTCCTCGAGCAGCGCGTCGAGGCGGTTGGCGATGACGTCGCTGTCTTTCTCCACCAGCTCGAGGATCGCGCGCACGTTCTCGGAGACGGTGAGCTTGCGGAAGATCGACGCTTCCTGCGGCAGGTACGAAA
>Ga0208849_1002163_pt1 | contig 11320 bp, 6 predicted proteins | sample NGESurdeep072012_10_FD_184470 | JGI IMG/M metagenome (GOLD analysis project Ga0208849, IMG submission 184470) | Arctic peat soil microbial communities from Barrow, Alaska - NGEE Surface sample 53-3 deep-072012 (SPAdes) | ecosystem: Environmental > Terrestrial > Soil > Wetlands > Peat ...
AGCCAGCGGAGGTCAATTGCCGGTTTGCGATTTGCGATTTGCGATTTTGTTGCCAGCGCGATGAGAACACTGACTTTTTTTGCCAAAGCTGTCACGCGGTTCTTCGGCGCGCTTTTGGAAACGACGATGGTTGTCAAAGCCGCAAATTCATCGCTGACGATTTTTGCGCTCAACGGCGTGCGCGCCAGCGAATCCAAAACAATTCTGCGAATCGGCTTTGCCATCGTCCATCGTCCATCGTCCGTCTTCGCCCGCGCCGTGAGGCTTGGATCGTCCGCCAAAATCGTGTTCACGCCGACCAGAATGGCATCTGAACCTTGCCGCAATTTCATTCCATGCGCGCGGGCTTTTTCGTCGGTGATCCATTTCGATTCGCCGCCGGCAGTCGCGATTTTTCCGTCGAGCGTCATCGCGGCTTTCACCGTGACAAATGGTGTGCGATGGACGATCCAGTGGTTAAATGCCTCGTTCAACCGCGCACATTCGTCCTCAAAAATTCCGCGAACGACTTCGATTTTCGCGCGCTGCAAAATCGCAAAACCTTTGCCCGCGTGTTTTCGATTCGGATCGGTTGCGCCAATGACAACTTTTTTAATTCCGGCGGCGATGATGGCGTCCGTGCAGGGCGGCGTGCGACCGTGCGTGCAGCACGGTTCGAGCGTGACATAAAGCGTCGCGCCGCGCGGATTATGTCCGCGCTTTTGCGCGTCCCGGAGCGCCTCGATTTCCGCGTGCGGCCAGCCCGCGCGGCGATGCCAGCCGCGCCCGATGATGCTGCCGTCTTTCACCAGCACCGCGCCGACCAGCGGATTCGGCGACGTCGCGCCAAAACCTTTTTGCGCCAGCCGCAAGGCTTGGCGCGTGAACAAAAGTTCCTGGTTTGTTTTTGAACGGTTCACGGATTAAATCGGCGGTATGAAGGGTATCAGTTGCCGGCATTTCATTCCGCAAATTTTTTTGTTTTGACCGGCCTGGGAAAATGACGCCGCTTGCAGGCGGCACGGCAATGTTCGTGAAAAATTTCACAAGAATTTTTGCCGCGCGGCAAGCCGGTTGCTAAACAAAACGGGATGTTCAACATTGGCAGCGTTCAAGGCATGGCATCATGGCGGCCGGGTTTCGCCGAATCTGCGAAAAACCGCTTGATTACAGGCCGGATTGTGCTTTGTTATGTGGCGGAGGCGGGAAGTTTTTTCCGGCAAAGGTTGGCGGGATTTGCCCACGCCGCCAAAAAAACGACTAGGTGAGGCAATATGCTGAAAAAATACAAGGTCAACGGAGGGTTCGACGAAATGCTCGACCCGAAGAGCGGCGTGCGCGGCCATTACCGGAAGTTCCACAAAACATTTGCCAAGCTGAATCTGAAGGAGTTCGACGCCAAGCGGCAGGCGATTGACACCGTTTTTCTGCGGCAGGGCATCACGTTCAACGTCTATGGCGACTCGCAGGGCGCGGAGAAAATTTTCCCGTTCGACCTGCTGCCGCGCATCATTCCGGCGAAGGAATGGGAATTTCTGGAACGCGGCCTGACGCAGCGCATCACGGCGCTGAACCTTTTTCTCCACGACATTTATCACGAGCAGAAAATTTTGAAGGACGGCGTCGTCCCGGAATTTTACGTCCTGTCCGCGCGGCATTTCCGGCGCGAATTCGTGAACTTCAACGTGCCGAAGGACATTTACATTCACATCTGCGGAACAGATTTGATCCGCGACAAGGACGGGAATTATCTGGTGCTGGAGGACAATGGTCGCTGTCCGTCCGGCGTCAGTTACGTTCTGGAAAACCGCCGGGCGATGAAGCGCGCGTTTCCGGGGATGTTCGAGGGCATCGGCGTGCGGTCGGTGGAGGATTATCCGCAGGAACTTTTGAAGTCGCTGAAATACATCGCGCCACCGGGCGTGGCCGACCCGACCGTGGTGCTGCTCACGCCCGGCGCCTACAACAGCGCGTATTTCGAGCACACCTACCTGGCGCGGCAGATGGGCATTGAGATTGTTGAAGGCCGCGATCTGCTCATCAAAAATTCACGCGTGTTCATGCGCACGACGAAAGGCCTGCAGCCGGTTCATGTGATCTACCGCCGCATTGACGACGATTTCATTGACCCAACCGTTTTCCGCAAGGACTCGATGCTCGGCGTGCCCGGCCTCGTCAACGCTTATCGCGCCGGCAATGTCTCCCTCGCCAACTCCATCGGCACCGGCATCGCCGACGACAAGGTGATGTATTACTTCGTCCCGCGCATGATCAAATACTATTTGGATCAGGAACCGATCCTGCCGAATGTGCCGACCTACCTCGCCAACGAGGAGCCGGACAAACAATACATCCTCGACCACCTGCCCGAACTCGTCGTCAAGGCCGCCAACGAATCCGGCGGATACGGCATGCTGATGGGGCCGCACGCGTCCAAGGCCGAAATCGAAAAATTCCGCAAGCTCATCATCGCCGAACCGCGCAACTACATCGCGCAGCCGATGATCTACCTCTCGCAGCACCCGACCTTCTGCGACGGCAAGTTTGAAGGACGCCATGTTGACCTGCGGCCGTTCGTGCTGACGGGCGAGCGCGTCAGCATCATTCCCGGCGGCCTCACGCGCGTCGCGCTGCGCAAAGGCTCGCTCGTCGTCAACTCGTCGCAGGGCGGCGGCAGCAAGGACACCTGGGTTTTGTATGGAGATGAATAGGAAAAGTGACAAGTTATGTGTGACGAGTGATGAGCCAGGGCAAAGCTCATCGCTTGTCACTCGCCACTCATCACTCATCACTCTTATATGTTAAGCCGCGTCGCCAACTCGCTTTACTGGATGGCCCGTTACATCGAGCGCGCCGAAAACATCGCGCGCATCGTGGACGTGAACCTGCAACTGCTCCTCGACATGCGCAACCTCGACGCGAAACGCCTCATCGAATACTGGCAGCCCATCGTGGAGGCCACCGGCGACGAGGAAACCTTTTTCAAATCGCACCCGCACGCCACCGGCGACGCCGTGACGGAATTTCTTGTCTTCCAGCCGGAGAATCCCAACTCCATCTTCCAGTGCATCTGCTCCGCGCGCGAAAACGCCCGCATGGTGCGCGACCAGATCACGCTCGAACTCTGGGAGGAGCTGAACCGCATTTATCTGTTCGTCCGCTCCCAGCAGGCGCGCGAAGTGTGGCGGCGCAGCCCCAGTGAATTTTTTCAGGAAATCAAATCCGCCTCGCTCCACGTCATCGGCATCATCAACGCCACGATGGTTCACGACGAAGGCTGGTGGTTTGTGCAGGCCGGGCAGTTTCTGGAACGCGCCGACAAGACCACGCGTATCCTCGACGTGCGCTACCAGACCCTGCCGGAAAAAGGCGCGCCGGCGGCCGTGAACCAGTTGAACGCGCTCGAATGGTCGGCGGTGCTGCGCTCGTGCAGCGCGTGGGACGCCTACAAAAGCATCTACGGTGCCGACGTGCATCCGCGGCTCGTCGCGGAATTTCTGCTGCTCAACGACGACTTTCCGCGCTCCGTCCGCTTTTGCGTGTCCGCGTTGAACCACGCCGTCCGCCGCATCTCCGGCGTGGCCGAGGGCCATTTCTGCAACGACGCCGAAAAGCTCACCGGACGTTTTCTGGCCGAACTGCAATTCAGCACCGTGGATGAAATTTTTGCCGCCGGCCTGCATCAATATCTCGACGACGCGCAGTTGAAATTGAACAACATTGGCGTCGCCCTGTTCAACGCCTACATCTTCCAGCCGTTCCATAATCCTGACGAGGTTCACATGGTCCAGCAGGAGGAACAGCAGCAACAATCAACCAGTGACAAGTGTTATGTGACGAGTGACGAGCGAGACGACACATCACTCATCACCTGTCACTCATCACTTTTTTTATGAAGCGCATCGGCATCCTCACCGCCGGCGGCGACACGCCCGCGCTCAACGCGACGATTCACGGCGCGGTCACGCGCGCCAACCAGCTCAAGGTCGAGGTCATCGGCCTCATCAAAGGTTTTAACTGCCTCTTCAACCCGCGCGTGCCGCACGTCCATCTCAATCCGCTCTACCAGAATATTCCCGAACTGGACCCCACCAAAGGCGGCACGCTCATCGGTTCGTCACGCGATTTTGTTGACCCGAACAAGAAGAACGACCTCGACATGGTCGCGTCGCGCCTCGGCAAGCTCGGCATCGAAGGGCTGATTTGCATCGGCGGCGACGGCACGCTTAACGGATTGCAGCCGTTTGCGGAGCGGCTGCCGACAGTGCTGGCACCCAAGACAATTGACAACGATCTTGGCCTGAATTATCCGAGCGAGCCGGACGAATATGTGCGCGTGAACGACGCGGCGGCCAAGGGCGGGTTCCGATACAAGCGCACGGAGTCACACACGCAGTTTGACTTGAACAGCATCGTGAATTATGCCACGCCGGGTTATGCCACTGCCGTTTTTGTGTCTGCCAGCGGCGTCGAACGTATCCGCACGACGGCGGAAAGCCATCGGCGCATCGCCATCATCGAAGTCATGGGCCGGCATTCCGGCTACATCGCACTCGGCTCGGCGTATGGCCAGCCGGATCTCATTTTGGTGCCGGAAATCGCACCGGACCTGGAGCTGCTCGTCTCGCGGGTGAAACATCTTTACGACCTGCAAAAAAATGTCGTCATCGTCTGCGGCGAGGGCATCGTGGACGAACAAGGCCGCGAACTCGGCGCGGAAACGAAATCCACCGACCCGGCGGGCAACGTGGTCTTGAGCGGCGCGTCGGAAGCGTTGCGCGCGAAATTGATCCAGATGATCGGCGACAAATACTTTCAACTCTACCGCCGTGGCGATTCGGCCAAGGAAGCCATCTTCACCCGTAAAGTCGGCCACACGCAACGCGGCGGGCGGCCGATTTTGTTCGACCGTTTTTACGCGGCGGCGCAGGGCGCGAAGGCCGTGGAGCTGCTGGTGGAAGGCCGCAACAACGCCGTTTCCGTTTTGCAATACAACACAACGAAGGGTTTTTACGTCGAGGGCTACGACGCCAACCGTTTCCGCGACCGTTGGGGTTTGATTCACGCGCGCAAGATGCACCCGGCGCTTTACGATCCTTTGCTGATGAAGCCGTCCAAGCTCGGCATGGATTATCTTATGCCGATTTTCACCGGCGCCATCGGCGAGGACGACATGGAACACACGCGGCGCACGCTGTTCGCGTCCGGAAACCTTTCCCAGCCGTATCACTCGATCAACACGGACGTGCATAAACGCATCCGCTATCTGGAAAGTGCCGCATGAAAACAGAAATTCAACATTGTAGCGCAGAATTAAATTCTGCCGTATCGCGGATTTTCAATCCGCCGGCCCTCACCGGTCCGGCTGGCATTGCACATGGTGGTGTTCTGCCGAATGCATTTCGGCGATACGGCAGATTGCAAATCTGCGCTACGACACATTTCAAGCTGCTGCGGCGGCAAATCGCAAATCGCAAATCATAAATCGTAAATCCGAATGTCCATCCACGTCGCGCTTCATCACAAGACGCATTACAAGTATGACCGGCTGGTCAATCTTGGGCCGCAAACCGTCCGCCTTCGTCCCGCGCCGCATTCGCGCACGCGGATTTTAAGTTACTCGCTGAAAATCGCGCCGGAGAAACATTTCATCAACTGGATGCAGGATCCGCAGTCCAATTATGCCGCGCGGCTTGTGTTTGAACAACCGACGCGCGAGTTTTGCGTTGAAGTGGATTTGGTCGCGGAAATGGCCGTCTTCAATCCGTTCGATTTTTTTCTTGAACCGCAGGCGGAAAAATTTCCGTTCGCCTACGATCCATCGCTCGATACTGAACTCGCGCCGTTTCAGCGCAAATGCTGGCTCACGCCGCACTTCATGAAATATCTGTCGGAAGTGCGACGCGATTTGCTGGGTGAAGTCAAACGGCGCACGAAAAAGGAACGGCTGGAAATTCCCGAAAATGACAAGCCGCGCACGAATGATTTTCTCGTCGCGATCAACCAGCGTTTGTGGAAAGACATCAAATATCTCGTCCGCCTCGAACCCGGCGTGCAGACGCCGGAGGAGACTCTGGAAAAAGGCAGCGGCTCGTGCCGCGATTCGGCGTGGCTGTTGTGCCAGTTGCTGCGTCACTGCGGACTCGCCGCGCGTTTTGTCAGCGGCTATTTGATCCAGCTCAAGGCCGACGTGAAGGCGCTCGACGGGCCGAGCGGCGCGGAAAAAGATTTCACGGATCTGCACGCGTGGACGGAGGTCTATCTGCCCGGCGGCGGCTGGATCGGGCTTGATCCGACTTCCGGTTTGTTCGCGGGCGAAGGCCACATTCCGCTCGCCTGCACGCCCGATCCTGCCAGCGCCGCGCCGATTTCCGGCGGCGTGGACGAGTGCGAAACTGAATTCAGTTTTGAAATGACGGTCACGCGCATTCACGAATCGCCACGCGTCACGCTGCCTTACACCGACGAGCAGTGGAAAAAGATCGAATCGCTCGGCCACACGATTGATGCGGATTTGAAAAAGGGCGATGTGCGCCTGACGATGGGCGGCGAACCGACGTTTGTTTCAGTTGACGACCCGGATGGCGTGGAATGGAATTTCACAGCCGTCTCGCACCAAAAAAGAATTCTCTCCAGCGAACTCATCAAACGGCTGCGCAAACAATTTGCGCCCGGCTCGCTGCTGCATTACGGCCAGGGCAAATGGTATCCAGGCGAACCATTGCCGCGCTGGGCGCTCGCGTGTTATTGGCGCAAAGATGGCGTGCCGATTTGGAAAGACGATTCGCTTATCGCCGACGAATCAAAAAATTACGGCCACGGCGCGAAGGACGCGAAAGAACTTTTGTCGCGCATCGCGTCGCTCGTTGGCGGCGATCCGAAGCATTTGATTCCGGCTTACGAGGACGCGTTTTATTACACCTGGAAAGAACGCCGCTTTCCGACGAACGTCACTCCGGAAAAATCCAATCTCAAGGACAAGCAGGAACGCGAACGCATCGCGCGGATTTTTCAACAGGGACTCGGCTCGGTCGTCGGCTACGCGCTGCCGGTCAAGCGCGTCATCGGCGGATGGATGTCCGGCGCATGGTTTTTGCGCGACGACGACACGCTCTGGCTCATCCCCGGCGATTCGCCGATGGGTTTGCGCCTGCCGCTCGATTCCGTTCCGTGGGTCGCCGAAAAAGATTTTCCCTGGCTGCGGCAGCAAGACCCGTCGAATCCAAAATTGCCGGAACTGCCGAAAGAATTTCCGTATCGCCAGCGATTTCTTGTAGGACAGGCGTCGCGCCTGTCTCAAACCAATCCTTTTGGCGGCCAAAAAAACACGCCGCGCAAACAGGAAAGACCTACGAAGACTGTTTCATCAGAATCAGAGACAGGCGCGACGCCTGTCCTACATCAGAGCGCGCCGTGGATCATCCGCACCGCGTTGTGCGTCGAGCCGCGTGATGGGCGTTTGCATCTTTTCATGCCTCCGGTCGAGACGACGGAAGATTATCTTGATCTCATCGCGGGCATTGAAACCGCCGTCACGGAAATGGGCACGCCGGTCATCATCGAAGGCGAAACACCGCCGCGCGATCCGCGCCTGAACAAACTCGCGGTCACGCCTGATCCCGGCGTCATCGAAGTCAATTTGCATCCGAGCCAATCGTGGGACGAACTCGTTCAGCGCACGACGGTGCTTTACGAGGAGGCGCGGCTGACGCGGCTCGGCGCGGAAAAATTCATGCTCGACGGCCGCCACACCGGCACTGGCGGCGGCAACCACATCATCATCGGCGGCGACACGCCGTCGGATTCGCCGGTGCTGCGCCGGCCCGATTTGCTGCGCTCACTGCTTGCGTATTGGCAAAATCATCCGTCGTTGAGTTTTCTGTTCAGCACATTGTTTATCGGCCCAACGTCGCAGGCACCGCGCATTGATGAGGCGCGCAACGATTCACTTTACGAACTTGAAGTCGCGTTTAAGGAAATGGATCGGCAACTTGGTGTAGGCCAGGCGTCGCGCCTGTTTCCATCTGGAAAAGATAAATTAGAGACAGGCGCGACGCTTGTCCTACCTTGGCTCGTTGACCGGCTGTTCCGCAATCTGCTGATTGACGCCAGCGGCAATACGCATCGCGCCGAGTTTTCAATTGATAAATTATTTTCACCGGAAAGCGCTGGTGGACGGCTCGGCCTCGTGGAAATGCGCGCGTTTGAAATGCCGCCGCACGCGCGCATGAGCCTCGCGCAACATCTGCTGTTGCGCGGCCTCGTCTCGAAATTCTGGCGCGAGCCATACAAAAATGGTCTCGTCCGTTGGGGCACGGATATTCATGACCGCTGGATGCTGCCGCACTTTTGCGAAACGGATTTCCGCGATGTCATTCACGATTTGCGTGAAGCCGGTTATCCGTTTGAACCGGATTGGTTCGCCCCGCATTTTGAATTTCGTTTTCCGCGCATCGGCGATCTGGCGCAACGCGATTTGCAAATTGAACTGCGCACCGCGCTCGAACCGTGGCACGTTCTCGGCGAAGAGGCGGGCGGCGGCGGCACGGTGCGTTATGTGGACAGCTCGCTTGAGCGCCTGCAAATCAAGGTGCGCGGACTTATTGGCGACCGTTTTGCCATCACCTGCAACAGTCATCGCGTGCCGTTGCATCCGACCGGCGTGAACGGCGAAGGCGTCGCGGGCGTGCGTTATCGCGCGTGGCAGCCGCCGGTCTGTTTGCAACCGACAATCAAATCTCACGCGCCGCTGCGCTTCGATCTTTACGACACCTGGAATAAACGTTCACTCGGCGGTTGCACTTATCACGTCGCGCATCCGGGCGGACGCGGTTACGACACGTTTCCCGTGAACAGCTACGAAGCCGAGGCGCGGCGGCTCTCCAGATTTTTCCGGCACGGCCATCAGCAGGGAAAATTCACGCCGCCGCCGGAAATTCCAAACGGCGACTTCCCGTTCATCCTGGATTTGAGAAATGTGTGACGCCATCACCGCACTTGGCTTGAATTAAAAATTGTGGTTAATTAAAACTATGAAAACGGCGACGATAGAATTACCTGACCCGGTGTTCGACAAACTGGTGGACGAGGCGGAGCGCAAACAGCAATCAGTCCCGCGCTACATCAGCGACCTGCTGACCGGCCACACACAGTCTGGCGGTGCGGATCACGCACCTGGACTGCGCGCCGAACCGGTATTGCCGCTCATATCGTCGCCGCGTCCAGGCAGCGTGAATCTCACCAACGCCCGGCTGGCGGAAATGGAAGCCGAGGAAGACGCGCAACGCTATGGGCGAATTGCCGGACGCTAACTTCTGGCTGGCGCTGGCGTGGTCGGCCCATGTCGCCCATCCGGTTGCGAAATCCTGGTGGGAGGCCGATGCTCCCCGGCGGATTGTTTTTTGCCGTATCACCGAAATGGCGTTGCTGCGGCTGCTGACGAACCGCGCCATTCTCGGCGACGAAGCGAAAACCCAGGCCGGCGCGTGGGGCATTTATGAACAGTTGCGCCTTTCGCCGCGCGTGGAATTTCTCGGTGAAACGGCGGACTTCAATCAACATTGGCGGAAAATTTCTTCGCGTGACTCTTCTGCGACCCAGCGCTGGTCGGATGATTATCTTGCGGCTTTTGCCCGCGCACAGGATTTGCGCGTCGTGACATTTGACGCCGGTTTTCGTTCCTATCCAAACCTCGCGGTGGAACTGCTCGTCGCTCCGCCGCCAAAAATTTTCGATCCTAAGTAAATCTTCCGATGCCTCAATCGCAATCCCAATCCGCGACGAACGACACCGGCTTCGCCAAAAAGGCGGCGGCGGAAAATCTGTTGTCCGGTTACAAGCGCAGCGCGGGCGCGTTCGATGAACTGCTCGCGGCGGACGGCGAAAAGTTTCCGCACTACGCGAAGCTGTTCGAGGAGCTGGAGGCCTTTGGCGCGGCGGAATTGCAGCAGCGCGCGGACGCCTGCGAACGGTTTGTGCGCGAACATGGCATCACTTACAACGTCTATGGCGATCCGCGCGGCATGGAACGGCCGTGGCAGCTCGACCCGGTTCCGCTGGTCATCGCGCCGGAGGAATGGCGCTCGCTGGAAACCGGCCTGGTCCAGCGCGCGAGGTTGCTGAACAAAATTCTCGCCGACTGCTACGGCGCGCAGGAACTCATCCGTTCACGCTGGCTGTCGCCGGCGCTGGTTTTCGGGCAGCCGGATTTTTTGCGCCCGTGCCACGGCATCCGCATGCCGGGCGACCTGTTTCTCCATTTCTACGCCGCCGACCTGGCGCGCTCGCCGGACGGACGCTGGTGGGTGATTTCCGACCGTGCGCAAATTCCCACCGGCGCGGGCTACACGCTGGCCAACCGCCTGGTCACCTCGCGCATTTTGCCGGAGGCGTTCCGCGACAATCATGTTCACCGGCTCGCGGGATATTTTCTGACGGTGCAAAGTTCGCTCGCACGGCTCTCGCCGCGCCAGGCCGACAAGGCGCGCGTCGTTCTGCTCACGCCCGGCCCGCACAACGAAACGTATTTCGAGCAGGCGTATGTCGCGCGTTATCTCGGTTACATGCTGGTCGAGGGACAGGATTTGACCGTGCGCGACAACCGCGTTTTCCTGAAAACCTTGAGCGGCCTGGAGCGCGTGGACGTGATTCTGCGCCGCGTGGACGACGATTTTTGCGACCCGCTGGAACTGCGGAACGATTCCATCCTCGGCGTGCCGGGACTCGTCGAAGCGGTGCGGGCGGGAAATGTCGTCGTCGCCAACGCGCTGGGCAGCGGCCTGGTGCAAAGCCCGGCGTTCATGGCGTTCCTCCCGGACTTGTGCCGGCATCTGCTCGGTGAACCGTTGAAGCTGCCATCCGTCGCGACGTGGTGGTGCGGGCAGAAGGCCGCCCGCGAACACGTTCTCAAAAATTTGGACCGGCTCGTCGTCAAACCTGCGTTCCGTTCGCACCTGGATCCGGTTGAGATCGGGCGCGAGGAATTGCAGCGGCGCATTGAATTTGATCCCGACCTGTTTGTGGCCCAGGAGCGCGTGAACCTTTCCACCGCGCCGACGTGGGATAAAGGTTCGCTGCTGGCCCGGCCGGTCAGCCTCCGCGTTTTTCTCGTGACCGACGGCCAGGGCGGTTATTCCGTGATGCCCGGCGGACTGACGCGCGTCGCGCCGGACAGCGGCGGCAAATTCATTTCCATGCAGAGCGGCGGCAGCAGCAAGGACACTTGGATTCCCTCTGCCACGCCCGTCGAGGAAGTGACGCTGCTCCACGCTGCGGGTCAAAGCGTGGAACTGCGCCGCACGGGGAACAATCTGCCGTCGCGGCTCGCGGACAATTTTTTCTG
>Ga0208849_1002164_pt1 | contig 11309 bp, 10 predicted proteins | sample NGESurdeep072012_10_FD_184470 | JGI IMG/M metagenome (GOLD analysis project Ga0208849, IMG submission 184470) | Arctic peat soil microbial communities from Barrow, Alaska - NGEE Surface sample 53-3 deep-072012 (SPAdes) | ecosystem: Environmental > Terrestrial > Soil > Wetlands > Peat ...
CATGGGCGCGGTGGACGACGACCATTGAAATCAATAACCCATCTGTTGGGTTAATCAAGCCCTGCGATCAGCTCAAGTGAGCGGATGCGCGTCGCCAGCGTCGGGCCGACGGACATGACGAAGACTTCGTCCGCGCCCGTCTCGGCGAGCTTCGCCGCCAGGCGTGCGCGCACGCTTGCGCCGTCGCCGGTGAAGGCGCGGGCGATCACGCCGGCCAGGGCCGGGTCATCGGCGCGTTCGGCGAGATAGGCCTGAGCGGCTTCGATCGAGGCGAAGCGTTCACGCGCCCCCGACAGGTAGGCGAGGGTCGTGGCGCGGCGTTGCGCATCGAGGCGCTGGGCCTCTTCGTCCGTCTCCGCGGCGAAGGCGATCAGGGCCACGGCGGCGAGCGGCTCGGCGCGGAACGGCGATCGCGCGAAGGCCTCCCGGTAGGCGGCCACGGCCGGGCCGCCGTCGGCCCTGGCGATGAACTCGGCGAACACCATGCCCACGCCGGCGCGGCCGGCGAAGATGGCGCTCTCGACGGACGATGACAGCATGAAGAGGTCCGGGTGGCTCGGGCCGCTGGGGCTGGCGCGCACGCCGCTGGCCGGATGACCGGCGGGGAAGGGCTCCTTGCCGGCCGCGTCCAGCAGCCAGGCGTTGAGCAGGGCGAACCACTGTGGGAAGACCTCCGAGCTCATAGAGCGCAGGGCCGCTCCGGTGCGCGCGTCGGCTCCCAGGGCGCGGCCGAGACCCAGGTCGATGCGGCCAGGCGCCAGGGCCTCCAGCTCCATGAACGTCTCGGCCACCTTGAGGGGCGAATAGTTGGGCGCCATGACCCCGCCGGAGCCCAGGCGGAGGGTCGAGGTGCGCTGCGTCAGGGCGGCGATCAAGACTTCCGGCGATGCGCTGGAGATCGACGCCATCGAATGGTGCTCGGCCATCCAGAACCGCTTGTAGCCCAGCCGCTCGGCGGCCACGGCGACCTCCAGGGTGTCGCGCACCGCCTGCGCCTGCGTCCCCTCCCCGGAAACCGGCGACAGGTCGAGAACCGAGAGGGGCAGATCCATGGCTACGGCGCTTACGCCCGCACCTTCTTGACGATGCCCGAGAAGCTGAAGAGAGGCCGCCCGGCCGTGGCCGCCAGGCCGCGGATGAAGACCAGAGAGCGGCCGGCGCGCACCACCTCGCCGCGGGCTTCGACGAGATCGCCTTCCACCGCCGCGTCGATGAATTCGCCGTTCAGGGAAACGGTCACCGAGCCGACCTCCCTCAGAGCCTCCTTGCCGATGGTGAAAAGCGCGTAGTCGGCGAAGGTCAGCAGCGCCCCGCCGTGCATCGCCCCGCTGGCGTTCATGTGCCTGCGCTCGGCGCGAAAGGCGCTGACGACGGCCCCGGTCTCATCGGTTCGATAGTAGAACGGCCCCGTGAGGTCCTCGAACGGATCGCCGCCATAGGCCATCCAGCCGGCCCACTCGCCGCTGGTGATCTGCGCCGCGCTCCACATGCCTTGCGCCTCGCCGCCGTCCATGGTCGCCAACTCCGTCCGTTGAAGCGTTTGCCGCCGGCGCCGCCGAACTCTACTCTGCCCCATGGCCCTCGACGCGCAAACCCGCGATCAGCTGATCGACACCGTGCGCCGCTTCGTCGCCGAGCGCCTGCGGCCGCTGGAAGCGCAGGTCGCCGAGGCCGACGAGGTGCCCGCCGCCATCCTCGCCGACATGCGCGCCCTTGGCCTCTATGGCCTCTCCATCCCCGAAGCCTATGGCGGACTCGACCTTTCCATGGAGGACGAATGCCTCGTGGCCATCGAGCTTGGCCGCACGAGCCCGGCCTTCCGTTCCGCCTTCGGCACCAACGTCGGTATCGGCAGCCAGGGCCTGGTGATGTTCGGAACCGACGCGCAGAAGGCCAGATGGTTGCCGGCCATCGCGTCGGGCGAAGTCGTCACCGCCTTTGCCCTCACCGAGCCGGAAGCCGGCTCCGACAGCGCCTCGGTGCAGACGCGCGCCGCGCGCGAGGGCGATGCCTATGTCCTGAACGGTTCCAAGCGGTTCATCACCAATGCCGACACGGCCGGCTTGTTCACGGTCATGGCGCGCACAGACCCGGCCGTGAAGGGCGCGGGCGGAGTCTCGGCCTTCCTCGTCCCGCGCGATCTGCCGGGCCTTTCCATCGGCAAGCCGGAGCGCAAGATGGGCCAGCACGGGGCCCATATCTGCGACGTCGTCTTCGAGAATGTCCGCGTGCCGGCGGAAAACCGCCTCGGCGCCGAGGGCGAGGGGTTCAAGCTGGCCATGCAGGTGCTCGACCGCGGCCGCCTGCACATCTCGGCCGTGTCCGTCGGCGTCGCCGAGCGGCTGATCGTCGATACCGTCGCCTACGCCAGCGAGCGGCGGCAGTTCGGCCAGGCCATCGCCGGCTTCCAGCTGGTGCAGGCGATGATCGCCGATTCCAAGACCGAGGCCATGGCCGCCCGCGCCCTGACGCTGGAGACAGCCCGCAAGCGCGACGGCGGGGCGGCCGTCACCCTGGAGGCCGCGGCGGCCAAGTATTTCGCTTCCGAGATGGTCGGCCGCGTCGCCGATCGGGCGGTGCAGATCTTCGGTGGGGCCGGCTACGTCGCCGACCACGGCATCGAGCGGCTCTACCGCGACGTGCGCATCTTCCGCATCTACGAGGGGGCAAGCCAGATCCAGCAACTCGTCATCGCCCGCGAGACGCTCAAGCGGGGCGGGTAGGGGCCGAGAATTGACGGCGGCTCAACGCGGGCTTAGCTTAGCTAAGTCATGATCGTCAACATCCACGCCGCCAAGACCAATCTCTCCAAGCTCATCGAGCGCGCCGAGGCCGGCGAGGAAGTGATCATCGCCCGGGCCGGCTCGCCTCGCGTGCGGCTGACGCCGGTCGAGGCGCCGGTCCGACGGGCAAAGGGATCGTGGCTTGGTTCGCTGCGTGGCCAGATCACTTTCAAACCCGGCTGGGACGACGCGGACGAGAACCTCCTCCGGCAGATGGAAGAGGGCCCCCTCTTCCCCGATGACGAGCCGATATCTTGAAGCTTCTGATCGACACCCACGTCCTGCTGTGGGGCATGGCCGCCGATCCAAAACTCTCCGACGACGAGGCCGCAGCTCTTCGAGCCAGGCGGAATAAAATCTTCGTCAGCGTAGTCAGCTTCTGGGAAATCGCAATCAAGGTGCGCGACCGTCGCCTCCAGGCCCCGGACGACCTGCTGGCCCGCGTTCAGGCCGACCCGGATTTCGAGATTCTCCCCGTTCAGGCAGAGCACGCTTGGCGTGTCGGAACCCTGCCTCGGTTTCATCGCGATCCCTTCGATCGCCTGCTGATAGCCCAGGCGCTCTGCGAGAACCTGACCCTGATGACCCACGACAGGCACATGGCGCGCTACGATGCGCCGATCTTTGGACGCCCGTGAAGGGACGCAACGCCCCGCTCACCGCACCCCGGCCTCTATGGCCAGGCGCACCAGGTCGGCGGTGCGCGAGACGCCGAGCTTGGTTTTGATCTGGCTGGCGCCGTTGGCGATGGTCTTGTAGCCGACGCCGACGGCCGAGGCGATTTCGGCCAGGCTCGCCCCCGCCGCCAGCAGGCGCATGATCTCCAGTTCCCGCGGCGTGAGAGTGTCGAAGGCGGCGTCCGCGTCCGGTCCCTGCACGGCCATGGCCTGGGCGATCTGCGCTTCCACATAGCGACCGCCCCCGGTGACGCGGCGCACGGCGATGAGCAGTTCGTCCGGCGAGACGTTCTTGGTCACATAGCCGGCCGCGCCGGCTTCCAGCGCCCGCTTGGCGTAGAGTGGCTCGGCGTGCATCGACAGAACCAGGATCGGACCGGCCCCCATCTGGATCATCCGCCGCAGCAGTTCCAGGCCGCCCAGGCCCGGCAGATTGAGATCAAGGACGATCAGGTCGGGCGAGGCGCCCCGCAACATCGAAAGGGCGTCGCGCCCGTTGGCCGCTTCAAGGACTTCGCCGAGGTCGACGGTGACCAAGAGCCGCTTGAGGCCGGCCCGAACGATGGCGTGATCGTCAACCAGGAGAATGGTCATGCGGCGGACGCGCCGGCCACGGCGGCGGTCTCCACCCCGGTTGGGATGCGCGCCATGAGGCTCCAGCCACCACCGGCCGGGCCTGGGGCGATGGTCAGTTCACCCCCCGCCGCCGCCACCCGCTCGCGCATGCCGATGAGGCCAAAGCCGGGGTCGGAACCTCTCTCGCCGCCGGCGCCGTCATCGGCGATGCGCAGCACGACCTCCCCGGCCGCCTCGATCGCCAGATCGACCTCGATGCGGCTGGGCCGCCCATGTCGCACGGCATTGTTCAGGCCCTCCTGGATCACGCGATAGAGGGTCTCGCGCAGGGCTTCGTCGATCCGCTCGTCGTCGGCCGCCAGACGCACCTCGAAGGCGATATCACGGTGGCGGGCGCGCCAGAAAGCGACGAGGTCGGCCACCGCCGCGCCAAGGCCCAATTCGATGAGCTGCGTGGGGCGAAGCCGCCCGAGGATGTCGCGCACCAGCGCCTGCATGTGGGCCACCGCGGCCTGGATGGACTGCATCTGGGGAGCCGCCTCCTCGCCGCGTCCAGCATCGATCAGGCGTTGGGCCATGGCCGCATCGACATTGACCGCGAATAGGTGCGGCCCGATCTCGTCGTGCAGGTCGCGGGCGAGATCGGCGCGCTCTTCGTCCTGCAGGGTCAGTAGCTGGTCCTCCAGGCCGCGGTTGCGAGCCTGCATGGCCGCCAGCCGCGCCGCCATCTGATTGACCCCGCGGCCAAGCCGAACCAGTTCGAGCGGCCCCTCTTCGCGCACCTTGGCGCCATAATCGCCTGAACCGATACGCACGAAGGCGGCCGAAAAGCTCGAAAGGGGGCGCAGGGCCTGCCCCACGCTCAGCCAGACAAGGGCCGATCCGAGCAGGAACGATGCGGTGAGCACGCCGGTCAGGTCGATGAACTCGGCCCAGATGGCGGCCACGTCGTTGGCGAACACCGGGGTCAGGACGATGGCCCCGGTCTGGGGGGCGGGGAGGGCGAGGCGCACGGGCGCGAGGTTTTCCTGGAACGCCGCGGCGAACCAGGCCGGGGCCGGGACGACCGGGATCGGGTGAGATACCGCCAGGGTCGCGCCGCCTTTGTCCATCAGGGTGGCGCGAAGGTGCCGGTCGCCGTCGAAGGCGCGCACGAGGCGGCGAAGGTCGCGCCCCGGATCGTCAGAACGCGGCAGGTCTTCGAAGGCGCCCGCGGCCGTCTGCCGCCCGCCCGCCAGCGCCGCGGTGAGTTCCTCGTGCAGCACCTGCTTGGCTTGCCAGCCGGCCAGAGCCGCGCCCACCGCCGAGCTGGCGATCAGCACCAGGGCTATGGCCAGGACGACGCGGAGCCGCAGCGACATGGGCCGATGCTTTACCGCGCCGCCGACCGCGGGCGCCAGCATCGGCCGGAATCGGGAAGAATTCCCTAGGGATTTGGGAACTCTCGCCATGGGCGAAGCGGGGCGGCGACGGCTATGCCACGCCATGCGGGACGCGAAAGATGGGCGATGCGCCAACGGCCGGCGTCGGCGCTGGGCCGCCTGGCTGATCCTCACCGCGGCGATCGCCGGTCCGGGCCTGTGCTGGTCCGCCGACGCCCCACCAGCCCCCATCGACGCGCCGCCCGCCGCGGCCGGCGAGCTGGTGGTCACCGCCCGGCGCCTCGACGAAGCCCGCGCCGCCATCGAGCCGGATCTCGGGGCCTCGACCTACACCATCACCTCGGCCGCCATCTCGGCCATGCCGGGCGGCGACAACGCGCCGCTGAGCCAGGTAATCCTCCAGGCGCCCGGCGTCGTTCAGGACTCCTTCGGCCAGTTGCACGTGCGCGGCGAACACAACGGCCTGCAATATCGGCTCAACGGCGTCATCCTGCCCGAGGGCCTGAGCGTCTTCGGCCAGGCCCTCAATCCACGCCTTGCTGACAAGGTCGAACTGATCACCGGCGCCCTGCCGGCGCAATACGGCCTGCGCACCGCCGGCATCGTCGACATCACTACCAAGAGCGGCGTGTTCCAGAACGGCGGCGCGGTATCGCTCTACGGCGGCAGCCACTCCGAGATCGAGCCCAGCTTCGAGGTCGGCGGCAATGCAGGGGCGGTGAACTACTTCGTGTCGGGAAGCTTCCTCACTGACACGCTCGGCATCGAATCCCCCGATGGCCGATCCGATCCGCTGCACGACCGCACCGAGCAGTTCCAGGGCTTCGCCTATGTCGAGGACATCGTCAGCCCGTCCAGCCGGATCAGCGCCATCCTGGGCACGTCGGACGAAAACTTTCAGATCCCGGATGTCTCGGGCGCCACGCCTTCCCTCTTCTTCGGGCCGGCGGGCGACCAGCCCCTCCTCGTCGAGGGCCAGACCACCTTTCCCAGCGCCGCCCTCAACGAAACCCAGAAGGAGGTCACCCACTATGGCGTGGTCAGCTTCCTGCACACCACGCAGAGATCGACAGGCCAGGTTTCTGTCTTCGCGCGGTATTCCACCCTGGGCTTCACGCCAGACCCGCTCGGCGACCTGCTGTTCACCGGCGTTTCCCAAAAAGCCGACAAGAAGGACATCGCCGCAGGTTTCCAGGCCGAAGGGGTCTACGACCTCACCGAAGCCCACACCCTGCGCGCCGGCCTGATCGGCCAGATCGACCGCTCGACCAGCGCCACCTCTTCGCAGTTGATCGCCCTCGACGCATCGGGGGCCCAGGTCGGCGACCAACCCGCGACCATCGTCGACGACAGCGCGGCCACGGCCAGGACCGTCAGCGCCTACCTCCAGGACGAGTGGAAGCCGTGGGAGGCGCTGACCGTCAACTATGGCCTGCGCTTCGACCTGATCGACGCCTTCCGCCGCGAGAGCCAGCTCAGTCCCAGGATCAACGCCCTCTGGCTGGCCTCGTCTTCCACAACTCTTCACGCCGGTTACGCCCGCTATTTCTCACCGCCGCCCTTCGAGCTGGTCGCCAACACGACCATTGCCAAATTCGACAGCACCAGCGGCGCCGCCACCTGCCCCGACATCCTCGCGGCATGCGTCAGCCACACGCCGTTGTCCGAGCGCGCCGACTATTTCGACGCTGGCGTCGCCGAGAAGCTGGGCCGCCTCACTCTCGGCCTCGACAGCTATTACAAGCGCTCCACCGATCTGGTCGACGAGGGCCAGTTCGGCGCGCCGATCATCCTCACGCCGTTCAACTACCAGGACGGGCGCCAGTACGGAGTCGAGCTGAACGCCGGCTATCGGCAGGGCGGTCTCTCCGCCTACGCCAACCTCGCCTGGGTGAAAAACCGGGGCCGCCACATCGTCTCGAGCCAATTCAACTTCACGCCGGACGACCTCGCCTACATCGCCAGCCACTACATCTTTCTCGACCACGACCAGACCTACACGGCCTCGGCGGGGGCCTCGTATCTGTGGCGGGGCACGCGCGTCGGCGGCGACCTGATCTATGGCTCTGGCCTTCGGGCGACTGCGCCGGGCGGCGCGCCCAACGGCGCTCACCTGCGAGGCTACGTGCAGGTCAACCTCTCGCTCTCGCACCGTTTCGACAGCCGCCCGATCGGGCCCCTCGAGGTGCGCCTGGACGTGACCAATCTCTTCGATAAGGTCTACGAGATCCGCAACGGCACGGGCGTCGGCGTCGGGGCCCCGCAGTTCGGGCCTCGCCGAGGCCTCTTCGCGGGGTTGACCAAGGAATTCTGATCGCGGGCGTAAGGCCGGTTTGACTGGCGCTCGCCGTTGGCACACCCTCGCGGCTGGGCGGTCGGGGCAGGCATGGCTGAGCACGATGAGCAGGCGGAGGCTGGCGCCGCCGCGTCCACCACGGCCCTCGCCATGGCCCTGGGCCGCAAACCGCGCGGACCCAAGACGGACGATGTCCTGGATGCGCTCCTCCAGAAACAGACCCGCCTGATCGATCTTCAGATCGACAATCTGGAATCCGATCGCGCCATCCAGCACCGTCACCTCGCTCTGAAATATTTCGGCGACCGCCTGCGCATCGGCCTGGAGTTGCTGCTCATCGCCGTTGGCCTGATCGTCCTTGTCGCCCTGATGGCGCTGGCCTGGCAGGCGCACGAGGACCACGGCCTGGTCATCGACGCCTTCTCCGTCCCCCCCGATCTCGCCAGGCAGGGCCTCACCGGCGAGGTGGCCGCCGCCCGTTTTCTCGACAAGCTTCAGGCCATGCAGACGACCACCCGCTCCGAGCGTCCCGCCGACACCTACCAGAACAACTGGGGATCCCAGATCAGGGTCGAAATTCCGCAGACCGGCCTTACCTTCGGCGAACTCGAAGCGCTCCTTCGGGACAAGCTCGGGCACGCCAGCCACGTCACTGGGGAGGTAGTCGAAACATCCGGCGCCATCGCCCTCACCGCGCGGCTGGGAGATGCCGCGCCCCAGACTTTCACCGGGCCGCCGAGCGCCTTCGACGCCCTCGCCCAACAGGCGGCCGAGGCAGTCTACCGCATCAGTCAGCCCTATCGCTTCGCGCAGTATCTAGACGAACATGGCCGCGTTCCCGAAGCCTTCGCCGTCATCTCGGACCTCGCCGCCAATGGCCCACGCAGCGAGCGCGGCTGGGCCTACGCACAATGGGGCCTGTTCGATCTGAACGAACACGGCGACGTCCGGGCGGCGCGCTTGCATTCACGCGAGGGTCTGGGCTTCACGAGCGCGGCCGCGCCCCTCGCCGAAATTGGCCTCATTGGGGCCGAGTTCTGGTCCGGCCACGACCAATCGGTGTGGGAATATTCGAGGGACGTGGACGTCAAGTTGCGCGCGCATTCATCGGAAACTAATGAGGAAACACTCGAAGCCAGCAGGGTGATATCCGCTGCGTTCCTTGCCGCGCTCAGTGGCGATCTCCAGAAGGCAGTCCGTGAATGGAAGCTCGCCGCGATAAGTCCCGACTACTATGGGTCGCGGCGGCTCGCCCCCGCTCTGGTCGCCACCACTTATGCGCTCGATCACGACGCGGCCGCGGCGCAAGCGGCGATCGAGGCGATCCAGCCGAATGATGACGCGTCCTTTCTGCTGCTTGACGCCGAGGCGGGCTTCAGCGCGTTGCCCGCTTATTGGATCGCCGTGGAGCGTGGCGACTGGCCGGCCGCACTGGCCGATGTCCGGGGGTGCGATGCGTGGCTGGAGGCGCAGAAGCCGACGCACAAGGTGCTCAGCCTCCTGCAACCTGTCTGGATCCATCCCTTCGAAGCCCTCGCCATGGCCAGGACAGGCGATATCGCCGGGGCGCAGGCGCTGATCGTCACAACGCCGCTCGACTGCTATCTTTGCCTGCGGGTGCGCGCTCAGATCGCCGCGGCCGACAGGGATTGGCCGGCGGCCGAGCGCTGGTTCGCCGAGGCCGCCCGCCAGGCGCCGTCGATCCCCTTCGCATTTTCCGAGTGGGGCGAGATGCGTCTGGCCAGGGGCGACCTCACGGGCGCCATCGCCGTGCTTCGCCTCGCCCATGAGCGGGCACCCCGCTTCGCAGACCCGCTGAAGGCCTGGGGCGACGCCTTGGTCCGGCAGGGACGGCGGAGTGACGCGCGGGCCAGGTACGACGAGGCGCTGAAATATGCGCCAGCGTGGACGACGCTGCGCCAGGCAAGGGGCGCGGCGGCCAAAGGGCAGGTCTGAACGCTTGTCCCCCCAACTCCTCCTTTTGATTGCTCTTGGCGCCGCCACGGGCGCGGCGACGTTTCTCGGCGGCTCACTGGCCCTGCGCTTCAAGGAACGCATCCACCTGATCCTCGGCTTCAGCGCCGGGGCGGTGATCGGTGTCGCTCTCTTCGATCTCCTGCCCGAGGCCGTGGCGCTGGCGGGGGGGCCGTCTTCGGCGCGCACCCTCTTCACCCTCGTCGGGGCCGGTTTCATCGCCTACTTCGTCGTCGATCGGGCCTTCCTGATCGCCACCACCGGGCGGGCCGGACACCGCGGCCACCTGGGCGCGGCCAGCCTCACCGTGCACAGCTTTCTCGATGGGCTTGGCATCGGGCTCGGCTTCCAGGTTTCCGCCGCCGTCGGGGCGGTGCTCGCCATCGCCGTCCTCGCCCACGACTTTTCCGACGGCATGAACACCATCAATCTCAGCCTGTCGGGCTCGGGCGATCCGCGCACCGCGCGCCGCTGGTTGATAGCCGACGCCGCCGCGCCCATGGCCGGCATCGCCGCCAGCCGCCTGATCGCGGTTCCGCAAGGCCACTTGGCCGATGTCATCGCCCTCTTCGCCGGCTTCTTCCTCTACATCGGGGCCAGCGAACTGCTCCCCGACAGCCATCACCGCTATCCGCGCGCCTGGACCACCGTGGCGACCATCCTGGGCGCCGCCCTGATTTACGCCGTGGTCAGGCTGGCGGGCGTTTGAAGTTCGGCGGCGGGCCCATCAGGGCGGGCTGGAAGAGGAGGGCGGAGACGAGGGTCCAGATCAGGGAGATCATCAGCACCTTGCCCATGCTGGCGGTGCCCGGATGGCTGGAGGCCCACAGGCTTCCAAAGCCGGTCGCGGTGGCCAGGGCGCTGAAGAACACCGCCCGGGTCAGGCTCGATTGCAACAGGTGGGTTCCACCGCCCCGCCAGGCCATGACGAAATAGATGTGGAAGGCCACCCCGATGCCGAACAGGAGCGGCAGGGCGATGATGTTGGCGAAATTCAGCGGCTGGCCAATGACGACGCACGTCCCCAGGGTCAAAAGGCCAGTCAGCACGATCGGAGCCATGGTGATGGCCACGTCCCGCACCCGCCGCAGAACGGCGAAGAGCAGGAGGGTGATGGCGATGAAGGAGAGCAGGCCGGCCTCCGCGAATGCCCCCGCGACGGTCCGTCCGCCTTCCAGGGTGTCGATGGGCGCGCCGGTCGCGTCCGGCGCGAGCCGTTTCACCGCGTCGATGAACCGTGTCAGCACTGCGTTGTTGTTGGAATCGCCCTTGGGAATCACCGACACCCGCGCCCGTCCGTCCGGGGCGAGCCAGTCGCGCTTCAGATCGGGCGGCAGGGAGGCCATGGTGACGGGGGACGCCTGGAGCGCCGCGCGGGTCTGAGCCAGGACGACGTTCAGCCCAGGCATCAGCACCTGGGCGGCGCGGGCGCGCATCGCCGGGGAGGCGGCGGCCAACCCATCGAGCGACCCGGCGAGGCGCCGCGCCGCCAGGGCGCTGGTCGTGACCGACGACGCGGTTGCGCCCCGAAGATCGGCGGCGGTCTGCTTCAGGGACGCCACGACTTCGGCGTCGCTCGGCGCGGGCTGGACCACCAGCGGATCGAGGGTGAGATCGAGGA
>Ga0208849_1002165_pt1 | contig 11308 bp, 11 predicted proteins | sample NGESurdeep072012_10_FD_184470 | JGI IMG/M metagenome (GOLD analysis project Ga0208849, IMG submission 184470) | Arctic peat soil microbial communities from Barrow, Alaska - NGEE Surface sample 53-3 deep-072012 (SPAdes) | ecosystem: Environmental > Terrestrial > Soil > Wetlands > Peat ...
AGACGGAGAGACAAAGGAAATGGAACCCATCAACGAGATGATTGAGCGCTTTCTGGTGGCGCTGGGACTGACGCTGAGCCGGCTCTCCGAAGAGGAGATGGGCATGGTAACGATGCTGCTGCTGTTTCTGGTGGTTGCGGCGGTGGCGTCTCGCGCTCTTCGCATGGCACACTTCGGGCAGTAGGGGCGAAACAACAGCGGACAGAGAATGCGCCGATCACTTGTGTGCGTTGTTTGCCGGTCAGCGTGAAACGCGACCTCAGGGGCTGAAGCCCTGACAAGAGACGGCCATCTTACGGCATGGCTAAAGCCATGCCCTTAACAAAACTCAGTAGCTGAGGAATTCCGCGGAGTCGCGGCGCAGGCGGATGCCGGCGATGGCGAAGACGAAAGCCAGAAGGAAGAGGAGCGCGTCCCAGTACACCATGGGGCGTGCCCAGCCGGGGGAGTAGGTGGCGTCCTGTCCGGCCCAGAGTGTGACCAGCGTGCCGACGATGAGGCACTGGAAGCAGAGCACCAGCATGAGCTGGCCGCGGCGGCGGCGGCGATCGAGGAGCTCGACCTGCTGCGGGGTGAGGCTGCGCTCTTCGACGGGGATCATCGTGTTGGCCATGGTGCGCGGTTCTCCTGCGGGTGGGGCTGAGATCATTAAATCACAAAGCGGTTTGGCTGATTGCCGAGAAGCAGATTCCTAAGCGGCTCAAGCCGCTGGGAATGACAAAGCATTTAGAGGAAGGCGACGGATTGGATGCCGGCGATCTCAAAGCGCTTGCGGCAGCGGACGTTCTTGCAGCCGAGGAGGTCGTCGGTACGGACCATGTAGCTCTGGGCTTTAGCGAAGCGGGCGCGGTCGCGCTCGTCGGCGCCGCGGGGGAGCTGGGCCTTTTTGCGGCGGACGAGCCAACCGACGGGGTACTCACCGGGCTGGCCGCAGTGCGGACAGGTGAGGGTGTGGTTGCGCTGTTCGGGCCGCTCGTCGAAGAAGGCGCGTTCTTCCATGGTTGTGAATCCTTCCTGAGGCGCGCGGCGAGCGATGGCGCGGTCTCTTGCGGCGTCCGCGTTCAAGGCCGCCGAAGAAAAGTATAGGGCATTCGGGAAGCGGTTGTTAGTTGTTGGTTGCCAGTTGTTAGAGTTATTCGTGGCTGGATGATGGCGATGGCGAAGAAGAAAAAGACGTTCTCGGTGGTGAAGGCGGTGAAGGCCAATGCGCGGGAGCGCGTAGGGCCGGTGCCGCCGGAGCGGGTGATTCCCGACCCGAAGGACAAGCGCGCGCGCCAGCCGAAGCACAAGGAGACACTGGCGGATTTATTGAGCAAGAGAGAGAACGTGTGAACGTTCGCGGCTACGAAGGCGGCGGGGCGGCTTGCTGGCGGGCGAGTTCTCGCTCGAAGGCGTGCTGGCGCTCGGCGACGGTGGCCTTGTAGCCATCGGGATCGATCCAGACCTCCTGGCCGGCGCCGGCCTTGATGCGGGCGAGCTTGGCGTTCATGTGGAAGTAGTCGCCGTGCGCGCCGAGGAAGATGTCGCAGGGCAGCGCGGCGAGCGTGCTAAAGGTGCGGCGGTAGTCGTCCGCGATGCCGGGGTAGGAGGCGGGGTGGCCGGGGCGGTCGACCAGGCGGAAGCCGGCGTTGACGTTCCAACTGCCGACGATGACGACGTTCTCGGGCTTGCCGTTGAGGGTGGTCTGGAAGGCCCATGTGGTGCAGCCCCGGGTGTGGCCAGCGGTCTTGTGCGCGGTGAGGGTGACGCCGCCGAGGGTGACTTTGTCGCCGTCGTGCAGGGTGCGATTAACGTGCGTGGGCGGGTAGCGGTCGTCGGGATAGGCGAAGTCGGCCTTGCCGCCGGACTGCACGGTGGGCACGTCGGCGTCCATGACCATGTACTTTGCGTGCGTGGACTTGAGGATTTCGGCGCTGCCGGCGTCGTGGTCAAAGTGCGCGTGACTGATGAGGAGAATCTTCACGTCGCTCATCTTGAAGCCGAGTTGCTCAATACTGGCGCGGATGAGCGGCGGCGAGGTGGTGAGGCTGGAGTTGATAAGGATGTCGCCGGCGGGAGTGGTGATGAGGAAAGAGGCGAGGCCGCGGCTGCCGACGTAGTAGAGGTTGTCCGCGATGCGGAAGGGCGCGATGGGCTGGCTCCAGTCAGGCGAGGGCGCGCCGTAGGACTGCGCGGGGGCGGATGCGGCGACGATGGCGGCGGCGAAGGAGAGGCTGCGGAGGAGGGAGCGCATGCGCGGACAAGTATAGCGGCGGATTGGGTAGACTGAATAGTTGAGACAGCCTGAGCTAAAGAGACCAAGCATGAGTGAAGTGACGAAGAGCGCCGCGCCGAAGCGCGTGCTGAGCGGGATGCGGCCCACAGGCAGGCTGCACCTGGGCAACTACATGGGCGCGCTGAAGAACTGGGTGGCGTTGCAGAATGAGACGCTGGCGGACGGCTCGCCTAAGTACGAGTGCTATTTCTTTATTGCGGACTGGCACGCTTTGACTACTGATTATGCGGACCTCAGCGAACTGCAGCCGAACATTCGTCAAGTGGCGTTGGATTTTCTTGCCGCGGGACTCGATCCGGAGCGGTCAACGATCTTTGTGCAGAGCGATGTGAAGCTCCATGCCGAGTTGCATGTTCTGTTGAGCAATATCACGCCGCTAGGTTGGCTGGAGCGCGTGCCGACGTATAAGGACCAGCAGGAGCAACTGAAAGAGAAGGACCTGGCGACCTACGGCTTCCTCGGTTACCCCGTGCTTCAGTCGGCCGACATCCTTATCTATCGAGCTGATGCGGTCCCAGTCGGCCAGGATCAGGCGGCGCATGTGGAGATCACGCGCGAGATTGCGCGGCGGTTCAACCATCTGTACGGCAGCAAGCGTGGCGCGGCGGATGCAAAGTCGGACAAGGAACGTCTGGCCGAGCTGGAGCAGGAGACGGACGTGCGCGAGATACTACCGGAGCCGAAGGTGTTGCTGACGCCGAGTCCGAAGCTGCCGGGCACGGATGGGCGCAAGATGTCGAAGAGCTACGGGAACACGATCCTGCTGAGCGATCCTGAAGATCAAATTCGCGCCAAGCTGAAGACGATGGTGACCGACCCGGCGCGGGTGCGGCGGACCGATCCCGGGAATCCAGATATCTGTCCAGTGTTCGATCTGCATAAGGTCTTCTCGAGCGCCGAGCTGCAGGCGCAGGCTGCGGAGGGCTGCCGGACCGCGGGCATCGGGTGCATCCAGTGCAAGGGATGGGTGGCGGATGCTGTGGTTGCCGAGCTGAAGCCCATTCAGGAACGGCGGCAAATGTACGAAGCGTCGCCCAACCTGGTCGATGAGATTCTCGACGCCGGCGGAAGACGCGCGTGGAAACAGGCCGACGCAACAATGAGCAAAGTCTGCGCTGCGATGAAACTGCGGTATCGGAGCACGAGCCTCTAATGGCAGATGACCTAAGACAAGCGGGGCACTCCAACTCCGATGAGCACCTTGCGGCTGTGGCGGAGCCGCTGGTGCTGACGCCGCCGGCGGTGCAGGAGGTACCAGCCCCTTCGGATGCGGGTGCGAAGGATGCGGCTAAGAGGGCTCCGGAGGAGGCGTCGCAGTCACCGTTTTCGATCACGGTCGGGCAGGTGTATGACGGGCCGCTGGACCTGCTGCTGGACCTGATCCGCAAGCAGAACATCGACATCTACGACATCCCTATCGGGCTGATCACGGCGCAGTTTCTGGAGTATTGCCAGCAACTGAAGCAGGCAGACGTGGATGCGGCGGGCGAGTTCATCTACGTGGCGTCACTGCTGATCCACATCAAATCCAAAATGCTTTTGCCGCGCGACCCAGCTGAGCTGACCGGCGGGTTGGAGGCAGAAGACCCTCGGCGCGAGCTGGTGGAGCGGCTGCTGGAACATGAGCGCTTCAAGGCCGCGGCGCAGATGCTGCGCGAGAAGCAGCATGTGGAAGAGGCGACGTGGTCCAACCCCGGCATGCGCGGCTTCCTGCGCGAACAGGATGGCGATGCGGCGGTGAGCGGCGATCTGGAGCAGGAGATTGCCGCGGACGCGCTGGATGTGGCGCGCGTGTTTCGCGATGTGCTGGAGCGGATGCGGGCGCGGCCGGTGCTGGACGTGAATCCGGAGACGGTGACGGTGGCGCAGATGATCCAGTATGTGAAGCAGCGGCTGCTGATGGAAGACCGTCCGGTGAGCCTGCGCCGGCTGCTGCACTCGACGCACTCGGAGCGCGCGCTGATCTGTCTGTTTCTGGCGATGCTGGAGCTGGTGCGATTGCAGGCGGTGCTGCTGCATCAGCCGCGCGACCTGGGCGACATCCTGGTGAAGAAGTCCGACGACTTTGACCGGGTGTTTGCGGAGCAGGCTGCCGCGCGGGACGACTGGCGGTAGGCTGGATTTAAAAAGCAGATTCCTTCGCATTCGCGCTGAAGCGCGAACGCTGCGGAATGACAAATGCGAGCTGTGATCGTTAGGTCCGTATCGGCCCAAGCCGCGCTACATCTTTCCGGAGCCGATGTCGGCGAGCTGGTTGGCGGGATTGTCTGCGTCGAGAAAGGTTGCGATGGTGGCGTCTAGCTTGCCCTGCGCGGCGAGGATGAAGTCGATGGCGTCGCGACCGGCGCCGTGGCCACCGGGGTTGGGTGTGATGTAGTGGGCCGCTTCTTTCACCTGCGGGCGGGCGTTGGCGGTGGCGATGGCGAGACCACAGACGCGCATGACGGAGAGATCGACGACATCGTCGCCCACATAGGCGAGTTCGTCGAGCGTGATGGCGGCGCGGCGGAGGATGTCGTCAACCGCCTTCATCTTGTAGGACTGCCCCTGGTAGACGAATTCGAGCTTGAGATCGCGGGCGCGGATGGCGACGGTGGCGGATTCGCGCTTGGTGATGAGGCCGACACGCAGGCCGCCGAGGCGCGCGAGCGTGATGCCGAGGCCATCATGCGCGGCGAAGCCCTTGAACTCGAGGCCGGATTGAGAGCCGTCAGGGTTGGTTTGCGGCAGGAAGTAGAGCTGGCCGTCGGTAAGGACGCCGTCGACGTCGAAGATGAGGACTTTGACGCGGCGCGCGCGGTCTTCAGCGGAGAGAGTCATGCATCGATGATAGCGAGTCAGCAGGGCAGCAATTGGAATAGGGTGCAAGCGCCGAAAGCCGAAGGGGATGACGTCGACGTATCCGTGAAGCCGCGCGAGGAGCATGCGCGAGCGTGCTTCAGGCGGAGCGTTTTTCCTGGACAAGCTGCAACGCGTGTATTTTTGTTTCCGGCACCGCGCCGTGGCGGCACGCCGAGGAATACGGATAAAGTTCGGCCGCGGCGGCGAGATGGGCGCGAACCGGGATCTGGTGCATGAAGGCGCGGACGATCTCAAGGTCGCGCAGGTTAGCGACGGAGTAGCCGGTGAAGCCGGATTGCCAGACGGGCAGTTGCGAATCGAGGCGGTAGAGGAAGCCGTGCTTGATGAGTTCTACGGCCTGGTCGAGCGTCATGCCCTGCGGCGTGAGGAGCAGATGCACGTGGTCCGGCATGACGACGTAGGCGTGCAGCTTGTAATGGCCGACGGTGCGGTAGTGCAGCAGAGTGTCGATGAACAGGTCGGCGATGCGCGCGATCTCGAAGATCGGGCGCTTGTCATGCGTGGAGAGCGTGACAAACGCGATGCCGGGACGGTAGGGTTGGGCGGCCTTCGCCATGATCCCGATGCTAGGTGCGCGCGCGGCGGAGGCGTATCCCACGAACGGGGAGTCCGCATGACGATGGTTTGCGAGGAGGGTGTCCAACCGCAAAGGCTGAAATGGCGTCCAAGCGAGGTGATCCGCCAAAGGGACGGGGCTGAAAAGCCCAGGGAAAGAAGGGAACTTCATGCAACGCAAGTTACTGCCCGGCAGGCCGTATCCGCTGGGCGCAAAGGCGAGTTCCAGAGGAACGAATTTCGCGGTTTATTCCGAACATGCGACGCAGGTGCATGTTTGCCTGTTCGATGAGGCGGGCAAGGAGACGGACTGCATTGCGCTGCGAGAGCACACAGCGTTTGTATGGCACGGGCTGGTGCTGGGGGTAAAACCGGGGCAATTGTATGGCTTCCGCGTGGATGGGCCATGGGAGCCGGAGAAGGGGTTGCGCTTCAATCCGAAAAAGCTGCTGGTCGATCCGTATGCGGAGGCGATCTCAGGCGAGGTGGACTGGAAGGCGCCGATCTTCGGACACAAGATGGAGAACGACCTGGAGCGCTGCGACCAGGACGACGCGGCAGGAGTGCCGAAGAGCGTTGTTGTGGAACACCGTTTCGACTGGGATAATGACTGCCCTCCGGAGACGCCGCTGGCGGACTCAGTGATTTACGAGGTGCATGTCAAAGGGTTTTCGAAGAGCAATCCCAATGTGCCGGAGAAGCTGCGCGGGACCTATGCCGGACTGGGGCACCCGGCGAGCATCGACTACCTGAAGTCGCTGGGCGTGACGGCGGTTGAGCTGCTGCCGATCCACGAGATGGTGGATGACGGTCATCTGCTGGACCGCGGCCTCCGGAATTACTGGGGCTACAACACGCTGGGATACTTCGCGCCCGCTGCTCGGTATAGCTCGAGCGGCGGCCAGGGTGGACAAGTGCGGGAGTTCAAGGAGATGGTGAAGGCGCTGCATGCGGCGGGCATCGAAGTGGTCCTGGATGTGGTGTACAACCACACCGCCGAGGGCAACCATATGGGGCCGATGCTGAGCATGAAGGGTATTTGCAACAAAACATATTACAGACTAATGGAGGGCGACGAGCGGCATTACATGGACTACACCGGCGCGGGCAACACGCTGAACGTGCGCCATCCGCAGGTGCTGAAGTTGCTGATGGACAGCCTGCGCTACTGGGTGACGGAGATGCATGTGGACGGCTTCCGCTTCGACCTGGCGGCGGCGCTGGCGCGCGAGCTGCACGATGTAGACAAGCTGGGCGGGTTCTTCGACACCATCCACCAGGACCCGACGCTGGCGGACGTGAAGCTGATTGCCGAACCATGGGACGTGGGAGACGGCGGCTACCAGGTGGGAAATTTTCCAGTGCTGTGGGCGGAGTGGAACGGGAAGTATCGCGACACGGTGCGAAAGTTCTGGAAGGGCGATGGCGGACAACTGTCGGACTTCGCGTACCGGCTGACGGGCTCAAGCGACCTCTATCAATACGACGGGCGCAAGCCTTACGCGAGCATCAATTTTGTGACCGCCCACGACGGCTTCACCATGTGCGACCTGGTGAGCTACAACGACAAGCACAACGAAGCGAACGGCGACAACAACCAGGATGGCGAATCGAATAACAATTCCTGGAACATGGGCGCTGAGGGGCCGACGGACGATCCGGAGATCGATACTCTGCGTGAGCGGCAGATCCGCAATTTTCTGGCGACGCTGCTGTTGAGTCAGGGCGTGCCGATGATCTGCGGGGGCGACGAGTTTGCTCGGTCGCAGCGCGGCAACAACAACGGCTACTGCCAAGACAACGAGCTGACCTGGTATGACTGGAAGCTGGATGAGTCTCGCGTGCGGCTGATGGAGTTTACGCGGCGGCTGGTGAAGCTGCGGCTGTCGCATCCGAATTTGCACCGCAGAAAGTTCTTCCAGGACAGGACGATCCGCAAAAACGTGATTCGCGACATTGCATGGTACGGGCCGGACGCCAACGAGATGCCGGAGGAGGCGTGGAACGCGGAGTGGACGCGGTCCATGGCGATGATGCTGAACGGCAAGACACTGCAGGTCTCCGATGAGAACGGCGATCCGCTGACGGATGACAGCTTTCTGATCCTGGTCAACGCCTCGCACGAGGGTGTGGAGTTTACGCTTCCGCCGGTGCCGAACGGCTCGCCGTGGTCGCAAGTGATGGATACCGAGAACATTGAGGACCCGTTTGAAGAGGCGAAGGTTGGAGACAAGGTGATCGTCGGCGGGCGGGCGATGAAGCTCTTTAGCGACAGCGCCGATGTGCTGACGCGGCTGAACGAGCCGTTGCGAAAGACTGACCCGGAGAACCCGACCGTACCCACGGGCAGGTCCGCGGCGGCCAAGCCGCAGCCGGGAAGCGCGGTTACGGCCTAACCGGTATGGCTGGAAAAAAGAAGAGGAGCATCGCTGCTCCTCTTCTTCGCGTCAAGTTTCGAATCAGCCAACGACTGTCTGTTGCTTACTTCTTTTTCAGCTCCGGCGAATACGCTTCGCCGTGACGCTGCACGCGCGCGGGGTCGAAGTTCTGCGTGCCCTGCGTATCCCATGATGCGCCGGGCGGCACGAGCACGGTGTCCGCCGTGCGGTCACTGGTCTCGCCGGTGCGGACCTCAACGCGGCTGGCGTCGACGCCCTTTTCGGTGACGAGGTACTGCTTGATGTTGAGCGTGCGCTCGGCGGCGGCGTCGGGCTTTTCATCCGCACCGTGTTTGCCGACGATCACGAGCAGCGAGGTGGTGTCGCGGCCGAGGGCGAGCGCAATGTCATCGAGGCATCCCTTGGCCTCGTTGTCCACGCGCACCGGGCGTTTCTTGTCGCGCTCAAAGGAGATGCTGCAGAGCTTCTGGGCCTGCGGCGCGGGCGGTGCTGGAGGCGGAGGAGGCGCAATGAGGCTGACGGTGGTCGTCGCACTGGCAGCATGGCCCTGATCGTCCACGGCGTTGCAGGTGACGGTGACGTTGCCGGGCGGCACGTCCGCGGTGGCCAGTGTGGCGTGTGTGCCGTTGGCCGTGACCTGGCCGGCGCTGGCGCCAAAGGAGTAGGTGAGCGGGCGGTTCTGCGGACTGCGCGCGTCGGCGCTGATAGTGGCGTAGCCTCCGGGCGCGATGCTGGCGGGGTTCGCGGAGCAGGCCACGGTGGGCGGCTGGTAGGCCATGACGCGGAAGCTGGCCGAGCAGGTGGCGTGGCGATTGGCCGCGGCGCCCTCGCTGACGACACCGCCGACGGTGTAGTCCCCGGGCGCAAGGCCGGTGGTGACGACGCTGTTATTGGGCGAGTCGGTCTGCGGCTTGATCTGGCCGCCGGTAGTGTTCCAGATATAGACCGGCAGCAGATGCTTGTTCTCTTCGAGGTTCAGCGTCTTGCCGGTGACGGAGACCGGATCGCCGGGATAGACGGAGACGGGCTGCGCCTCGCAGGCGTAGGAGGCAGGCATGGGCGGCGCGGACGCGCCGAAGCGGAGCACAAAGCCTGCGCTGGCGCGGATGGCGTAGATCTCACCTTCGCCGCCGGTGAGGGTGTTGGGGGCGATCTGCTGTCCGAAGTTGGCGCGCGCGTACTGGAAGTCGACCTCCGGCAGGCGGAGTGCGAGGCGGTTGTGGAAGGCAGGCAGGATAAAGTCGATGCCGCCGCCGCCGTTCGCGCCCCAGCCCCACACGCACTGGTTGGAGCTGCCGCTGTGCTGGTAGGAGGGGCCAATCTGCGCGCCGCCGCCGAGCGCCTGCACGAAAGGGACGACGCGGCCCATCTGGTGGCGATATTTGAGGCCGCCCTGCAGGGTGGAGAAGCAGTAGTCGGGACTGTTGAACTGCTTGCCGTACTCGGCGTCGATGCCCCAGTTTGGCTTGAAGTATGCAGTGACGCCCCCGATAGCGCCCATGGGAAGCGCGTCATACTCCTGGCCGTAGAGGTTGCTGGAGAAGGGGCGGAGATAGGAGTAGCTGCCGAAGATGTCGACCTTGGAAGGAGTGGGCGGCTCGGTGCCGGCGGGCGAGGCCTGCGCGGCGCAGGTGTGCGATGAGATCGCGGCAGCGGCAGCGAGCAACAGAGTTGATAACAGCTTGAAATGGCGCGGATGCATCGGCAGTTCCCTCGGGACAAGTGTTGCAAATTCCTGCACCGAAAGGGGCATGGAGGAACCGCCTGAGTCACGTCGCGATTCGGTTAACGCTTGACGAGCGAGCGCAGAATGGGCGCGTTCGTCGGCGCGGACACTGAATTGGCTGGCAGAGTCGCGTGGAGAACCATGCCCTCACTTGGCAGCTAACAGCGGGCAGCTAAACTGGAAAGAGCGCATCGATCTCTTTTGCGACGGGGAATGCATATCAGTATTCAGGACATCCCGGTCAATCGGCGCAAGCTGGTGCTGCGCGACTCACTGGGGATACTCGCTCTTCTTCTGACGACGGCCGCGTTGTTTGGCGTGACGCTGCTGCTCTTCCGCAGCTTCAGCGTTCATCGGGGAGAGCTTGCCAGACGGTGGTCGGAACGAGGGCGCGCCGCGTTGAAGGCCGGCAAACCGGATGAGGCGATTACCGCTCTGCGGACCGCGCTGGTGTATGCGCCGGATAGGAGCGAATATGAGCTGCCGCTGGCCGAGGCGCTGGGCCAGACAGGCAGGCCGGAGCAGGCCGAGGAGAGCTACCAGTACTTCATGCGGCTGTGGGCGGCGGAGCCGGGTTCCGGTCCAATCAATTTGCATCTGGCGCGGCTGGCGCGCAAACGCACGGATTCCGAGGAAGCGATCAATTTTTATCGTGCGGCGATCTACGGAACTTGGGCAGGCGGCGGCGTCGAGCAGAGGGCCGAGGTGCGGTTGGAGCTGGCGCAATATCTGATCGAACAGAATGACCCGAAGGCCGCGCGGATGGAGCTGCTGATTGCGGGCGGAGATGCGCAGGATGACTATGGGCGCGACATGAGGATTGGCGGACTGCTGGAGCAGGCAGGGGACCCAGATGACGCCGAGAGCTACTACCGGCGCGCATTGAAGGCGCGCCCACGCGACACCGCGGCGCGCGGGGCCATCGGGCGGCTGGAGGCCCAGCAGGCCGCAATGGAGGCTGCTGCCGCAGCGCAGGCGGCGGCCGCGGCGCAGGAAGCGAATGCGGCAGCGAGCGGCAGCGGAAAGCGCGCCGCGAGATCATCTTCGGGGCGGAGAAGCCCGCGATGAACCACACCGACAGGAACGAGGAAGACGCAGCGTCCAACGCTGTCGAGATCGTGAGCGTTCGCGAGGAGCGGCTGCTGCTGTTGCTTTCGATCTTCATCGGCGTGGTCTCGGGGCTTCTGGTGGTCTCGTTCCGCGTGGCGATCGCGTGGCTGAGTGTGTTGCTGCTGGGCTCCTCGCCACAGCCGCACCAGGTGCGATTGCTGGTCCTGCCTGCCGTCGCCGGTCTGGTGATTGCATTCCTCGTCCGTTATGCGTTCCCCGATGCGCGCGGCAGCGGCGTGAACCAGACGAAGGCAGCGCTCTATGTCCGTAACGGGTATGTCTCGGCGCGGACCATGATCGGCAAATTTCTTCTCTCGGCGCTGGCGATTGGCAGCGGGCATTCTCTGGGGCCGGAGGACCCGTCGCTGCAGATCGGTGCGG
>Ga0208849_1002166_pt1 | contig 11305 bp, 7 predicted proteins | sample NGESurdeep072012_10_FD_184470 | JGI IMG/M metagenome (GOLD analysis project Ga0208849, IMG submission 184470) | Arctic peat soil microbial communities from Barrow, Alaska - NGEE Surface sample 53-3 deep-072012 (SPAdes) | ecosystem: Environmental > Terrestrial > Soil > Wetlands > Peat ...
ACCTGCCATTGTTCGTTGGTCAGTTCCATCCATAACCATCTATAAATCAACCGCAAAAATTACAAGCCCTATTTATGAGATACGCTCTAGTGGTGTTGGCCTTGTTACTTGCCAAGCAGGAATACCGCTTCGTGCTGGTATTCCCGTATCCAGAATGAGGCAATCGCCCGGATTTTCCAAGGTAACTGGATAGACATGCGTTGGCGGGTCGAGTCCAAGTGTTATCAACCAACAATTCTGTGTTTAGCAGCATCAACTAAATTTCGATAGTCAGGTTTAACTATCTCAACGAGTTTCGATTCAAGTTGCGCTTCAATTCTTAACAGCACTACGTCTTCGGCCTTATCAGGGACTTTTCGCTGGCCGGTTTCATCATTTGCAAGCCATTCAAAAAGCACCAAAGCTTCCGACTGCGGAAGACTAATTTCGACATGTTCTTCATTCATATCATTAGTCTATTTTTTTGCCCGAATGAATTTTCGTTGGCACGCTTCGCATTGGTTGGCGTGTCGAGTTCAATCTTATATTGTTTCCCATGGCTTGGTGGTGTCAAACCGCTCGATTACAAAATTGCAGTCGTGGGACTTTGCGATCTTTTCCAAAATTTTTCGGAAAGCAATCGTTTCGTCTTTATTAGCCCTAAACATAGTCGCCAATACTTCGGCTCGAGACAAAATAGCAATCACTTCTTGGTTATTTTTGGAATAGCAAGCTAAAGAACGGGCCTTTATAAGAACACCGTGTAGGGCGTAAATGGCATTTTGAAGTTTCTCTGGATTTATCATAGTATTAAAAATCAGCGCTTGATTGAAACACTGGGAATTGGTAAGCCTCTGTTGCCGGATTGAACTGAAATGGGTTCAGCACTTCCATTTTGAACTTTGGGCATTATTTGATTAAGAAAATAATCAAAATCATCTGGATCAGTCAAATCTATTTCAGGGCGAGAATATGGTGCGAGCAATTTGTTAATAGGAATATTTACAACATTACCATTAACTGTTGCAGGAATTGAATCCATACCACTAATCTCGGCAGCCTTTGCTCTGTGAACGCCGTTTAGAATTTCATAGGTGTCACCACTTCCTACAGCCTTCTTGCATTTTGCTCCCGCTAACAAATCTGCGCCTTCACCTTCCGGCCCGCCTAGCACCGCCGCCAAGGGCGTCAATGCCACCTCCGCAATCAACCGAGATGAAATGTCATGCCCATTGGCATCCGTAATCGGCGTGACTGTTCCCGTTCCGGCATAATTCATGTTGGGATCGGTCTGAACAGTAGTTTTCAAGAAAGCCTTGTCCACGAAGTTTCCAATAGCATTCCTCGCCGAGTTATATTTATTCAATTCCCAATCACCAAAATCCGAGAGCCAACTCAACCCATAAGGGTCAACAAAGTTCACCGGGTTGTTGCCCACGAAGCCACGCAACGGAATGCCACCAGCCTCGCCTATCGGATCGGCGGTAAGAAACTGGCCTATGTCTGTGTCCAAATCCCGGAATGGAAGATGGTAGATGCCTGACAACCGATGCAGTGGCATTGACGAAAACTGCATCGTATTGGCATTGGCCATTGAACCCCACTGGCCAACAAGTTTGCCGAAGGGATTGTATAAGTATCTTCCGACTATATTTTCATTGCCGTCCATCAAGGCAGTAATGTTTCCAGAGCCGTCACTGTGGTAAAAAGTCGAGCCGTTGGTGTCTGTTCGTGCCAGCAATCCGCCGATGCCGCCCGCACCGCTGATAGAACTGCTTAAATCCAATCCCCGCGTGTAAGTAACCAGCGGAATGTTGTTGCTGCTCCGCTCTTGAACCAACAAATAGCCGTCATAAACAAAGTGAATTTCATTTGTCTGCGTCCAACTCCCGCTCCAACTGTAATCCCGCTCAATCCTTCGCCGGTTCAATCCGTCATAAATAAAATCGCTTCGCCATTGCCCGGCCACAAATACATTTGTCAATTGATTTTCCGAATCGTAACCAAACGCGCATGCGCCGTCGTTAGTGAGATTTCCATTATTATCGAATTTAAGGTTAACCGTCATCGGCAAATTCTCCGTGAACGTATTCGTCGCTCTCAAGCCATAAACATTTTGTGCAATGTCCGTGAAGGTGTTGTTGCCATCCGCCAGTGAAAGATTGGTGGCCGTAAAAGTAAAGTCGCCATTGGTCTGCGCCGCCTGTCCGTTCACCGTCACGCTGGTGGCTGGCGCGGGTGTCGCTCCGCTCAACGTAAAGGTTCCGCTTCGCGCCACGCTGTTCAACTGGTTCGCCGCGTCCACCATGAACGTCTGCGTCAACAAGTTATTAGTTCTAAAATGCAAGTTATCAGCGGCATCATAACCAAAGCCAAGCTGCTCATTCATTCGCGGCGTGCCGTTGGTTTCCTTTGCCAGCCATGAAGTAATCTGCTGAATGTTATCGTATCCCACGCTCACACTTGAAGCCGTCAGTCCAAGATTACGCACGATATTTGTCCGCAAACCGAGCGCATCCGGCGTGTAAGCGTAACCGTCCAGCGTGTGACCCCAATGGTTTACCAATGCGGTGGATTTCAAATTCGCCAGCGAATCAAAACTGTTCGTGATGTATGCACCGTTCGGTAGCAGGATCGAGGACGGTCTATTCATCAATGCCGATTGAAATTGATAAATAAAACCGCCCGCCGTGGAAACCGTGTTCGTCAACCGCCAGCCTGAATCATAAGCGTAGCTCTGTGTCCAGTTCGCGCCAGATTGCGTGATGGTCAGTAGTGTCCGCAAGCCTTGCGAATATGCGTTGCTCACCGTTGTCCAACCGTCGCTTTCACTTTGAAGCTGCTGCGCGGGCGTCCAGATGAAATTATGCGCGCCGGTCGCATCCACCATGTTCGTCAACTCGTTCAACGCATCATACGCATTGCTGACGGTCAACTGCGGGTAAATGATTCGGGTCACATTGCCGACATTGTCCAGCACATAGCCTGTGTTGCCTTTCTCCGGTGTAACGCGGTTGGTGAGCCAGCCATTGGCATTGTAGCTGTAACGGAAAGCATTGCGAGAAAGCCCGTCAATCTTGTTAGTCAACCAGCCATATTGGTTCAACTGCCACTGTGTTTGATGGTTCAAGCTGTCAAGCAAAGTGAGAATGTCACCGGCAGGGTCGCGAGTAACTTGGTTTGCCTCACCGTTGGCATTGGTCACGGCCATCAACCAACCGGCGGCATTGCGACCGTAGAGCGTTACTTGATTATCGCGGTTTGTGTAAGACGCCAAGCCCTGCGGTGAGTAGCCAAAACCTTCGCCGATGCCGTCCGGCCAAGTGCGGGTCAAAATCTGGTCAAGCGCATCAAACGTATTGGAAATGGTGATGCCGTTGGCATCGGTGCTGTTGGCCACACGGTCTTTGATGTCAAACAAGCGGCTGAAAACCCTGCCGTTGGCATTGCTGACGGTGGTGACGAGATTTTGATTGTTGTAACCAAGATTCAAGAAACGACCCGCACCGTCAGACAAAGTAGTTGGCCGGTGCGCCAAGTCTAACTTGTAATTCAAAACGCTGTTATCAGGGAAGACAATGTTGGTCACATTGCCCTGAAGGTCTTCATTGAGGCTAGTCAGATGATTTAACGGGTCTAACACGGCGGTCAACGCGCCGCATCCGCACCAGCTTAACAGCGTCACGCCTGTATTCGCGTTGGTCACGGCAGTCAAATGCCGCGCGCCGTCGTGGACATAACTTGTCCAGTTGCCCAGCCGGTCGCGTTCGCCGCCCAAGTCGAGCCGGTCAAAGCGATTGGAAGTGTAAGTGCCGTCGGGAAATTGCGCGCTAGTTGGCCGAAGCAGGTTGTCCCAAGTGATCGCCACATTAAGGCCAAGTTCGTTGGTGAAGCCGATTATCAAACCATTATTGCCATAGCCGAATGAATTGGTGCGGCTGACCTGCAGGTCAATCGTCTGCGCCAGAAAGCCGTTGGCCGAATAGGTGTTGGTCGTGGTCAAACCTGCCACGGAAGTGTAGCTCGCAATCCTGTCGAAACTGCCGTAAGTGGCGGACGCTGTCTGCCCCAAGCCGTTGGTCATGAAATCCGGCAGAACGCGCGACCATTGGATAATCACTCCATTGGTTTGAGTTGCGCTGTAAATGAAATTTGTTATCGCAACCCCGTCGAAACTGCCGGCGCTCCAAACCGGATTTCCGTCTGCGCCGATGACTTTGGTCAACAAATCAGAGGCGATAAAAACATTTGTCCGCAAGTAATAAAAAGTTGTGCCTTGCACTCCAATGCTGATGTTTGTGCAGGCATTGTCGGCGTAGATAAATTGATTGGTGCGCGTGCCCAGGCTGCCGTCGGTCTTGGTATAAGTGGTGATGTCGTTCGTGACGTTGCCGAAATAATCGTAGATTTTGTGTTCGTAGTGGGACTCGCCGCCCGGCAGACACCAGGCGATGACGGATGGCAGGGGGTTTGTTCCCTCGCGATAGGTCAGAGTCTTGCCCTGGTAATCGTAGAAAGTTTTCAAACCTTCGGTAGTGCCATCCGGCGACGGATCGCGCTCGACCGAAAGATACCCGGTCACATACTGGTCGTTGGAATCCTGCAACCAGTGGCGCGTCCGCGCCAGCAGATAATCGCCGGCCGTAAAATTCGTCATGTTGGCCGTGGAAAGGGCGGCGTATTGATGCGGGTTCCAATGATAGCTGTCGCGGAAATAAACGGCATTGAGGCCGTTGTCGGTATTGGTATCGGCGTTTCCAATGTCCAGCGTGCCAAGCGGCGTGTTCGTCGGCGCGTTGGCAAAGGTCGAGGAACTCCACACCAGCGCCGAATCATACCGATACATATACAAATTGGTCGCGTCCGTCGGGTCAATGACCAGTGCGGAACGGTCAATCAACTGGTTGGCGTCGCCTCCCGCGTTGCCGAGCGTTCCGCCGTAATATGAAATTCCGTTGTCCTCGAGAGAAAACGCGGTGGTGCCATAAGGCGTGGTCAGCGAAGTGGGAAGGCTGTTCGTGTCATAGGCGATGCCGCTGGTCATGCCGATGGCATCCACCAAGTTGGTCAGGTTTCCATTGCCATCATATTTGAGATGAATGCTCTGGCCGTAGGCATTCGTCATTGCGGAAAAATAGGGAACGCCGCTAATTTCGGTGTAGTAGAGCCAGTTGGTTCCGCCGTCATAATCCACCACCGAATTCAACAAATAAGCTGAACCACCGTTGGTATAGGTGTAGTTGAACCAAGTGGTGTCGCCGTGCTCATCAATGTGTCTGGTTCGTAGGAAATAGGCGCGCAAATAACTATGGCCGCCCACGAAATCATGCAACCCCCAGCCGTAGATGTCTTGTGAACCGTCGGCATGAACCACGCGTATGCCGTTTTTTCCGTTGTCTGGGGCCGCTGACAGCGAGTCATTGAGCGGAATCTGTTGCAGGAGCGACCGGGTTTCGGGATCATAAGTCTGGCCTTGGGCAAAATCCACTTCACCGCCGTCAGCAAGATATAGCTGCACCGTGCAGGAGGCCAAAGAGACCGGCATGGAGCCATTGGAGTAGTCCCCCAACTCGGAGAGGGCGATATAAGAGAACCATGAATTATTCCAGCCGGTAGTTACAACCGGGCCGTCCGTTTGAGTTCTGGAATCACGCTGTTTGTAACTTAATCTCAATGTCATCGGTTCGCCGCGTGACGTCAGGTAGGAAATGGGTTCGTCCGCCATCCAGAGATTGATGTAGGGTTCACTGATCCACCACACCGGCATGCCGGCACAGGGCGGACATTGGCCTCCGGGCAGACAGCCTTTGTCCAAGGCGTCGTTGATGTTATTGGGCAATCCCATGCCGCGAATGGATGCAATCTGGTTCGTCTCAATAGAAGTCCAACCATTCGTCAGCATGGCGGCGGGAATCAGAAAATCCCCGCTGGCTTCTTCATTGATGACATCCGCCGTCAGATACCGCTCGTTGCCGAACGTGGGGTCGCTCACCAAATAGCGGTCGCCCTGTTTTTCAAGGATGGCCGCATAATGGTTGACCCGCCAGTGAACGACGGACGGCACGATCAATTCCTGTCCCTTTGTCCGGTGCACCGCCACGACATTCAAGCCATGCTGTCTTCCAATCTCGACGAGTTGCTCCATGCTGAAGCCGTTCGTCGGCGAACGCAGTCCCACCAACGCTTCAAGGTTCTGGCCGATGCCGAGTTTTTCCCCGACTGCCTTCAATGCGAAGGTGCCGCAGCGATACGCAATTCCCGGATGCATCGCCATCAAGTAGTAGGCGTTGCGCGCGCCTTGGAACAAATCGCGGTCGTGCGGATTGGCAAACTGCAACTGGTTGCCAACGGCAATCAGTTCCTTCAACTGGTCGAGACGGCCCAGGCTCGAAAGCAAGTCCATCCAGTTGGCAATGATGCTGCCCGCCAGTTTCCGCGCCGCCGGGCTGGTGTCGTCCTTCACCAAGTCCCAAGCCGCCTGCCATTCTTCCAACGCCCTCGATGTTCGTCCGATTTGGCGGCAATAGAGGGCATAATCGTGATGGAGTGACGCCGCCCACGGCGATTGCGGATGGTTGCTGAAAAATTGTTCGACGTTGGTTGACCAACCTTCTTCTCCGGCCTGACTCAAGACATCCAACAAGTCCCGGCTTTCACTTTCGCTTGGCGCTTGGCGGCCAGTCCAGACCAAAGCCTGTCCCAATGTCCGCATCTGCAAAACCTGCTCGGTCGGACCCGAAGTTTGCGCCTGCGCGGTTATCACGCCAATGCCACAGATTGCCAATGTAATGCCGATTGAATGTTGAATGTTCATTTGCCCTCGTTCAGTCTTTCACGGGATGCTGGAATTTCCGCCCGTCGTCCAGATGGAAAAACCTTCCGACACCTGCGGATCCGTGCCGTAAAGATATTCTTGAAGGTTGCGCAAGGCGTCATGGTCGGGGTCGCCGTTCGGGTCATTGCCCGCCTTGCCGAAGTGCAGCACCTGCCAGCCATCGGGCATTCCATTTCCATCCGTGTCCGCTAGGTAGGGATTCGTATGGCTGACCAGTAGCTCGTAAGCATCGGTCAAGCCGTCGCCGTCCGAATCCAGCGGCGTTCCGAGAATGAAAAACACATTGCCGCTCGTCGGCAGGGCGGGGATGGCATAGCTGCTGCAGGTCCCGCCTTGTCCGAGCCAGGTCCAGTTGCCATTCGACGCCGGCGAAGCCAGGGCGGGCGCGGCGAAAACGTCATACATCGAGCCGGATGCGCCGCCCACGATGTCGAAATTGAAAGTGATCGGCGGGAGACCTTTGCCCAGATAGACATTGGTGATCCAGATGTTACCGCTCGAAACGCAAGTGGCGCTCTGGCCCAAGTATTGCAGATAACCGGCACCGGAAATCACATCGAAATACGACGGCGACGATGAAACATACGGCAAGGTGCCAGATGGATTGCCGCTGTAGGGAGTGATGGTGAACATCACAAAATTCCACGGATTGATGATGTAGGACATGATGCGCGAACTGAAATAGTTCTGAATGGTGCCCGCATCAAGTGGCACGCTGTAGGTGGCGACGTTGTTGAACAAACCGTGCGCCTGATTGACACCGTTGCTGTCGCTGCCGATATAGAATCCCTTCGCCAAGACGTTCGTGTTTGGATACACGGTCACGCCCGCGCCGCTCGCGGCCAGATTGCCATCGAGATACAAGCTCGTGTTCGTGGCCGAATATGTGAGGGCCACGAAATGAAAATAGTTCGTCGTCCATGAAATCGGGGCGGAGAGATAGTTGGTGAAGGTGCTGGAAAGGTTGTTGGTCTGCGCCGAGAAATATATGTTGGTTCCGGCCGGGTCAACGTAGATGCTCCACCAGCCGTAACTCGAATCGGCGGTGTAGCTGCCCGCTTCAAACAGCCGTCCATAAACGCCCGGCCCTCCGCCGCCCGCATTGGTGCTCGACCAATTGCCCGGCGCGAACCAAAACATCACTGTGCCCGAATCAACCGTGAGATTGGTCGTTCCGTCGCTCTCATGGACGCGGTAATTGAGCCATGCCGGGATGTTCGTGTCCACCACAAGGGATGAGCCGTTGCCAAGCTCTGAATATGCGAGATTGGTGAATGCGATGGGCGCGTGACCGTGATCGCTCGTCCAGTTGGTGTAGTTGTAAAACGACCAGGTTTCGAGCGGAGTGTAGAACCCGCCGGAATTGGTTCCGCCGGGGTCTTGCGCCAGAAGTCTGCCGGCACACAACAAAAATCCCGCGACAATGAGTGCGCGGGCCAGAATGACAACCATGTTTTGAGACGGATGATTCCCTTTGTGTGCAGGTGTCATAGTCGTTGTTTTTCCGTGTTGTCCGCGTCAATATATTCCTGAACGAACCGCCTGATTGTTCCGACAAAACTGTTCTAAACTTTTTCCAGAGGTTTGCAATGTATTTTTCTTACACCATTCCGCCCTCCACAGTTGATGCAAGGGAAACGTAGCACGAATGTAACAAGCGTGGTGCTTTGCGTTCCTCAATCATGGAACCATTTTTGTTTTCGTGAATTTTTTTTGGCACATTTACACTTCACAGTGCCGTTTTCATGTCCGTGGCGAGCGCGGCGGAGCTGTCGCCGTTTACTTTCGGATCATCCCACGGCTCAACCTGCAATGCGTTGTAGCGATGCTGCTCCGTGACGGCGACTTTGACCGTCGTAACCGCGTCGCTTTCTTTGATGAGCGAAACTTCAACGCGGGCGCCCGTCTGCCGCCAGCCGCCGGTAATCGTCATCGCCGTCGTGATCTGGCCTGCATCCTTGTTCGCCGATTCAACCGTATAGTCCTTCTTTTTGAGATATGTCACCGCCGCTTGAAACACGTCATCGTAAGATTTGCTGACTTGAAAACTTTGGCCGCCGCTCACGGCAACCGCCTTGCCTGAATCTTCGGCAGCCTGGACGTGCCGCTCGTGAAAGCCTTCACCAGTGGTGTCGCAGCCTTGGATGAGCAAACCGACGCCAACGAGGAATATGGGGGTGATATTTTTCATGGGTTGTTAGGTTTTTGTTTGTTGTGGTCAAAAAGGCCGGCGGACAATGCCGCCGTGGTCATCTCGCATTTGGTTTGCGAACAAGAGGACGACATCAAGCAGCCACCACAGTCCCGCTCCGCCCATGGTGAAGAGCTTGGCGAAGCCGAGCAGCGGAGAGCCTAAATAGAAGCGGTCTGCGCCAAAGAATCCGAGAAAGAGCGACAGGACAAGGGCCGTCCACCAGTTCGCCTCGCTCCGGCGGGCGTTCTGTTTGAGCGTATTGAGCCATTGACTTCGCTCGTCGCTCATATCAGGAAAGCTCCGGCAGCGCGGCAAGGAAGCGCTGGGCAAGCTTTTTGGCGTGGCCCGGATGCGTCACGGTGACTTCCGTTCCCTTGCTCATGGGGGTCACCGTGACGACAAGGTTTTGAAAACGCCGCATCTTCTTGATGACGGCGATATACATGATGATGCCGGGGATGACGCAACAGATATACCCGATCACGGTCAGAAGGAGCATGAACCACGGAATGGGCGGGCGGCCCTCGAAGGTGGCGGCGCAGGCGGACTGGCTGGTGGTGCGCCAGCTTTCGGTCGAGAAGAACTGCACCGCGCGCGTGATGACTTCCTCGCCGGAAAGGCTCGTCTGCTTGTTGAGAATGGAATCGGCCATAGTGTTTTAGCGGGTTATTTTGTCGGCAGGCCAGCCTGCCGGAGTTAATGGCGATAATAATTATCAATACATTGGTAAAAAGCAACAACTTTCTGCCGTTGTTTTATGATGTTCATCAATGGGCAGAAAACCGAACACCCGCCGCGATCCCTATGGGGCATGGCTGTTGCATCTCCGAAAGGAAAGAGGCTTGTCGCAAGATGAGCTTTCTGAAATGACGGGCGTTCCGCAATCCACCTGGGCGTATTGGGAACGAACAGGAAAATTTGCCGGGCGGGAAACCATCATCAAAACGGCCAAAGCGCTGGGCGTCTCGGTGCAAACATTATTGCGCTTGGAAAAGTAGCGCAGACTTTTTGATGTTCTGCTCGACCTGAATTTCCCGCAGCTTGAATTGCCAAGAAGTTGATTCATCATCTCATCATTGAATTCCAACGAGCATCATTCCGCGCCTGTCATCTCCAGTTCCGGCAGATCAACCGGCGGTTAAAGGGCGAAGGCGAACATCGACGAACGGCGCAGAAAGCTCTCAAGTCTTTGGCGTAACCCGTTCAAACCCGTATGAGCGGAAAAGCGAGTGAACACGACATTGTTATGAATCAGACGAATGCCAATTCTCACCAAGTCATTTTTGAGCATCGCGAAGCCGATTGAAAACAGACACTTTCACTCACAAAAACTGCGTATGAGAATGCCGCCATTCTCACTTTTATTCTCATTTCGGCTTTTTGAAAAATGCCGAAATCATTTCTGGCCTTGATTTCATTACTCCAAATTGAGATTGGAGCGGGCGAAGGGAATCGAACCCTCGTGTGCAGCTTGGAAGGCTGCCGTTCTACCATTGAACTACACCCGCTGCGAGCTTTCGCGACATTCCTGCGAGGCTGGCACCTGGCAAATCATACCGCCGACGCCTGCCTTGTCAACTCGCGGTGGAAAGTTCAAATTCGTTCCATTGCAATATGTTTAACCTGACGCCAGAGGCCAGCGTCTCACATTCTGAAGTGGTTGACGAAAAAAAACAGTTTGTTTGCCGGCGACAGGCGTTCACCTTGATTGAACTGCTGGTGGTCATCGCCATCATCGCCATTCTGGCGGCGATGCTGCTGCCGGCTTTGAGCAAGGCCAAGGAGGCGGGTCGGCGGATTGCTTGCAGCAGTAATTTGCGCCAGCTTGGCCTCGCCATGCGGATTTATGTGGATGACAGCCGGGGCATACTGCCGCCACACATCTACGCTTCGCGTTGGCCGGATAAATTTTATCAATATTACGGCCGGAACCTGAAAGTCCTGCTCTGCCCCAGCGAAATCACCAATACTCCCGCCACCCTCGGTCCGCCCAACAACATCGCCGACACCGCGCCGCGCAGTTATTTCATCAACGGCTGGAACGATTATTTTTACAACAAGCTCGGCCACGCTGATTTTACCAGTCTTTACCTTGGCGGAACCTACCCGTCCGGCCTGAAGGAAAGCGACATCATCCATCCCAGCGACACGATTTTGCTCGGCGAAAAAATTGCGGCGCGCGGGGATTTCTACATGGACATGAGGGCGGGCAACGGCGACGACTTCACCGGCGCGGTGGCCCAGGACCGCCATTCCGGGCGCGGTGTCGGCACACAGACCGGCGGCTCCAACAACAC
>Ga0208849_1002167_pt1 | contig 11304 bp, 13 predicted proteins | sample NGESurdeep072012_10_FD_184470 | JGI IMG/M metagenome (GOLD analysis project Ga0208849, IMG submission 184470) | Arctic peat soil microbial communities from Barrow, Alaska - NGEE Surface sample 53-3 deep-072012 (SPAdes) | ecosystem: Environmental > Terrestrial > Soil > Wetlands > Peat ...
GAGCTGATCGGCGGCCGCCAGGCGGCGCTTGTCCTCGGCGGCGAGCCCGAGGCACCGACCATCACGGTCGGGCACATCTCTGCCGTCATCGGCGCCCGCCCGACGGCGCGCGTGTTCAACGTGAGCGCCGAGGAACTGGCGGCGCACGCCGCCGCGGTGGCGGCGATTGGCGGCAAGGCGATCTGGCTGAGTTACGCGGCCGCGCCAGCCTGAGGGAACGACGGGCAGCCGGTCGCGTTAGACTTAAGGGCGCAGCTGTAATCAGGAGTATGTCCATGAGCCTCGAAAAGGAAATCCTCGGCCTCGAGAAGCAGTTCTGGCAGTCGATGGTCGACCGCGACGCGAAGCTTGGCGCCAGCCTCACGGCCGATCCCTGCATCGTCACCGGCGCGCAAGGGGTCGGCAAGGTCGACCGCAAGACCTTCGCCACCATGATGGAGGGCGGGGCCTGGAAGCTGCACCGCTTCGAATTCAGCGACGTGAAGTTTAGCGAGGTCACCGATGATGTCGCGGTCATCGCCTACAAGGTGCGCGAGGAACTCACCGTTGATGGCGAGAAGCTGACGATGGAGGCGGCCGATGCTTCCACCTGGGTCCGCCAGGGCGACGGCTGGGCCTGCGCGCTCCACACTGAATCCGTGCTCGGCGATCCTTTCGGCCGCGACCGCAAGCAGGCGGCAAAGAAGACCGCCTGACTGGGAGGCGAGGGCTGGGATTCAGCCGCTCGCGGGCCATATGCTGAGACGACCCCAGCCGCCGTTCCGCCCGCGGAGCCTTCCCGTTGATCCCTTATTCGCTGCTCGACCTCTCGCCCATCGTCGCCGGCGGGAGCGCCCGGCAATCGCTGCAGAATACGCTTGATCTGGCGCAGCACGCCGAGAGCTGGGGCTATAACCGCTACTGGCTGGCCGAGCACCACAACATGGCCGGCATCGCCAGCGCCGCCACCGCGGTCGTCATTGGTCATGTCGCCGGCGGCACCGGAACCATCCGGGTCGGCTCTGGTGGCATCATGCTGCCCAATCATTCGCCGCTGGTCATCGCCGAGCAGTTTGGCACGCTGGAGAGCCTGTTTCCGGGGCGCATCGATCTGGGGCTCGGCCGCGCGCCCGGCACTGACCAGTTGACGGCCCGCGCGCTCCGCCGCGACGTCAACGCCGCCGCCGAGCACTTTCCCGACGATGTAGTTGAGCTGCAGGCGCTGCTGGCGCCATCCGGACCCGAGCAGCGCATCAACGCCATCCCCGGCGCCGGCACCAACGTGCCGATCTGGATTCTGGGTTCGAGTCTGTTCGGCGCGCAGCTCGCCGCGCTTCTCGGGCTGCCGTATTCGTTTGCCTCGCACTTCGCCCCCGACGCGCTCATCCCGGCGCTGGACATTTATCGCCCTCGCTTCCAGCCGTCGGCGCAGCTCGATAAGCCCTACGCCATGCCGGCGCTGCAGGTGGTCGCCGCCGACACCGACGCCGAGGCGCGCCACCTGTTCACCTCGACGCAGCAGGCCTTCGCCAACATGCATCGCGGCACGCGCGGCCAACTGCCGCCGCCGATCGACGACATCGCCACGTACTGGTCGCCGCCCGAACGCGCCCAGGCCGAGCACATGCTGGCGTATGCGGTGGTCGGCGGACCGCAAACGGTGCGCGACGGGCTGGCGCGATTCATCGCCGAGACGAAGGCCGACGAGGTGATGGTCGCCGCGATGATCTACGACCACACGGCGCGGCTACGGTCGTTCGAGATCGTCTCCGAGGTGCTGCGCGCTTTACCCTAACAACCGTCCCACCACCTTCGCCGTATAGTCCACCATCGGCACGATGCGGGCGTAGTTGAGCCGGGTCGGCCCGATGACTCCGAGCACGCCGACGATGCGCTGCTCGCTGTCGCGGTAGGGCGAGACCACCAGCGACGACCCCGACAGCGAGAATAGCTGGTTCTCCGAGCCAATGAAGATACGCACGCCATCGCCGGTCTCGGCGTTGCCGAGGAGGCGGATCAGTTCGCGCTGGGTTTCGAGGTCGTCGAAGAGCAGGCGGATGCGCTCAAGATCGGCGGCGGCGGTGACGTCGTCAAGGAGATTGGCACGGCCGCGCACGATCAGCGTGTCGGGGCGTTCGCTGCTCGTCGTCGCCCAGCTGGCGAAGCCTTTCTGGATAAGGTCGCCGGTAAGCTTGTCCAGTTCGGTGCGCAATTCCGTGTGCCGGCGCTCAAGATCGGCTTTGGCTTCGGTGAGCGAGCGACCGCGCAGGTGGGCGTTCAGATAGTTGCCTGCCTCGATCAGACTGGAGGGCGTCGTGCCGGCGTCGAGGTCGATGATGCGGTTCTCGACCGAGCCGTCCTCGCCGACCAGCACCACCAGCGCGCGCGTCGGCTCAAGGCGGATGAACTCGATGTGCTTCAGCCGGATGTCGGCCTTGTTGGCGAGCACCACGCCGGCACCGCGCGACAGGCCGGAGAGCGCGCGGCTCGCCTCCGACAGCAGTCCCTCGACGGTGTGGCCGGAGCTGCCTGCCTTCACCTGCGCCTCGATCTGCCGCCGCTCGTCCACCGACAGGTCGCCGATCTCGAGCAGCGCGTCGACGAAGAAGCGGAGCCCGAATTCCGTCGGCAACCGCCCGGCGGAGGTATGCGGCGCGTAGATCAGGCCGAGGTGTTCGAGGTCGGCCATGACGTTGCGGACCGAGGCGGGCGACAGCGCGGTCGGCAGCAGGCGTGAGATGTTGCGCGACCCCATCGGCTCGCCGGTCTCCAGGTACTGGTCGACGATGCGCTTGAAGATCTCGCGCGACCGCCGGTCGAGGCTGGCGAGCGCCGAGCCTTGCGGCGCCACGCGTTCGATGGATGGCTTGTCCTGCATGAGGTCCCGGTCGTTGAAGTGTCGCGCCAGCATTATATAGGTGCCCGGCCAGCGGGAAATGCCAATGCGGCCCGCACCCTTCATCATCCGGCGCGATTGAGCCTTTACGCGGCGGCCGGGCCACGGTTACAAGGCGCCATGGATTCAGCCCCACCGGCCGTCAAGCGGCCCTCGAAGCGCGCCGCCGATGCCATGCGGGCGGTCAGCCTGGAGCGCGGCGTCGCCAAGCACGCCGAGGGCTCGTGCCTCGTCCGCTTCGGCGACACGCATGTGCTGTGCACCGCCTCGATCGACGAGAAGGTGCCGCCGTGGCTGCGCGGCGGCGGCAAGGGCTGGGTGACGGCCGAATATGGCATGCTGCCGCGCGCCACCAACGAGCGCACGCGGCGCGAAGCCAGCGCCGGCAAGCAGTCCGGCCGCACGCTCGAAATCCAGCGCCTGATCGGCCGGTCGCTGCGCGCAGTGGTCGATCTGGTTGGCCTCGGCGAGCGCCAGATCATGCTGGATTGCGACGTGATCCAGGCCGACGGCGGCACGCGCACGGCTTCGATCACCGGCGCCTGGGTGGCGCTGCGCGATTGCATCGAGTGGATGCGCGCGCGCGAGATGATCGTGAAGCCGGTGCTTGCCGAGCACGTCGCCGCGGTCTCGGTCGGCATCTATCGCGGCACGCCGGTGCTCGACCTCGACTACGCCGAGGATTCGGAAGCCGAGACCGACGCCAATTTCGTCATGACCGGCTCGGGCGGGTTCGTCGAGATCCAGACCACCGCCGAGGGCAAGCCGTTCACCGACGCCGAGTTCGCCGCTCTCCTGGCGCTTGCCCGCGCCGGCATTGGCGAACTGGTCGAGCTGCAGAAGCTCGCGGTCCTCTAGGGGAGCCGCCGATGGGCTCGCTCAAGCGCGGCGACAAGCTGGTATTCGCGACCCACAATCCCGGAAAACTCCGCGAGATCGACGAGCTGATCGCGCCCTTCCGCATGACCGTTGCCTCCGCCAGCGCACTGGGTTTGCCGGAGCCAGAAGAAACCGGTCTGACGTTCGAGGAGAACGCAATTCTGAAGGCGGTTGCCGCGGCGACCGCCTCGGGCCTGCCGGCGCTCGCCGATGATTCCGGATTGGCGGTGGATGCGCTGGGCGGCGAGCCCGGCATCTATTCGGCGCGCTGGGCCGGCCCGAACAAGGACTTTGCCGCCGCCATGCAGACCATCGAGGATCGGCTGCTGGCCGTGCATGCCGCAACACCGGACACCCGGCGGGCTCGTTTCGTCGCGGTCCTCGCGCTGGCCTTCCCGGATGGCGGCAGCGAGACGTTCCGGGGCGAGGTCGAGGGTTATCTGGTATGGCCGCCCCGCGGGCCGAACGGTTTCGGCTACGACCCCATGTTCGTGCCCGACGGCCAGCCGGCGGGGCATGCGCGTACCTTTGGTGAAATGGCGCCGCACGATAAGCGCAACCTGTCGCACCGCGCCCGCGCCTTCGCGGCGTTCACGCGCGCGATCTTCCAATGACGCCTGGCCCCGTGGTCGACATCGTCGCGACGACGCCGGCCGAGCCGGGCTTCGGCGTCTATGTCCATTGGCCGTTCTGCGCCGCCAAGTGCCCCTATTGCGACTTCAACAGCCACGTCCGCCACGCGCCGCCCGACCAAGCGCGTTTCGCCGCCGCCTTCGTGCGCGAGATCGCGCGTACCGCCGAGCGCGCGCCAGGCCGCACGGTCACCTCGATCTTCCTTGGCGGCGGCACGCCCTCGCTGATGGAACCGAGAACGGTTGCCACCGTGCTCGACGCCGTGGCGGCGCACTGGCCGGTAGCGGCCAATGCCGAGGTGACGATGGAGGCCAACCCGTCGAGCGTCGAGGCGGAGCGCTTCCGCGGCTATCGCGCCGCCGGCGTCAATCGCATCTCCCTCGGCGTCCAGGCGCTGAACGACAAGGATCTCAAATTCCTCGGGCGGCTGCACAACGCCGAGGAGGCGCTGCGCGCCATCGACATCGCCCGGGCCACGTTTCCGCGTTTATCGTTCGACCTGATCTACGCGCGTCCCGGGCAGACGCCGGCCGAATGGGAGGCCGAGCTGCAGCGCGCGTTGACGCTGGCCGCCGATCATCTGTCGCTCTACCAGCTCACCATCGAACAGGGGACGCCGTTCTATGCGCTCCGCAACGCCGGCAAGCTGAAGCCGTCCGACGATGAGCTTGCCGCCGATCTCTACGCCGTCACGCAAAGTGTCTGCGACGCCGCCGGCATGCCGGCCTACGAGATTTCCAACCACGCGGTGCCGGGCGCCGAAAGCCGGCACAACCTGGTCTACTGGCGCTACGGCGAGTATGCCGGCATCGGCCCCGGCGCCCACGGCCGCCTGAAGCTTGCCGACGGGCGCCACGCTACCGCTGCCGAGCGCGTGCCCGAGGCCTGGCTGGAGAAGGTCGAATCGTGGGGCGACGGGCTCGTCGTCGACGATCTGCTGACGCCGGAGGAGGAGGGCGACGAACTGCTCCTCATGGGCCTGAGGCTTGCCGAAGGCATTGACCTCACCCGCTACCGCAGCTTTGCCGGCCGCTCGCTCGACGAGGCGCGGCTGACGGAACTGGTCGCCCACGGCATGGTCGAGCGGGCTGGCGTTGCCGGATCCGGCGAGCGCCTGCGCGCCACCCGCGCCGGCTTCTTCGTGCTGGATGCTGTGGTCGCCGATCTCGCGGCGTAACGCTCAGGTCCCCGACGCGCTGGCGAATGTCTTCGGGGCCGGATCGATGATCTGCGCGTTGCCGCGGCCGACCTGGTAGATGGCGAGGCCGCGCTGGTTGAGGCCGTTCTGCAGGAAGCGGAAGGCCCCGTCGATGCCGATGAAGCCGTTGGGATTGGTCAGGGTCTGCTGGGTGAAACGCTGGTCGCCGTAGCGGCCGGCGAGCCCGGCGGCGAGGCTCGTGGCGTCGTAGGCGAGCGACGCGGTGCGGCTGGGTGCCGAACCGTAGGTCGCCTGGTAGCGCCTGGCGAAGCTGGCAAAGCCGCCATTCTCCGGCGCCGGGTACCAGCCGCCCGCAAGATTTGATTCCGACAAAATACGCGGGTCGTTGTCCCACTGGCCGCTGCCGAGATAGGTGATCTTGTCGGGGGTGGCACCGTTGGCCGCCAGCACCTGGGCGAGGAACGGCGTCGCGTCGCCGGCGTCGGGCAGGAACACGGCATCGATGGACCCGGATTTCACCAGTCCGGCGAGCGAGGTCGCCTGTGTCTGCATGGCGGTCTTGTCGAGGGAGTAACGCTGCGAGGCGAGGACGCGCACGCCGGCACCGGCGGCCGCGCGCTGCAACTCGGACTCGACCACCGTGCCGTAGGCGTTGTCGGGGAGGAGTGCCGCGAACGAATGCTTGCCACGGCTGGCGGCAAAACTGACGATGCGGTCGACGTCGCTCTGCGGCAGGAAGCTCAGCAGGTAGACGCCCTGAACGGCGGCGGTCGAGTCGCTGGAGAAAGCAATGACCGGCACGTTGGCAGCGCGCGCCACCGCCGCCACCGGTGGCACCGAGCGCGCGAACAACGGGCCGAGGATGAGTTCGGCGCCCTGCGAGATCGCCTCGGTCGCCGCCGCGCGCGCCCCTTCCGGCGTGCCCTGGTCGTCCTTGATCATCACCTGGATGCTGGCGTTCTTGAAATCCTTCAGCGCAAGTTCGGCCGCGTTGCGGAAATTGGTGGCGATCTGTCCCGCGTTGCCGGTCGCCGTCATCGGAACCAGCAGCGCTACGCGGATGGTGCCGGTACCCAGAACCGTGCCGGTGACCGGCTGGCTCGCGCGCACCGCCGCGCCACCTCCGACTCCGCCGCCGAATCCGGAAGGACCGCAGCCGACCAGCATCGCCACGGCGCCGAGGCCGAGCGCCATCGCCAGGGCGCGATGCGCGACGGCTTTTCCGCGCCGCACAAAATTCAGGCAGGACAAGAATTTCTCCCCTGCTCGCCCCTTAGGCGCTAACAAGTACGACGCTGACAATTGCGAAATCATAAGGCCAATCCGGGCGCTGTCAAAACACCATGAACTCGCTTGTTAACGCCGATGGCCGCCGTTTGCCAGTGATGGACGGGGAGATTGGCAAGAAGATCGGGGCGGAACGTGAACCGGCCGGTGCACCGGACGCGTCAGCATTGTCGGCACCGGGTCCTGCCTTTTCTGTGGACGGCCACCGCATAGCCGCCCGGCCGCTCGATCCGGCGCTCTACATTGTGGCGACGCCGATCGGCAATCTTGGCGACATCACGCTGCGCGCCCTCGCCACGCTGGCGGCCGCTGATCTCATTGCCTGCGAGGACACGCGCGTCACCGCCGTGCTGCTCCGCCATTTCGGCATTGCGACCCGGCTGGTCGCCTACCACGATCACAACGCCGCCCGGCAGCGTCCAAGACTTCTCGCCGCGCTGGGTGAGGGCAGGGCGGTCGCCCTAGTCAGCGATGCCGGCACGCCGCTCATCTCCGATCCCGGCTATCGCCTGGTGGTGGAGGCACAAACGGCGGGTCATCGCGTGATCCCGTTGCCGGGCCCGTCGGCGGTGCTCGCCGCGCTCGTCGCCGCCGGCCTGCCCACCGACCGCTTCCTCTTCGCCGGATTCCTGCCGCCGAAATCGGCGGCGCGGACGAAGCGCCTGGCGGAACTGGCGAACGTCGTGGCGACGCTTGTGTTCTTCGAGTCCGGCCCGCGTGTTGCGGCAGCTCTTGCCGACATGGCGGCAACGCTCGGCGTGCGCGACGCGGTGGTGGCGCGCGAACTCACCAAGACGTTCGAGACCGTCCGCCGCGGCACGCTTGCCAGCCTGACGGCGACGCTCGCGGGCGAGGCAGCGCCGAGGGGCGAGATCGTCGTCGTCGTCGGACCGCCGGCGGATGCGGTTGTCTCGGCCGTCGATGCCGATCGCCTGCTGCGCTCGCTGCTGGCGGAGAAGTCGGTGGGCGAAGCCGCCTCGGAAGCCGCCGCCATGACCGGACTGCGGCGCCACGATCTCTATCAGCGCGCGCTCGCCATCAAGGCCGCGGCCGATGGCGGCGGCGACTGACCGCTCGGCGCTTCGCCGTGCCGCCGAGCGGCGCGGCCGCCGCGCCGAGGAGTTGGCGGTGTGGCTGCTGCGCCTGAAGGGCTATCGGCTGCTGGCGCGCCGCTACAAGACCGGCGTCGGCGAGATCGACCTCGTCGTTCGCCGGGGGCGCACGGTCGCCTTCGTCGAGGTCAAGAGCCGCGCGACGATGGACGAGGCGAGCGATGCCGCCACGCCCGCGGTCCGCCGCCGCATCGCCCGCGCCGCCGGTCACTGGCTGGCGCGGAACCCGGCGGCCGCCGAATGGACGCTCCGCTTCAAGGTGATCATGCTGGCGCCGGGCCGTCTGCCGCGGCACCTGATGGCCGCATTCGACGGCGAAGGTGCCGCGTGATAATCGGACGGCGCGTTGCAAGGCGAGGCAGGCGAGGCCGGGAATGCCGCTGAAGGCCGCGTACCAGATGGACCACATCGCGCGGATAAAGATCCGTGGCGACTCGACATTCGCCATCATGCTGGAGGGCGAGCGGCGCGGGCACGCGCAGTATCACTACACGCCCGACCGGCTTTCCATGCGCGACGGCCGCGTATCTGCGGCAGTCGAAAAGGTCGCCGTGCGCGACCGCGAGGGCGATCACTTCACGCTGGGGTCGGCCGAAACTGTAGATCTCTCGACATTCGCCGTGGTGCATCTGCGCCAGGATCCGCCGTTCGATCTCGGCTACATCACCTCGACGCATCTCCTGGAGCGCCTGCAGCCAAAGACACTGGTGGTCAATGATCCGGCGAGCGTCAGAAATGCGCCGGAAAAGCTCTTCGTCACCGAGTTCCCGGCGCTGGCGCCCCCGACCCTGATCACACGCGACCGCGCCGCCATTCTTGCCTTCCGCCAGGAGCACGGCGACATCATCATCAAGCCGCTCTACGGCAACGGCGGCGCCGGCGTCTTCCGCATCGCCGGCGGCGACGAGAATCTCGCCGCCCTGGTCGAGCTGTTCGAGCAGACGTTCCGCGAGCCGTTCGTCGTGCAGCGCTATCTGCCCGAAGTGCGTCAGGGCGACAAACGCATCATCCTCGTCGAGGGCGAGGCGGTCGGCGCCATCAACCGCGTGCCGGCGCTGGGCGAGGCGCGTTCCAACATGCATGTCGGCGGCCGCGCCGATGCGACGACGATCACGGCGCGCGACCGGGAGATCTGCGATGCCATCGGCCCGACGCTCAAGCGGCGTGGCCTCCTCTTCGTCGGCATCGACGTGATCGGCAACAACCTGACCGAGATCAACGTCACCTCGCCGACCGGCATCCGCGAGGTCAAGCGCTTCGGCGGCGCCGACATCGCGGCGCTCATCTGGGACGCAATCGAGAAGCGGCTCGCCTGACGCTCACCCGGCCGGCGCGGCGAACTCCAGCCGGGTGCCGCCCGGCTCCAGGATCATCGCGTGCAGCATGGCGCCGCCGGCAAACGGTTGCGGCGCGAATTCCACCGATCGCGTTGGCCCTGATGGCGGCGATCGGCGCGCTGCCGGGCGAGCAGCTCGGCGACTACGTTGCGCCCGGCGAACTCGCCCTCGACGGAACCATCACTGCCGTCGCCGGCGTGCTTGCCGGCGGCGATTGCCGCCAACGGAATGTCACGCGGCGTCATCTGCCCGGCGGCCTCCGGTCCGGAGGCCGCGTGGGCAAGCGGCGACATGGCGATCCTGGCGCCGCGCAGCCTCATCGCCGTCGCCAATCACTTTCGCGGCGTCCAGATTCTGTCGCGACCAGAGGCCGGCATCGCCGAAGCCGACGGCGTGCTGCCCGATCTTGCCGACATCAAGGGACAGGAGAGTGCCAAGCGCGCGCTCGAAGTGGCGGCCGGCGGGCATCATCTGCTGATGGTGTATATGATTAAACGTGTTTACCAACAAAGCCGGTGATCGCCGCGGTCCGTCAGCTGGCTCGATCCGGAAGGCGCTGGTTCGCGCCGGCTTGGGCGACTGCACGATCCACACGCTGCGCCATACGCATGCGACGCGTCTGATCCAGAACGGAATGAACATCTACGAGGTCAAACACGTGCTCGGCCACTCCGACATCAAGACGACGATGCGATATGCGCATCTGGAATCGACCGATGTCAACGGTCGCGCCCGCGACGCGATGAATCGAATTAACATCGTGCGGGTTGCCGCTGACCAAACTCGGGGATGCCCCTGAGGGTGGGTAAGCCCGGCCCGTATCTCCTTCGTCTCTCTCCCCGTTTTCCACAGGGTCTCGAGGTTGCTCTCTGGCAGCCACGCCGGCAGACTTCACGGGTTGACCGCTCGCTGGATCACCACTCCCCGAGCAGTCCCAGACCCCGACTATCGGAAGCCGTCGGCCGTCCTTGTGCGGGGTGGTCGGCGGTTTTTCGTTGAGGCGAAGGGCAAATGCCTGGGCCAGCCGACGAGTCGATCGCGCGCTGCGAAACTCCCTGGCGCTAGTTCCAAGGGGCGAGCGCGTTGCGACGTTGGCGCTAGCCACAACCCTTCTGGTCCAGCTCGACGATCCTCGGCCGATTGAGGAGGCTCGCGCGATCATCCGCGCCGAGGCAACTGCGTTAGGCGTCGAGTGGTGGGACGAGAAATAACCCGCAGGAGGAGCGACCGAGTGACCCTTGCTCACCTAGAGGACGTGGCAAATATCGCCGGCGCCGTCGCGTCACTCGCCGCCGCGGCCCTGTGGTTCTGGGCATCATCCGTGCGGTTGCCACCATTCCGGAATATCGGCCTCGACTCAGTGTCGAAAGACTTTGATCCCGTGCATGACGCCATCCACCGCGTGAGCCGGAGAAACACATTCGCCGCGCTTGCATCCGGCGTCGCGGCCCTGGCGTTCGCCGTGGCCTTCTATTGCCGGGAGGCACAGATTGGCTTGTAGGACGCACCCGGTGCGGCCTCGTCCGACCTTCGTGCCCCATAGCTCAGCGAATTTTCCCGGCTCCCCCGCCGGATCCGTGACTGTGAAGCTTCAATTGATATTGGGCGACGCAGCGCGCGTGGGCGTGTCGGCCTAGCACCTGCACGCAGGGATCGGGTGGCTCGTGGGAGTAAATCCCTGGCGGCAACGGCTGAGGATTGAGCGCAGCGGCAGGCGAGGCGTAAGCGGCCAGCGCTAGTGTCATCAACAGATAGCGCATGGATGATCCCTCCTCCTAGCCGAGAAAGATAGTTTCTTCGACGGTAGACCCGGACGGCCTTTCGACCGTCCGGAGAAACGTCACGAGCTAGTGCTGGTCCCAGCGATGATGTTGCCGGTCAAACATCATGTCCGGGTGGGGCTTCGAACACGTCCACTCCCAACTGTGGCTCCGATGGCTCCAACGCCAGCATTCGCGATCCGAGGGAGGTGGGGAAGAGTATAGCCCTGGCACGTCAAAGAAGATTCCTGCGTGCGCGGCT
>Ga0208849_1002168_pt1 | contig 11294 bp, 2 predicted proteins | sample NGESurdeep072012_10_FD_184470 | JGI IMG/M metagenome (GOLD analysis project Ga0208849, IMG submission 184470) | Arctic peat soil microbial communities from Barrow, Alaska - NGEE Surface sample 53-3 deep-072012 (SPAdes) | ecosystem: Environmental > Terrestrial > Soil > Wetlands > Peat ...
GATCAGCGGCGCCGTCGAGAACCCCATCTCATCGGCTCCGAGCATCGCCGCGATCACCACGTCGCGCCCGGTCTTGAGCTGCCCGTCGGTCTGCACGACGATGCGCGAGCGCAGGTTGTTGAGCAGCAGCGTCTGCTGCGTCTCGGCGAGGCCGATCTCCCACGGTATGCCGGCCGCCTGGATCGAGGACAGCGGCGAGGCGCCGGTGCCGCCGTCGTGCCCGGCGATCAGCACGCGGTCGGCGTTCGCCTTCGAGACGCCCGCCGCCACCGTGCCGACGCCGACCTCGGAGACGAGCTTGACCGACACCTGCGCCTTGGGATTGGAGCAGCGCAGGTCGTAGATCAGCTGCTTGAGGTCCTCGATCGAGTAGATGTCGTGGTGCGGCGGCGGCGAGATCAGCCCGACGCCCGGTGTCGTGTGGCGGATCGAGCCGATGTAGGCATCGACCTTGTGCCCCGGCAGCTGGCCACCCTCGCCGGGCTTGGCGCCCTGTGCCATCTTGATCTGCAGCTCGTCGGCGTTGACCAGGTAGTCGATCGTCACGCCGAAGCGGCCCGAGGCGACCTGCTTGATCGCCGAGCGGCGGCGGTCGCCGTTGGCGTCGGGGGTGAAGCGTGACGGGTCCTCCCCACCCTCGCCGGTGTTCGAGCGCCCCCCGAGACGGTTCATCGCGATCGCGAGCGTCTCGTGCGCCTCGCGCGAGATCGAGCCGAGGCTCATCGCGCCGGTGCAGAAGCGCTTGACGATCTCGCTCGCCGGCTCGACCTCCTCGAGCGGGATCGCGCCCGTGCCCACCTCGCCTGCGCCGCCGATCTTCAACAGGCCCCGCAGCGTGGCCCGGCGCGCGGCGTCCTCGTTGACCATGCGGGCGTACTCGCGGTACTGCTCGAACGCGGGGCTCTCGCGCACGGCGGCATACGCCTCGCCGTCGCCCTTCAGCGCGGCGCCCACGTCGCCGTTGGCCGAGCGCACCGCTTGCTGCACGAGCGCGATCGTCTCGGGGTTCCACATGTGGTGCTCGCCGTCGCGCCGCCATGCGTAGACGCCGCCGACCGGCAGCAGCTCTTCGCGCGTGCCGCCACGCGGCGGATACGCACGCGCATGACGCTCGAGCGCCTCCGCCGCCAGCACCTCGACGCCGACGCCGCCGATGCGCGAGGCGGTGTAGGTGAAGTGCTTGTCGATCAGCTCCTTGTCCAGGCCGACGGCCTCGAAGATCTGCGCGCCACGGTAGGACTGGATCGTCGAGATGCCCATCTTGGAGATCGTCTTCAGCAGGCCTTTGCCGATCGCCTTGACGACGTTCTGGGCCGCGTCCTCTGCGCTGAGCGCAGCGGCAGTGCCGTCCGCGCCAGCGCGGACGATGCGGCCTTCGGCTACGAGCTCGTCGAGCGTCTCGAGCATCAGGTACGGGTTGATCGCACTGACGCCGTAGCCGATCAGCGTCGCGAAGTGGTGCACCTCGCGCGGCTCGCCCGACTCGACGATTATTCCGACGCGCAGGCGCGTGCCCTCGAGCACGAGGTGATGGTGCACGGCGGCGACTGCGAGCAGCGACGGGATCGGCGCTCGGCGCGGGCCGAGCTGGCGGTCGGACAGGATGATGATGTTGACGCGTTCGGCGATCGCTTCGCGCGCCTGGCGGCAGATGCGCTCGATCGCCTCGCTCATCCCGGACCCAGCGCTTCGCGCTGTGTGCCCTCCCTCGGCGACCGGCCATGTGATGTCGATCGTACGTGCCCCGTAGACCTCGTGATCGACGTGGCGCAGGGTCTCGAGCTCGCGGTTGAGCAGGATCGGCTGGTCGAGCAGCAGCTTGTGGGCGTGCTCGGGGGTCTCTTCGAACATGTTGCGCTCGTTGCCCAGGCTCGTCGCCAGGCTCATCACGATTTCCTCGCGGATCGGGTCGATCGGCGGGTTTGTCACCTGCGCGAACAGCTGCTTGAAGTAGGAGAACAAGGGCGGCGCCTGATCGGAGAGGACCGCCAGCGAGACGTCGTTGCCCATCGAGCCAATGGGCTCGGCGCCTTCGACGGCCATCGGCGTCAGCAGCACCCGCAGATCCTCCTGGGAGTAGCCGAACGCGCGCTGGCGCAGGTGCAGTGGCTGGTCTGAAAGCGTCACCTGCTCCGAGGGGGGCAGGTCACCGAAGGGCACCGCGTTGCGCGCATACCACTCGCCGTAGGGATGGCGCGTGGAGACCTCGCGCTTGACCTCCTCGTCCTCGACGATCCGTCCGTGCTCGAGGTCGACGAGGAACAGCTTGCCGGGCTGCAGGCGCCCGAGCCGCTTGACCTGCTCGGGCGGGACGTCGAGCAGTCCCGACTCCGAGCCGAGCACCACGTAACCGTCGGTCGTCTCCACCCAGCGTCCTGGGCGCAGCCCGTTGCGGTCGAGCGTCGCGCCGACGACGCGCCCGTCGGTGAACGCCACCGACGCCGGCCCGTCCCAGGGCTCCATCACGCAAGAGTGAAACGCGTAGAAGCCCTTGAGGTAATCGGGCAGGTCATCGCGGTCGCGCCACGCCTCGGGGATCATCATCATCGCGGCGTGCGGCAGCGAGCGACCGCCGAGCATCAGCAGCTCGAGCACGTTGTCAAACGTCGCCGAGTCGGAGTTGCCGGGCGTGACGACCGGCAGGATCTTCTCGAGGTCATCGCCGAACAGCTCGCTGCGCAGCTCTGACTCGCGCGCTCGCATCCAGTTGACGTTGCCCATCACCGTGTTGATCTCGCCGTTGTGGCAGATCACGCGGTAGGGGTGCGCGAGCTCCCAGCTGGGGAAGGTGTTGGTCGAGAAGCGCGAGTGCACGAGCGCGAGCGCGCTCTTGGTGCGCTCGTCGCTGAGGTCCGTGTAGAACTTGCCCAGCTGGTAGCTGATCAGCATGCCCTTGTAGTTGAGGGTCCGTGACGAGCTCGAGCTGATGTACAGGCCCGGGTCCTCAGCTGTCAGGTCGCTGATGCGCCGGATCACGTACAGCTTGCGCTCGAACGCGTCCCGATCGCCCTGCTGGGGCGCGGCGGCGCCGACGAACAACTGGCGAATCACCGGCTTGGAGGCGGCCGCCACCTCCCCCATGTGCTGCTCGTCGACCGGGACATCGCGCCAGCCCAGCAGCTCCTGACCCTCCTCGTGCACGATCCGCTCCAGCAGCGCTTCGAGCCGCTCGCGCGGCGCCTGCTCGGTGGGCAGGAAGCACATCAGCACGCCGTAGGAGCCGGGCGCGGGCAGCTCGAAGTCGACCACCGCGCGCAGCAGCTCGTCGGGCATCTGCATCAGGATTCCCGCGCCGTCGCCGGTGCACGGGTCCGCGCCCGTGGCCCCGCGGTGCTCGAGGTTCTCGAGTGCCGTGATCGCGCGCGTGACCACGTCGTGAGTGGGGACGTTGTCCAGACGCGCGACCATGCCGACACCGCACGCGTCGTGCTCGAAGCGGGGGTCGTAAAGTCCGACGGCCTTTGGCGGCTGCTTGATGTGCGAGTTCATGGAAGTGCTCCCTTGGGGCGGTGCGTCCCGGCAGAGCGGCGAGCGGTCCGTTTTGCGGGCATACCCACCGTCGCGCAGGCAGGCGGGCACCTGAGGCGGAGCCAAAAGCGTATCAGCGTACGGGCCACGTAAAGCGTTCGCGCACGCGAATTCTTAACTGCGAAAACGGCCTTGCCGGCCCGGCTCAGCGGCTTTCGACGGCCGCTCCCGCACCCGCCGGATCGCCCTCCGGACGCTCGCGCAGCGTCTCGCTATCGCTCCAGGAGCACAGCGTGCCGCGGCCGGGACAGGTCAGGCACAGCGCCCGGTGCGGCCGCGGCGACACTGCGAACGGCTCCGAGGAGGCGCTCGCGAGTCGCCCGGCGAGCTCATCCTCCAGCGTCGCCAGCTCGGTCAGCGTGTAGCGGGCCACGGCGGGTTCGTCGGGGCGCTCCAGGAACCAGTGCACGACCTCCGCCACGACCGCGCCCTCGCGCAGCACAGCGAGCGCGTACAGCAGCCGCTGCACCGCGTAGTCGCGTGCCACCAGCTCCTGCGGATCGGCATGCCCGGGAAGGCGATCGCTCTTGTAGTCGACGACCAGCGCGGTGCCGTCGGACTCGTCGCACAGCAGGTCGATCACCCCGGTCACCAGCGGTGCGCCCTCGCCGAGGCTGAAGGCGAACGGATGCTCGCGCCGCAGTCGTCTGGCCGCGGCGATCCGCCGGCTCAGCGGCCCGTCCAGCGCACGCGCGAGGAGGCCGGCGATCTCCTCGCGCTCCCGTAGAGTCGTCTCCACGCCCAGCTCGCGTGCCACCGCGCCCACCCGATCGGCGTCGGGCGGTGCGCCGACGGAGAACTCCCAGGACTCCATCAGCCGGTGCACGAGCACGCCCCTGGCCCGCGCCTCCAGTCCTCCAGTGGCGGCGGCGCCGGCCGCGGCCACGCGCTGCTCGGGCATCCCCAGCACCCTTTCCAGGTAGTAGCGGTAGCCGCAGCGCTCCAGCTGACTGAGCGATGTGTAGCTGAGCGCGGCCGGCAGCGCCGGCGCCGGCGCGGTGGCGCCAGGATCCGGTGCCACGCCGTTGGTCTCCACCGCGCTCGGCGGGCGCAGAGCGGACGCGGCGTCGCCCGAGGATGCCGCCGAGGGTCCGGAGACCGTCCCCGCGGCCGGCGCGGCCAGCAGGATCGAGCCGTAGGCGGCGGGAGTGCTGAGTGTGCACCGCAGGGCGATCGCCTCGCTCGGCCCGACTCCCAGATCGTGGACACCCGCGCCACGCTGGCCGACCTCGGCGAGCGTCGGGCACAGGGCGGGACCCAGCCACTGGATCGGTGGAGGGATCTCGCCGGGTTGGGGCCAGGACTCGAAGTCGACGGCCCCGCTGAGCAGCAGTCGATCGCGTGCCCGCGTCATCGCGACGTACAGCACCCGATCCTCCTCCTCGGCCTCGCGCCGGCGCCGCTCGGCGCGCAGCTCCTCGAATTCGAGCGCCGGGCGCACCTCGCCGTCGCCCACGCGCTGCAGGCGCAGACCGACCCGGTCTCCGTCCACCAGCAGCTTGGGCGCGCGGAGGAGAGGCTGGCGCCCGAGGTCGGCCACGCACACGACGGGGAACTCGAGGCCCTTCGCCGCGTGCACCGTCATCAGCCGCACCGCGTCGGGCTCGACGCCTTCCACGGGCGCCTCGGGCTCGATCGCCTCGGCCCGTTTGAGGTACTCGACGTGGTCCACGAAGGCCCGCAGGTCGCGCCCTTCCCGGGCTTCGAAGCCGCGCGCCAGGCGCAGCAGCTTGTGGACGTTGGCGAGCCTGCGCTCGCCCCAGTCGAGTCCCAGCACGTGGGCGCGGTAGCCGCTGTGGGCGACCGCCCGCTCGATCAGCGCGGAGATGGCGCGACCGGGCGCCTCGCGGCGCTCGCGCTCCAGCCACTCACAGAAGGACCTCACCACGCGCCGGTCGGGTTCGCTCAGCAGCGACGACGGCTGCTCGGATACGGCCAGTGCCGTCTCCCACACGCCGCCGGAGGACAAGGCGGCTCTGGCGAGCAGCGCGAGCCCGTCCCGCGAGCATCCGGCCAGCGGCGACGCCAGCGCCGAGTAGAGCGCCTCCTCATCGCGGGGGTTTGCGAGCGCCCGTAGGTAGCTGTGCAGGTCCCCGATCTGCTGGCGCCCCCAGAACGTCCCGACGGTCGCGAGCGTGCGCAGGCCGCGCAGCTGCAGGGCGCGCTCGAAGACCTCGATGTCGCCCGTCGCCCGCAGCAGCACCACGATCTCTCCGGGCAGCGCCTCCCCGGCCGCCACCAGCTCGTGGAGGCGCTGGGCCAGCAGGCGCGCCTCGGCCTGGCGCCAGATCGCGCCGTGCGGCAGGCCGCCGGCGATCGCCGCGGCGACCGTCTCGCTCTCCTCCCAGCCCTCCTTCGCGCTCAGCAGCAGCTCGACGACGGGCTCCCCGGACGGCGGGCCGCTGCCCTGCTCGCGGCCCTCGCGCAGGCGGCTGAAGTCCGTCAGGCGATCTGCGAAGGCCGTGTTGACGACCTGGAGCAGCTCGCCCCGGCTGCGGAAGTTGAGCGTCAGCGCGAGGCTGCGGCCGGACTGCTCGAGCTCGGCCCTGCGCGCGCGGAACAGGCTCACGTCGGCGTGACGGAAACCGTAGATCGACTGGAGCTCGTCGCCGACCGTGAACAGGTTCTCGCGTGCGAGCGCCTGGAGGATCGAGAGCTGTCGGGGGTTGGTGTCCTGGAACTCGTCGACCATCAGCAGCGCGAAGCGCTCGGACCACGACGTCCGCAGGCTGTCGCTCCCGGCCAGCAGCTCGCTTGCGATCAGCTCCAGGTCGTCGAAGTCGACTGCCGTGCGCTGAGCCTTCAAGGCCTCGTAGCGCTCGCAGAACAGCTCCAGCAGGCCGTCCAGCAGCGCCAGCGCAGCGACGGCTTCCAGCTCCAGCGCCTCCGCTCCAGGCGCGGCGCCGCGGGCGGGCAGGTGCGGCCGGCGCTGACCGCGGCTTCGCAGCTCGGCGTGGACCTGCTCGATCATCGTGCGCACGCCGTCGGCGCCATACGCCGCGACGAGGTCGACGGCGGCGGGCGGCTCGCCCTCCAGGAACACCGCGAGCGCCTGCGCGAATGCCATCTCGCGCAGCCGGCCCGACTGGCCGGCGTCGAGGATCGCGAACTCGGGGTCGAGCCCGGCAGGCAGCGGGTGTGCTCGCAACAGCCGAGCGCAGAAGCCGTGGAAGGTGCCCACGAACGCCGCCTCCGTGTCGCGCGCGCCCTGGCGGTCGCCGAGCGCCAGCAGCCTGGCGCGAACGCGTGAGCGCAGCTCGCCGGCGGCGCGCTCGGTGAACGTGATCGCGAGGATCGCGCCAGGCGCGACGCCGTCCTCGCGCACCGCCCGCACGAAGCGCTCGACCAGCACAGAGGTCTTGCCGCTGCCGGCGGCGGCCGACAGCAGCAACGACTCCCCGCGCCGCTCCACGGGCGGCTGCTGCTCAGCGGTCAGCTCGATCCCGGGGACGGCCGGCCCGTCCTGCTCGCCGGTGAGCGCGCCGAGGTCGATCCGCAACTGCTCCATGGTCAATGCTCGCAGCGGCAGATCGTCGGGTACTTGCAGCCGCCGCGGAACGCGCACGTGGCCGGCCTGGGCTCGAGCTCGCCGCGCCCTGCCTCGGCGGCGGCCCGGCGCGCGGTGTCGAGCACGGCGGCGAGCAGCTCCTCGAGCTGCTCAGGCTCGTACAGGTCGTTGGCCTTGCACTCGAGCGGCGGCTCATCGACGGTCATCGCCCCTCGCGCCTGCAGATCCTTGCCTGAGAGCGGCTGGTACACACCCCCGAGGACCCGCAGACCGAGCAGCTGGCGCGCAGCCTGCATGTACAGGGCGACCTGCAGCTGCCCGCGCCGCAGCCAGCTGGCGCCCGGCGGCGCGCTGCTGGCCTTGTAATCGATCACGACCGCACCGCCGCCCGGCTCGACATCGATCCGGTCGATCCGTCCGCGCATCCGCACGCCGCCGCCAAGCTCGAAGGCGGGCAGCGCGCTCGCCTCGCCGTGCTCGTCCTCGCCGGTGAAGCCGAAGCCGAGCTCCAGCTCGCTTGGCGCGAGCGGCCCGTCCAGCGCGGTGGCGTGCTCCAGGTAGCGCTCGAGGTCCGCGTGCACGCTGCGGCGGACAGCGACGCGCCGCTCGACGGTCACCGAGAGGGGGTGCGCCGGCTCGTTCTCGACCAGCGCGCGAGCCAGCAGCTCGCGCGCGAGCTCGAGGTTTGCAAGGGTAAGCTTGGCGCTGCCGGTCTCGCGGCGCAGCCCCTCGAGCGTGTCCTTCAACGCCGCGTGGGCGAGCCCGCCGCGGGCCAGGGGCTCGGCGTCGGGCTCGAACGACGCGGGATCGAGCAGCCGATCCACGAACCATGCGACCGGGCATCCGACCCAGCGCTCGATCGAGGACGCCGACCACACGTGCGCGCGGAGCTCGTTCAGGACGCGCTCGTCGTGCAGCCCGCCGGGCGCGACCGCGGCCGTGACCGCCGGCGCCTCGCCCGCGTACCGATCGACAGCCCCCAGGGCGCGGCGCTCGCGGTCGCTCTCCAGGCACTCGTCGAACAGGTCGCATACGTCGTCCACGAACAAAGACCGCGACAGCGGCGCGGCGTCGTCGTCGCTCTCGTGCCAGCTCAGGGCGAGCCGCTCCTCCGGGCGCGAGAGCACGGCGTAGAGCAGGTAGCGCTCGGCCGCGAGGACGTCTTCGGGCTCGCCCAGGCGCAGGCCCGATGCGAGCGCGATGCGCGCACGCTGCTCCTCGGAGAGCAGCGGGCGCGGTCGCGCGTGCTCCGGGAACACGCCCTCCTGCAGGCCGGAGGCGAACAGCGCCCGCACGCGCCTGGCGCGCAGCGACAGCGGGTCGAGCACGGCCACCGCTCCCAGGCCCGGGAGCTCGCCGGCATAGACCTCGACGCCGGCCAGGGCCTCCGCGAGTTCGGCGGCGCTGGCGGGGACGGCGTCGGCAGCGAAGCGGCTGAGCTCACGCAGCTCGGCCAGCGCCCGGCGTCCGCCCGCGAGCGCCCTGGCCTCATCCATTTCTCCGTTGCCCAGCACGCTCGCCCGGCCGCGTCGCGGCGCGGCGAAGATTCGCTGCAGCTCGCGCGCCGCACGCTCCACGAGCGCGCCCGGGCCGCGACGCTGGGCGTCGGCGAGACGGTCGATCGACTCCAGCGGCCAGTGGCGCTCCTCCCACTCGGCACGCGCCTGTGCCGCCGTCAGGCCGTTCCGCCGCACGGTCCGCTCCAGCGAGTCGACCAGCTCGGGCCGTTTGAGCTGCCCTTGCGCACGCAGCCACGCGAAGAGGTCGTCGGGCGTCCCCGCCGGAGCGCCGTCTCCTCCTGGTACGGAGCGCAGCAGGCCGATCAGCGCACGGCCCACGGCGCTGTCTCCGAACGGACGTCGGATCGGCATCGCAAACGGGATCGCGGATGCCCCGAAGACCTCCCCGAGCAGTCCGGCCGACTCCTCAGGCCGGCGTACGATCACCGCGATCTCGTGCGCCGGCATGCCCCGCTCGAGCAGCTCGGCGATGCGCTGTGCGATCAGCTCCAGCTCGGCCCGCTCGCCCCCGCCCTGCAGCAGCTCCACCACTGCTGCGGGATTCACGCGCCGCGCCGCCGGCTCGAACAGCGAGCGCTCGAGATGCGCGAGCGGGGTGCGGCTGCCCTCGGCGTAATAGTCGGCACGCGGCGCCAGCGCGCGGTGCTCGGAGGCCAGCGGCGCCAGCGCGTGGAACGTCGAGGCCCGGCCGGCGAAGGCCGTGCGGCCGGGCTCGTAGGCGAGCGACACGGTGACCTCGACGTCGAGCAAGCGGCCGAGCGTCTCGATCGCGTCGAGCTGCAGCCGCGTGAGATCGTCGAAGCCGTAGATCAGGACGGGGGTCGATCCCCACAGCGACGGGCGTTCGCGCAGGCGATCGAGCGCCCGCACGGCGCGCTGCTCGGCGTCGTGCCTACCGAGGCGGGCGAGCGTGGCGTGGTAGTCGCCGTAGATCCCGCCGAGGTCGACACCGAGCGCGTCGGCTTCGGCGCCTAGCCCTGCTCGGAGCGCGGCGGTCAGGCGTGCCGGGCTGACGCGCCTGACCTGAAGCTCCTCGAACAGCTCGCCGAGCGCGCGCAGCAGCCCGGAGCCGACGCGGCCGTCGGCGCGGCGCGCGGCGAGCGTGGCGATGACCCGTTCACGCGCGAGCCCGCCCAAAACGGCCTCGGCAACCCCGGCGCGACGCACCGTCTCGTCGATCAGCTCGGAGAAGCGCGCCACGCGAACACCCATCGCCACGCGCTCGCCTGCCAGCTCCCGCAGGTAGTGCTCGACGTCGGCGCCGGTAGGAACGATCAGCAGCGGCTCGCGTCCGTGCGCGAGATGGCGGCGCACGGTGTCCATCACCACCTGTGCCTTGCCCGCGTTGGCGGGCCCTGTGACGAGCGTGATCGGCATCGGCGCTCATCCTGCCGCACCCGGCCGACGCGCCCGGTCGGCTCAGCTTGCCGGGCCGCCCTACGCGGCGCTTCTGGTGGCCACGGTGGCGCTCTCAGCGCCGGTCTCGGCCTCCGCATCGGGCGGCTTGGCGCCCTCCTTGGCCCACAGCTCGTCGAACTCGACCCGCCATTTGCCCTCCTCGGTCTGGCTGAGCGCGAGGTGCGCGCGGAAGCTGCGTCCACTGCGCCCGCGGAAACCGGTCACCGCCTGCTCGGTGTAGCCGCGCTTGATCAGCTCGCGCGCGATCGCCAGCGGCAGCGTCTTGCCGGCTTTGGCCTTCCAGATGACGAAGCCGCACCCCGGATCCTCGCGCGCCCAGCACGAGTAGCCCTTGCGGTTCTCGACGATCTCGTGGCCGCACACGGGACACGGCCCCAGTCGCGCGCGCGGGATGCGCACGTCTTTGAGCGTCTCGTCGAGCTCCTTGACGGTCTCCTGGGCGAACCCGGCGATGTCGCTCATGAACTGCTTGCGCGAGTCCTCGCCGCGCTCGATCTTGCCCAGGCGCTGCTCCCAGCTGCCGGTGAGCCCCGGCGAGGTCAGTGCGTGCTCGTTGAGCAGGCGGATCACGTTCAGGCCCTTCTCGGTCGCCACCAGCGCGCGGCCGTCGCGCTCGATGTAGCTGACCGTGATCAGCCGCTCGATGATCGCCGCGCGCGTGGCCGGCGTGCCGATCCCCGAGTCCTTCATCGCCTCGCGCAGCTCGTCGTCGTCGACGAGCTTGCCCGCCGTCTCCATCGCACCCAGGAGGGACGCGTCGCTGTAGCGCCGCGGCGGTTTGGTTTCCTTGCGCATGCTGATGACCTTCCGCGTGAGTACGTGCTCGTCGGCGAGCAGCCGCGGCAGCTGCTGCTCGGCCTCCTCCTCATCATCGCCGCGGGCCTCTGCTTCGGCGGCCTTCGCCTCGGCGGAGATCTCGTCGTACACGCCGCGCCAGCCCGGCACGATCAGCAGCTTGCCGCGCGTGCGGAACACGTAGGAGCCCGCCTGCTCGCTGGCGTCGGCGGCCGCGACGGTCGTCTCGACGCGGGTGTTCTCGAACACTGCCTCAGGATGGAAGACCGCCAGGAAGCGCCTGACCGCCATGTCGTAGATGCGCCTGTCGTCGGAGCCCATTTTCTCGAGGTTGTGCTCGGAGCGCGTGGGGATGATCGCGTGGTGGTCTGAGACCTTCTCGTCGTTGACGACGCGCGCCAGCGGCAGCACGTCCAGGCCGACCACGTATTCGGCGCCCTTGCGGTACTCCGTGTGCGTGCCCACGAGCTCGGCGATCGGCTTGATCTCCTCGACCATGTCGGTGGTCAGGTAGCGGCTGTTGG
>Ga0208849_1002169_pt1 | contig 11294 bp, 15 predicted proteins | sample NGESurdeep072012_10_FD_184470 | JGI IMG/M metagenome (GOLD analysis project Ga0208849, IMG submission 184470) | Arctic peat soil microbial communities from Barrow, Alaska - NGEE Surface sample 53-3 deep-072012 (SPAdes) | ecosystem: Environmental > Terrestrial > Soil > Wetlands > Peat ...
GCAACCGGCATTGCTGCTGCATTTCGCCTTCTCCTTCCCGGAGACCAGTCCCACGATTCGTTGGCGACGGGTGGCGTGGCTCCTGTATCTGCCGGGTATCGCCCTGGTGGGACTGTTCGTGGCGGCTATTCGCCTCTGGTCGGCGACGGAATTGTTGAAGTACCGGCTCGATCAGATCGCGCTCGGCTATATGGCCGTGTATTACGTTGCGGCGGCACTGGTATTTTTCGTCAATTACCGGCGGGCGGACAATCCACTGACGCGCCAGCAGTTAAAGTGGCTGAACCGCGGCACGCTGCATCTGGTGGCCAGCGAGGACTATTTCTGGCTGCACTCGCTGACCGCCCCGACGCTGTTCACGGTGAGCGCTCGGCGCCTGTCCCAGGAGGGCGTCACGCCGGCCGCGGCAGAGCGCGGGGTCGCGGCGATCGAGCGCGCGCTCGCGGATGAGGGACCGCTGGATCGCGCGCAGCTGCGCGAGCGGATCGCGGCGGCGGGGGTGCGCACCGAGGGTCAGGCGCTGGTGCACCTGCTGCTGCTCGCGTCACTGCGCGGGGCGATCGTGCGCGGGCCGATGCGCGGCTCCCAGCACGCGTACGTGCTCGTGCGCGACTGGCTCCGAGCGCCCGCCCCCGCGACTGACGACCGCGAGCGCGCGCTGGCCGAGCTCGCGCGCAGGTACCTCGCCGGTCACGCGCCCGCCGACGATCGCGATCTGGCGCGGTGGTCTGGCCTGCCCCTGCGTGACGTGCGGGCGGGGTTGGGCGCGATCGCCTCCGAGCTGCGCCAGCGCGACGACGGTCTGCTCGAGCTGAGCAGGCGCCCGTCACGCGACCGGGCGTCGCGGTCGGCACCGGAGCGCCCGTCAGCGTCGGCCCCTGCGGAGCTGCCGGCACCGCGCCTGCTCGGCGCGTTCGACCCGCTGCTGCTCGGCTGGTGCTCGCGCGAGGCGCTGCTCGACGTCAACCATCAGCGGATCGTCACGGTCAACGGCATCTTCAGGCCGTTCGCACTCGTAAAGGGACGTGCGACGGCGACGTGGACGATCGCGGCGGGGAAGGTCGTGCTGAGCGCCTTCGCGCCCATCGAGCGTGCCGACGAGCGCGCGCTGCTGCTCGACGCGCAGGACGTCGTGCGCTATCTGCGCCCAGGCGTGTAGCCGGCGATCGCGCCCACGACCTCGTGGCTCGGCGCGTCTGCCGATTTCACACCCGCAGTGATCCGCATCGCGCTGCTCTCCGTATTCACAGAAAAGAAGGGCCGTCTATGGAGCGTCGCTCCGCGGTCCGAACTTCCCCTCGGAATATTGGAGAGAAGATGACCTACCAGATCAACGTTGACGAGATCGACGTCGACGGAGCGGTCCGCGAAGCTGCGGATGCGGTTTCCGGTGACACGCGCCTGAGCTTCCTCAAGAAGGCCGGCATCGGTGCGGGCGCGGCGATGAGCGGTGGCGCGCTCCTGTCGGCGCTCGCGCCGAGCGCGCTGGCTGCTACCGAGGTCGGCCGTCCGCCGGCGTCGTTCGGCAAGGGTGACGTCGGAATCCTCAACTACGCGCTCACGCTCGAGTACCTGGAGGCGGCGTTCTACAACGGCGCAACCGCCGCGAACATGTCGCTGAACGCGCAGACGAAAGCATTTCTGAAAGTGGTGACAGCGGACGAGAACGCGCACGTGGCGTTCCTGAAGAAACACCTCGGCAGCAAGGCCGCCAAGGAACCGAAGTTCGACTTCAAAGGCGCCAACACGAGCCCCGAAACGTTCATGAAGACGGCAGAAGTGCTCGAGAACACGGGCGTTCACGCATACTCGGGGCAGGCGCTCAACATCAAGACGCCCGCGTACGTGAAGGCCGCCGTGTCGATCCTCACGATCGAGGCGCGCCACGCGAGCGTGATCGGCCTGCTGAACGAACCGGCCGGCAACGACATCGCTCCCAACGGCCCGTTCGACACTCCCTACACGGCGGCGAAGGTGCTCGCGGCTGTAAAGGCGACCGGCTTCATCGTCTGATCCAACAACGAAAGCGGAGGTCTCGAAGATGTCAAGTCAAGCGATTGAAGAGAGCACGTCGGAGGCGGGCGAGGAGTCGGTCCGCCAACCGGCGGGAATCGTCGAGCGCCTCGTGCGCGACGACGTCAACCGCAAGCGGTTTCTGAAGATGGCCGGAGGCACTGGAGCGGCGAGTTTCACCGCATTCGTCCTCGCCGCCTGCGGCTCGAGCAGCAAATCGTCGTCGAGCTCCAGCGCGCCTGCGGCAACCGCGACGACCAGTGCGACCGGCTCGGGCAGCGGCGACCTGGCGATTCTCAACTACGCGCTCACGCTCGAGTACCTCGAGACGGGCTTCTACGAGAAGGTCGTCGCATCGGGCCTGTTCAGCGGCAAGGTCGCGAGCCTGATCAAGACGTTCGGCGGCCAGGAGAAAACGCACGTCGAAGCGCTCAAAGGCGCGGTCGAAAAGCTGGGTGGAACGCCGGCGGTCAACCCCAACGGCAAATTCCCGATCAACAGCGCGACACAGGTTGCACAGCTCGCCTACACCGTCGAGAACCTCGGCGCGGCCGCGTATCTCGGCCAGGCGGGCAACATCCAGAGCCCCGAGATCCTGGCGACGGCGCTGGCGATTCACACCGTCGAGGCGCGCCACGCGGCGACGCTCGGCACGCTCGTCAAGAAGTCGCTCACCCCGGATGGCGCGTTCGCCAAGCCGGCTGAAATGTCAACGGTGCTGGCGGCAATCAAGCCGTTCCTCGCCTGAGTGCAGGTTGAGAAAAGGAGCTGAAAGCTGATGTCAAACAACACACTCTCCGAGCACGCGCACGCGGGTCTCGCCTCGCCCGAGCTGCCGGCCGTCGAGGTCGGCGGCGTGACCCGCTCGAGCTTCATCCTGCGCGGCGCGCTCGCCGCGGGGTCGGTCTACGGGCTCTCGGCGGTCACGCCGTTCGTCTCGCAGGCGCTGGCTGAAACCGGCGGAGGCGACGCTGAAATCCTCAACTTCGCCCTCACGCTCGAGTACTTGGAGTCGGACTTCTACAACGTCAAGGGCAAGCAGGTCGGGCTCAGCGGCACAGCGCGGAGCTACGCGAGGATGTTCGGCGAAGAGGAGCAGTCGCATGTCAACGCGCTGAGCACCGTCATCAAACAGCTCGGCGCCAAGCCGGTCGCAAAACCGACGTTCGTGTTCCCCGTCACCGACCAAAGCTCGTTTCTGGCGTTGGCGTCGGTGCTCGAGAACACCGGTGTCGGCGCCTACAACGGCGCTGCGCCGTCGCTGCAGAGCAAGCAGGTACTGGCGGCCGCCGGCAGCATCGTCCAGATCGAGGCCCGTCACGCGGCCGCGATCGACCTGCTGATCGAAAAGAGCCCCACCCCGAGCGGAGGCTTCGACGTGCCGCTCACCAAGGCCCAGGTCCTCGCCAAGGCGGGACCGCTGATCAAGGCCTAGCCAGAACCGCCGCGCAACTCGCCAGTGCGGGCGAGCGCGGTGGGGCCGGCAGTGATCCGCCCGCGGTCCCGCCGCGTAGTAATCGACAAGCGCTCGCCGCCGGCGGGCCATAGCAATTCCAACCCAGGAGGAAACGACAGCCATGGGACTCGACAATCCAATTCACATCGCATTTCTCTTGATCCTGCTGCTGCTGGTGTTCGGCGCCAAGCGTCTGCCCGAGATGGGTCGCTCGCTCGGCCACGGCATGCGTGGCTTCAAGGACGCGATCAGCGGTGAGGTCTCCCCCGCGAGCGCTGAGCCGGCCGTTGCAGAGGTCGTCCAGCCGACGCTCGTGGCCCAGCAGCAGGCCGAGAAGATCCCCGCCTGAGCATGGCAACCGCCGTTGGCAAGATCGGGCACGAAGACCGGCTGAGCGTCGTCGATCACCTCGAGGAGCTGCGCTCGAGGTTGATCGTGTCGCTCGCGGTGGTGGCGGTGGCGTTCGGGCTCTGCTTCTGGCAGAACCACGCGCTGCTGAACATCATCAACAAGCCGCTCGCGCACGAGACGCAGAAGCAGGTGAAGGCAGGCAACGGCCCGCTCGGCTCGACGTACACCGTCCAGCAGAGCGCCCGCACGGTGGCGACGCAGCTCCAGCTCGTCGTGCAGGCGCTCGAGCGTCCCGGCAGCGGCGCATCGACGGCGACCAAGGCCTCGCTTGTGCACGTGGCGCCGAAGCTGCGCGGCGCGATCGCGCACCTGTCGGCGGCGCCGCAGGGCAACAAGCCGGTGACGCTGGGGATCGGCGAGCCGTTGACGACGACGCTCGGCATCTCGTTGATCTTCGCGCTGATCCTGTCGCTGCCGATCCTGCTGTACGAGGCGTATGGCTTCCTGCTGCCGGCGTTCAGCCCCGAGCAGCGACGGGTGGCGACGCCGCTGATGCTGGCGATTCCGTTCCTGTTCGTCGGGGGTGTGTTGTTCGGCTACTTCGTCGTGCTGCCGGCGGCGGTGCGCTTCTTCCAGAACTTCAACAGTGGCGAGTTCAACGTGCTCGTGCAGGCCAGCCAGTACTACCACTTCGCGGCGGTCGTGCTGCTGGCGATGGGGCTGGTGTTCCAGGTCCCGGTGGGGGTCCTCGCGGCGACGCGCGCGGGCATCGTCACGACCAGGCAGCTGCGCCACAACCGCCGCTACGCGATCCTCGCGTGTGGCGCGGTCGCGGCGTTCCTGCCTGGCGACGCGATCACGCTGCTGCTCGAGACGGTGCCGCTGTACCTGCTGTTCGAGCTGAGTGTGCTGATCGCCGGGATCATCGACCACCGCGAGTCGCGCCGCGCCTCGCGCGCGTAACAATGACGTGGGTGTCCGAAATGACGCGGGTGTCCGCATGAGACCGAGGTTCCGGCCGCTGCGCTCCGGCGGGGAGAGCTCGGCCGGCGGCCTGAGCGTGCTCGCCGACGAGGAGCTCATGCACCTGGTCTACCGCGGCCAGGCGGCTGCGTTCGAGGTGATCTATGACCGCCACTCTGACGCGGCGTTCTCGCTGGCCTACCGCATGTGCGGCCAGCGGGCGCTCGCGGAGGACGTCGTGCAGGAGGCGTTCCTGTCGCTGTGGCGCAGCGGCGCGCGCTATGACCGCGGGCGCGGCAGCGTGCGCACGTGGGCCCTCGGCATCGTCCACAACCGCGCGATCGACGCGCTGCGCAGGCGCACCGTGCGCGAGCGCGGACGCGTCGACGACGAGGGCATCGAGGAACGCCTGGTGGCACCCGAGCGCACCGATGTGGAGGTCGCGCGCCGTGACGAGGCGCGCGAGGTCCGTGAGGCGCTCGAGCGGCTTCCCGACGAGCAGAGCAGGGTGATCGAGCTGGCGTACTTCGGCGGCCTGACGCACGTGGAGATCGCGTCGATGCTGAAGACGCCGGTCGGCACGGTGAAGGGGCGCATGCGCCTGGGGCTGGCGAAGATGCGCATGGCGTTGGGCGATCCCACGGAGGTGGTGCAGTGAGCATCGACGAGCCTCACATCGATGAGCCGGAGGACTGCGGCGGAAACGCCGCTCCGTACGTGCTCGGCGCGCTCACGGACGAGGAGCACGAGGCGTTCCGCGTGCATCTGGAGTCCTGCTCGGTGTGCCGCGAGGAGGTTGCCGCGCTGGATGTCGTCGCCTCCGCGCTGCCCGCCGCCGCCCCCCCGCTGAGCGCGCCGCCCGAGCTCAAGCGGCGCCTGATGGCGAGCGTCCGCGAGGACGCGCACAGGCGCGAGGCGGCCGACTCGCGCGAGTCGCCGGTCAGGCCGGTCCGATCTCGCACGAGCGCGCCCGCTTGGCTGCGCTGGCGGCCGAACCTCGCCGTGGCGGCGCTCGCTGCGGCGGTGCTCGCGCTGGCGGTCGTGGCGCTCAGCTCGGGCTCCGGCTCCGGCTCCGGCTCCGGCTCCGGCTCTGGGGCCGGCACCGGCGGAACCCGCGTGGTCCGCGCGCAGGTGCTGCCGTCGCGGGCGAGCGCGTCGCTGAGCGTCGGCGGCGGGCACGCGCAGCTGAACATCGCCGACATGCCGCAGGTGGCGCAGGGCCGCGTGTACGAGGTGTGGATCAAACGCTCGGCGTCCGGACGGGCGCTGCCGACCGACGCGCTGTTCACCGTCAACGCCGCCGGTGCGGCGAGCGTCGGCGTGCCGGGCGGCGTGAGCGGCGTGCGGGAAGTCATGGTCACCTCCGAGCCGCTCGGCGGCAGCCGCGTACCGACGCTGCCGGCGCTGATCGTGGCGCGCGTGAGCTGATAGTCAGCTCGCACAGTCGGGCTCGGGTTGATACGGTTAACCAGATGGCTAACAGTAGTGCTCTCGACCGCACGTTCGCTGCGTGCTCGCATCCGATCCGCCGGGGCATCGTCGAACGCCTGACCACGGGGGAGCTGAGCGTCGGGGAGGCGACGCGCGACTTCGGCGTGTCCAAGCCGGCGATCAGCAAGCACCTCAAGGTCCTCGAGGAGGCGGGTGTGATCGCGCGCGTGATCGACGGCCGCACCCACAGGCTGCAAATCCGCGAGCAGGCGCTACACGACGCCGACGATTGGCTGGCGCGCCAGCGCGAGCTGTGGGAGCGCAAGCTGGACGTGGTCGAGCAGTACCTGCGTGAGCAACGACAGAGCACACCCGGAAGAGAGCAACAGAAGCGCACACCCCGAAAGGAGCAGGCATGAGCGCCACCGATTCCACGACGTTGCGCCTCGAGCGCACCTTCGATGCGCGGGCGGAGGACGTGTTCGATGCGTGGACCAATCCCGAGGTGCTCCGGCGCTGGTGGGCGGCCAACCCGACGTGGCGCACGCCTGTCGCCGAGGTCGATCTACGCGTCGGCGGTACCTACCGGCTGTCGATGGAAGACCCCGACGCGGGCACGTTTCACACGGTCCGTGGCGAGTACCGCGAGGTGCGCCGTCCGGAGCGTCTGGTCTACAGCTGGAGCTGGGTGCAAGACGACGGACGGACCGGTCACGTGAGCACGGTGACCGTCGAGTTCGTCGAGCAGGACGAGCGCACGACCGTGGTGCTCGAGCACTCGGACCTGGAGTCCTCGGAGTCGCGTGACGGTCACGGACACGGCTGGGCTGCGTGCCTGGAGCTGCTCGGCGCGCGGATCTTCGCCGAGGCGCCGCAGCTGTCGTGAGCGCGTAGAGAGAACCTCAGAACCCAGTCTCATCGACGACAAGGAGACACAGATGGCGAATTACCTGCTGGCATACAAGGGTGGGAGCATGGCCGAGACCGAGGAGGAGCGCCAGGCGGCGATGGCTGCTTGGGGCAGCTGGTTCGGCCAGCTGGGCCAGGCGATCGTCGACCCCGGCAACCCGTTCGGTCCCGCGGCGACGGTGACGAACGGCGGCAGCGTGAGCGACGGGGCCTCATCGGCGATCACGGGCTACTCGGTGCTGAGCGCCGACAGCCTCGCGGCGGCGAGTGGTCTCGTCAAGGGCTGTCCGGTGCTCGCGGCGGGCGGCAGCGTCGAGGTGTACGAGACGATCCCCGTGATGTAGGCGCGTCCGCGCTCGTCTCAGGTTTGCGGGTGTGCAGGTGCGGCGAGCACGCGCAGCTCGTGCTCGCCGACGCGCACGGTGTCGCCGCTGCGCAGCTGACGCCCGCGCCGGGTCTCACGCTCGCCGTTGACCCACACGGGCTCGGCGGCGAGCAGCGCCTTGACGTCGCTGCCGCTGTCGACGACGCCGGCGAGCTTGAGCAGCTGCCCGAGCCTGATGCCCTCGCCGCGGACGGCGATCTCGCGTGCCTCCGGTTGCGAATCTGGGGCCACCGCTTGCGAATCTAGCTGGTAACAACGGGCGGCCCCGGCTGCGCTACTCTCGCGAGTGATGGCTGAGCGCAGCGGCTATACACCGGGGACGTTCTGCTGGTCTGAACTGACGGCGAGCGATCAGGATGCGGCCAAGGCGTTCTACGGGGCGCTGTTCGGCTGGGAGGCCGACGACAGGCCGGTGGGGGACGCCGGCTCGTACTACTCGATGCAGCTGATCGACGGCAAGCCGGTCGCGGCGATCGCGGCGCAGCCTCAGCAGCAGCGTGACGCGGGCGTGCCGTCGCTGTGGAACTCCTACGTCTCGGTGGACAGCGCCGACGCGGTGGCCGACCGCGCGAAGGAGCTGGGCGCGACGCTGCACGCGCCGCCGTTCGACGTGATGAGCGTCGGGCGCATGGCCGTGATCCAGGATCCGCAGGGCGCGTTCTTCATGCCGTGGGAGCCGCGCGATCACTTCGGCGCGGCGCTCGTGAATCAGCCCGGCGCGCTGGTGTGGAACGAGCTGCAGTCCCCCGAGCTGGACGCGTCGGCGGCGTTCTACGGCGATCTGTTCGGCTGGCAGCTCGAAGAGCAGTCCACGGGCGCGCTGGGGCGCTATCTGATGATCAAGAACGGCGACTCCTACAACGGCGGCATGCGCGAGCTGACACCGCCGTCGCCGCCGAACTGGCTCATGTACTTCGGCGTCGAGGACGTCGAGCAGGGGCTTGCGAAGGTGAGCGAGCTCGGCGGATCGACGATCGCGGGGCCGATCGACATCGAGATAGCCAAGATCGCGGTCGTCGCCGACCCGCAGGGCGCGGTGTTCGCGCTGTACGCGGGGCAGCTGGACGACTAGCTCCCAGGGCGCGGCGTGCCCTCGGCGCTGCCCTCTTCCGCCAGCGCGCGCTGCAGCGCGTCGTCGAAGGACATCGGTTCGATCTCGAACGGCTTGGCGCCTGAGGGGTCGGTGATGACGGTGGCGGTTCGCAGCCCTTCGACGAGCGGGCGCGCCACGTTGGTGTCGACCGGTGTGACCAGCCCGAGCCACAGCGCGGACAGCCACGGAGTGATGAGCGGCACGGGCAGCTTCGGCCGCGGGCGCACGTTCATGGCGAGCGCCATGCGGTCGAGCATGTCGCCGTAGGCGAGGATGTCAGGGCCGCCGATCTGGACCTCGCGTCCGAGCGACTCGGGCACGTCGGGGGCCCGCACGAGGTACTCGATGACGTCGTCGACGGCGATCGGCTGGGTGGCTGTCCGCAGCCAGCTGGGGGCGATCATGACGGGCAGCCGTTTGACGAGGTAGCGCAACGTGCGGTAGGACTCGCTGGCGGCGCCGACGACCATGGCGGCACGGAAGTACGTCAGCGGCGGGCCGCCGGCGGCGAGCGTGCGGGCGGTGTCGTGGCGGCTGCGCAGATGCTTTGAGACGCTGTCGTCGCCGAGTCCTCCGAGGTAGACGATCCTGCTCACGCCGTCACGCTTGGCCATCGCGGCGAAGTTGGCGGCGCCCTGACGCTCGCGCTCCTCGAAGCCGGCGCCGCCGGCCATGGCGTGGATCAGGAAGTACGCGACGTCGATGCCCTCGCCGACGCCGTCGAGGCTGCTCGCGTCGGTCACATCGCCACGCCGGATCTCGCAGCCTTGGCGCTTCAGATGCTCGGCGCGCGCTGGATCGCGCACCAGGCACCGCACCGTCGCGCCGGACGCCAGCAATGAATCGGCGAGGCGTCCTCCGATGAACCCCGTCGCCCCTGTGACGAGCGCGTGCGTTGCGATCCGCTGAGCTTACCCGGCGGCGTTCGGCGCACGCGGCTCAGCGTGGCGAGGCGGTACCTCAGCGCGGCGATGCGGTGCCGCTGCCGTTGCGCCGCTCGGCGAGGTCGGGCCCGGTGCTGGTCGTCATGATGGCGGCGCTGTTGCCGCCGAGCACGCGGCGCACGAGCCCGGGCGCGAGCACGCGCACGGCCGCAGCGAGCGCGTAGGCGCGCGGCACGTAGCGCTCTGGGCGGCGGCCGATGCCGGCTTCGTAGATGGCGTCGGCGGCGCGCTCGGGAGTGGAGACGATCCAGCGTGTCCACGGCTTGGCGGTGAGCTCGGACTGGGGGAAGCCCTCGGTGGAGATGAAGCCGGGGAGCACGAGACCGACGTGCACGCCGTGCGCTAGCTCCTCGGCCCACAGCGCGTCGGACCAGCCGGCGAGTGCGAACTTGGAGGCGCTGTAGGCGCCGGAGCGGGCGCGCGCGACGCGGGCGGCGATGGAGGCGACGTTGACGATGGCGCTGGGCGCGCTGGAGCGCAGCAGCGGCAGCAGCGCGTCGGTGAGCCGCACCTGTGCGTCGAAGTTGATGGCCATGGTGCGCTGCACGTTCTCGTAGCCGCTCTCGGCGAAGCGCGCGTGCCAGGAGGCGCCGGCGTTGTTGACGAGCAGGTCGAGCCGCCCGTGGTGCTCGAGCACGTGGTCGCGGATGCGCTCGGGAGCGTCGTCGTCGACGAGGTCGAGCGCGAGGTAGCTGCCGCCGAGCTCGTCGGTGAGCGCTCGCAGGCGCTCCTCACGCCGGGCGACGAGCACCAGCGAGCTGTGCGGCTCACGCGCGAGCCGCCGCGCGGCCGCTTCGCCGATGCCGCTGGAGGCGCCGGTGACGAGCATGACGCGGGAGTGCTGCGGGTATTGAGTGCCTGCCATGTCGAACCTCGAGCCGATCGATGACGCGCAGCGGGAGACGGGTCGGAGCGCCGCGCGTGGGCGCGCTCGCGGCTAGCCTGTCAGATCGGCGAACACGATGAGCTTGCCTGCTTCCAGCGACGTCCCAGGCGTCGGGTCCACAGAACAGCGCTCGCCTCGCAAGCGCGAGGCGCTGGAGCTGTTCAGCGGCCTGCCGCGTCGCTATGACCAGCTGTCGGCGGCGCTGAGCTTCTGGCAGGACCCGCGCTGGCGTCGCGCGCTGGTGAGCGCGGTTGCGCCACAGGCGGGACAGCGGGTGCTGGACGTGGCGACGGGCACGGGCATGGTGGCGGCGGAGCTGCTGGCGCGAGCGGACTGCTCGGTGGTGGGCATCGACCAGAGCCCTCAGATGCTCGCAGCGGCCCGCGCGCGCTTCGCCGCGGCTCCTCGCGCGGGCGCGGCCGCGCGCGTGGAGCTGATCGAGGGACAGGCCGAGTCGCTGCCGTTCGCAGACGCGAGCTTCGACGCGCTGACGTTCACCTACCTGCTGCGCTATGTGGACGATCCGGCGGCGACGGTGCGCGAGCTCGCGCGTGTGATCCGCCCGGGCGGTCGCGTGGCGTCACTGGAGTTCGGTGTGCCGCCGTGGGCGCCGGCGCGTGCCGCGTGGCGTCTGTACACGGCGATCGGGCTGCCGACGCTGGGGCGCCTGGAGTCGCGCGAGTGGGCGCAGGTGGGGCGCTTCCTGGGCCCGAGCATCCGCGGCTTCTACGAGGGCCATCCGCTGGAGCAGATCGTGGGCTACTGGCAGCAGGCGGGGCTGGAGGGCGTGAGCGTGCGGCGCATGAGCCTCGGCGGCGGCGTGGTCATGTCTGCGAGCAAGCGCGCGGACTGAGGAGGACGAT
>Ga0208849_1002170_pt1 | contig 11293 bp, 10 predicted proteins | sample NGESurdeep072012_10_FD_184470 | JGI IMG/M metagenome (GOLD analysis project Ga0208849, IMG submission 184470) | Arctic peat soil microbial communities from Barrow, Alaska - NGEE Surface sample 53-3 deep-072012 (SPAdes) | ecosystem: Environmental > Terrestrial > Soil > Wetlands > Peat ...
GCAACCGGGAAACTTTCCAATCCTGGATCAAGCGTCACATCCTCGACACCTCGGATTTTAACGACTTCAAACGCGTCTATTCTGAAAGCAGCGGTCACCCATCGATGAGGCCTCGGTGAGTGGCTATACGACCAGTGAGATGATGACCGTGGCGGCGGCACGGCGTCTTAACAACGGCGCGGTATGTTTTGTAGGCATCGGCTTGCCCTCCACCGCCGCAAATCTCGCCCGCCTTACACACGCGCCCGGTGTTGTATTGATCTACGAATCCGGACCCATCGGTGCTAAGCCTACGGTGTTGCCACTATCGATCGGCGACGGCGAATTGTCGGAAACTGCGGATACGGTAGTAAGCACCCCGGAAATCTTCCGTTACTGGTTGCAAAGTGGCCGTATTGATGTCGGCTTCCTCGGTGCGGCCCAGATCGATCGCTTTGCCAACATCAATACGACCGTAATCGGCCCCTACGCAAAGCCTCGGACGCGCCTACCAGGAGCCGGAGGCGCGCCTGAAATTGCCGCCAATGCGAAAGAGGTGTTTATCATTGTCAGACATTCGCCGCGTGCATTCGTCTCGAAGCTGGATTTCATTACGTCCGTCGGCTATCTCGACGGCGGCGATGCGCGCAGTCGATTGGGCTTGCCCGGCAAAGGCCCGATGGCCGTCATCACTGACCTGTGCACGATGGAACCTGACCCGCTGAGCAAGGAACTTACCGTCACGTCAATCCATTCTGGCGTGACTCGCGCCCAAATTCAGAAGGCAACGGCTTGGCGAGTGCGTTTCGCAGCGGCTGTTCCGGAAACGCCTGTACCTCGCGCCGCCGAACTCAAAGCACTACGTGACCTGCAAGCTCGCACGGCGGCGGCGCACGGGACTACGCTCGCAGCGAGCGATTGACGCGATCCATCTTTGCCGAGTCGGTGAGCACTAATTGGACGCCATCTCGGAGGCATAGGTCGACCGGCTCATTCCGAGAACGACTGCGCAAACTATGATGAGGCCGAGGGTTGCCGTTCTTGAGATTCTGAACATTTTATTCTCCCGATTGATATACGTTTAAAATCAGCCGTCACGGACTCGAGTCGGTAAAACGACCCCGTTGATACCGATGGCGCTTATTGAGTGCAAACGCGCGCATCGCGATGGCTGAATCGTTCGGTGCCCGACAGATGCCGTTCACCTTACGAGCAAGGTAATCGTCCCGGCTATTAGGCCGGCAGCGAAATCCGACGGAATAGCAATTAGCCGAGATAAAACCTCGGAAATCCGGTTCGAACCGAGGTGCCGCGAAGTCCTTTAGCCGTCGCTGCGAGCATCTGCGGTTTGAATCCCTAGCCGTCGAGATCCGGGGAACGTTGAAACATCAAGACCGAGCTATCGGCAAAAGGTGGTGGGAGCGGTGATCACTTGCCGTATGCATCCAAGGTCAGCACGATCGAAGAGGAAAGTACATGCGCCACACTGTATTACTGGCGGTCGTTATGGGCGCGCTCCATATGCCGGCTCGGGCCCGCGTCACGCCCGCGCCGTTGGATCCCGTCACGGTGGAAACTGCTTCTGAGGCTTCGGTTTCCGGCCGGATCACAGGCTGAATGCCACCGACGTTGATGCGTGGCTCAACGGTTATATGCCGTACGCACTCGCGACCGGCGACATCGCGGGTGCCGTCGTTGTAGTGGTGAAGGATGGACATGTATTGACGCAGCGCGGCTTCGGCTACGCCGACGTCGGGGCGCAAAGCCGGTCGATCCGACCCTTACAATGTTTCGGCCGGGTTCGGTTTCAAAGCTCTTTACCTGGACCGCGGTGATGCAGCTGGTGGAGGCGGGCAGGCTCAGTCTCGACGCCGATATCAATTGCTATCTAGACATGAAAATTCCGCCGTGCAAGGGCAAGCCCATCACGCGTCGTAACCTGATGACGCACACGGCGGGGTTTGAGGAAACCGCCAAGCACTTCTTTGCAACCGATACGTAGCACCTCCCAAGCTCGGCGCGGTGCTGAAGGCCTGATACCCGAGCGCATGTACCCGCCGGGCGACACTCCGGCGTGTTCAATCGAAATCTGAAGCCGGCTCGACAGCCCTTGTCGCCGCTGTTCGGCGGCCACGTGGGACGGCAGCCAGCCGGACCCTATCGAGGCCATCGCCAGCGAATTGCGGGGTTGATGGCTGTGGCGGCCCCATTCGCTACCATAGGCCCATGAGAATCGTTACTTACAATGTAAACAGCGTTAACGCGCGCCTCCCCAACCTGCTGCGTTGGCTGCAGGAGACTACGCCGGATGTCGTGTGTCTCCAGGAGTTAAAGGCACCGCAGGAGAAATTCCCGGAGGCTGCCATTCGGGGCGCCGGGTATGGAGTGATTTGGCACGGGCAAAAGAGCTGGAACGGGGTTGCTATCCTCGCTCGCGGTGCGGAGCCGCAGGAGATGCGGCGGGTGCTTCCAGGCGATCCCGAGGATCTGCACAGTCGGTATATTGAGGCGCTCGTGAGTGGCGTGGTTATCGGCTGCCTCTACTTGCCGAACGGCAATCCCGCCCCTGGACCCAAGTTCGACTATAAGCTTCGCTGGCTCGAGCGTCTTATCGTCCACGGCGCTGATCTCGTCTTGCAGAACATCCCGGTCGTTCTCGCCGGCGATTACAACGTAATTCCCACCGAGCGCGATGTGTACAAGCCGGAGCGATGGGTCGATGACGCTTTGTTTCGAATCGAGACGCGTGAGGCATTCGCACGCCTGACCGCACAAGGTTGGACCGACGCGTTAAGGAAGATGCATCCGGAGGAGCAGATCTATACGTTCTGGGACTACTTTCGAAACGCTTATGGGCGCGACGCGGGCCTGCGAATTGACCATTTACTTCTGAATCCGGCTGCGGCGGATCGACTCCAGGGCGCAGCCGTTGATCGGAATGTGCGCGGATGGGAGAAGGCAAGCGATCACGCGCCGACCTGGGTGGACCTGCGCGACGCGGCCCTATTCGTTTAGCACGTGCGCGCGCCTGCCCTCCGTGCGCGTCAGGCGCGCGTTACGCGCAGTAGCCCCATCTGCGATGATCGCGGACCCCTACCCGGTTCCGGAAAATCCACATGAGTTCATCTGCCCCGACCCGACGCGAGGTTGGCACCTTCGCATTGATGCTCACGGGACTGGGCTCGATCATCGGATCAGGCTGGTTGTTCGGCGCCTGGCGTGCCGCGGGGCTCGCAGGCCCAGGGGCAGTATGGGCCTGGATCCTGGGGGCGGCGATCATCTTGACGATCGCGCTTACTTACTCGGAACTCGGCGCGATGTTCCCCGAATCGGGTGGCATGGTTCGCTATAGCCATTATTCACATGGCTCACTCGTCGGCTTCATTGGCGCCTGGGCGAACTGGATTTCCATTGTCTCAGTGATTCCGGTGGAAGCGGAGGCCTCGGTGCAATACATGGCATCCTGGCCGTGGAATTGGGCGCGCGCTCTGTATGTGCATGCGCCTGACGGACAAGGTCAGCTTGCCGTGGCGGGGCTCCTGATCGCTGCTCTGCTCGTTGTCGTCTATTTCCTGTTGAATTTCTGGAGCGTAAAATTGTTTGCGAACTCCAATAGCGTCATTACGGTCTTCAAGCTTGTTGTTCCCGCCGCAACTGGCTTTGCGCTGATCGCAAGCGGGTTCCATTCGGAAAACTTTGCCGTCGGCGTTCACGGCGAAGCGCACGTCCTCGATTTCGCCGCGGTTCTGACCGCAGTGGCGACCGCCGGCATTGTCTTCAGCTTCAACGGTTTCCAGAGTCCAATCAATCTTGCCGGTGAGGCGCGTAATCCCGCGCGGAGTATTCCAGTTGCGGTGTTGGGGTCAATCTTAATTGCGACACTGGTGTATGTAATTTTGCAGATCGCCTATATCGGTGCCGTACCGCAGGAGCTTCTGGCACAGTCAGGCTGGCACGGCATAGATTTCAGCTCGCCGTTCGCGCAGCTCGCGATCATCGTGAACCTGCATTGGCTCGCGATGCTCTTGTACATCGACGCATTCGTTAGCCCAAGCGGTACGGGGATTACCTACACCGCCAGCACCTCGCGCATGATCTATGGCATGCAGCGCAATGGCACATTGCCGGCAGTGTTCGGCAAGCTAAGGTCTCGACATGCCGTGCCGCGCCCGGCGATGTGGCTGAATCTTGCCGTGTCTTTCCTGTTTCTGTTTTTCTTCCGCGGTTGGGGCACGTTGGCCGCGGTGATTTCGGTAGCGACGATCATTTCCTACATGACGGGCCCGGTAAGTGCGATGACGCTGCGGCGGACCGCGGCAACGATGCATCGTCCGTTTCGTCTCGTCGCTCTGCCGTTCATCGCTGCTTGCGCTTTCATCTTCGCAACTGAACTTCTGTATTGGGCGAAGTGGCCACTCACCGGCGAAATCATTCTGCTGATGACGGTCGCATTGCCGGTGTATGTGTATTACCAGGCCGTGGCGGGCTGGCCGGATTTCGCGCGCCAGCTGCGTGGTGCCTGGTGGTTGATTGCCTATCTGCCCGTCATCGCGGCACTGTCATGGGCCGGAAGCGAGAGATTCGGTGGTCGGGATTACATCCCCTGGGGCTGGGATCTGCTCCTGGTCGCGGCCGTCGGATTCGTGTTCTTTCTCTGGGGAGTGCGATCTGGCTGGAATACGCCATCCGTTGCACAGGCGCAGCTCGATCATGAGAAAGGCGCCTGACCGTTGGATTACGGGGCGACGTCATGACGATTGGACCTTAGCGGTTGCAGCTGGAATAGCAACGCGCGTCCGTAGCGCTCGATGCGGGAACGAGCGCTAATCAACGTGGTATCGTGATCTGAAGAGCCTGCGGACGATCTTGATGTACACCGACTTGCGCTTTACTGCCCCGCATTCGCAAGCTGCTATGCGTATCCTGCGTGCGACCGCATTAGTAAGCGTCTTATTACTTGTTCTGCACGGCGCACCCGCCAGAGCATTCGGGTTCGACGATGTGGCGGCGCAAGCCCTGCGGCAGGCTCACGAGCCTTACCGAAGCGTCAGCCACAAACCACCTGCCGAACTGCAAGCCCTGAATTACGACCAGTATCGGGACATCCGTTTTCGACCGGATCATGCGCTATGGCGCGCGGAGAAACTGCCGTTCGAGGTCATGTTTTTCCACCTCGGTAAGTTTCAGACCGAGCCGGTTCTAATCAACGAAGTCACTCCGCAGGGCGTGCGCCATATTGCCTACAAGAGCGCCGATTTTAACTATGGCAAAAACAAGCTCTCGCCCCAGACCTGGGGCGACATGGGGTTTGCCGGTTTTCGGGCGCATTACCCTCTAAACAGCAGTGAGTACAAAGACGAGGTCGTAGTCTTCCTCGGCGCCAGTTACTTTCGCGCGCTCGGCGCTGGTTTGCGCTACGGATTGTCGGCGCGCGGGCTTGCGATCGATACCGTTGGCGGTGAGCGCGAAGAGTTCCCGCGGTTCACCGAGTTCTGGATCGTAAAGCCCGCCGCCAATGCGACGACTCTGACGGTCTATGCGTTGCTCGATTCGGTGCGCGCAAGCGGCGCCTACCAGTTTGAGATTCGCCCCGGCGCCGAGACGGTGATGGACGTGCGCTTGCGAATATTCCTGCGCGCGCCTGTCGCCACTCTCGGGATCGCACCGCTTACGAGCATGTATGCGTTCGGCGAAAACCAACCGCATCGCACCGATTTTCGTCCAAATGTGCACGACTCGGACGGACTCATGGTCGCCACCGGCGCGGGCGAATGGCTTTGGCGCCCGCTTCTGAATCCGAAGCAAACTCTTACCACGTCATTCTCAATGCGTGAGCTGCGCGGCTTCGGGCTTATGCAGCGCGATCGAGATTTTCGAAGTTATGAGGACAGTGAGGCGCGCTATGAGTTACGCCCGAACGCCTGGATCCAACCCGTTGGCTCTTGGGGACCAGGTAGAGTAGAGCTCGTGGAGCTGAACACGCCGGATGAGACCAATGACAATATCGTTGCGTATTGGGTGCCCGACAAGCTTCCGGCAATTGGGCAGCCTCTGGATATGGCTTACCAACTGCATTGGCAGGGTAGTCAGCAGATGCAACGACCGCCGGGTGCATGGGTCGCACAGACTCGCGTGGGCCGTGGGTTCGTCGAGCTTCCGCAGGACGAGCAACAATTCGTCGTCGATTTCATCGGACCCTCGCTCGCGACACTACCGGCCGATGCACCGGTAAAGGCTGTCGTTACAGCTCCCTCTAATGGGCAGATCGTGGAGAGTAACGCCTATCGTATCGAGGCTACCGGGGCCTGGCGCATGACGGTACGGGTCAAACAACGCAACCCCGCGCAACCTACCGAGTTGCGCGGCTTTCTGCAGAACGGTGCGAACGTGCTGACGGAGACCTGGAGCAATATTCTTCCTGCGCGCTAGCGTGTATTGTGCCAGCAGGCGTCGCGTTAATGACAACCAACAATCGGTTGGCGTCTTTTTTTCGTAGTGGCGCCCATATCGCCAAGCGCGGGTTTGATGGTCATACGCTTGGCTGCCGGCAACTATCGCATCGACTGCATGCAGCGGAAGCTTCTCCGGAACCGGGCGAATTACGCCAGGCTGTCGTGAGTTTGCAGCCAGTCGTTGATGTGATCCATGCGCTGCGCGATACCAAGGCCAATTGAGATCACCAGGACCTTATCAAGCGTCTTCAGTGGCGAACCGCGGCGCGATTTTGGAGTTTGAAGCTGTTCAGTTATTTGCCATGGCTGGAGCTCCGGCGTCGTGGACAGCATGTAGGCGACCGCGGAACCGTCATAAGACGACATTACCGGTACCACATCACCAATCTCCTTGAGTACATCCTGGAGCGCCGTCAGCGATTCGCTAACGCGATCACGCAGGTCGTCGCCTTTGTCGAATCGGACAAGTACCAGGTATGCGATGAACCCCTCGTCGCTCACGTTTTTCTCTCGGAGTTGTTCGATGTTGCTGTTGGGGAACAGAAATGGTTTCACGCGAATGGACGAGATGCTAATACCTCGGCGAGCACGACTCGCCGTCTGGGCAGCATAGCCTAAATGCCGCAGCGTCCGGACAGGGTACGGACCGAACGAAGCTACCCAGCTGGTCGGTTCCAGGCCCGAGAATCGGTCCGGTCGCTATTAGCACTCGCGGGTTTTGGGGCCGCTGGCGGTCGCGTTCGAAATCGGCTCGTCAGCCTATGGCGCAAGGACGTGACAATCGGGCTGTCGGAACCGTCCTACGCGAAATACCGCACACCGCTTGTTCGCAGCTGCTCCGTGTTGGCGCAAGCTGCAGCCTCATTCAACGGGAGTTAAGGCGATGCGAAAACACACCAGCTCGGTACGGCCCGCACCCCTTTCAGGCGAACGCTTAGACCATTGGCTGCTTGCAATGGCCTTTGTGATCTCTCGTCGACAAATGCGCCGTAAGTGGTCGAGTCGTTTAGGTTCATCGCGAGCGGTCATGGCGTAATGCCGTCTCGTCGCAGCAAGTGTTATGGGAGCGTTTCTTCTCGCCGGTGCTCAATCGGGATCCGCCACTTGGATCTTGCGAGATGCTTGGCCCAACGCTTGCCTGCATGCCACGTTTCTCAATCGCACTTGGGACAATAAAGCCATGCGCTGGTCATTAACGTCGGGCTATGGGGCTTTTCGCGCCATAGCGACTCGTGTCGCCGGTTACGCCGACAGGTCCATTGCCAAAGTTATGTATTCTGGCGACGATGGCCGGCGTTCATCTTATCGAGAAACGCTTATTCGCGAATCGGCGCGCAGTGTCTCGCGCATACTGGCGCATGGCGTTCCCGTCCAGTCCTGGTTTCGGAAAATAGTCTAAAACGGCCGGGGGCACTCAGCGCCAATTGCCCCGTAACAGTCCCCTGTTCGGAGCGCAGAACGTGTTTACGCGCCTGGGGTAGCGCTGCCGTACGAAGTCGCCAGACGCTCACCCATGCCGACTGAGTGCCTCTGCAGGAGCAGACGCTTAAGTCCCCCGGTTTGTCTGGGCTCTTCGCCACCGCGCTGTGGCCGCGCGCGACGGCTGCCCTACCGTGTACGAGTGCGCCGATAAACAAGACCTAGACCACCGCCGCAGCACAGGGCATTCTCGTTGCACACAGCACGATCGATTAACCGCAATGACACTTCGGTGGGTAGAGGAGATCAAACGCCGCAACGTCGGACGTGTCGCGCTGCTTTACCTGATCGCCTGCTGGTTGATCCTGGAGCCGGTGCACGTCATTTTTCACATGCTCGACGTGCCGGTTTGGGCAAATCGACTGGTGGTGATTCTGATGGCGCTTGGTTTCCTCCCGGCGGTCATCTTCGCCTGGGTGTTCGAAATCACACCCGACGGGCTTAAACCTACCGAAGAGGTTCCCGAAGCCGAATCGATTAGGAGGCTCACTGGTCGACGGCTTGACCGCGCCATCATTGGCGTGCTCGCCGTGGCGCTCGCCTATTTTGTCGCCGATAAGTTCTGGCTCTCAAGGCATTCGCCCGCGGCGCCCGACGAGCAAGTCGCCCGCGCGGTGTCTGCGATCAAAGGACCCGCTGCGGAGTTTGCCCCGCCTCCTCACTCGATCGCCGTGCTGCCGTTCGTGAACATGAGCGGTGATGCGCAACAAGATTACTTTTCAGACGGGTTGTCCGAAGAGCTCCTCAATTCACTGGCTCGAGTGGCTCAGCTGCAGGTGGCTGCGCGTACCTCGTCATTCTCCTTCAAGGACAAAGCGGTAGATATCGCTGACATCGCCCATAAGCTCAACGTCGGCGCGGTTCTCGAAGGCAGCGTCCGCAAGGCTGGAACGCGGGTCCGAATCACGGCGCAACTGATTAATGCGGTGACCGGCTTTCATCTGTGGTCGCAGACCTACGATCGCGAATTACGTGACATTTTGGTCCTGCAGACCGAGATCGCAACCGCTGTCACAAATGCATTACAGGCAACTTTGCTCAGAGACTCCTCGGCGCTCATGGAACTTGGCGGCACACAAAATCCACAGGCACTCGATGCGTATCTGCGAGGCCAAACCTTTGTCGGTGCGGCGCCCGCCAAGGATGCAAGTTTCACACAGATCGCCGCCTACTCAGAGGCGGTACGTCTCGACCCACACTACGCTAAAGCCTACATCGCCAAATCATTTGCTTTGACGGCGTACGCGGGCAACGTTGCGACCGGAGCGGAGATTCGCGAATATTTTGGCCAGGCGCGGGCAGCTGCGGAACAGGCGATTGCACTTGCTCCCGAACTGGGTGAAGCGCACACCGCATTAGCGCTCGTTCTCACTCAAGGCTTTGCCGACTATGCCGGTGCTGCCGCGGAAAGTGAACGCGCGCTTACGCTGTCGCCGGGCAGTGCCCAAGTGGTGCGGCTCTCGGCGGGCTTCCTGTCGTATTTAGGCCGCACGCAGGAGGCCATTACAAACGCGCAGCGAGCGGTCGTCTTGGACCCACTCAATCCAATTGTGTACCGCTCTTTGGGCGTAGTCTTTCATTATGGTCGTCGCGACCGCGAGGCGATTGATGCGTACAACCGGGCTCTGACGCTTAAGCCGCAGGCATCTCAAGTTGCGACACGTCGCGGTCTTGCCTACCTATCGTTGGGAGAATTCGAACTCGCGCGAGCGTCCTGTGCGACCGCGCCGCTTGATTGGCTGAGCTACACGTGTCTGGCTGTGGTGTACCGCAAACTCGGGCGCTCATCCGACGCCGAGGCGGCACTGAGCAAACTCAAGGCGGACACAGGCGACGACTCGGCGATCCAATACGCCCAGATCTACGCGCAGTGGGGCAATATTCCTGAAGCATTGCGGTGGCTTGAGACGGCGTATCGCTTGCACGACCCGGGTCTGGCGGACATCAAGGCCGAGCCAATGTTCGATCCGCTGCGCGCGCAGCCCCGCTTCCAGGAAATCGAGCGGCAGCTGAAGTTTCCCACTTGACGCTGCTGGGTTCGCATCGGGGCACGCCCTGGGCGTATATGGTTCGCGCGGCGTCGCGTGGGCTTACGTGCGCGCGGCAACCACAAATATTGCGACGCAGCAAAACATTCCAGCGAACCACACGACTGATCTGAGCGCCGCCAGATCGGCTATGTAGCAGGCGATGTAAAGCATCCTTGCAACGATGAATCCGAGCGCTAGCTCGTCCAACGAATGCCGCGCGACCTGTAAATAGGTCCCAATGATTACCGCGGCAGCAAAAAGCGGGAAAGCTTCGAAGCTATTGAGCTGCGCGTAATTTGCGCGCTGGCGAAACCCCTCTTGTTGCTGTAGCCAAGCGCGAGGATTTGCGTTGTCGAAGCCGGGGCGGCTCTTTGCGATCAAGGTCGCAAGATACGGCAATAGCCCTGCCGCCAGAATGCACCAAATTGCAATCGTCAATTAACCCTCCCGAGTCGCGCGATCCCGCGCCACCACTAGCACCCGGGTATTAGACCGTCTTCTGCCGAAGAACCGACGCAGCTACCCGAGGGCGCTCCAAGTCCCATATCGCTGTAATACTCACCCAGGTTGTGGAAGGGCTTGGAGCCTGTTTGCACGGTGCCAAGTTGGTAATACAGAAGAGGGCCCTTCGATGTAATGAAATATTCCGGGTCCAGGCGTTGCGCGGCCGGTAGAGAGGCTGCCGGCACCAAGATCTTGAACAAAGGCGTCGAGGGATTCAGCGCCGCCACCGCGACGCCGTTAGGGATGGTGTGTGCGTCCTGCGAAGTGGGGCTTGAGCTCACAGTCATGAAAATATAAGTCACGCAGGTAGGCGTACAGTTGATGAACGGCTCTGGGGAGTTCATATAAGGTTCTGCGGGATCGGGCGAGGCAATCTGATTGACGAGCGTAAATTTCGGCGCGCCGTTCGCAAGCGTACCCGTTTGCTCGTAAACGTTGATCGTCAGCCTATTGGCGATGGTGAACATTATGTAGTTGTCACCGAAGTCCGGCGCGCGAAACATAAAACCCGCGTACTTGGTCGTCGCATCGAGCGTCAACTGCTGCAGTGCTTGCGTGTCAAGGTCGTACCACCAAACCTGCTGGAAGACGTGTCCGCCCTGTGTCGGTGCGGCGTCGCCTTGGAACAGCATTTGGTGCGTGCACGGCACGAATCGCGCGCCGGCGCCATTAAAGTGCGCGCCAAATGACGTAGCGGTCGGTGCCGTGCCGGGCGCAGAACTGACGGGCTCCGTATAGGGAATCACAGGAGTCTGCAGGTTGTGATAGATGCCGAGCGCGACCGGATCCGAATTGCACTGGCTCGCTTCGGGGAGAATCGTGCTATCGGCACCTTTATTGCCACTGGTG
>Ga0208849_1002171_pt1 | contig 11290 bp, 10 predicted proteins | sample NGESurdeep072012_10_FD_184470 | JGI IMG/M metagenome (GOLD analysis project Ga0208849, IMG submission 184470) | Arctic peat soil microbial communities from Barrow, Alaska - NGEE Surface sample 53-3 deep-072012 (SPAdes) | ecosystem: Environmental > Terrestrial > Soil > Wetlands > Peat ...
TACAATCGCGACCCGGTCTATAGCCTGCTCTTCACGTTCGGGCTTGCCTTCGTGATGCAGGACACGGCGCGCTACATCTGGGGCCCGAACGGATTGCCGATGGGCCTGCCCAGTGCGCTGTCGCAGCCGATCACGCCTACCTTGTTTTTCATCACCTGGTATCGGGTCTTCATGGTGTCGGTCGTCATCGTCACCGTGATCGGCCTGTTCACGTTCCTGCGCCACTCCCGCATCGGTCTGCGCATCCGCGCCGGAACGCTCGACCTTGAAACGGTGGCGACGCTGGGAGTGAACGTCCGCAACTTGCGCAGCTTCAATTTTGCCCTGGGCTGCCTGCTCGCCGGTCTGAGCGGCGTGCTCGCCGCCGGCCAGATCGGGCTCAATCCCAACATGGGAGACGATCTTCTGCTGCCGAGCTTCATTGCCATCATCGTCGGCGGTGTCGGCAGCCTGATCGGCACATTGCTCGGCGGCCTGCTCATCGGCTTGGCCGCGGCGCTGACCACCGTGTTCTACCCGTCGGCGAGCGAGGCGGTGATCTACGGAATCATGATGGCGGTGCTTCTCATCCGGCCACGCGGAATCATGGGCGAGGAAGGAATGCTGTCGTGAGCGTCGCAATCCCTGCCGTCGCGCCGCGGCGGCGTTTGCTCGGCCGCGACCACCTGATGCTGGCCGTGATCTGGCTGGTGCTGCTCACCGTACCGTTATGGCTGCCGTTCCTCGGCGGCTACACCGCGCTGGCGGCGCGCGTCCTGGTGTTCGGCCTGGCGGCCATGGCGCTTAACCTGCTGCTGGGCTTTACCGGCGTGCTGAGCTTCGGTCATGCGGCCTATTTCGGCCTCGGCGCCTACGGCGCCGGCCTCACGCTTCGCTACCTGGTCCACTCGACGCCGCTCGCCATGCTCGCCGGCACGCTGCTCGGCGGGATCGCTGGCACGCTATTCGGTCTCCTGATCGCACGGCGGCGCGGCGTCTACTTTGCCATGTGTACCATCGCCTTCGGACAGCTCTGGTATTACCTCGCCTATAGCTGGAATAGCTTCACCGGCGGCTTCGACGGCTTGCGCGATTTCCAGCGCGCGCCGATCCACCTCGGGCCGTTCACGCTCGACATCACCGGCGGCGGCTCGACATTCTACTATTTCCTGCTTGCCATCTTCGCCGTCGCCGTCGCCTTGATGGGCGTGGTGCTGCGTTCGCCATTCGGCCGCACGCTGGTGGCTATCCGGGAAAACGAGCGCCGCGCGCGCTTTTTGGGCATTCCCATCGAGCGCCATATCTGGCTGTCATTCTCGATCTCCTGCTTCTTCACCGCTCTCGCCGGCACGCTCTACGCACTGCTGAATAATTTTGCAGATCCGATGACGCTGCATTATTCGCTGTCGGGCTATTTCGTCGTCATGGCGGTGATAGGCGGAATGCGCACGTTCTGGGGACCGCTGCTCGGGGCGGCGGTGTTCGTCATGCTTCAGGACTACATCTCGTCCATGACGGTGAATTGGATGTTCTTCATCGGACTGATTTTCATGTTCGTTGTGCTGTTCTTTCCCCGTGGGCTGCTCGGCACAAAACGAAAGGCGGCCTGATGACGAAGGGTTTCACAGTGCCGTGGTGGGCGGGTAACGCCAGTGCGGGGATGTTTCTGTTGCTCATGCCGCGCGGCGTTCGCGGCATGCTGCGGCGCAAGGCGGTGTCATGAGCTTGTTGCGCGTCGAGAACGTCTCCAAGCTTTTTGGCAGTCTGGTTGCCGTCAGCGGCGTGTCGATGACGGTCGAGCCGGGCGAACTGCGCGCCGTCATCGGCCCCAACGGTGCGGGCAAGACCACGTTCTTCAACCTGATTACCGGGTTCTTTTCGCCGACGTCGGGACACATCATGTTCGACGGCGAGGACGTCACGCCGCTGTTGCCGGCGCGGCGCGTCTGGCGCGGCATCGCCCGCACGTTCCAAATCACCGAAGTGTTCCCCGAGCTGACGGTGCACGAAAATCTGCGCATCCCGGTTGAGGTCGCATCCGGCTTTCGCCTCAAGCCGTGGCTGTCGCGCGCGGCAGACGACAAGGTGCGCGCACGCGTCGACGAACTGCTGCGGATGGGCGGCCTCGCCGGCAAGGCGAACCGGCTTGTGGGCGAGCTGGCGCATGGCGACCAGCGCTCGACCGAGATCATGATGTCGATCGCGCTCAATCCGCGTCTGCTGCTGCTCGACGAGCCGACCGCCGGCATGGGGGAGCAGGAAACGCTCGACATCATCCAGTTGGTTCGCCGGCTGCACAAGGATTCGAAACTGACGATCGTGCTGATCGAGCACGACATGCGCGTCGTCTTTCATCTGGCGGACCGCATCATGGTGCTCGATCAGGGCAAGTTCCTCGCCGAGGGAACGCCGCGGGAGATCGCGGCGAACGAAGCGGTGCAGACCGCCTACTTGGGCAAGGCCGCATGACCGCCGCACTGATCGCCGAGGGGCTCCATACCTACTACGGCAAAAGCCACATCCTGCACGGCGTCAGCCTCGAGGCGGCCGAAGGCCAGGTCACCGCCCTGCTCGGCCGCAACGGCGCCGGCAAGACGACCACGCTGCGCAGCCTGATGGGACTGACGCCGCCGCGCGACGGCAGCGTGACGATCTTCGGCCAAAACACCACCGGCTGGCCGCCATTCCGCGTGGCCGCGCTCGGCGTCGGTTATGTTCCCGAGGGCCGCAGGGTTTTTCCCAACCTCACCGTCGACGAGAATCTGCGGGTACCGCTGGAGCGGCCAGGGCCGTGGAATACGGAGACCGTGTACCGGTTGTTTCCCCGGCTCAAGGAGCGGCGAACCAATCGTGGGCGGCAATTATCCGGCGGCGAGCAGGAAATGCTGTCGATCGCCCGCGCGCTCCTGATCAATCCCAAACTCCTCATCCTCGATGAGCCATCGCAGGGGCTGGCGCCGCTTATCGTGCGCGAAGTCTTCCGCATCGTGGCGCAGATGCGCGCCGAGGGCATCACCGTCCTTCTGGTCGAGCAGAACGTCCGCATGAGCCTGGAAATTGCCGATCACGCCTATGTGCTCGATGACGGACACGTCGTCTATTCGGGTCCGGCACGCGAACTTGCCGCCGACGCAGCGCGCGTCCAGTCGCTGGCCGGCGCCAGCGTCGAAGAGTGGACGCCGCAGGCCCCCGCGTAGCAGTCAATATCGGCGTAGGATGATTCGGCCCGTCGTCTGACAACCGACATGTCTGAACGCCGGCAAGATAGTCACCACTACGACATCGGCGCCCACAGCACCTGATCGATGCGCGACGCGCCGGTCGCCAGCATCACCAGGCGATCAAGCCCGAGCGCGATCCCGCTTGCATCGGGCATGTGGGCGAGCGCGGCGAGGAAATCCTCGTCGAGCGGATAGCGCTCGCCATAGCGGCGTTGTTTCTCTGCCATCTCGCGCTCGAGGCGGAGCCGCTGTTCACGCGCGTCGGTGAGTTCACCAAAACCGTTGGCGAGTTCGACGCCGCAGACGTAAAGCTCGAAGCGTTCGGCGACGCGCGGATCGTGCGGCGACGGCCGCGCCAGCGCCGCCTGCTGCGCCGGGTACTCGTCCAGGATCGTGGCGCGGCCAATGCCGAGCTTCGGCTCGATTTTCTCCACCAGCACGCGGCTGAAAATATCGGCCCAGGTGTCGTCGTCGGCAATGCGAATACCGGCAACCTGCGCCGCGTGCGCGAGTCCCGCGCGGTCGCCCTCCCCGCCATCAAGCGTCGCCAAGAGATCGATGCTCGCGTAGCGGCCGAAGGCCTCGGCAACGGACAACCGCTCCGGCTGCGCCGACGGATCGGCCGAGCGGCCGCGGAAGGAAAAATGCCACGTGCCCGCCGCCTGCGCCGCCTCCTGCAGCAGCGCCGCGCAGTCAGTCATCAGCGCCGTGTACGGCTCGCCAGCGCGATACCATTCGACCATGGTGAATTCAGGTGCGTGCAGCGCGCCGCGCTCGCGATTGCGAAAGACCTTGGCGAATTCGACGATGCGGCGCTCGCCGGCAGCGAGAAGCTTCTTGCAGGCGAATTCCGGCGAGGTCCGCAGATAAAGCGGCGCCGCGGCTCCCTCGGGCGCCGCAAGCGAGGTGGCGAAAGCGTGCAGATGGGTTTCGTTGCCGGGAGAAACCGCGAGCACCCCGGTCTCGACCTCGACAAAATCATTGCGGCCAAACCAACCCCGCAGCGCAGCCGTCACCCGGGCCCGCGCCAGCAGCGCCGGCCGCCGGTCGGCATGGACGTGCGGGGTCCAAAACGGCGAAGAATCGGGCACTTTATCCGTCATAACCTTGTCGGCCGTAGTTTGCGAAATAACTGGCGATTAGCCCCAGGATCGGTATGTTGCGCGCAATCTAGGCGCCATTACGTAAGGATTTCGTCCCGTGAAAGTCATCGCTAGCTCGCTGCGCAAGGGCAATATCGTCGATATCGACGGCAGGCTCGGGGTCATCGTCTCCACCGAAAACATCCACCCCGGCAAGGGCACGCCGGTCACGCAAATGGATGTGCGCCGCATTGCCGACGGGGTGAAGGTGGCGCTGCGTTTTAAGACCACCGACCAGGTCGAGCGCGCCTTCGTCGAGGACAGAAAACACCAGTACATGTACCAGGACGGCGACGGCTTTCATTTCATGAATATGGAGAGCTACGACCAGGTGACGCTGCCGGACGATATCATCGGCGATCAGGCGGCATATCTGCAGCCGGAAATGGAAGTCACTATCAGCATGCACGAGAGCACGCCGGTCGCCATCGAGCTGCCGCCCAAGGCGGTGCTCGAAGTGGTGGAGACCGAACCGACGATGAAGGGCCAGACCGCATCGTCATCCTACAAGCCGGCGGTACTATCGAACGGCGTGCGCACCTTGGTGCCGCCGTTTGTCTCGATCGGCACCAAGATCGTGGTGCAGACCGCCGATGGCAGCTACGTCGAGCGGGCGAAGGACTAAGGGGCAGAGGAACGGCGCGGCGACGGACTGAAACAACCGGACTAAAACAACCAGACTGAAACAACCAGACTGAAACAACACTTGGCACGGGCGGGCATCGATAGACGAAGCGTCGTTAAAGCGCTCGCCGGCAGCGCCGCCGGTTTGATTTTGCCGCACGTCGCTCCGGCAACCGCTCGCGCCAAGCACGCCGCGGCGCACGCCAAGCCGACCAAAGAAATCACCTTCGATCGCTGGGTCGCCGCATTCCGCGCCAAGGCGCAAGCGCACGGCATTACGGAGGCGACCTACACGCAAGTCATGAGCGGAATGAAGCCTGACATGACCGGGCTCAAGGAGATCCGCGACCAGCCCGAATTTCACGAACAGCTCTGGCAATATCTCAATCGCCGCGTTTCCGACTGGCGCATCATCACCGGCCGCAAGGCCGCCACGGAATACGCGCCGCTGCTCGCGCGCATCGAGAAAGATTACGGCGTTTCGCCTGCAACCATGCTCGGCGTCTGGGGCGTCGAGTCGACGTTCGGCGACCCGCTGGTTGAGAAGAATCACATGAAGCCCGTCATTCCCTCGCTGGCGGCTTTGTCCTGGGCCGAGCCGCGGCGCCGCGCCTACTGGGAGAGCGAACTGATCAATGCGCTCAGCATCGTGCAACGCGGCTGGAGTTCGCCGGAGGCGATGACCGGCTCCTGGGCCGGCGCCATGGGTCATACCCAATGGATGCCCGAAGTCTGGCTCCATCTCGGCGTCGACTACGATCATGACGGAAAAATCTCGCCTTACGGACGGCCGAACGACGCACTCGCCACCACGGCACGCTTCTTCGTCGAGCGCGGCCATTACCGGCGCGGTGAGCATTGGGGCCATGAAGTGCGCATCCCGCAAAAGCTTGCCCGCGGCGGCGCGCGTAGCTATGCCGCGTGGCAGGCGGCCGGCGTCACGCGCGCCGACGGCGCGCCGTTTCCGCGGCCGAACGACACGGCCCGGCCGTGGCTGCCGCAACCCGGCGGCCCGGCGTTTCTGCTCGGCGCCAATTTCTTCGCGGTGAAGAGCTACAATCCATCGACGAGCTACGCCCTCGCGCTTTGTCATCTGGGCGATCGCTGCATGGGCGGCGAACCATTCGTGCAGCAATTCCCCGGCGGCGAGCCCGCGCCAACTTTGGCCGATGTCGAGGAAATCCAGCGCCGCCTCACCGCACGCGGCTACGACACCGGCGGCGCTGACGGCCGCGTCGGCACCCAGACCATGCTTGCCGTCCAAGCTTACCAGCGCGAAATCGGCATGGACCCGGCCGATGGCTATGCGGGCGTGGGACTTCTCGCCCGGTTGCGCAACGGCGCATGATCCGATTGGATGCGGCCCGCAAACGCCATCCAACCTCAACGACCACCGCCAACCGACAAGAGGAAATGCCTGTATGACGCCTCCCCAATCCGCGACCGCTCGCGCTGCCGATCCGGCAGTCTCCAAGATCGAGCGCCCCACGCCAACCGGCGCCAATGCGCCCGGCTTCGGCTCCGACGTGATCGCCGACGCGCTGCGCTCGCTTGATGTGCCCTATATCGCGCTCACGCCCGGCGCGAGCTATCGCGGCCTGCATGACTCGATCGTCAACTATCTCGGCAATTCCAAGCCGCAGATGCTGCTGTGCCTGCATGAAGAGGCGGCGGTCGCCATCGCCCAGGGTTACGCCAAAGTCACCGGCAAGGCGATGGTCACTGCGGTGCATTCCAATGTCGGGCTGATGCACGCCTCGATGGCGCTGTTCAACGCCTGGTGCGATCGCATGCCTGTGGTGGTGCTCGGCGCCACCGGGCCGGTTGATGCCGCGAAGCGGCGCCCCTGGATCGACTGGATTCACACCGCGCGCGATCAGGGCGCGCTGGTGCGCGAATACACCAAGTGGGACGACCAGCCGGCCTCGCCCGCCGCCGCCCGCGAAGCGATCATGCGCGGCACCTGGATCGCCAACACCGTGCCGCAGGGCCCGGTCTACATCAATTTCGACGCCGAACTGCAGGAGATGAAAGTCTCCGATCAGCTACCGACGATCGATCCGGCGCGCTACATGCCGCAGGTCTCGACCGCGGCGCCGGCCGAGCTCATCAAGCAGGCGGCCGCGATGCTCAAGGGCGCCAAGCAGGTGCTCATTCTCGCCGGCCGCGCCTCGCGCAGCGAAGACGCCTGGAACGCCCGCGTCGCGCTCGCCGAAGCGCTCGGTGCCCGCGTCCTGACCGATCTGAAAATCGGCGCCACCTTCCCGACCGACCATCCGCTGTTCGCCGGTTCGCCGCGCGCGCCGACGCCGGAGACCGTCGAGGGTCTAAAGGACGTCGACGTCGTGCTCAGCCTCGACTGGGTCGATCTCGCCGGTGCGTTGCGCCACTGGGGTCCATCGCCGTCCGTGAAGGTGATCCAGGTTTCGCTCGACCACCGCATCCACAACGGCTGGAGCATGGACCACCAGGCGCTGCCTACCGTCGATATTCTGCTTTCGGCCGATCCGGACCTGGTGGTGCCCGAGCTCGTGAAAGAAGTCGGCAAGAGCGCAAAGCCGCACGCGGTTCCGAGCGCGCGCAAGGTCGCCCAGAAGGAGCCGACCGGCTTCACCAACGAGGTCATCGCGCGCGAACTGAAAAAGCTCGTCGGCGACCGGCCGGTGACCTACACGCATCTGCCGCTGTCGTGGGATGAAAACTGGGTGGCGTTCAAGCACCCGCTCGACTATCTCGGCTCCGATGGCGGCGGCGGCGTCGGCGGCGGCCCGGGAATTTCGGTCGGCGCGGCGCTGGCGCTCAAAGGCTCGGGCCGGCTGCCGATCGCAATCTGTGGTGACGGCGACTTTCTGATGGGCGTAACCGCGGTGTGGACCGCGGTGCATTACAAGATCCCGCTCCTCTTCGTGCTCGCCAACAACCGCTCGTTCTATAACGACGAGCTGCATCAGGAGCGGATGGCGCGTGCGCGCAACCGCCCAGTCGAAAACAAATGGATCGGCCAGCGCATGTCCGAGCCGGAAGTCGATCTCGCTGCCATGGGCCGCGCCCAAGGCGCCGTCGGCTTCGGTCCGATCACCTCGCCCGCCGATCTGGGCCCGGCGCTGCAAAAGGCGATCGCCGAGGTCGATGCCGGCGGGGTCGCCGTCGTCGATGTGCGCGTCGAGCCGGGCTACACCGCGGTCATGACCCAGGCGATGACCCGCGCGGGGAATTAGGCCCCATCAATCCGGGGCGCGCCGCAAGGCGCGAACCCGGAATCCATAGTCACGGATGGTACACGGATGGTACATGGCGATGAGCGGAAGCTGCCGCCTTGCACGAACGCCCATTGTCGCTTATGTATTACATAATGTAATACAAAGGTTGGCTCGGTGACAATAACCATCCGACTGCCGGTGAAGGTCGAGGCCGAATTGCGAGCGCGTCTTGATCGAAGCCGTGCAGCGCTCTCCGAATTCGTCCGCGAAGCGATCGCCGAGAAGCTGCGACGAGAGCGAGCCACCGAGGTCTCCGCGTACGAGATCGGCAAACACCTGTTCGGGAAGCACGGGAGCGGCCGGGATGATCTCAGCACCAATCGCAGGGCCGTCCTCGACGATATCCTCCAAACCAAGCATCATCGTCGACGCCGGACCGTTAATCGCCCTGTTTGACCGCGATGACCGGTATCATCGTCGCGCGGTCGAGTTTGTGCGCGACAACAAGGCTCGTCTCCTCAGCAATCTTCCGGCACTTACCGAGGCGGATTTTGTACTGCGCTTCTCCGTCGAAGCTCAGCGCGACCTTTTATGGTGGGCCCAACAAGCGCTCGACATCGATCCAAGTACTGCAGCGGACCTGCCACGGATTATTACTCTGCTCGATCAATACCGCGATTTACCAGCCGCATTCGCCGACGTCTCACTTGTAGCCTTGGCCGAGCGCCTGAACCTGCGGCGAATTGCCAGCTTCGACAGCGACTTCTCGATTTACAGGTTGCCCGGAAAGCGGTCCTTTGAGAATGTATTGTCGCATAGCGACTGAACGGGGTGCGCTCAGCCCGGTGACTACGAAGACAGCGCGCGGGGGAGGAAACACGTGGCACTCTTCTCAGGCTGCACCTGCTGCATCGGGCGGCGGGGATTCCTCTTAGGCGGCCTTGCCGCGGCGGCAACAAGCCTCGCCGCGCCCGCGATACGCGCACAGTCACAAGCACCCGCGATCAAAAAGCCCGGTACGCGCATCGACGTGCATCATCACTTCCTGCCGCCGGAATACATGAAGGAAGAGCACGAGCGCATCAGCTTCAAGCACGGCAGCGTGTCGGCAGACCGCCTGCTGTCGTGGAAGCCCGAGCTGTCGCTCGAAGCCATGGACCAGAACGGCATCGAAACCGCGATCGTCTCGGTGTCGACGCCGGGCCCGTGGTTCGGCGACGTCCCAGCCGGCCGCCGGCTGTCGCGGATGTGGAACGACTACGCGGCCGAGCAGATCCGCACCTACAAGGGCCGCTACGGGCTGTTCGCGGTGATCCCCCTGCCCGACACCGACGGCAGCCTGAAGGAAATCGAATACGCCCTCGACACGCTGCATGCCGATGGCATCGGGCTGCTGTCTTCCTATGACGGCAAATATTTAGGCGATCCCGCCTTCGCGCCGGTCTTCGCCGAACTCAATCGCCGCAAAGCCATCGTCTATACTCATCCGACCACATCGGCGTGCTGCAGTGCCGTGCAGCCCGGCCTGCCGCCGCAGGCGATTGAATATCCGTTCGAGACCACGCGCACGATCGCGAGCCTTCTGGTCAACGGCACAGTGCACAACAATCCCGACATCCGCTGGATCTTTTCGCATGGCGGCGGCGCCACGCCGATGATGGCGGGCCGCATGGCCGAGACACTCGCCCACCAGCCGAACGCAAAAAAATTCATGCCGGACGGCGTGCTCGCTGAGTTGCGCAAGCTCTATTACGACACCGCGAGTGCCGACACCGCGCCGTCGATGGCGGCGCTGCGCCTGATGGCGCCGCTCTCCCAAATCCTGTTCGGCACCGACTACCCGTTCGTCAAGGTCGCCGCCGGCGTCAAGCACCTGGGCGAAGACGGCCTGTCGGATGCCGACCGCGCCGCGATCGACCGCACCAACGCGCTCGCGCTGCTGCCACGGTTGAAGGCGTAGGTTTCCCGTCCGCAGCGATGACTCATATCCGTCACCCTTCGAGGGCCGCCTCGCGGCCATCTCAGGATGACGGAGAACACCGAGCGGACCTACACTTCCCACTTCACAACCTCTCCCGAATGACGCAACATGCGCGCGGGAGAAGTCCCACCCGCTCCAACGGATAGAACATGGCGACGGCGTCTAGGGATGCCGCCAGGCCCGGAGTGAACCAATGAGGAAACGCCTGGACAGCGGCCGCGCGCCGCTGGAAGAAGTCGCCGGCAATGGGCTGTTGCATCGACGCGCACTGTTAGGCGGCGGCATCGCGCTCGCCGGCGCGATGACAGCCGGCGCCGCGCCGACCCGCGCCGCCGCCGAGCCGCTCACCAATCCACCATGGAGCAACTTGCCCGGGATCGTCACGCCGGTGCTGCAGACGCCGTCGCGTTTCGAAAAGAACGTGGTGCGCATTCTGTCCAACCCGAAGGGCGAGCCGCGCACCCAACACGCCCGTGCGCCGCTGCAGATGCTCGACGGCACCATCACGCCGAACCCGCTGCATTTCACCATCCTGCATTCGGGCATTCCCGACATCGACCCGGCGCAGCACCGCCTTGTCGTCCACGGCATGGTGAAACGCACACTTGAATTCACCGTCGAGGATCTGCTGCGCTACCCGATGGTCACCCGCAAGCATTTCGTCGAATGCGGCGGCAACAGCGCCGCCATGTTCTCGAATGTGCCGCTGCAGGCCACGGTGCAGCAATTGCACGGGCTCGCGTCCTGCGCCGAATGGACCGGCGTGCCGCTATCGGTCATCCTCGACGAAGCCGGCGTCGACCCGAAGGCGGTATGGATCATGGCGGAAGGCGCCGACGATCTTCTGGTCGCTCGCAGTGTGCCTTTGAAGAAGGGCTACGAAGATGCGCTGATCGCCTTCTATCAGAACGGCGAGCGGCTGATGCCCGGCAACGGCTACCCGATGCGGCTGCTGCTGCCCGGCTTCGAAGGCAACATGAACATCAAGTTCCTGCGCCGGCTTTACATCATCGACCAGCCGGCCATGACCTTCTACGAGACGCGCAACTACTCGCCGCTGTTGCCCGACGGCAAGGCTTACCGCTTCTACTTCGTCAACGAGGTGAAATCCTTCATCACCAAGCCGTCGTTCGGCATGAGTCT
>Ga0208849_1002172_pt1 | contig 11276 bp, 13 predicted proteins | sample NGESurdeep072012_10_FD_184470 | JGI IMG/M metagenome (GOLD analysis project Ga0208849, IMG submission 184470) | Arctic peat soil microbial communities from Barrow, Alaska - NGEE Surface sample 53-3 deep-072012 (SPAdes) | ecosystem: Environmental > Terrestrial > Soil > Wetlands > Peat ...
CACCTTCCAGGAACTGGCGCGCAGCATCCAGGACTTCATCCGCGAGGAAATGCCGAACTGGAAGGTGCGCTATCCCGGCGTCGAATCGCTCAACGTCGCGATCATGGGCTGCATCGTCAACGGTCCCGGCGAATCCAAGCATGCCGATATCGGCATCTCGCTGCCCGGCACCGGCGAAACCCCGGCGGCGCCGGTGTTCGTCGACGGCAAGAAATTCCGCACCCTGCGCGGCCCCAACATCTCGACCGAATTCCAGGCGATGGTGATCGACTATATCGACCAGCGCTATGGCGGCGGGACCAAGGTGCCGGAAAGCACGGTAACCGCGGCGGAGTAGGCACACCTCAGCACGCGATCGTACTGACCTGGCCTTCCTCGCTGTATTTCAGCAGTAAGCGATCCCGCGTTATCAGCGTTGCACCGAGGTCGCGCGCGGTCGCCAGCAGGATGCGGTCAGCGGGATCGCGCGGCGGTGTGCCCGGCAGAAAAGACGATGCGATCAGGATGTCGGGCGACAATTCAGCAAGATGTACGTTCGGCATTGCGAGTATGCGGGCGAACCAGCGCTGCGGTGTTGCGCCGAGGCTCAAGCGGTTGCGCGAGACGAGTTGTCCGACCTCCCACGCTGTAATTGGCGAGAGATAGGTCGCAACGCCTATGCGGGCGGCTTCGTCGAGCTTTTCAGACGCCGACGCCGTTAGTTCGTCTCGCGAAAGCCAGATCGCGGCGTTGGTATCAAGCAGGAGCGGTGACATCGATCAGGTCACCACTTCCGGTCCGTACTTCTTGTCCAGCAGATCAGCCCACTCGGGATCGGCAGGCTCGGTGAGGTCGACGCCCGGAGGCACGAACGTGATGTCCTTCAGCGCACCGCGCAGCGGGTGGCGGCCGTCCTTGGTGGCGTATGGCTTCGGGGCGGACTCCGCGAAGCCGCCGTTCGCTTCAATGCCCTTGGCGACCCGGCGAAACACCAGCTTGCGCGCGCTGATGTCGACCCGCGTGCTCTCAAAACCGGCATCGAGCCAAACTTTTGTCATGACGTTATTGGAGGCATTGTTGCTCCACCACGCGCGATGATGCTGCGCCTTCGGCGGCAATTTCACGCCCGTGATCTCTTCGATCTCGGTGAATGTCAGCGGCACTTCTTGCGTGTGTTGGCCGCGCAAAAAGACCCCGAGTAGCTGATATTTTCCCATGAGAAGCGCCTTAATGTATACACAGTGTGCCACAGTAGTGTGTAACGATCAAGGCTGGTGATTCAATGAAATTCCGGGCGCTTGCTGACGGCGCGGGATTGTCGAATTGCACTTCGCGCAACCCCGGCTACGATGACCGCCAATCAAAAATTCGCCGGAGGACGCCCATGAGCTCGCTCGCCAGCAAACAAGGTCCCCGCTATCGGCACATCGCCGGCGACACCGATCCCTACGAGACCATTGCCGTCGAAAAACTCACCCCGATCATCGGCGCGGAGATTTCCGGCGTCGATCTTTCGGGTTCGCTGTCCAACCGGACCATGGACGAGATCCATCGCGCGCTGGCCGAAAATCTCGTGATCTTCTTCCGCGACCAGCACATCACGCCAGGGCAGCATCTCGCTTTCGGTCGCCAGTTCGGCGAGCTGCACATCCATCCCGCCGCCCCGCATGAGCCGGGCGAGCCGGCGCTGATGAAGATCTATGCCGACAAGGATTCGCCGCGCGCCAACGGCGAGGGCTGGCACAGCGACGTTTCCTGCGACCTCGAGCCGCCGATGGGTTCGATCCTCTATATCAGGCAATGCCCGCCGCGCGGCGGCGACACCCTGTTCGCCAACATGTATGCGGCCTACGAAGCGCTTTCGGAGCGGATGAAGAGCTATCTCGACGGGCTCACCGCGCTGCATGACGGCGAGGCGGCCTATCGCGGGCTCTATGCCAATGCCGGCGTCGCCGACAAGCCGTCTTATCCGAGCGCCGAGCACCCGGTGCTGCGTACCCATCCGGTGACGGGCAAGAAAGCGCTCTACGTCAACCGAGGTTTTACCCGCCACATCATCGGCATCCCCCGCGACGAGAGCGACGCGATGCTGGCCTATCTCTACCAGCATTCGGAAAATCCGCTGTTCCAGTGCCGCTTCCGCTGGACCGAAAACGCCATCGCGTTCTGGGACAACCGCTGCGCCCAGCACCGTGCGATGTGGGACTACTGGCCGCACACCCGCGCCGGCACCCGCGTCACGGTGAAGGGCGAGCGGCCGATGTAAAGAGATTACGTAGGGTGGGTTAGCGAAGCGTAACCCACCATTTCATGCGAAGGTGGTGGGTTACGCCTTCGGCTAACCCACCCTACAACTTCCCGCCTCGGCGAAGCTGCTATGTGGTGGCAGGGCACAGGCCCTCGTAGTCGGACTGAGCCGCGGCGAGATTGTCCTGCTGTTGGGAGATCTGGTCTCGCAAAGTCGTCAGCGTTTGCTCGATCAGGGCGATCTGGTTGATCGTGTTCTGATCAGGATTTGTCTGCGCCCGCAGTTTGTCGAGGTTCTCCTCGTTTCCTTCTACCTGGTTTTCCAGCCTCTGGATCGCGTTCCGGAAGCTCGCAACGATGGCCGCGAGACGCTCGCACCCGCCGTGCACCGCTGCCTGAATCTCCGCTACCGATGTGGCCATGTCATTTCTCTCCTGAAAATAGTGCTGCAGTAAAATGGGTTGGCGTTAACGAAGGTATCTTTACCCAAAATAGCGGTGTTGTCAGGTTCTACCTTGATGTGTACGACGTTTGGACGCTCTTTGGCAACACGATCAGGCGATGCCCGTGGGGACCGAGCCGCGTTGACGCCTCGCTCGTCCCGCGCCAAGCTGTCCCAAAGCATATCCCGGAGGACATGCCATGCTCCGCACCGAGGACAACAAATTCCTGACCGAAAGCGGGTCAGGCACGCCGATGGGCGAATTGCTGCGCCGCTTCTGGTTGCCGGTCTTGCTGTCGGAGGAATTGCCTGACGCCGACGGCCCGCCCAAAAAAATCGTTGTCATGGGTGAGGAACTGTTGGCGTTTCGCGACTCCCGCGGCGTGGTCGGGGTGATCGATCAATATTGCCCGCATCGCGGCGCCAATCTCTGGCTCGGCCGCAATGAGGAATGCGGCATCCGCTGCGTCTATCATGGCTGGAAATTCGACACCGACGGCGCTTGCGTCGACATGCCGACCTCCTATCCCGATCTCAATGCCAGGGACCTGATCCGCATCAAGTCCTATCCGGTGCGCGAATGGGGCGAGATGATCTGGGCCTATATGGGCCCGGCGGAATCCGTCCCCGAATTGCCCGATCTCGAGATGGCGCTGGTGCCGGCCTCGCATCGCTACGTCTCCAAGAAATGGCAGGACTGCAATTGGGTGCAGGCGCTGGAAGGCTCGATCGACACTGCGCATTTTACGTTCGCGCATCTGAGCTTCGACAAGGAAGAGAACGAAATCCTCGATATCAAGAAGCACTTCGTCAATCCGATTGCGCGTATGAACGTCGATCACATGCGCTGGATAGCCTGGGATCCGCGCCCCGTGATCAAGATCCAGCCGCATGACGCCGGGCTGACCATCGCCGGCGGCCGGCTCACCGACAGCGACAATATCTACTGGCGCATCGCCCAGTTCCTGATGCCGGTGCACGCCTATGCGCCGAGCGCGATGCCGGGCGAGAACATCTTTGGCCAGAGTTTTGTGCCGGTCACCGACACCGCCAGCTGGATCTATACCTATGCTTGGAATCCGGAACGGCCGCTGACGCAAGCCGAGCGCGATGCGTATGACCGTGGCAACGGCGTGATCTCCGAGGTCGATGAGAATTACGTGCCGCTGCGCAACAAGTCGAACGATTACCTGATCGACCGCAAACTGCAGAAGACCAAAAGCTACACCGGGATCAAGGGCGTGTCCGAGCAGGATGCCGCGGTGCAGGACAGCCAGGGCCCGATCGCCGACCGCACCCGCGAGCATCTCGGCCCGACCGATCTCGGCATTATGCATTTCCGCAAATTGGTGATGGAGGCCGCCCGCGCGCTGCAGCAGGGCGAGAAGCCGGTGCAGCTCGCCCACCAGGACCGCTACGCGGTGCGCTCCGGCGCCTGCGTGACCCACAGGTCGAAGGATCTGCCCGCGGTCATGGTCGAGCGCTTTGGCGACGGCACCGGGTATGTCGGGCGGGCGCGGAGCGCGGCGGCGGAGTAGGGCGGCTGGAGCAGGGATGCGATCGGGGAGCGTCGGTTTTATGTTGCGGTGCAACAAAAGCCCTGTGAGCCGGACCCAATCCTACTTTGCATGGGGTTGTTTTCGATATTTTTGTTTTCGGCCCTGCCGGGTACCGCCGCTCGCGCCGGTCCGGCGCACCTCTCCCCATGGTGGGAGAGGTGAAGAGGTGCTCAGCGGCTCCTTAATCTTCTCATAGCGGCGTCCGCCGGTATTCGCGGTTGGCGAGGCTGGCTTCCTCGAGGTCGAGATCGCGTTCGATCCGCCGCCGGATTTCATCGGTGATCTTGCCGTCGCGCAGCAGTGCGTGGATGAATTTGCGCTCCGCCGCGATCAGTTCGCGCGTCAGTTCTGTCCCCGCCGCCGAGACGTCGTGCCGGTCTGGGTCGAGCGAATCCGGCAGCTGGTTGCTTCGGGTTTCGTGCCGCGCCCGCAACAGCTTGACCACCTCGTCGGGCAACTCGCGGTTGTCGGTGATGGCGTCGAGCGACTTGAGCGCGGCCGCCAGCGCCTTGCGCCGCGCCGCGATTTCCGACTCGTGCTCCGCCACCTGTTCGTCGCGGCCGGCCTGCCCGACCCCGAGCCATCTGACCACCGGCGCCAGCCCGAGTCCGAGTCCGACCAGGGTGATGAATATGACGCCGAAAGAGACGAACAGGATGAGGTCGCGATAGGGAAAGCCCTCGCCGTTCGGCAGCGCGTAGGGCAGCGCCAGCGCTGCGGCCAGCGAAACCGCGCCGCGCACGCCGGTAAATGCCAGCACGAACACAAAGCGCCACGGCGGCGCCGGATCGCGCGCGCGCAGCCGCTTGCTCCATAGCCGCGGCAGATAGGTTGCGGGAAACACCCAGGCGAAACGCGCGACAATGATGATGACGGCCACCAGCGCGGTCGCGACCAGGATGTCGTCAAGCGGAAACGACTTGGATTTCTCGAACAGCGACCGCATCTGGAAACCAGTGAGCAGGAACAGCAGGCCCTCGATCAGATAGATCACGAGGTCCCAGAAGAAGATGCCCTGCAGCCGCGTCGCCGAAGAGATCAACAGCGGCCCGTTCCAGCTCATATAGAGTCCGCAGGCCACGGTGGCGATCACCCCGGAGCCGCCGAAATGCTGGGGCACCCAATAGGCGACGTAGGGCGTGATCAGCGACAGCGTGATCTCGATCTGCGGATCGCGGGCGCGATGGCGCGCCCTCAAGCTGAGCCAGCCCACCGCGGCGCCGTACAATACCTCGCCGGCGACGATGGCGACGAAGGTGCCTCCCGCCTTCGGCAGCGAGAACAGGCCGGTTGAAATCGCCACCACCGCGAAGCGGTACAGGATCAGCGCGGTGGCGTCGTTGGCGAGGCCCTCGCCCTCGAGCACGACCAGGATGCGGTGCGGCAGTCGGAGCCTGCGGGCGATCGCCAGCGGCGCCACCACGTCCGGCGGCGCCACGATGGCGCCGAGCAGGAAGCCGACGTTCCACGGCAGCCCGATCAGGTAATGCGTCGCGGCGGCGACCGCGCAGGCGGTGAAGATCACGCAGCCGACCGCGAGCAGGATGATGGGGCGCAGGTTGGACTTGAACTCGCGCCAGCTCATCGCGACGCTGGCCGAATAGATCAGCGGCGGCAACACCACCAGCAGCACCAGTTCCGGCGGCAGTTCCAGCGACGGCATGCCGGGCACGAAAGCGAGAACGATGCCGCTCAGCAGCAGCAGGATCGCCGGCGCGACATTGATTCGCCGCGCCAGCAGCGCGGCGCCCGCCAGCACCGCCAGCAAGATCAGAAATATCTGGAACCTGGCTTCCACGCGAAAAGTTCCTCTGCCGGGCCAATTTGCCCGGAAGGCGAGCAAGGTCAATGCCGCGGAGCGGGGGCAGCTATTCCCTGAGATCGTAGCGGTACGACTTGGAGACGATCTGCCAGCCGTCGGCGAGTTTCATCGCCACCAGATAGTCGGTGAAGTAGCGCGGCGGCAACTGGCAGCGCACCTTGATGAAGGCAGTGGATTCGTCGGAGCGGTCGATGGTGACGATGAAGTCCTCGCGCCGCTTGCCCTCGGATTTGGCCGAGGGCCGCTTTCTGACCCAGCCGATCCAGTCCGGCACCGTGAGGATTTTCAGCTCGCCCTTTTCCAGCGAGCGCAGGTCCGCCGAGGGATGGAAGATCGCGCCCAATTTGTCGGCATCGCCCTCGTAGAGCGCGTCGAAATAATGCTGGACCACGGCTTCGACGGTGGATCGGTCATGACTCATGGGTTGGTGCTCCTGTTTCAACTTGCGTCGTCATTCCGGGGCGCGCGCGGCGCGAACCCGGAATCTCGAGATTCCGGGTTCGATGCTTTCGCATCGTCCCGGAATGACGAAATTGGGTCACATCAAAAACACGCCCTTGCCGTCGACCTGCTTGTCGAACAGTTGATACGCCTCGTCGGCCTGGTCGATGCTCCAGCGATGGGTGAACAGCTTGTCGACGTCGATGCCGCGCTCGACCGAGAATCTGGCGCAGTCGGCCTGGATGATGTTGGAGAAGGTCCATGACGCCACCAGCGTCAACTGGCGGCGCAACAGATGCGGGCTGACGTCGATATGGACTTCGCCGCCCTCGCCGACAAAGCACATCGTGCCCCACACCCTGGTCGAGCGGATCGCATTCAGCCGCGCCTCCGGATTGCTCGAGGTGTCCAGCGTCAGGTCCGCATAACGTCCGTGGGTAAGATCCTTGATCGCGGCCACCGGGTCGTTCGAGCCGGGGTTGACCACCTCGTCCGCGCCGAACGCCTTGGCGCGCGCCAGCCGCTGCTGGCTGATGTCGAGCGCAATCACCTTGGCCCCCATCGCCTTGGCGTATTGGGTGGCGGCAAGACCTACCGGCCCCTGGCCGAAGATCGCCAGGGTGTCGTTGCCGGACAGGTTCATGCGGCGCAGCGCGCTGTAGGCGGTGCCGGAGCCGCAGGCGATCGCCGCACCGGCGGAGAATGACAGCTCGTCGGGCAGCGGCACCAGCGTGTTGGCGGGCACCTTCAAATAACGCGCGTGGCCGCCATGGGCATTGTTGCCGTAGACTTTTACGGGCACTTCCTGGCAGAGTTGCTGCCACCCCGAGCGGCAGTGGTTGCATTGGGTGCAGCCCTGATAATGGTGCACCATCACGCGCTGCCCGACGCGCGCCTCCCGGGTGTCGACCGAGCCGCCGACCGCCACCACCACGCCGCAGGGTTCGTGCCCGGCGATGACAGGACCGTCCTTCATCGGAATCCCGGTCGCCTGCGTGTGTCCCTTGGGACGACGGTACTGATGCAGGTCGCTGCCGCACATGCCTGACGCCTTCATCTCGATCACCACCTCATGGGCATCGGGCGTGGGATCGGGGAACGGCATCAGCTCCAGCCCCCGTTCGCCCGTGAACACAACGCCGCGCATGGTTTCCTCCGGTTTTTGTTTTTGGCCCCAGTTTCGAGACCGTAGGGCGCAATAGCGAAGCGTATTGCGCCACGGAAAAAATTGCTAGCTTGCGCGGATGCCAGATTACCGTCGCGCATTCATACCCGGAGGGTGCTGGTTCTTCACAATCAACCTTCTTGAGCGTCGAAACACCCTGCTTGTCGATCGTATCGACGCTCTGCGCGACGCCTTGGAAAGAACGCGCAGCCGCTATCCGTTCGCGATCGATGCGATGGCCGTGCTGCCGGACCATATCCATGCGGTATGGACATTGCCGCCGGGAGACGCCGATTTTTCCCTGCGCTGGCGGTTGATCAAGTCGCGATTCGCACAAGCGGTGCCGAAGCAGGAATTCTTAAGCCGTGTACGCAAGGCGCGCGGCGAGCGCGGTATCTGGCAGCGGCGGTTTTGGGAGCACTTGATCAGGGATGAGGCGGATTACGCTCGCCACGTCGAATATTGCTACATCAATCCGTGAAACACGGATTGGTGACCAGGGGTTTGCGATTGGCCATATTCGTCATTTCATCGCGATGTGCGTGCCGAGATCGTTCCTCTGGACTGGGCAGGCGACATGGAGGTGAGCGGTGAGTTCGGAGAGAAGGAATGACGTGCGGAGCGCAGGGCGCAAACAGCGAAGCGTATTGCGCCGCGTTGTTGAAGAGGCGGATTACGCGTTCGCTAATCCGCCCTACGAGCTGATGCAGGTCGCTGCCGCACATGCCTGACGCCTTCATCTCGATCACCACCTCATGGGCATCGGGCGTGGGATCGGGGAACGACATCAGCTCCAGCCCCCGCTCGCCCGTGAACACAACGCCGCGCATGGTTTCCTCCGTTTTTGGTATGGCGCGAGTTTGAACGTAAAAAGCCCGATTGGCAAAGGGCGGACCGATCGCGGGCCGGCCCAAATCAAATCGCGCTGGCGGCGATGTTGACCGTCAGCGCGATCAGCGCGGTATTGTAGACGAATGAGACGATGCCGTGCGCGGCGGCGGTGCGGCGGATGATCTTGTCGGTGATGCCGACGTCGGAAACCTGCGCGGTCATGCCGATCACGAACGAGAAATACACAAAGTCCCAATAGTCCGCGTTTTCACGGGTATCGCCGCTTGGAAATTGCAAGCCTCCCGGTTTGGCGCCGCGGTAGAACTCGTGCGCGTAATGCAGCGCGAAGGTGGTGTGCACCGCGGCCCAGGACAGCGCGATGGTGACGGTCGCCAGCGTCAGCGCGGGCGCGCTGTGGTGTGAGGAGCCGAGCTCGAACACGATCGCGGCGATGCTGGCGAAGGCGCCGATCGCGGTCACCAGCAGGATCAGAAAGCGGCCATCGTCCTGCAGCACCGCGTTGCGCCGGATATGGGCGAGACCGCAGCGAAACATCATGATGTATACCAGCACCAGATAGACGGCGATGCAGATATCCCAGCCGATCAGCATGCGCGTCACCGGCCGCAGCGAGGCCGGCAGCAGCAGGAACGCCACGATTCCGACCGCGACCGAGGTGAAGGTGCGCGGCCGCGCGTAGACCAGGCGGACCGGCTTCGACATCTTCCGGAAGCGGACAAGTCGAGGATCCTCGGTTTGACCCTCAGTTTTCTGACCGGCTTTCTTGGTCGCCATCGGCGCCTTCAATTCTTGCGGTCGGCGACGAACCGCGCGGCGGCGCGCAGTACGTCGCCTTTGGCGCCGAACATCGAGAGCGCGGAATCGGCGCGCGCCAGCAGATCGCGCACCCGTTGCCTGGCGCCGGCGATCCCGAGCTGGGTGACGAAGGTGGTCTTGCCCAGCGCCGCGTCCTGGCCGGTCTGCTTGCCGAGTGCCGCGGCGTCGCCTTCGACGTCGAGCAGGTCGTCGGCGATCTGGAAGGCTTCGCCGAGCGCGCGGCCGTAATCGTCGAGCGCTTGATACTCCTTGGGCGAGGACTGGCCTAGGATCGCCCCGGCAATGCAGCCATAGCGCAACAGCGCGCCGGTTTTCATCTGCTGCAGGCGCGCGACGTCGACCGGTTCGCGGTCGCCGAACCGGCCCTCGCCGGCGAGGTCGAACATCTGGCCGCCGACCATGCCGCCGATGCCCGAAGCGCGGGCCAAAGCGCGGGTGAGCAGGAGGCGGACGGTGGCATCGCTGTGAAGCTCGTCGCGGGTGACGATGTCGAAGGCCAATGTCAGCAGTCCGTCGCCGGCCAGGATCGCGGTGGCGTCGTCGGTCTTCTTGTGCAGGGTGGGCCGGCCGCGGCGCAGATCGCTGTTGTCCATCGCCGGCAGGTCGTCGTGAATAAGCGAATAGCAGTGGATGCATTCCAGCGCGGCGCCGGCCAAAAGGGCGGCGTCGCGCCGGACGCCGAATATCGCGGAGCTCTCGACCACCAGAAACGGCCGCAGCCGTTTTCCGCCGCCAAGGCTCGAGTAACGCATGGCATCCATCAGCCGCTTCGGCCGGGCGATCTCGTCGGGCAACAGCGCGTCGGACAACAGCTTCGCCAGCAGCGCTTCGGTATCCTCCGCGGTCTGGTCCAGTCGCTTGGTAAAGTCGGAAAGCGCAGCAGCGGTCGTCATCAAGAACAGCCCCCAATCGAGTTGGCCGGACAATCGGTTATGGCACCGGCTTCGTCAATTCCGGCTCCGGGTTCGCGGCGCCTTAAAAGCGCTGGAAAAAGCCGGAATACCGTGAAGATATCATTCGATTGCTGCCCGCCGCCTTGAACCAGAAACATCACATTTGCGCATTGCCCGAAATTTGTTGCTGGTTTTGCTCGCCGTGCTGCTGCTGCCATACCTGCTGGCGCCGCTGTACCGCGCCGGTCATCCGGTTTCGACGCTGATGGCGTGGCGCTGGCTGACCGGCGCGCCGGTGTCGCGGCAATGGGTCGATTTCGGCGCGATCTCGCCCTATCTGCCGCGCTCCGTGGTGGCCTCCGAGGACGCCAGATTCTGCAGCCATCACGGCATCGATTGGAACGCGTTGCGCGACGTGATCGACGACGCCGAGGATGGCGAGGTCGCCCGCGGCGGCTCGACCATCACCCAGCAGGTGGCGAAAAACCTGTTCCTGTGGCCGGGCCGCAGCATAGTCCGCAAGGCGCTGGAGTTTCCGCTCGCGCTGTGTATCGATGCGGTGCTGCCGAAGCAGCGGATCCTGGAAATCTATCTCAACATCGCCGAACTCGGGCCGTCCGGCCAGTTCGGCGCCGAAGCCGGCTCCGCCTATGCCTTCGGCCGCCCGGCAGCGGGCCTGTCGCCGCGCGAGGCGGCGCTGCTGGCCGCGATCCTGCCCAACCCGGTCAAGCGCAGCGCGCGCAAGCCGGGCGCCGGGGTGCGCCGTCTGGCCGGGATCTATATGGCCAGGGCGCAGGCCGCTGGAGCGCAGCGATGCTGGCGCGAAAATCGCGGTTTTTGAGCCATTTTGGGATATTTTGAACCTAGCTTTGCGCGGGTCCATCCTCTATAAGCGCGGCCTTATCGGCATTTCAGCTCGCGCCAGCGCTGAGCCGTCCGGCCACGGACGATGCCTTGCGACACACCCCTAGAGGATACCGACATGGCCGTTCCCCGAAGAAAAACATCGCCCTCGCGGCGTGGCATGCGCCGCTCGGCGGACGCGCTGAAGAAGCCGACC
>Ga0208849_1002173_pt1 | contig 11276 bp, 12 predicted proteins | sample NGESurdeep072012_10_FD_184470 | JGI IMG/M metagenome (GOLD analysis project Ga0208849, IMG submission 184470) | Arctic peat soil microbial communities from Barrow, Alaska - NGEE Surface sample 53-3 deep-072012 (SPAdes) | ecosystem: Environmental > Terrestrial > Soil > Wetlands > Peat ...
AGACTCATCGTCTGTAGATTGATCGGGTGCGGCCCCGCCCTCTGGCGCCATGGACATCCGCCGTCGGCTTGGGCTCAACGTGCGGCGCCTTCGGCGGGCCAGAGGTTGGTCGCAGGAGGAATTCGCGGAGCGAGCCGGGGTGCACCGGACCTACGTTTCAGGGGTGGAGCGGGGCGTCAGGAACCCAACGATCCTTGGCGGCGCTGAGGTGCACGCTGAACGTCTCGGACACCCGCACGCTGCAGCGATCGGTGTAGAGCGCTGGTGCCGCTCCTCGCGGAACGCCGGACCTCAGGTCTTCAGACTTGGGAGGCGGGCGGCGCCAGTCAGGGACTGGAGGGGTGGTCGTTGTTGCTATAGGTGGCCTCCAGGGCGATCAGGCCGACAGCGAAGCCGCCCAGAATCAAGGCCCCGGTTTCGCCATTGAAATAGCCTCCCGCGCGCGGCCTGTCGGCCAGGCAGTGCTGCATGAACTCGCTGCGGGTCTGGTTCCCGGTTGTTCCGGCCGCCACCATGTCACGCCACTGGGCGTTGCAATAGGGCCGCGTTCCCGGCCCATCGTCGCCGCTCGGCTGCGCCATGGCGAGGCCCTGGGTGCCCGCGGCCAGCAATCCGGCGAGAACGGCGGCGGCGATCTTTTTCATGTCCGAACCCCTTCACGCCGAGCGGCGCTGAATCACTGAACCCTAGTGCATCTGGTCGCTCGTTTCAACGGGCATTGTCAGCCCAAATTCACGATGGGCTAACCGCCGACGGCCACAAATCGGCGATGACCAAGTCACCGAACCCGTTCCGCTGGTTCGACTCCTCGCCCGAGGTGATCCGGCTGGTGGTGATGATGTATGTCCGCTACCCGCTTTCGCTGCGCAACGTCGAGGACCTGCTCTTCGAGCGCGGCATCGACATTTGCCACGAGACGGTGCGGCTCTGGTGGAGCCGGTTCGGCCCAATGTTCGCTGGCGAGATTCGCCGCAAGCGCGTCCAGCACATGCGGTCCTTCACCCACTGGAAGTGGCATCTCGACGAGGTCTACGTGAAGGTGGGCCGGCCAGATGCGCTACCTCTGGCGGGCGGTTGACCACGAAGGCGAGGTGCTGGAATCCTTTGTCACCAAAGAGCGAGACAAGGCCGCGGCGCTAAGGTTCATCAAGAAGGCGATGAAACGGCACGGTCGGACAGGCGCCATCGTCGCCGACGGCCTGCGCTCCTATGGCGCCGCCCCGAACGAGTTAGGCGTCGCTCATCGCCAGCAGACCGGCCGCTGGCTGAACAATCGAGTCGAGAACTCGCACCTGCCGTTCCGACGCCGAGAACGGGTCATGCAGCGCTTCCGCAGGATGAAGACCCTCCAGAAGTTCAGCTCGGTCCATGGAACCGTGCACAACCATTTTAGTCAGGAGCGCCATCTCATCAGCAGACACCTCTACCGAGAGAGACGCTCTGCCGCGCTGGCGGAGTGGCGGGCAGTCATGGCCTAAGGCCAGGTCGGGTTTGGGTTTCCTACGTCCGCCAGAGACAAGTCGCCGTTGGACTGACAGCACCTCTTCGATGATCCCCAGAAGCCCGGCGAGACGCTCTCCGACGCGGTCCGGCGTTCGACCAACCAGGCCTACGAGCAGACTTTCTTCAGCCGGGGCAACAACCCATCGACCGTGCGGCGCGTCATCGTGATGCAACGCCTTCACGAGGACGATTTCGTGAGCCATGTCCTGGGCCTTGGCGGCCAGTGGGAGATCATCAATCTGCCGGCCGTGGCCGAGGAAGATCAGGAGATCGCTTTCTCGACCGTGTTCGGCGATCACCTCTACGCGCGGCGCCTCGGCGAGGCCCTTCATCCCCTGAGGGTGCCCGTCGGCAAGCTCGACGAGATCCGCCGGACCGTCGGCGAGGCGATCTTCGCGACCCAGTACCAGCAGCGGCCGGCGCCCGCCGGCGGCGGGCTCATAAAGGTCGGCTGGTTCAAGAACTACGCCGACGCCGACCTCCCGGCCCAGTTCGACCGGATCATCCAGTCCTGGGATACGGCCAATACCGTCCAGCAGTGGAGCGACTATAGCGTCTGCACGACCTGGGGGATCAAGGGCAAGCACGCCTATCTCCTCCACCTCTTCCGCGCCCGCCTGATCTATCCGGATCTGAAGCGCGCGGTTCTCGAACAGGCCCGTCTGCATGACGCGATCGCCGTCTTCGTCGAGGACCACGCCTCGGGGACACAATTGCTGCAGGAGCTTCGCAGGGATGGGTTCGGCGAGCTGCGACCGGTCAAGGCCACCCGGGACAAGCAGACCCGGATGGTCAATCAGACCGCCCTCATTGAGAACGGTTTCGTCCATATCCCCCTCGAGGCGCCGTGGCGCGACGACTACCTCCATGAGCTCGCCGTCTTCCCGAACGGCAAACACGACGACCAGGTGGATTCGACGTCCCAGGCGCTGGAGGCGATGAACACCTGGACGGCCGGGACAGGCTTCCTGGAATACATTCGCCAGGAGAAGGAAGCCGCCAGGGAGAAGGCGGAGCGCATTGTCGTCCTTCGGGGGCCGCCGGAGTGCAGCATGGTTGGCGATATAGAGGGAGGGACCCACAGGCCGGAGGCTGACGGGTGCTTTCACCTCGAATTTCGACACGCGAAATATTTCTTCAATTTGTACGGTTGGTCGATCGTCCAGTAGCGGCGGGCCGGACCTCAGTGCGGCGGCGCTAGACCTGCGCACTGACCAGCGCGGCTGTGTCGATCTCGGCAAGGCCGGCCGGCGCCGGACGTTTCCCGCATGCGGTGGGAGAAACGCTCTGCAAGGAAGGGATCGGCCCTATCGCGACCCGAAACCGGTCAGAATGGTACGGATGGTTTTGATCGCCACCACCATGTCCAGCCATGGGGAGAGATTCTTCAGATAGAAGAAATCGTATTGCAGCTTCAACCTGGCCTCGTCGGCTCCGGCGACGTTGCCCTGGTGGACCTGGGCCCAGCCGCTGATGCCAGGCCGCACGATATGGCGATAGCTGTAGAACGGCGCCTCCCGCTCGTAGGCCTGGGCGAGTTCCACCGCTTCGGGACGCGGCCCGATCCAGCTCATCTCGCCTTTGAAGATGTTCCAGGCCTGGGGCAATTCATCAATGCGGTACTTGCGCAGGAACCGGCCGATGGAGGTCACGCGCGGGTCGTTCTCGCCAGTGAAATGATCGCCGCCTTCGCCGCCGTCATACATAGTCCGCAGCTTCAGCACCCGAAACGGCCGGCCCCTGTGCCCCATGCGCATCTGGGCAAAAATGGCCGCACCGCGACTCTCCAGCTTCACCAGCAGGCCCGCCACCGCGAGGGTCAAAATTATTAAGGGCGAAAACGCAACCACCGCGGCGGTGTCGATCGCCCGCTTGATCTTGCGATAGGCGGTCGCATGGACCTTGTAGGCGAGGGTGTTCTCCGAGAGATGCTCGATCGCCACCCGCCCGGTGAGAGACTCCGACACCTGTTTGACGTCAAAGATGGGCAAACCGTCCAACGCGCAACGCGTCAGGAACGCCTGCCAATGCGGCGCGTGTTCTTCTCTCAGATCGGCCACCACTCCGCCGACCGGGCCGACAAGACGCGGCTGTCTGAGCTGCACCCAGACGACGTATTTCATTTCCGGCAGCGCCCGCGCGCCAGGCGAGGGAACAACCGCCAAGCGCATCGGCCGGCCCCTCACCACGGTAAAATGGATCAACAGGAACCACAGGATCGTCAGCAGGAAACAAGCCAAAAGCTGATAGCGGGAATATTCGATCCTGCCCAAAAACAGCATCAGCACGAACGCCCCATAGGCTGCGCTAAATACCCAAACCACATAGGCGGCCGAATTGACGCCGGGAAAGGATCGGATCTGGCGTAGTGCAAGGAACCCCAGGATCATGGTCACGGTGGCGCCGATCAAGGTGACCAGGCTCTGCTCGTCCAGCGGGCTGACGTTCAAGAATCGGCTGGCGGCCCAATGGGCTCCCGCCGGCAGGGCGACGCCGAAGACGAGGCCGAAAGTGAGCTGAACGCGCCCATAACCGAACACAGCGCTCAGAACTTCCCGAGCCCGGCGCCTAGGCTTCAAAGCGGCAGGCGGGGTCGACGAGACAGCGCTGTTCTCGATGTCGGGCGCGGGTTCACCCCCACCAGCGGGGGCGGTTCCGTCGAGGGCTCTGGCGGTGCGCGACAACGCCGCGTCAGCTTGGGACTCGTTGGTCACTCAGCCACTCACGCCATTTCACGCGGCACGGACCTAGAATCGCGGCGCGTGCAGCAGAAGGAGATGCGACGGCCATTGCCGTCTCGCCGCGCCACCGACACTGCGGAGCAACTCACACCGAGATCTCTGGAGCCCATAATTCAGTAGCGTCTTTTCGCGCTTTATTGGCAAGGCGAACTCTTGGAGGGATGGCCTTTTGGTCGCCCGCCGGCGCACAGGCGGGGGCTTCTTGCCTGTCCCCTCTCCGCGCGGCGGGACCGCGAACCGACGTCACACGTATTCCTGCACGTCATCTATCGCGTTCAGTGAAATCAAGTCGAGCGGAGTCGCAATCGGGAGAGCTTCCACTTTGAATCCCCTGGAAGTCAGATGGCCAATTACGTACAGAAAGCCATGCTCGCCAGTCCGCCGACCAAGGCGGTCGGGAAGGGCTTCCGCAAGTAGGCGCATGACGGGTTCGCGGCGGAAAACAAACAACCCCATGTCGCGTTCACCTGGCCCTGGCAGTGTGATGCCCGTTTCCCGGGTCTCCTGAACGCCCAGCACCCGGCGTTCGGCGTCGCGCCGGACGACGGTATATGCGGCGGCGGCGGCGGCGGTCACAAACGTGAAGTCCGCACCGACCTGAAAATGATGCCTCAGCATCGAGTCTAACGTGCACTGCTGTACGAATGGAATGTCACCCCACAAAAGGAGCACGTGCTCGGCCGGCTCGGCGGTTGACGATGCGAGATGCAACACCGCGTCCCCCATCCCGCCGGGCGAGGGCTGAACAACGAGGTGAGCGTTCAGTCCATGGCGACTTATGCATTGCGAAATCGGCTCGACACCCGAGGGGCTCACGATAACCGTCGGCGCGACGTCCAAGCACTTCATCAAGCTTAGCGCGTGAACCAGGATCGGCTTGCCACGCACTGAGAACAAGGTTTTTGGATACGATAAATTTGCCCGAGTTCCCGGACCGGCGGCTGCCACAAGCGCCTGAAGTTCACGCATCAAAATCCCTTCCTAGGCGTGAAGTCAGCCCGCCTTGGATTGCGCGGTAAAGGGTATTCGATTGTCCACCAAGTACGTATGATAGAGCGGTCCAAAGTCCATTTCGGCGAAAGGTACGGCCGACCACCGCCAGTATTGTGAGGACATCCCGAAGCACCACGTTGTCCATATAACGTCGATTTAAGATGAGTGTGTTCTTGACATAATAGTAGACCTTGATAGGTGTATAGGGGCGTCGCCCTACATCTGGGTGGTAATGGCGCGCGTTCAAAATCGACAATACGGTACCAACTTCACGCAATCGGAAGAAATAATCCACTTCCTCGCCAAATATGAAATAATCCCTTTCGACGTTACCGATTGCCCTGATCGCTGCCACGGACACCAGGGCTCCATTGAAGAGGTGGGCAAATGGATAGCGCCCATCCAGCGAAAGGGCGGAAAGCTGGCGCAACGTTGCAACCTTCCGTGGCCAGCGGAACAGCACGGGCAGTCCATCTTTGCCGAGCACCGGGAAGGGAAACACGAAACGGCCGCGATCGTCTTCCTGCAACACGATGGAGGCCGCGCACGCCACGGTCCCATCCTCAATCCCAGCTTCCAAGTGTCGCAAGGCCTCAGCATCGGGAAACCCATCATCATCCATCAGCCAGACGGCGCCAAATCCTCCGCTAACCGCCGCCTCGATGCCGCGGTGCCAGCCTCCAGCAGAGCCGACATTGGGCTGTGTTACGAATGGCACGCCCTCGGCGCGTAACATCTCCTCGGTGCCGTCGGTGCTGTCGTTGTTGATAACGAGGAGCTTATCGGGTGCGCGCGTCTGGTGTTGGAGACCGGACAGGCAGCGACGCAACAATTCGCACCGATTGTGTGTGACGACGACGGCAAGTATTTTCATCTAATTCAGTACAGTGGCTGAGAGGCGCGGCGACAGGTCTCGGTATTCAACTCGGATGTGCCGGCAGCGCCAACCGGCCAGCGACAGCAGCCGGGCAATCGTGCCAAGTCGTGTAGGCGTCAAAATGCACGTCAGCGGCTGATGTCTGGATGAATTGTACAACGCGCGAGCCTCATGCCCGGAAAATTCGTCGACGACGAAATGGAACTCTCGGAATCTCTATGCCAATGTATATAACACGAACATCGTCGACGAATATCGATCGGCATCGAAGTGGACAACACCACCTTTCCTCAGGCGTCACCAACTATCTCATCCATCATTGCTGGAAGAGTGTTCTGAAACCATCCCTTGACGAATGGAATCCGGTTGTCCGCGGCTTCCGGCGCGGCGCCGCCGGTACTGAAGTGGCTGGCTTCCATGCCGCGCCAATGGCTTGGCAAATCCTCGAATGAATCGAACCCATAAGACGGAGATGAGCGCGATGAAATCAGCTCCGCGAAAAAGGCGATCGGCGCGCTCTGCCAGACCCCAAGTTCCAGAAGAAGCACATCGCAATGGCCGAACGAGTCCACAACATTGCGCCACAACTGTCGCCGGCTTCCCTCCACCACCTCCTGCCATGATTTCCCTGGACGTTTGATGTGCCGAGCTGCGCGAAGGTCGAAACCTGCGGCCTGTTGCCAAATAGAATACTCGGTCAGTTTTTCCAGCAGTTCCAACTTCAGCGATCTGCCACAGCATATCTTGAGGGCCGCCTTGAACCGCATTTCACCTAGCCGTGCCGAGAGAGGTCAGTCGGTTCAGCGCCGACCAGTCAATCGACAAGTCCGGGCGGTCTGGTTTCGGATAGACGCAAACAGCCGCGATTCCAGCCGCACAAGCGGCGGCGAGGCCCGAGTCCGAATCCTCGAAGACAATAGCCCGTGCGGCGCGAATCCCGGTCAGATGCAGGACCCATAAGAAACCCTCGGGGTTTGGCTTGCCGTGTCTGATGTCGTCGGAACACACGATCGGATCGAACCATCCATCGTAACCCAGCTTCCGCAGACAGAGTTCCACGGTGGTGCGTGAACCGGCCGAGCAGATCGAGAGCCTGTACTTGGGCCTGGCCCAGCGCAGGAAGGGATCCACGCCGGGCAAAGCGACGAGCTCGGTCTCGATCAACGACCGCGCCCGCTCTTGCTTGCGGCCGACCAGCTCCGCCACCGCCCCCGCCTCCAGCTTGAGCCGGTCGTCCCGGAGACAATGGCGGATAGCATCTGCCGTCGTCCTTCCGGCAATGTCCGGATAGCGGACCGTGACGCCCAGCGGCGCCAGCACTTCGTCGAACGCCCGGGCGTGAAGCGCGCTGGTGTCCGCAAGCGTTCCGTCGACGTCGAAGATCAGCAGCTTGGCCTGCGCCAACAGCTGAACCAGCAGCGCGGGCTCGGTGACAGCGCTCATCACGGCGTGGTTGCTTCGTCATAAAGCCGCAGCAGCTTGTCCACGACCTTGCGGCCGTCATGTTTGCCTGGGCTTGCATCAGACTCGAAGTCATCCGCCACAACCCGAACCGGCATTGCGGCGAATGCCGCCTCGTCGAAATCGACGTAGGTTTCCTCAGCTTTTTGCCTGGTCCGATTTATGAGAACTACATCAAATAGTTCCTCCATCGAATAGTTCCGGCTGTCTGGCAAACCAAGGTAGCGATATGCCCCCAAAATATAATCAGATGCCGTATAGGTGGGAGTCTCGTAATCGGCACCAATATTAGTGACGAACACCTTGAACGCCCTAATGTTGTCCGCGATCGTCGCCGCGATGCCGCATGACAGGTAGGTCGGATAGAGCGATGAATGCTGGGTGCCGGCGGAATAGATGATGACATCTGCTTGCTGAAGCGCCTGCTTCACGCCTTCCGAGGCGGCCACGAAGCTGTGGGTCTTTTCCAGATAGTAGCGCTTCTCGTCGACCGTCAGCCCTGAAAATCGCAGCCGATCGAGGGCGTCATCGAGCAAGTATATGCGTTCTATGCGGACATTGGAGCGCAACTCCACAATCTCTGCCTCGCAGAACAGCATCTCTCCGTTCTCGCGTAGGGCGACCAGCTTCTTGTTCTCTATGCTGGTTGGAAGCACCGTGCCCTTTAGCTTGAAGAGGCGGTTGAAGTAGCGCGTCACTACCTCGAAGTTCCGGCCGAAGGAAAGATGGGCGCCAGCGAACAGACAGTTCATCAGCGAACAGTCCGCGAAGCTGAGTTCGCTCCCGAGCGCCTTTTCGCTGACCGCCAGCCCATCGAGGAACTGGCGGACGAACAGACGCAGGGCGGCGCGGATCTTAGCGCTCGAGAAGTTCAGCCCGACGATCGCATCGCTCGCCCCGGCGGCGAAGGCGCCGAGGTCCTCCAGCACCGCCTGGCGCTCACAGTCGGCGGGATAGCGATAGCGAAACAGACCGAGGCTCGCTTCGTGATCGAGATCGGCTTCCGGAAGCATTAGCTCCTGCACCTTGCGGATGTCGGACGGACCGAGCATGCCGAAGAACCGGCGGATCTCCCCCGTCGATTTGCCGTCGTCATAGGCATTGACCACTGAGGTCAGGTTGATTCCCTGCACCGTCAAAAGGGCTGGAATGAGCGTGGCAGCGCCGCGCCCGCCGTTGATGACGACAACATTTAGCAGCGCATTTTCTCCATGGCTTGCGGCGCGCCGATCAGCTCGCGATAGACTTCAGCGTAGGCATCGATGCCGATCTCAAGCGAAAATTCCCAGCTGTTGGCCCGGACGGGAATCGCCTCGGCCTTTGCCGCCGCTACGCTCTCCAGGGCCGAGCGCAGTGAGGCGTCGTCGAAGGCCTGTACGATCGCCGAGCCGTTCCGGCTCAGCGAGACGATGTCGTCCAGATCGCCGACGCCGGCGTTGGCGATCACCGGAACGCCGCACGCGAACAGTTCCGCCAGCTTGGTCGGTGAACAGCTGGCGTTCGCCTTGGTCGGTCGAACGAACACCACCGAACAGTCGGCTAGCGTGAGATAGGCGGGCACTCCGACCCGATCGACGGACACAAACCTCACCGCGTCCGACGCAATGTCCAACCGGACGCATTCCGCCTCCACAAGCTCACGACCGTTGTTCGCGACGAACAGGAAGCGGGCGTCCGGATAGAGGGCCAAGGCTTGCCGAAACAGAAGCAGCATTTCGCTGAGCATGTAATCCGGCCCGAGGCTGCCCAGATAAAGGAGCACGAACCCGCTCGTATGCAGTCCGGCTTGCAAGCTCGCGGCCTGCCGCGCCCCCGGCGAGACCGCATCGGCGTCGAAGAGATTGAAGTCAGCGCAGCACGGTATCACTTGGAACAATGCTTGCGGCTGGGCCAGATCGCCAAGATGGCGCTCGATCAGGATGTCTTTGGCGCGACGGGTCAGGCAGACGATCTTGTCCGCTGCCCTCACCAGTCCCCGCTCCCTGGTCTTGAGCAGGCGGTAGGGCGCTTTGAACCGGCGGCTGTCCAGCCGTGAGTCGAGCCACAAATTCCGAACATCGAACAGCAGCTTGACGCCGTGCCTGCGCTTGAGCGGTTCGCCAACGAGGGTGGCGGGAAAGCATCTGCAGTGCACCATCCGGACCTTCTCATCGCGAACGATCGCGGAAGCCGCCCGACGCAGGGCAAGAAGCTCAAGCAGGAACGAGACTAGGGACAGGCGGTTGGAATAGGTCACCGTCGTCCAGGCGATCCCGGCCGCATCGAACATTTGGCGGTACTGGCCCACCAGCTTGTCACGATCAGGCTTTTCGGCGCTGAGGACATGGATGCTGTAGCCGCGAGCGGCCAGGCCGAGCAGATAGGGTGCGATCTGAGAGCGTCCGATGTGGTCGGTGATGCCGTCATGGGTGATGTAAAGGACGTCCGTCACGCAACCGACTCCGGATGTGGCGCCGCCGAGGGCTTCACCAGAATGGCCTTGAACCGGTTGCCGAAGCCGAGGCCCAGAATTTCGCGCCCGCCCAGCCCTCTTGCGAGGTCGGCGATGAAGCGCTTGACCAGCCCGCCCCTGTCGTATGGCCAGCCCGTCTCCTCGAGCTTCCAGGCGATCAGGTGAAAGCCGCCTTGAAGGCGGGAAAAGAACCGCTCCTGGCCGGCGGCGTCCGTGCGCCAGAGGTGTGTTGGCGGGTGACTGGCGAGGAAGGACGGCCGCAGGATCCGCTTGACCCTTCCGAACAGCCGCGCCGACCAATAGACGGGACTCGGATTAACCTCCAGCGGGCCCTCAACATAGAGCAGGCCGCCGGCCACCAGACGACCGACGAGAAAGGACAGGGTCGCCAGCGGATCGGAAAGATGCTCGAGGACATCGCCCAGGTGAATGGCATCGAAATCCGGCTCGCCCGCGGCGGCCTCAAAATCCTCGATGCACGCATGGGCGCAGCCCGCCCGCGCCCCAGCCGCGCGCGCCACATCCGGTTCGAAATCGACGCCCACGGGAATGTAGCCCAGATCGGCGCAAGCACACAGGAAGGATCCTGTTCCGCAACCATAGTCCAGAATGCGTTTTCCGGGCGCTAGGTGACTCGACAGGAACGCGACGGAGTCGCGATACGGTGCCTGATCGCCGCCATCATAGTGGCGATCGTGATAATCGGCCTTGGCGTACATCCTGCGGAGAGTGTCGGCCTGAGGGACGGGGTCCACGAACACGGTGGCGCAGGAGGCACATCGAAGATACGCGAAGTCCCGATCATCGAAACGAGTGGCATAGGGGAATGCCTTTCCGCGCGGGCCTCCGCCGCAGATCGGGCAGTTTCGCGCCGACGCGCTAGCGGGCGCCATCGGCGCTCACCCCCATGACGCTGAGATACCGGCTCGCAATCACATCCACCGAGAAGTCGCGGGAGCGCCGAACCAGAAGCGCTCGATCGACCGGCCGATCCCGGCTCTGCTCGATCGCCCGCGCCAGGGCCGGCGGATCGCCGACCGGAACCAGGGTTCCATACCGACCGTCCTCGAGGATTTCCGACGGACCGCTTGGGCAATCGGTGCTGACCACAGGCAGGCCGAACGACAGCGCCTCGATGATCACTGTAGGCAACCCCTCCCAGCGGGACGACAGCACGAACACGTCCGCGGTGCGATACCAGTCGGTCGGATCGATCTCGAAGCCGGCGAAGCGCACCCTCGGCCCCAGT
>Ga0208849_1002174_pt1 | contig 11270 bp, 10 predicted proteins | sample NGESurdeep072012_10_FD_184470 | JGI IMG/M metagenome (GOLD analysis project Ga0208849, IMG submission 184470) | Arctic peat soil microbial communities from Barrow, Alaska - NGEE Surface sample 53-3 deep-072012 (SPAdes) | ecosystem: Environmental > Terrestrial > Soil > Wetlands > Peat ...
TGACCTAAGCCCGGCCGCCGTTCACGTCTACACCGACCTCGACGAGTACGACGCGGTTGCGCGCGGCGAGCGACCCGGGCATTACTACGGTCGCAACTCGAACAGCAACCGGACGATGCTCGAGGAGGCCGTGGCGGAGCTCGAGGGCGCCGAGGCCGGCGTGGCCACGGCGTCGGGCATGGCCGCGCTGCACCTGGCGATCCTTGCGCTCGCGCCCAAGCCGGCCACGATCCTCGCCGGTCGCGAGCTGTATGGCGGCACGCTCGCACTCCTGCGCCAGGATCTGGAGCCGGCCGGCTACGAGGCCAACCTCGTCGACCTGGCCGACCTCGAGTCGGTGCTGCGCGGCATGGAAAGCGCCGGACTGGTGCTCGTGGAGACGATCACCAATCCGCTCTGTGCGGTTCCGGACCTGGAGGCGATCATCGAGATGGCGCAACGACGCGATGTGCCAGTGCTTGTCGACAACACGTTCGCCAGCCCGGTGTTCTGCCGGCCCCTGGAGCTCGGGGCCACCGTCGTGATGCACAGCGTGACGAAGTACCTGGGCGGCCACTCCGACCTGCTCGCGGGCGTCATCGTGGGCAGCAACCCGTTGATGGCCGCGGCACGCACGAGGTCGGTGAGGACGGGGACGCCTCTCGGTCCTTTCGAATCTTGGCTGGCGCTGCGCGGCATGCGCACGCTCGATGTGCGCATGCGCAGGCACAGCGACAACGCGCTCACGCTGGCCCGCGCCATGCGATCGATGCCGGGTGTCGCGAAGGTGCACCATCCGCTGCTGGAAGAGTCGCCGTCTTTCGCGGTCGCGTCGCGGCTCCTTGCGAACGGGTCGGGCGGGATGATGGCCTTCGACCTCGAGGGCGGACGCGCTGCGGTGCAGAGGATGATGTCGCGCTTTCAGCTCGTCGCGTTTGCGGCCAGCCTGGGTGGCGTGGAGACGACCATCTCGTACCCGGAGATCACCTCGCATCGCGGCCTCACGCCCGCCGAGCGCGCTGAGCTTGGGGTGGGGCCGGGGACCGTGCGTGTGTCGGTGGGCATCGAGGCGCCCGAGGACATCGTGGCCGACTTCGCGCAGGCGCTCGCCTGATGTCGGCCTACACACTGCTGCAGCTCGTCGAGGTGCTGATCGCCAGCGCCGTGCTCCTGTACGGGGTGCTGACACACTCGTCCACCGTCACCGTCCTCGGGGGAGGGTTTCTGATGGGCAAGGCGATCCTCAACATCCTTGCGCCCGAGGGAGGATCGGTGTACCGGCGCTCGCTGATCGGCTACTTCATCGGCGCCACCTTCGTGCTCATCGGCATCATCGCGATCCACTTCACCAGCTGACGGAGTAACGGCGGGACCGCCCCGGTTCCTATCCTTGGGTGACATGACTCAGGGTTTGGTGACGGCGGGAATTACGAGGTTGATCGGCAACACGCCGTTGCTGCGCGTCCGCATGTTCGAGCGTGAATTTCCCAACGTCGAGCTCTACGCCAAAGCCGAGTGGTTCAACCCTGGGGGTTCGGTGAAGGACCGGGCGGCCCTATCGATGATCGAGGACGGCGAGCGGAGCGGAGCGCTCACGCACGACAGGACGATCATCGATTCCACGTCGGGCAACACCGGCATCGCCTACTCGCTGGTCGGCGCCGCGAAGGGGTACAAGGTCAAGCTGGTGATGCCCGCGAACGTGAGCGCCGAGCGCAAGGCCCTGGTCGTGGCCTACGGCGCGGAGATCGTTTACAGCGATCCGCTAGAAGGATCGGATGGCGCGATCATCAAAGTTCGCGAGATGGTCGCCGAGCACCCCGACCGCTACTTCTATCCCGATCAGTACTCGAACCCCGCCAACGTGCGCGCCCATTACGAGGGCACCGCTGTCGAGATCCTCCAGCAGACGGGCGGACGCATCACACATTTCGTGGCCGGCCTCGGCACCACCGGCACTTTTGTCGGCACGTCGCGCCGCCTCAAGGAGCACGACCCGTCGATCCGCACCATCGCCGTGCAGCCCGAGGATTCCTTCCACGGCCTCGAGGGCTTGAAGCACATACCCACCGCGATCGTCCCCAAGATCTGGGACCCGAGCCTGGCCGACGAGATATGGGGCTGCCCCACCGAGCCCGCGTACGATCTGGCGCGAGCGGTGGCACGAACCGAAGGGCTGCTGGTCGGCCATTCGAGCGGCGCCGCGCTGTGGGCCGCGAGGCGTCTCGCCGAAACGATTGGGAAGGGAGTGATCGTCACCGTGTTCCCCGACTCGGGCGACCGCTACATCTCGACCGGCCTTTACGGCGGCAAGCCGTGAGGATCGACCGCGCCGCGTTCGAGGCGATCCAGGCGCACGGCGCCGAGGGCTACCCGAACGAGATCTGTGGGGTCCTGGTTGGGCCGAGTGGGGAAGGGAGGGCGACGGAGGCCAAGCGCGCTCGGAACATCATCGTCGAGCGCTCCAAGGATCGTTACGAGATCGACCCGCACGACCACATCCGCATCCAGCGCGAGGCGGACGACGCAGGGCTCGACATCGTGGGCTACTACCACACGCATCCCGACCACCCGGCGCAGGCCTCGCGATTCGACACCGAGCGCGCGTGGGCGGGCTACGTCTACTTGATCGTTGCGATCCACCAGGGCAAGCCGGTCGATGCCAACGCCTTTGTCGCAGAGGCTGACGGCGGACCATTTCATCCAGAGCCGCTAGACGTCGTCTGACCGCGCCGCTGCCGGCATCGGCGACCGATGGTCTGCCCTGGTCAAGCCGTGCAGCCGAACGGTTAGGCTCTTGCGGATGCAAGAAATCGGCGGCTGGTGCAGACGGCACCGGAGGCTTGCCTGATTCGCCGCCGGCTTACTGATGCGTCTCCTCTGAGCCGCCAGCGGGTCGCGTTCATCGCAGTCGTGACGGCGCTGGCGCTCGCCTCGATCGTGGCCTCGGTCGCGCACCCGCCGGTATGTCCGGTCGGCGAGGGCTGTCCGCCCGCAAGCTTCGTGTCCGGCCTGCCGCCCCCGCTCGTGGTGGGCGCGCTGTGGGTCCTGGTGATGGCGCTGGCGTTCGCGACCCGGCGCTTCCCGGCGGCTGAGGGTCGAGCCCTCCTGGTGCCTCGGCCTGCGACGGTGCTGGTTGCGGCCGGGCTCGGCGTGGGTATCGCTCTCGTGGCGGCACACGCCTTCCTCCTCTCGCCGCTCGACTCGAAACTTCTCTGTGCCACCCCGGTCCATCTGGGGGCCGGCCTCGGGTACTCCGTCAACTGCGACTCGGCCGAGTTCGTCCGCGACGCCGCAAAGCCTTCTCGGCTGCTGACGTCACACAACATCCGGCAGTCCCGCCCGCTGGAGATTGCCATCGCCGCCGGCCTCGCGCGCACAGTCGGCAGAGTTGCGTTCGCGACGCCCCTGCCCAGCCTCTACAAGATGGCGACGCGCGAGTACGTCGCTTATGTGCTTCTCAACCTGGCCATCGCAGCGGCTGCGATCGCACTGTTGCTCCGAATAGTGCCGTTCCGGCAGGTGCCGGTCGCGGCGGTGGCGACCGCCGTTTGGATGGCGTTCGACGACGTGATGAAGGCTTTCGTCTGGACGCCGCACTCGCAGATCTTCAACCTGCTCGTGCCCCTGGTCGCCATCGCGGTCGCCCGAGCTGTGCTGGTTGATCCGCGCCTCCGACGCCCACTCGCGCTCGGCGGCATCGGCCTCGGGCTGGGCACGCTCTCGCTCGCCTACGGCTCGTTTCTCGTGGCCGGGGCCGCCACCGGCGTCGCTCTCCTGCTCGCCGCGCGGCACCAGCAGACGGCCACGCGAACGGCGGCGGGCGCCGCCGCGCTCGCGGTCGGGTTCGCCCTTCCGAACGTGCTCTGGATAGGGCTGTGCATCGCAGTCGCCGGCTCCTTCTACAGCTCGGAGACGACGAAGTACTGGGAGTTCGTCTGGGTCGTAAAGACCGCCGCGCAAGGCCTGAGCCAATTCGCAAGCTACTGGTGGTCGATGACCGTCCTCACACTTTGGGCGACGCTGCCGACGGTGGGCGCGGTCGCGATCGCGACGCTGGTGGCGTGGCTGGTGGCGATCGTTACCGGCACCCGGGTGGCGGCGGCGCAGGTCGCCACCATGATCGCGTCATTACTCGTTCTCGGACTGTCGGTGATCTTCCTCGAGCTGCTCGGCTACTACCAGAGCAGGCTCAGCTACATGCTGGTGCCGATCCTGTTGGTGATGTTGGTCGGGCTGGTTGCGGCCGTGAAGGACCGGCGGCGCCATCTGGGCACGGCGCTCGAGGGGCTGATCGTTCTCGCCGCGGTGGTCAACGCCCTGGTCCTGGTGCTGCGGCACGGGCCGTATTCGTAGCCGCAAGTCGACGAACACGGATTACTTGACGGCTGTGGCCCAGATGTTCATACCAGCCTCAAAGTAACCGACCCGCACCTGGTCTCCGCCGAATCCGGCCTTTACGAAAATCGAGCGAATATCGGACTTCCGATACTGGCGCTTGTGCTCGTCCAATTCTTCGTGGCTGACCATGCCCAGTCTCGCCATCAGCTTCAGCAGCCCCTCGGTCCAGGAAGACGGGGTCGTCATCACATAGACCCCTCCCGGTCGCAACACGCGCCGCACCTCGGCGACCAGGTCTTGGATGAGGTTTGCATCCACGTGCTCGAACACTGCGAGCATCGTCACAACGTCGAAGAAATCACCGGAGAAGGGCAAAGCGTGCCCTGAGGTGAGGTCATGCTCGATCAATGTGACGTTCTGGGCGCGGACTTCTTCGGAAGCGTTGACTTGAACACGATCGAGCCCATATTTCTCAGCAAAGTTGGTGCTGACAAGGAACAGCGGATAAGAGCCGCAGCCGATGTCAAGGACGCGCCCCTCATGCCGGTCGGCACCAATCAGCTTGTGGGCTTGACCGGTCCTTTGCCGAGCGAGGAAGCCTTCGAGGAGGCCATGCCCCCTGGTGACGTTTGCCATTGCTAGGGTCCCATTTTGATCGACACGCTTGGGAGCGCGCCCAGCCGTGAGCCTCGACCGGGGTGGCGCTGGGCTTGCAAAATTGCTGCGGCGGTGGCTCCGAACCCGTCTAATTGACGTTGTGGCTCGCCCAATCGTCGCGATCGTCGTAGAGGTCGTCTGACCGCGGCCACCAACCCTCGGCCACGCTCGGGCGTCAGGTGGCTGAACCGCAACGTTGTCGGCATCGGCATCGCCGACCTCGCAGCCGACGCGAACTACGAGATGGTGTTCGCGGTCCTACCGCTGTTCATCACCGTGGGCCTGGGTGCGCCCGCCCTGGCCGTCGGCCTTATCGAGGGCATCGGCGACGGATCGTCCGCGCTGGTCAAGCTGTGGAGCGGCTGGTACAGCGACCGTATCGGTTGGCGAAAGAGATTGGCCGTGGGTGGATATGGCACGACCGTTGTCGGCCTTGGACTCATCGTCGCTGTCTCGAGCTGGCCGCAGATCATCGTCGCGCGATCGCTGGCCTGGATGGGCCGCGGGCTGCGACAGCCGATCCGCTCGGCGATGCTCGCGGGCTCGGTCGAGAAGAGAGATCTCGGCAAGGCATTCGGATTCCACGAGGCATTGGACACAGGCGGAGCGCTACTTGGGCCCGCCGTTGCATTTCTCCTCCTGTCCACAGGTCATGCCTTCCGGACCATCTTCATGGTGGCCCTGGTGCCGGGGGTCTTGTGCGTGATCCTGTTTGCGCTCATCACGCGAGATCCGCGGCGCGAACACAACAAACCGGTTCCGTTGAGGGTGCCGATGCCCTCGGGTTTCTGGCGACTTATGGCGCCGGTCGCGATCTTCGGCGTCGGCAACTTCGCCACCGCCTTCTTCACTTTGCGGGCGGCCCAGCTCATGCAGCCGGAGTTGAGCGCGACCGCGGCCGTATCCGCGGCAGTCGGTTTCTACCTCGCGCACAATGCGGTTGGCGCGGCTGTCTCTTTCCCGGCCGGATGGCTTGCCGACCGGGTGGGCAAGGCGCCCGTCCTGGCGGCCGCCTACCTCACCTTTGCAGCCGCCTGCGTGGTGGGTATCTTCGGCCACGGTTGGCTTGCGCTGGCGCTGATGGCCCTTCTCGTCGGTGCCCAGAATCCCGTGGTGAGTGCGGTCGAAGGCTCCCTGACGAGCTCGCTGGTGGAGGAGCGGCGGCTGGGCACGGCCTTCGGCTTCCTCAACGGCATCAACGGGGCAGCCGACCTCGCTGCCAGCGTGATCGCCGGCGCCCTGTGGACCTTCGCGAGCCCGGTCGCCGCGCTCGGTTTCGGGGCGATTCTGTGCGGCATTGCGGCCGTAGTCCTGTGGTCGAGGGCTCCGACCCCGTCTAATTGAGGTTGTGGCTCGCCCAATCGTCGCGATCGTCGGACGCCCCAACGTCGGGAAGTCGACGCTTTTCAACCGCATCCTTGGTTGGCGCAAAGCGATCGTCGACCCGCAGTCGGGGCTGACGCGCGACCGTCTTTACGGCGTCGCGGAGTGGAGCGGGCGCGAGTTCACAGTCGTCGACACCGCCGGATTGGACCTGGACAACGCGCAGGACGAGTCCCGGGCGGCGATCGAGGCGCAGACCAAGGTGGCCATCGACCAGGCGCACGTGATCGTCCTCCTGCTCGACGTGCGCCAGGGCCTCACCGCGGTCGATCGCGAGATTGCGATCCTGCTGCGCCGCTCGGGTCGCAAGGTGCTGGTCGCGGCCAACAAGGCGGACTCGCCGAGCGAGCGCGGCTTTGCGCACGAGATGCTCGAGCTGGGCTTCGACTCGCCCCATCTCATCTCCGCGCAGCACGGCATCGGCATCGGCGACTTCCTCGACGAGGTGCTCGAGATGTTGCCGGCGGCCGAGGAGGAAGCGCCAGGCGACACGAAGGCCGACCGGCTGGCGATCATGGGTCGCCCGAACGTCGGCAAGTCGTCGCTGTTGAACGCGCTGCTCGGAGATGAGCGCGCGCTGGTCAGCGACGTGCCGGGGACCACGCGCGACCCCGTCGACACCGAGCTGATCTTCGACAACATCCCGGTCGTGCTGGTGGATACGGCGGGGATCAGGCGCAAGTCCGCGGCCCGCGATCGCCTGGAGCGCTACAGCCTGATGCGCGGGATCAACGCGATGGAGCGCGCAGACGTGGTGCTGCTGGTCCTCGACGCGTCGACCGGCGTCCTGGCTCAGGACCAGCATGTCGCGGGCTACGCGCTGGAGGCGGGGAAGGGGTTGGTGATCGTGGTCAACAAGATCGACCTGGTCGAGCCGGCGCTGCGGCGCGCCCAGTACTGGCGCGAAGAGCTGCTCAAGGACTTCAAGTTCGCGCCTTTTGCTCCCGTGGTGGCGGTGTCGGCGAAGACGAGGGAGGGCATCCGGACGCTCATGCCGGCGGCCCTGGACGTGGTTGGGCAGCGGCGCGTGAAGATACCGCCCAACGAGTTGAACCGGCTGCTCAGGGAGGCGCTGGACGAGCACCCGCCGCCGAGCTTCAAGGGCAAGCGTCTCAAGGTGGGGTTCGCGACCCAGGCGGGGACGGAGGCGCCGACCATCGTGCTGTTCGTCAACGACGTCGGGCTGCTGCATTTTTCGTACCGGCGGTACCTGGAGAAGAAGATCAGGGATCGGTTCGGCCTGATGGGCAACCCGATCAGGCTCGTGCTGCGGTCCGAGAGCGGAAAACGCGCCGGAGCCAAACCTGGCGACGGCAAGCGAGGCGCTGCCAAGGCGGGCGACGAAAAGCCGGGCCGTTCTGGACCGCCACGCGCGGCAAAGGTCGCTCCCCCGACGAAGCGCGCGGCGGCCGCCCCAAAGAAGTAGGCGGCTCTGTCCCTATTAGCTGATTCGGACCGATGTGCCTGGCGCGGGCAGGCCGCTCGGCCATTTTCCTATGGGATGGGGATCGGGAATCAGGCCGCGCCGATGTACGTGGCGTCAACGATCAGCCGGTCAGCGTAGGTCTGAGTCCCACCGTCGTACTTCCCCGTGCAGGTGATCAGCGAGAGACGGGGGCGACCGGTGCGATTGAAAAGGTCCCTGGGGCGAGAGTTAGCCGGCCAGCTCCGCAAGCCGGTGACTCGGAACCGGCTGCGGGTGCCATCGGCAAGGACCACGATCACATCGGCGCCGATTGCGAGCCTGGCCAAACCGGAGAACACCAAGGGCGACCCGGGCAGGCCGACGTGGCCGTCGATGACCGCATCGCCCGGAGCTCCGGGCGACGGACCGCCGCGGTACCAGCCCACGTTCCAGATGTTGTGGGGCGTGTCCATCGCGCCGGACCTGAGCAGGCCGAGCAACTCCACGCGCGCGTTGAGATGGATGGACGGGATCAGCAAGCGCACCGGTGGCGCGAAGTGGACCGGCACCAACGGGACGGGAAGGTGCCGGGTTGGCCGGGCGGACACAAATGGCGCCGTGACGGCGGATGCATAAACAGGGCCTGAAGAGCTGGCTAGAGGAATCATCGAGCTGACACCGTCTCCGGCCAGCGCCACCCCGACCAGAAGTACCACGTAAGCGGAGCGGCGGAAAGCCCTGACGACCATGCGCGCTACGACTTGCGGCGGTCGGTTCGAACCCTCAGCCCAATGAGAACCGCGCCGATGGTCCCCGCGATCACAACCGGCAACCACGGGAAGCCGGGCGACTGCGGCGGCCCACCAGTGTTCGGCAGACCAACCACCTGAGTCGGAGAAGGCGTGGCTGCGGCCGTAGGAGTCGGGCTTGGCGAGGCCCCAGGGGTTGGCGACGCACCAGGGCTCGGGCTCGCGACAGGGCTCGGGCTCGTGACAGGGCTCGGGCTCGTGACAGGGCTCGGGCTCGCGACAGGTGTGGGTGTCGGCGGGGCCGCGACCGTGCACGCTCCGACCGGCCGGGTGATCTGGTTGGTATCCAGGGTAAGGGACCCGTTTCGGGCGAGGGCGCGGCCCGTAAGGATATTGGCGCCGGTGTTCATAGTGATGCTGGTCAGTGCCATCAAGTTGCCTTGAAACTGGGTGGTCAAGCCGAGCGTGGCCGAGGTGCCGACCTGCCAGAAGATGGCGCACGCCTGGGCGCCGCCGGTGACCAGGACCGACGAGGCGCTCGCGGTGGTGAGCGTGCTACCGATCTGGAAGATGAATACGCCGTCGCCGCTCAGAGTGAGGGCGCCGGTCAACTGTGCCGCTGAGCTGAACGTGTAGACGCCGGGAGTCAGGGTCATTCCGCCGAGGTTCTGACCGGTGAGGTCGGAGGTCGACGTCGCTGTCGCAGCGTCGGTGTATGCGGTCACCAGGTCTGTCTGCGCCTGCAGAGCCACGGCATCGGCCGTGTTCACCGCTCCGTTGACGATGCCGGGAGGAAATCCCGTCACAGAGCTGGCGGTGCCTGGGCTGATACCCAGATTGCTGGTGATCACGCTAGTGCCTGTGTTCGAAATTGACGATCCTGCCAGGACCGCGAAGTTAAGGGCTGTCCCAAGCCTCGGCTGGGGGGCCGCCAGCGTTGGCGCCGGCCAGGCAGCAACAATCATCGCTGCCATCAAAATCACCAGAGAAACGAGGCGGGGTCGTCCCGACATATCGCAAAGCTGTAGGGAAGACCGGAACAAAAGCAGCAACAATCTCGGAATGAGCCTCAGTTCACGGAAATCGTTTCAGCCGCCAGTGAAGCTCTCGAGACCGGCTCGCGAATCGGAGGGAGGTGACGGACCACTGCCCCGCCTGACGTTTACATTTCCTTCATGCCGCGCGGACAGCCGGCTGACGGAACGGTGATCAATTGATGCGATGGGCAAGCCGATGAGCCTCAAGGTCCTGGTGGTCGACGACGAGGACCACATAGTCGAGCTCGCCCGCATCTACCTCACCCGTGAGGGTTATGAGGTGGAGGGAGTGGGGGATGGGTCGCAGGCGTTGGCTCGGTTTACACAGATCAAGCCCGACCTGGTGGTCCTAGACATCATGCTGCCCGGCGCCGACGGCCTGGAGATCTGCAAGGAGATCCGCAAGCAAAGCCAGGTGCCCATCATCATGCTCACCGCGAGGGACGAGGTCACCGACAAGGTGGTAGGCCTCGAGGTCGGCGCCGACGATTACCTCACCAAGCCATTCCACCCACAGGAGCTCGTCGCCAGGGCCAAGGCACTGTTGAGGCGAGCCCGTGTCGAGCCCGATGCGCCGAAGCTGATCCGCGCCGGCAAGCTGGAGGTGGACCTCGAGCGTCATGAGGTGCGGCACGAGCAGGCCAAGGTGCAGCTCCGCCCCAAGGAGTTCGACCTGCTGACCTTGCTCGCGCGACACCCTGGCCGCGTCTTCCAGCGCAGCGAGCTGCTGGATCTCGTGTGGGGCTACGACTTTCCCGGGTACACGCGCACCGTCGACGTGCACGTCCAGCAGCTGCGCGAAAAGCTTGCCGCAGCGGGCGTCACCGAGCCGAGCATCGAGACTGTGTGGGGCGTGGGCTACCGGCTGGAGCTGGCCGGCAGCTGAGCCTCCGACTCCGCGTCCTGGCCGCCGCCGCCGGCATCGTTGCCGTCAGCCTGCTGTTGAGTGGGGCTTTGACGTGGGTATTGGTGCGCAACCTCGAGGTGCAAACCGCGCAGGGACAGCTCGACGTTGCCATCCAGGCGAACGCTGTAGCCGTTCGCCACGAGGAATGCCGCACGGTACCGCGTGTCGCCACCAACCAGGGTCCGGCAGGCTGCATCGGAGCGGGAGGGGTTGACGATCCGATCGACTTCCAGGACCGGCTGGCGGCTCTGGCGGCGACCCTGAGCGAGGGACGTTTGCTGCTTCTGGACGGGCGCCGCGTGGTGGTCTGGGATAGTGGCAACCCGAGCGCCGCAGGCCAGGTCATCGCGGTGCAGGTGGGCAGGCGGGTGGGGAATGTGGCGGAGGCTCAGCCGACGCTGGCAGGGCAGTCCTACCTGGCGGCGGCCGTCGCGCTGGCGCCCGCCCGCGACCCGCTGAATGCCGCTTTCCTGGTCGTTGCGCGGCCCACAGCGTCAGTGACGTCGGCCGCGGCCGGCGAGCTGGTTCCGCTCCTACTTGTCGCAGGAGGCGCCGCGCTGGTGGTGGCGATCTTACTGGTCATCCTGGTGGGCCGCTCGCTGACGGAACCGCTGGTTCAGCTCGCGGCGGCGGCCGAGGACGTCGCTGCCGGCAACTACTCCCGCCGCGTGGGCATTCGCGGTGATGACGAGATCGGCATGCTGGGCGTGGCATTCGACCGGATGGCGGAGGCGGTGGAACGCGCGCGCAAGATCCAGCGTGACTTCCTCGCCAACCTGTCCCACGAGCTGAAAACCCCGCTGACGAGCCTG
>Ga0208849_1002175_pt1 | contig 11270 bp, 9 predicted proteins | sample NGESurdeep072012_10_FD_184470 | JGI IMG/M metagenome (GOLD analysis project Ga0208849, IMG submission 184470) | Arctic peat soil microbial communities from Barrow, Alaska - NGEE Surface sample 53-3 deep-072012 (SPAdes) | ecosystem: Environmental > Terrestrial > Soil > Wetlands > Peat ...
GCTCGACGACGTCCTCGTCGGACAGCTGGGAGAAGTTCTCGTAGAACTGGCCGATGGCGAAGAACCAGGCAGGGGTTTCCAGGCAGACCACAACGTCGGCGACATCGCGGAGCCGCGCGATCGAATCGCGCGGTCCCACCGGCACCGCCAGGATCACCCGCGACGCGCCCTGGGCTCGCACCACCTGACACGCGGCCCTGGCGGTCGAGCCGGTGGCGATCCCGTCATCGACCACGATGGCCGTCCGCCCGTGCAGGTCGACACGCAAGCGGCCATCCCGGTACCGGCGCACGCGGCGCTCCAGCTCGGCTCGCTCGCTCGCCTCGACCGCGGCCACCTCGCTGGCGCTCACGCCGGTCTCGACGACGACTCGCGGCTCGATGACCCGCACCCCACCCTCACCGATGGCTCCCATGGCCAGCTCCGGCTGGAAGGGCACGCCGAGCTTGCGCACGACGACGACATCGAGCGGAGCACGCAGCGCTCGCGCCACCTCGAAGGCGACGGGCACGCCGCCCCGGGGCAACCCCAGCACCACCGCATCCGTGACGCCCAGCTGCACGATGCGCTCCGCCAGACGGCGTCCGGCGTCGCCACGATCCACGAACCCCAGCGCCTGATCATCAGCTATCCAGCGCATCACCTGTGCCTCCGCAACCTCACGGGTCGATGAGCCCCATCAAGGCACCTGCCGCGCGGTCGGACCAGGGCCAGAGGTCGTGTTCCCGTGTGACCTTCGCCTCCGAGACTGTCACATCAGCAGCTGGACGGCGCTGACCTTGCGCTCCATCTCTCCCAGTCCACGCCGATGCGGTCGTCGATCTTGATGACGGTGGACGTGCGATGCTGCGGGCCATGCGTCGTGTGCCCCGCGCGCTGTTCGTGCCGGCGGAGGACGCATCCACCGCTGAGCTCGACGCTCCGGTGGCAATCTGTGATGAGCAGGTCACGACCCAGCCCTCGCTTGGCTGCGATGCTCAAGGCTCTCGCACTCACAGGCCGCGAGACCTTCCTCGAGGTGGGCACCGGGTACGGGTACCAGACGGCGCTGCTGGCTCGCCCGGCACGATACGTCTGGAGCATCGAGCGGTGGGCGGACCTGGCAGCGGCCGCCCGCGCCAACCTGGCGACCGCGGGCATCACCCCGATTCGTGCGCCTCGTCGGCGTTCGCGGCTTCCACCGATGACGTCGCTCGTCGCCGCGCGCGCTCATCTGTGCCGGGGCAGACTCAACGGTGGCACGCCGCATCGACGCGCACCCGGGTTTCAACCCGCGAGTGTGGCTCACGGAACTGACCGGCGGTCAGCTCGGCCGGCACGACCCGTTGTAAACGGACTCGACCGCGCGTAGAATCGTGGGTTGCGGGTCCACTCGTCAGAGACGGCGGGTGGGCGGCCCGGATCGGTGGTGGCCCATCGGTCCGGACGAGGGTCGAGCCTGAGGGCCACCGAAGGGCACCGCCTCCCGTACTTGAGAGGCTCCACACCGAAAGATGTGGGGCTTGTTGGTAGTTGCGCCGATCTCCTCGCGCCATTCAGGCCTTGGTTTCCGGGACGTTCGGCCCTGGCGGCCGCTACGCGGAGGCCTACGCTGGAGTTGAGCGCCAGCTGGCGCCCACTGGAGGTGCATCGTGGCCGCACTCATGATCGCGGTCGTGACCGTTGCGTGTGTCGCGCTCGTCGTTGGCTTGTTCTCGCTCCGCCTGGTGCAGCAGTACCAGCTGGGTGTTCAGTTCCGTCTCGGCAAAGTGATCGCGGTGCGCCAACCGGGTCTGCGTCCCATCATCCCGGTCGTCGACCAGCTGCGGCACGTCTCGCTGCGCATCGTGACCATGCCGATCCAGTCGCAGGGCATCATCACCCGCGACAACGTCAGCATCGGCGTGGCCGCCGTGGCGTACTTCCGCGTCGTCGATGCGGTGAAATCCGTAGTCGCCATCGAGGACGTCGCCGCCGCCATCCAGCAGATCGCGCAGACCACGCTGCGCAAGGTCGTGGGTCAGCACACGCTCGACGAGATCCTGACGGAGACGGACAAGATCAACCAGAACATCCGCGGCATCCTCGACGTCATCACCGAGGACTGGGGTGTTGTCGTCACCCTCGTCGAGCTCAAGGACATCCAGCTTCCCGAGGCCATGAAGCGAGCCATGGCTAAGCAGGCTGAGGCAGAGCGCGAGAAGCGCGCCAAGATCATCGCTGCGGAAGGCGAGGCGCTGGCAGCAGATCAGCTGGCAGCGGCGTCCGACGTCATGATGGCCCATCCCATCGCTCTCCAGTTGCGCACGCTGCAGACGCTGGTCGAACTCGGTGTCGACAAGAACACAACCGTCATCTTCCCCGCCCCGCTGATGAACACCATCGATGACGTCATCGGATTCCTCGACCATGAAGCGACGGCGGCAAGGGGGCCAACATCGCGCGCCGACACGCCGAGCGGAGCTGTCGCGAACGGCGAGCGGTCACCGCGTTGAAGCGTCGCCACTCATGAAGGCATGACCCAGCGGGCTGTGCCATGACGGGCGCTGATGTGCTGGACGATTCGTTCGGGCGGATCCGTGACATCGTGCACCGAGTGGTCGATGGCCTGAAGCCTGATCACGTCGGCGTGCGTCTTGACCCTGAAGCGAACTCGATCGGGTGGCTGCTTTGGCACCTGACCCGCATCCAAGACGACCATGTCGCGGCAGTGGCAGAGACGGAGCAGGTATGGACGTCGGCGGGCTGGGCAGGGCGTTTCGACCTGCCGCTCGATGTATCGGACACCGGGTACGGCCACACCGCCCAGCAGGTTGCGGTTGTCACCAGCACTCCCACCATGCTCCGCGAGTACCACGACGCCGTGTGCGATAGGACACTCGAGTTCGTGCGGCAACTGACCGAGGCTGCTATGGAGCGCGTCGTGGACACGCGTTGGGACCCGCCCGTGACTCTGGGTATACGGCTCGTCAGCGTTGTCGCGGACGATCTCCAGCATGCCGGACAGGCCGCTTACATCCGTGGGATCCTCGAGCGCGGCGCCCACCGTGGCAGCACCTGAGGGTCACATTCCTGACGTGCCTGGTCAAGGCTGCTGTTGACCACGAGCCCAACCAGCTCTCGTCGCGGCCCGTTGCAATTTGTTGAAACGCGTTCGCTGACACGGAGGGCACTTAGCGGATGTGTGCCGACGAGGACCACCCTCATTCAGAAGCGGCGGCCGCCGTCCACGCGCGGGTTCGCATCCACGTCGGGTCGGGCGCCTCACGTAGAGGGGGTGAACGTACCGCGGTTGTCCGGGAGCGAGTGTCCACTCAAAGGGAGACGCCTCGCGCTTCGTCGGCGCGAGGCTCCCTGACCTCAGCTCAAGCGGACTCCAATTGCCCGAGGCCCTTCTGGCTCTGCTCGACCTCAAAGGTAACCTTCTCGCCGCCGCGGAGGCTGTCGAACTCCTCGACGCCACTACGGTGGAAGAAGTAGTCCGTGCCATCGGGGCGGCGATGAAGCCGAACCCGCTCCGACACGAGCTTCTTGATGGTGCCTCTGTTCACGTCATTGCTCCTTCTTCTCGAACACAATTGCTCACTGGCGCTGGATCGGTCCGAGAAGCTGGAACGGGAACCTTCGCAGATCTGTCACGTTGGCGGATGGCCCCGTGCTACCCATTCAGTCGACCGCTCGATCATTCACCCGAGGGACTGGTGGCGATGGTCAGCCTGCGACTACCGGCTTGTTGCACCGCGACCGCCAATAGCCTGTACCTGCCTTGCGTGAGTTATGTGTCCGTCGCATTTCCACACGTAACGGCGCTGACTGTTGCGTCGTCGCGGCGGCATAACATCGGCGGCTCTCAGTCGCTTCGCCGATGCTCTGGCATGCGAACAGGATCGACCAGCCCGGCGGCGCCGGGACCGGCGAAAGAGCTTGAGAGTGCCACCGGCCGCGGTGGGAATCAACCGCTGAGAAAGCTGAGAGGCCGATGGGTGCCCTGGCTTTAGGTTGAGCCGCATTCTTGGACTTACGCTACTGTCGCGGGTGCTGCCGGGGCCGGCGACAGGGTCACCAGAGGAGTGGCCGTCGATGCCGACGCCGGTGTCGGCGGCAGCCCCGGATCAACCCAGCCTTGTGGCCTGCACCTTCCGTGTCCGCACACCGGAGCCCCTGAGGCGCGCACGCACGGCGGCTCGCTCAGCTCGAGCCAGGGCCTGGGGGGTCTGAGAGCCATCACAGCTCCGCAAATGCTCGGGCCCGGATCTGGGGCAGGCTTCGCACTCCCACCAGCGCCGCAGGGATCACTCGCGGCGATACACGTCGCGCGGAACCGCCACGGACTGACTATGCGCCCTCCCTCCGGTATGGACTCGTGGCGGCCGAGCACCAGCGCAGCCCCAGGTTGCATTGCCCCCGGCAAAGCGAGCGAGCACCTCTCGTTGCAGAGACTCCTCGAAGTACGTGAACACCGGGTTGCGGCACAGCACGAGGTCGTAGGGACCGCCGATGACAGCGGTGCGGACATCGTGCTGCGCAATCTCAACGCAGCGGCGGAGCGATGGTCGCAGACACAGCTGGCCGGCACGCTCGTCGAACGCGAGCGACCTCCAGCTATCGGGCAGTTGGCGCACACTCCCCGGTGCGTAGCAGGCCTCGCGCGCCCGCACCAGCGCAGCCGGCTCGACGTCGGTTGCCAGCACATGCAGTGGAGGGTTTGGATAGCGCGTCCGGAGCGCGAGCCGCCACATGATCGACAACGTGTAGGGTTCCTCGCCCGATGCGCAGGCCGCGCTCCACACCTCGAAGCTGGTCCGTCCCCCCATCAGGGCGCGCATGGCGAGTGACGGCAGCACCTCGCGCTGGAGGAAGTCGAAGACGGCGCGGTCCCGGTAGAAGCTCGAGATCGTGATGTGGGTCAGCACGTCGAGCGCCGCCCACTCCTCCCGGTGTCGCTCGAGATATGCGCGATAAGCGAAGAGGTCGCCGAGGCCCAGGGCGGCAGCGCGCCGTCGTACTCTCCTCCACACCTGACGGCGGACCTTGCGAAACCCTGACCAGCGGAGGCGCAGATGTGGGAGCGCCCAGCGAAGGAACTCCACGCACTGAGCTGAGCCACCACCGCGGTGCTCCGCTACGTTGTCGGTCCATCCGCCTATGAGACCCGACGTTCGTGTCATGTCACCTCAGAGCCTCGCCAGACCACGGAGCCGCTGTCGGCACCCAGGCATCCGCGACGTCCGCCTGCCCAGGCTATGCGGCGCAGTCTCAGTGCACAGCAAGAGCGGACGGAGTGGGTGAATATTGCCGAGATGGACGTCTTCGGCCACGCCGGGCATGTCATCGCCATGGTGACGCTGGTGATCGCGGCACTCGTGATCGTTCCACTCGCCCGCCTCCTTCCACAGTCTGTGGTCACTGGCTTGTGCGTGCTCCTGGGCGCCTTCTTGATCGTCAACGCCATCGTCTACCAGGGCGTTGTAGCTGCAGGCGGAGCCTGGTCGGTCTCCGCGTCGCTCCCCCTCTATCTCTGTGACATCGCCGAGTTCGTCGTCGGCGCGGCCTTGATCTGGCCCTCGCCGCAACTCGTCGAGATCAGCTGGTTCTGGGCGATCGCGGGCGCGACGCAGGCAGTCATCACCCCCAACCAGGATGTCTCCTTCCCCTCCTATGGCTGGCTGGAGTTCTACGGCGGCCACCTCGGCGTCATCATCGGCGCGCTGGTCCTCGTCGTTGCACGCGGGGTCCATCCCCGGCCCGGCGCGGTCCGCCGGGTCTATACGATCACCGCCGCCTACATGGCCGCCACCGGCATCATTGACGCTGTCACCGGCGGGAACTACAACTTTCTCCGCTCCCCCGCCGAAGGCAGCCTGCTCACCCTCTTCGGGCCGTGGCCCGTGTACATCGTGGCGGCCGCAGCTCTGGCCCTGATCATCTTCGTCATCCTCGACCTGCCCTTCTGGCCGGAGCGGCGTCGCCGGCGACGGACGCAGGCTGGGACGACCGGCGGCCCCGAACCGCTTCGGGCTCGCGAGGGGTGAGACGGCAGCTCACCTCTGCGATGGTCCACATCGGGGAGGTGCACGACGAGCACGGGGAGACGGCTGTGGTGCACCACGGTGTGGCTGACGCCACCGAGCAGGATGGAGGCGACGTCACCGCGGTCGCGAGAGCCGACGACGATGAGGTCGTGACCGCCGGTCCCGGCTTGGTCGAGGGTGGTGTCGGCCGGCGCGGCCGCAGTGCTCACGGCGCTCGCCGAGAGGCCTTCGGGCAGTTGCGCTGAAGCCGCGTCGAGAGCGGCCTGGGCCTTCAAGCGGGTGGCATTGAGGCACGTATCGAGGGCTTCCTGGGAGAGCGCGGGCAGCATGGCCGGCCAGGCGAGCGCTGTGCTGCAGACGGTGATGAGTGCGGGGAACTCGCAGCGCCACGACTGTGATCTCCATGCCGCCTGCAATTACCGCGTCGATAGCCGTGACGTTCGCCTCTATCCCAATCGCCCTCCCGTTGCGAGCATGGATTGCAGGAGAACAGTCTTTCATGACCACTGCAGTCACGGAAATGCGGCAGCCGGCCGCGCTGGCAGCCGATATGGGTGTTCCCGCAGCGATGCTCGAGCCCTACGGCGACGGCGTCGCCAAGATCAAGCTCGAGGCCGCTGACGCGCTCCAGGCGCACCAGCTCGCGAAGTACGTGCTCATGACCGCGGTGACCCCCACACCGTTCGGTGAGGGCAAGACGGTGACCGCGATCGGCCTGGGCGACGGGCTGCGCCATATTGGCCGCCGCGCCGTGGTGACGCTGCGCCAGAGCTCGATGGGACCGACGTTCGGGGTAAAGGGTGGTGGCGCTGGTGGCGGCCGGAGCCGTCTCGTCCCCTTCGACCGCGTGCTCCTGCAGCTCACCGGCGACATGCATGCGGTAACGTCGGCGCACAACCTGCTCGCCGCGATGTTCGACAATCATCTCTTTCACGGCAACCCGCTCGGCATCGATGCGAGCAGCGTTACGTGGCCGCGCGTGCTCGACATCGACGACCGCGCGCTCCGCAACATCGTGATCGGCCTCGGGGGGCACGAGGACGGCATTCCCCGGCAGGCGGGTTTCGAGATCACCGCGGCCTCTGAGGTGATGGCGATCCTGGCGCTCTGCAGCTCACTGCAGGATCTTCGCGAGCGCCTCGGTCGCATCGTTGTCGGTACCACACTTGACGGAGAGCCTGTCACGGCTGAAAGCCTGCGCGCCGCGGGGGCGATGGCGGTGATCATGCGCGACGCGGTGAAACCGAACCTCGTGCAAACGGCTGAGGGAACGCCGGTGCTCCTGCACGCCGGGCCGTTCGGCAACATCGCACACGGGAATTCGTCGGTCATCGCCGACCGGTTCGCGATTCACGGCGCGGACGTGGTGGTCACCGAAGCGGGTTTCGGGGCGGACATGGGAGCCGAGCGTTTCTTCAACATCAAGTGTCGCGTCAGCGGTCTTCGCCCCGACGCCGCGGTGATCGTTGCCACCGTGCGCGCGCTCAAGGTGCACTCGGGCAAGTACCACGTCGCCTCCGGGCATGGGCTTCCCGCAGAGCTTGGCGAGGAGCACCCCGAAGATGTGGTCGCCGGCGCCGTCAATCTCGAGCGCCAGGTCAATAACGTGCGCCGCCACGGCATTCCCGCGGTGATCGCGATCAACGCTATGCCCGCCGACCATCCGTCGGAGGTCGCCGCGGTCGCCGAGGTTTCCACCGCGATGCGAGCGCATGCGGTGGTCAGCACGTCGTATGCGGACGGTGGCGCCGGCGCGGCGGAACTCGCCGAGGCGGTGCTCGACGCAGCCGATCAGCGCGGTGGCTTCACCTTCCTCTACCCCGACTCCATGCCGCTTGAGCAGAAGATCGTGACGGTCGCGCGCGAGATGTACGGCGCCGCCGGCGTGGAGTTTGCGCCGACGGCACGCGGGGCGCTGGAGCGCTGTGAGCGCGACGGATACGGGCGCCTGCCCATATGCATCGCCAAGACGCATCTCTCACTGTCACACGATCCCGCGCTGGTCGGGGCTCCCTCCGGGTACATGCTACCGATCCACGACGTGCACGTGTCCGCGGGTGCGGGGTTCGTGTATGCGCTGGCAGGTGACGTGACGACCATGCCCGGCCTGCCCACGCACCCGGCGGCGGAGCACGTCGACGTCGACCAGAACGGAAACCCGATCGGCCTCTTCTGACCTTTCCTGGCAGCGCTGACTGCAGCACCTGCCCGCCCAGCCTAACGTGTGAACCACCCGTGCCTGCTTCTTATCCTCAGCCCCAACCGAGGTACCGCTTGGGACCGAACCAGGCAGTCTTGGTCAGTCCGAGGACGCGACCGCAGAGCTTGAGTCGGTCGGCTTCGAATGTGGCGGGTCGGCTAGTCGGGTAGTTCCCGCTCAGAGCTCCTGGGGCAGCACGTAGTCGACGAGCTCGGCGTCCCCGGGACCGAGTCCGCTCCAGCTCCCGGCGGGTATGCTCAGGGTGACGAGCGCCGCGGTCGGAAACCCCTGCTTGAGGCGATCCAGCTCGGCTCCGCGACCTGCGAGCGTCAGGGCGAGATCCTGGAGGCCCGGGTTGTGGCCGATCAGCATGACCGACCTAATCACATCAGGAACCCGGCGAAGACATTGCAGCAGCGCCTCGGCGGGAGCAGCGTAGAGGTCGTCGTCGACCTGGATGGTCGGCTTGCGGCGTAGCGCGGGAGCGACCAAGGCGAGGGTTTCTTGACTCCGGCTGGCAGACGAGCACAGCACCATCGCGGGCGACACGCCTCGTTGGTGTAGGTGATTGGCCACCTTTTTGGCGGCCCGCCGCCCGCGGGGCGCGAGTGGCCGGTCGTGATCCGCGACATCGCTTTCGGCCCAGCTCGATTTCGCGTGGCGCAGCAGATAGAGGGTCTTCAGTAGCTGTTCTCGGGTGGGGTCGGAAACGTACATCATCCCCTTGGCGGCGTGGTGGTCGACGGCAATGTGAACTCCGTAACTGACCCGGTCGCCGCCAGAGCGGGCCGCGCAAACACGCCGGTCACGACCAACGACCCGATGAGCGCCGCAACCGTGCCGAGCGCACGGAAGCGTCGTTGAGATCGCGAAGTTACCCTCGCCTGAACCATATCGCCCCCCCACTGGGCCTGCATCGCGGGCCCCATAACCTCTCTCTCCGGCGCCAGCGCACCGGACCCGTCAAAGTATGCAGAGGGGCTTATTGCCGCGTCTACTGCGATGGAAGAGATGGTTTCAATCGAAAAATCCGATTGATAGACTCCGCCATCGAGGGCGTGACCACCTCAGCGAATCGAAGTCCCTAATCTCGACCCGGAGAACAAGCGGTCGGCGGGGGCGGCAAGAACGCACGGTCACCGCGATCGGCGCAGCGGCCGCGGGAAAGCGCTGATCGGTTGGGGGTCCCTCCCGATTTGTACGCTCGGGGCTCCGCCGAGGTGGGCGCGATGAGGGCAGTTCGTACGGAACGCTCGCGCCACGTGGATGTCGTCCGAAAATCATGTGTCTTCCTGCGGCGCGCTCTGGGACCAAAGGCCCTGGCATGTCGCCTCGCCCCTGTCGATCATGGGCGCAAGACGCCGAGGAGATGGTAGTGAACCAGGAGATCCCGATCGCGCGTATCGCGGGTATCCGCGTCGCGGCACACTGGAGTGTGTTGGTGATCGGTGCGCTCCTCGCCTGGAGCGTGGCTGCCGGAGTGATCCCAGTCGCCGCGCCGGGCACCTCAGTGCTCATCGCCTGGCTGGTTGGAACCGGAACCGCCGTGCTCCTCATCGCCTCGCTGACGGCGCACGAACTGGCCCACTCGCTCGTGGCGCGTCAGCGGGGGGTCGCGGTTGAGGGCATCACCCTTTGGGTCTTTGGTGGCGTCTCTCACATCAAGGGCGATTGGGGATCGGCGCGAACCGAGATCGCTGTTGCGGTTGCAGGGCCGGCAACGACTCTCATCCTGGCTGGCTTGTTCTATGGCATCGCCGCCGCCCTGGACGCCGTCGGTGCGCCCCCTCTGGCGGTGGTGGTTCCCTGGTGGCTGGCGGTGGTAAACGTCACCCTCCTTGTCTTCAATATCGTGCCCGCCTTCCCGCTCGACGGTGGTCGCATTCTGCGCGGCATCCTCTGGGCGCACCGCGGTGACCGGGCATCGGCGACGAGGTCCGCCGCGCTTTGGGGCCGCATCTTCGCCTTCTTCCTGATGGCGGCGGGGCTTGTGGACTTTTTCCTAACCAGTGATATCGGCGGTATATGGCTCGTTTTTATCGGGTGGTTCCTCGAGACGGCGAATCGTGCCGAGGTTCAGGGTGAGAGTGTGCGGCGCATGCTCGCCGGCGTCACGGTCGGACAGGTGATGACGCCGAATCCTGTGGTGGTCCCTGGCTGGGTCAGTGTCGACGTACTCATCGAGCAGTACGCGATGCGCTACCACTTCACGACGTTTCCCATCCACGACATTAGCGGCCACATTCAGGGGTTGGTCACCCTACGCGGCATGAAACGGGTTGCCGTCGCGGAGCGCGAACGCATGCGCGCCGCCGATATCGCCATACCACTGGAACAGGTCCCCACGGCGGCCTCCGGGGATCCTCTGGCCGACCTGCTCCCGAGGCTCGGCATTTCCAGCGATGGTCGCGCGCTGGTATTCGATGGAGACCAGCTGGTGGGGATCGTGTCGCCCAGCGATATAGCCCGACGCATGCAGCTGGGCGAGTTGCGAGTCGTGCCTCCTCGCGCTGCATAGACGGAGCCGGACCGAGCGCCGCGATGACAACGGCACACGCTGTGGTCTGCGGTTCAAACCTCAGGCTAAGTCCGCTCTAATGAGATTGACCCGATCCCGACCAGTTGACTTCTCTTATCGGTTCGGTGCCGCTGCGTGAGGAGGTAACTCGCGGGAAGGGAGCGATGCGGCTGCAGTCGCGTTCGGGCGATGAGCTGCGCTGGCCGGTCTTCCCGCTGCTCGGCCTGACTCAGGACTTTCCGATGCGTCTCGAGGAGTTTGTCGACGACGGCCACCTGGTCGTTCGTGCGGAGCTGCCGGGCATCGACCCTGACAAGGACATTCACGTCGTCGTCGACGAGGGTTTGCTGACCATCACCGGCGAACGGCGGAGCGAGACCAAGCAGGATGAGAAGGGGAAGCACTTCTCGGAGATGCAGTACGGCTCGTTTTCACGGACCCTTCCGCTGCCCGATGGCGCCAGTGAGAAGGACGTGACCGCGACGTACCGCGACGGTATCCTGGAAGTCCGGCTCGCCCTGGCGAAGCCCGCACCTCCGAA
>Ga0208849_1002176_pt1 | contig 11268 bp, 11 predicted proteins | sample NGESurdeep072012_10_FD_184470 | JGI IMG/M metagenome (GOLD analysis project Ga0208849, IMG submission 184470) | Arctic peat soil microbial communities from Barrow, Alaska - NGEE Surface sample 53-3 deep-072012 (SPAdes) | ecosystem: Environmental > Terrestrial > Soil > Wetlands > Peat ...
CCCGATGTCGTCACGCTCGGCAAGCCGCTCGGCAACGGCCACCCGCTCGGGGCCGTCGTGACCACCCGCGCGATCGCCGACTCGTTCGCGAACGGGATGGAGTACTTCAACACGTTCGGGGGCAACCCGGTTTCCTCTGCGGTCGGGCTCGCGGTGCTCGACGTGATCCAGGACGAGCGGCTCCAGCAGCAAGCGGCCGGTGTCGGTGCGCACCTACTGGCCGGGCTGCGGACGCTCGCCGACCGGCACGAGCTGATCGGCGACGTGCGCGGAGCCGGGCTCTACATCGGCGTCGAGCTCGTCGCCAGCCGCGACACGCTCGAGCCCGCCACGGCCGAGACGGCTCGCATCGTCGAACGCGCTCGCGAAGACGGCGTCCTGCTCAGCACCGACGGCCCGTTCCGGAACGTGATCAAGATCAAGCCGCCACTCGTCTTCTCACGCGCGGACGCGGACCTGCTCGTCGCGACGCTCGATGCGGCGTTCTAGGCGAATCTGTCCGACTCGGCGAGGCGCCACGTGCGCTCGTACTCGGGCCGGAGCTGCTCGAGGTGCTCGCGCATCTCGCGCTCGGCGGTGTCGGCGTCGCCGGCCGCGATCGCCGCGGCGATGTGCCGGTGGCTCTCGTGGATCGAGCGGTGGAACCCGGTCGACAGGTTCGACCGCTCGAGCGCCCGCTGGAGCACGGAGAAGACCGGTTGCGCCGAGATGTAGAGCAGCTTGTTCCCACATTCTTCGAGCACCGTCGAGTGGAAGTTCTTGTTGAACGCGAACTGGTCCTGGGTGCTGAGCGACAGCAGCTCTCCGGGAATCGTCGCCTGGAGCCGCGCGAGGCCCTCCTCGCTCCTCCGCTCGGCGGCCAGCCTCGCGGCCGGCACCTCGAGCAGCATGCGCGCCTCGAGCAGGTTCTCGAGCGAGACGTCCTGCGACGCGGTCATCAGGTTGAAGTTGGCGCGGAGGAACTCGGAGATGTGGTCGACCGACGGCAGCGTCACGTAGCTGCCGCCGCCGGAGCCCTTCGCGGTTCGCACGAGGTTCTGCGCGGCGAGCACGCGGAGCGACTCGCGCACGGTCGCGCGGCTGACGCCGAACTGCCGGGCCAGTGTCGCTTCGTTCGGGAGGCGCTCGCCCGGCAGCAGCTGCCGCGTCGTGATCAGATCGCGCAGCTGCTCCGCAATCTGCTCGTACGCCTTGAGAACGCGCCGGACCGGAACGTCGCGCGGCCCGGGCCGGACGACTGCCTCGACTTCGGTCGGGCCGGACGTCACAAGTCAAACTTAGCCAAGCGCCGCCCTCGGGACAACCTGCCGCGCGCTCTACGCCCGGGATGTGCGAATGCCTGGCATATTCCCCCCTGTGAGGCGCCGTGACTGACATCGTCGACGTCCGGCTGCTCGGCGGCGGCGCGCTGCCGGCGCTCTACGACGCCGAGTTGCCGCAGAAGGACGAGCTCTGCGGCGCCTTCTGGGGCTCGCTCGCGCTGCGCGCGTTCGGCATCGACAGCGTGCGCGGCGAGCCGGTAGACCAGGATCTCGTCGCGCGCGAGGCCGGGACGACGCTCTCGCACGGCGATCCGTATGAGTCGCTTCCGCCCGGAGAGCAGCCCCGCGTCGACTACCGGCTCGAGCTGCCCGTCGCGGACGACCCGGCCGGCGCGGGCACCGCCGCCTCGACGGTCGCCCGCGCGATCGAGTCGTGCTCCGACGGCCGGCTCGCCGTCGTCCGCGTGGCGGGACCGTGGCGTGACGGGGCGGTCGCGCGCCTCCTCGAACGGACGCTCGAGCTCGCGCCGGAGGCCGTCCTCATCGCGAACCTCCAGACGAGCCACCTGTGGGGCTCGAAGCCCGGCTCTGCGCTCGTGTTCGCGGCCCTGGCCGGCGTGGAGGTCGACGCGCCGCCGTCGGACTGGGACGTCGGTCACTTCGTCTCGCTCGGGTTCGTCCTGCGCGGACCGGGAGGGACGCTCGTCGGCGTGCGCGACACGTACCGCTCGCTCGGGTGGGACGGCAACCACCTCCAGCCGCCCGCCGCGCTCGACGCCGCCCTTGCGCGCACCGACGGGGTCGAGGGCGGCGTTCTCTGCGTCTGCCGCCCGGCCGAGGGAGAGACGCTGGCGGAGCGGCTGGGCGCCGACGGCTTCGACCTCCGCGACTGGGACAACGGCAGCGTCCCGGCGTAACCTCGAAAGGAGACGACGTGAGCGCACCTGACGAGTTCCGGTACGAGCCGGTGTTCGAGCGCGACGACGTGCAGGTCTCGAAGAGCCCGTGGGGGCCCGACGACGAGATCGGCCGGATGAACTGGATCACGAAGGAGTCGCAGCGCGCGATTCTCGAGCACCTCGACGGCTCGGCCGTGTTCGATCTCGGGATCGAGTACTTCTTCGGCATGCCCTCCTGGGCGGCGGCGCACGACCCGAAGTACGAGATCTGGATGACCCACACGCCGCAGGGCTCGATCAACGACAACCTCACCGGGGCGGGATCGCACGTGCACGAGAAGTACAGCTACTGCGGCGACTCGATCCACATGTACGTCCACACCGGCACACACCTCGACACGCTCAACCACCTCGGTTTCTACGGCAACTTCTGGAACGGATGGACGGCCGACCGCGACCTCGGCAGCCGCGTCTGGCTGAAGGGCGGCGCCGAGAAGTACCCGCCGGTGATCGCGCGCGGCGTGCTGCTCGACATCGCGGGCCTGCACGGCGTCGACTGCCTCCCCGACGGGCACGTGATCACGCCCGAGGACATGCAGGCCGCCGCGCGCGAGCAGGGCTCGGAGCTACGCCCGCACGACGTCGTCTGCCTCCGCACGGGCCGCATGCAGCGCTGGCCGGACTTCGACGGCTACATCCCCGACAATCCGGGGCTCGGCCTCGGCGGGGCGCGCTGGTTGTGCGAGGAGGTCGGCGCGATGTGCATCGGCACCGACGCCGTCAGCCTCGACGTCGCGCCGCACGAGGTGCCGGACTCGTTCGTTCCCGTGCACTGCTACATGTTCGCGACCGCCGGCGCGCAGATCATCGAGGTGCTCGACCTCGAGGAGGTCGCGGCCGAAAAGGTCTACGAATTCGCGCTGATCGCGCTGCCGCTCAAGCTCCGCGGCGCCACCGGCTCGCCGATCCGGCCCATCGCCGTGCCGCTGAAGTGACGACGCTGCGGGTCGCGCTCGGCCAGTTCGGCGCCGAGCTCGGCGAGGTCGGGCGGAACCTCGAGCTGCTCCGCGGGCAGCTGGGCGACGCCGCTGCGCGCGGAGCCGAGCTCGCGGTGTTTCCCGAGCTCTGCCTCAGCGGCTATCTGCTCGAGCGCTCCGATTACACGGACGCGGTGCTCGACGCGGTCGAGGAGGCGGAGCGGACGATCGCCGCGGACGCGGCCGCCACGGGAGTCTCGGTCGTTTACGGCGCGCCGGCACGCCGCGGAGGCGATCTCGTCAACGCCGTCGTCCTCGTGGAGCCGGCCGGCCGGCGGGTCGAGTACGCGAAGACGCACATGGACGTCAAGGAGCGGCGCGTCTTCGTGCGCGGGGACGAGTTCTTCGTCGAGGAGGTCCTCGGCGTCGGGCTTGCGTGCTGTTACGACCTCGCGTTCCCCGAGCCCTGCCGGATCCTCGCGCTGCGCGGCGCGCGTGTGCTCGTCGTGCCGATGGCGTGGGAGGTCGAGCGCGGCTTCGTGATGGACACGGTCGTGGCCGCACGGGCGGTCGAGAACGTCGCCTGGGTCGTCTGCGTCAACCAGGCGGGACAGCGCGGGCCGTTCCGCTTCCGCGGCGCGAGCTGCGCGATCGATCCGCTCGGCAGCACGCTGGTGCGGCTCGGCGACGAGGACGTGCTCGAGGTCGTCGACCTCGACGTCGGCCGGGTCGACCGCCTGCGCGACCGCCGCGACGACGCCGGCTACCCGCTGCTCGACGATCGCCGGCCCGATCTCTACGAGCCGATGCGTCAGTAGGAGCGCGGCATCTGCAGCACGTTCTGGCCGACGAAGGCCAGCACGAGGTTGTTCGACACGGGCGCTGTCTGGTAGAGGCGCGTCTCGCGGAACTTCCGCTCGACGTCGTACTCCGCCGCGAACCCCCAGCCGCCGTGGACGTCGAGGCACGCGTTGGCGGCCTGCCACGATGCGTCGGAGGCGAGCAGCTTCGCCATGTTCGCCTCGGCGCCGCACGGCAGCTCCTGCTCGAACAGCCACGCCGCCTTCCACCGCATCAGGTCGGCCGCCTCGATCGCGACGTGTGCGCGCGCGACCGGGAACTGGACGCCCTGGTTCGCACCGATCGGGCGTCCGAAGACGACACGCTCCGAGGCGTAGCGGCGCGCCTTGTCCACGAACCAGCGCCCGTCGCCGATGCACTCGGCCGCGATCAGCACCCGCTCCGCGTTCATGCCGTCGAGGATGTAGCGGAAGCCGCGACCTTCCTCGCCGATCAGCGCGTCGGCCGGTACCCCCAGCTCGTCGAGGAAGATCTCCGTCGTGCCGTGGTTCATCATTGTCTTGATCGGGCGGATGGTCAGGCTGTCGCCCGCCTCCCGCATGTCGATGAGGAACACCGAGAGTCCGTCGCCGCGCCGCTCGACCTCCTCGAGCGGTGTCGTGCGTGCGAGCAGCACCATCAGATCGGACTGGAGCGCGCGCGAGGTGAAGACCTTCTGGCCGCTGACGACATAGCCGCCGTCGACGCGCCGCGCGAAGGTCGAGATGCTCGTCGTGTCCGATCCCGCCGTCGGCTCGGTCACGCCGAAGGCCTGGAGGCGAAGCTCGCCCGACGCGATCTGCGGCAGCCAGCGCTGCTTCTGCTCCGCGCTGCCATGCCGGAGCAGGGTCCCCATCGTGTACATCTGCGCGTGGCAGGCGGCCGCGTTGCCGCCGGAGGCGTTGATCTCCTCGAGCACGACGCTCGCCGTCCCCAGCCCGAGCCCGGCGCCGCCGTACTCCTCGGGGATCAGCACCGACAGCCAGCCCTGCGTGGTCAGCGTCTCGACGAATTCCTGCGGGTAGCGGTCGGGCTCGAGATCGCGCCAGTACTCGTTGCCGAAGCGGGCGCACAGCGCGCGGACGGCGGCGCGAACCTCTGAGATCTCGTCGGCAAACGCGAAGTCCATGCTCCTACCTCCCAGCGGGCCGGCGGAGCGGGGCGAGCGCCGCGTGGAGGTCGTCGTGCCCGTCGAGGTCGCGCAAGGCGAGCAGCAGCTCGTCCGCGCCCGCGTCGCCGAGCGCGGGCCGCGCGTTGGCGCGGAACTTCGCCTCGACCTCGACCCGCCCCAGAGGGTTCTCGGGCGCTCCCTCCTGGAACGCGAGCTCGGCGGCGAGCTCGCTGCCGTCGTCGAGCACGATCCGGACGCCGCCGGGGAACGCGTGCGAGGCGTTTCCGAAGTCGCGCACGCGGTAGCGGACACGCTGCGCGAGCGCCAGCACCGCCGGATCGCGCAGTGCTGCGTCCGTGTAGGTCTCGACGTCGAGGCGGCCGGTGACGAGCAGCGCGGCCGTCGAGTACTGGAGGCTGAACTTCGCCTCGTAGGTCGTGCGCGGCGCCTGTTTCTCGGCTGTGGGCTCGAGCACGAGCGACGCGGCAGGGCCGGGCGGCACGGAGACCTCGATTTCGCGGATCCGCGCCGGATCGGGCCGGTGCTCGGCCACGAGGCGCGCCGTCGCGCCGAGCGAGCCGTGGCTGTAGTGGCAGCACGGGTACTTCTTGAAGGCGCTGCGCGGCGTCTCCCACCGTTCGCCGAGATCGTCGAGCTGGTCGTCGAGCGTATCCGCGTCGGCGTCGGCGAAGGCCCGGTAGACGCCGAACCGCGCCTCGAGCACGCTCGGCGGCCCCTCCGCGCCGAGGGCGGCGAGGCGGGCGGCGACGAGTCCCGCCTGCGCAGCGAGGCCGGCGTGGACGGGCTTCGTCGGCGTCCCGTCGTCGAGATACGCGAACAGGCCGGACGCGGCACTGCCTGCGAGCCCGAGCGCGCTCGTAGCAGTGCGCGCGTCCAGCCCGGAGAGCCTCGCGGCTACCGCGGCCGCCCCGAAGACGCCGCAGATCGACGTGGGGTGGAACCCACGCGCGTGGAACGCGCCCGAGGCCGCCATCCCGATCCGCGCGACGAGCTCGGTTCCCGCGACGACGGCGGTCAGCAGCTCGGCGCCGGCGACGTGCGCGGCCTCGGCCGCGGCGAGCGCGGCGGGCACGACGACGACGCTCACGTGGCAGACGGAGTCGGCGTGCGTGTCGTCGAAGTCGAGCGCGTGGCAGAGCATCCCGTTCGCGAGCGCGGCGCTTGCGGCCGGAACCGCCGCCTCACCGCCGATCACGGTCGCCTCGCCGCGGCCACCCTGCTCGAGCGCGATCGTGCGCCCCTCGGTGGCGATCCCGAGCGCAGAGGCGGCGAGGCCGCAGCCGAGCGCGTCGACGAGGTGGAGCTTCGCCGCCTCGCGCACGGCGGCCGGAATCTCATCGGGCCGGAGCGCGAGCGCCCACTCGGCGAGCCGCGCCGCGCCGGGTGCCCGCGGCAGCGTGCTCAGACCGTCCACGCGTCCGTCGTCCCCGGGAACCCGGGTTCAGCCTGCGACGCGCTCCGCCGGTAGGCCATGAACGTCCGCCGGAACTCGATCACGACCTCGCCTCGCTGGTTCACGCCGCGGCAGCGCATCGAGACGATCCCGACCGACGGATCCGAGCGCGACTCGCGCAGCTCGAGGATCTCGCTCTCCGCCCAGATCGTGTCGCCCGCAAAGACAGGCCGAGGCAGCTTGATGTCCGTCCATTCGAGGTTCGCGGCCGCGTTCTCGCTCGTGTCCGGGACGGTGAGCCCGGTGACGAGCGCGAGCGTGAAGGTGCTGTTCACGAGCGGCCGCTCGAAGCGCGTCCGCGCCGCGTACTCGGCGTTGAAGTGCATCTGGTTCGTGTTCATCGTCAGGCAGGTGAACACGAGGTTGTCGGCGTCGGTGACCGTCCGGCCGAGACGGCTCCGGAAGACGTCGCCGACGTCGAAGTCCTCGAAGAAGCGGCCACGCCATTCCTTCGGCGCCGGTGTCTCGTCCACGTCGCCGTTATATGTCAGACATCCGAGAAGTGTCAATCGGCAGCGCGCTGTGCACACTGTTTCGGGCATCCTGCGAATACTTGACATTGGCGGGAGACCAGGATCTACTTGCTCTTCTGTGAGCTTCGGGCGCCTTCGATCCAGTGCGGCTGGACGGATCCTCCGTCAGCGGGCCCGTCGCCCTGCCGCGGACATACTCGACTCAGGGGGTTGGTCCTAGATGGCAACGGAAACGTCGGCGGCTCCGCCCGCCGGAGAGCAGCGCCTCCAGAAGGGGATTCTCTCGCTGCCGAACTGCATCGCGCTCTCGGCGGCCGTGATGGCGCCGGTGATCGCGGTGATCCTCAACGCGCCCGCCGCGGCTCCGAACGGAGGCGGCGCGCTGGCGCTCGCGTTCATCGTCGCGTTCATCGCGATCGCGTTCGTCGCGAACAGCGTGATCCAGTTCTCGCGCCGGCTCCCGTCGAGCGGGTCGTTCTACACCTTCGTCAGCCACGGGCTCGGCAGCGGCGCCGGCTTCTTCACCGGCTGGCTCTACTTCGCCGCGTTCATCATGTTCGCGATCGGGCTGTTCACCGCGAACGGCGCGTTCTTCCACGACTACCTGCAGTCGGAGTGGAGCACGAACGTCCCGTGGTGGGTGCTCAGCCTCATCCTCATGGCGCTCGTGTTCGGGTTCTCGATCCGGAGCATCAAGACGTCGGTCCGCGTCGACCTGGCGCTGCTCGGCTTCGAGATCTTCGTCTTCGTGGTCCTCGGCATCATCGCCATCGTGCGCGGCGGCGGCGGCAACTCGTTCCACTACTTCTCGACCTCGGCGGCTCCGCACGGCGTGAAGGGGGTGGGGCTCGCAGCCGTGTTCGGGATCCTGTCGTTCGTGGGCTTCGAATCGGCCTCGGTGCTCGGCGAGGAGACGCGGGACGCGAAGCGGAACATCCCACGCGCGGTGTTCGGCGCAATGGCGATCATCGGCGTCTTCTACATCTTCATGATGTACGCGCTCAGCGCCGGCTACCACCTCAACGACCCGGCGCAGATGAAGGCATTCCTCGCCGATGCGACGCCGTTCCCGACGCTCGCGCACCGCTACGCGCACTGGATGACCCAGATCATCGACATCGCCGCGATCCTCGGCCTGTTCTCGTGCTTCCTGGCGGTTCAGAACGCCACCGTGCGCGTGCTCTTCGCCATGGGCCGCGATCGGGTGCTTCCGCCGGTCCTCGGCAGGGTCCACCGCACGTGGCACTCGCCGGCGGCGGCGATCTATACGCTGACCGCCTTCTCGGTGGCGGCCGGCATCGGTCTGTCGGCGTGGCTCGGGTCGAGCCTGACCGCGGTCTACGGCTGGACGGGGTCGATCGGCACCGTCGCGGTGATCATCGTCTACATGCTGGCCAACGTCGCGGCGATCAGATACTTCGCGCAGGACCCGGAGCACAGCATCCTCAAGCACGTCGTCTTCCCGCTCGCAGGAATCGCAGCGCTTGCCTATCCGCTGTACTTCACGGCGAAGCCGGGGCAGTCGTACCCGTACAACCTCGTCCCGTACATCGTCCTGATCTGGATCGGCCTCGGGTTCGTCACGTACTTCTACCTGCGGGCGAAAGACCCGGGAAAGCTCGCGACGATCGGCAAGGTCATCGCCGAGGAGGAGGACGACATCTCCGAGGGGCGCCTCCTCTCGGCTCCCGTCTAGCCGTTCATGATCGACGTCGAGGGAAAGCAGGTCTTCACGGAGCTGAGCGAGCTCGTCGACCCCGCACACGCGGCGCTCGTCGTCGTCGACATGCAGCGTGACTTCTGCGTTCCCGGCGGGGCGTTCGACAAGCTCGGCATCGACATCTCGATGTATCCGCCGATGATTCCGCGGCTCGCGCGCCTGATCGAGGGCGCGCGGGCCGCAGGCGTCACGGTGATCTACATACAGATGACGACGCTGCCCGGGCGGGCGATCGAGTCGCCGGCGCAGATCCGCTTCAATCTCCGCCTGCACACGGCGGCGAACGGCGGCGAACCGCTGCGTTACGCGGAGGACGGCTCGACCGGTCAGGCGGTCATCCCCGAGCTCGCGCCGCACGACGGCGAGCTGACCGTGAAGAAGTACCGCTCGAGCGGGTTCTGGGGCACGAATCTCGACATGCTCCTGCGGAGCAACGGCATCGTCTCGCTCGTCGTCACCGGCTGCACGACGGAAGGCTGCGTCGAGTCGACAGCGCGCGACGCGCTGTTCAACGACTACTACGTCGTGATCGCCGAGGACTGCGTCGCGAGCGACGACCGTGCCCAGCACGACGCGTCGATGCTGTTGATGCGCAACCGGTTCGACATCGCCTCGTCGGACGAGATCCTCGGCGTCTGGGGGGTGGCGGCGTGAACAAGCTGCTGGACAGGGTCGCGATCGTCACCGGCGGCGCCCGCGGGATCGGCGGCGCGATCGCTGCGGCCTTCGCCGCGGAAGGCGCGGACGTCGTGATCGCCGACGTGCTCGGCGAGGACGTCGCGGCGCCGGTACGGGCGGCGATCGCGGACGCGGGGCGTAAGTCGCTGCTCGTGCGCACCGACGTCACCGACGAGCAGCAGGTGCGGGCGATGGTCGACCGGGCCTACGAGGAGTTCGGCGCCGTCGACATCCTCGTCAACGACGCAGGCACGTTCGGACAGTTCTTCTTCCACGAATTGCCGGTCGAGGAGTGGGATCGCGTGATCGGCGTGAATCTGCGCGGCGTCTTCCTCTGCACGCGGTTCGTGCTGCCCCGGATGCTCGAGCGGGGGCGCGGCAACGTGATCAACGTCGCCTCGCAGCTCGGCCAGATCGGCGGCGTCGAGATGGTGCACTACAGTGCGAGCAAGGCCGGCGTGATCGGCTTCACGAAGGCGCTCGCGCGCGAGGTCTCGACAAAGGGGATCCGCGTGAACGCGATCGCGCCGGGGCCGATCCTCACGGAGATGATGGCTCAGGAGACCGAGGAGTGGGCGGCGCGCAAGCTCGCTGAGCTGCCGATGGGCCGCTTCGGCGAGGTCGAGGACGTGGCGCCGACCGCCGTCTTTCTCGCCTCCGACGACTCGTCGTACTACGTCGGGCAGACCCTCTGCCCGAACGGCGGCGACGTGATGCTCTAGACGGGGAGGGAGGACGATGTTCGAGCTCGAAGGTCGCGCCGCGGTGATCACCGGCGCTGCGTCCGGCATCGGCGCTGCGACGGCGCGCATCTTCGCGCAGGCCGGAGCGGACGTCGCCCTCGCGTGGTTCCCCGGCGACCCGCACGACGTCGAACCGGTTCGCGCCGCGGTCGAGGCGGCGGGGCGGCGCGCCGTCGTCGTCGAGGTGGACGTGCGCAGGGCGGAGCAGGTGGACGCGCTCGTCGAGCGGTGCGTCGCGGAGCTCGGACGCGTCGACATCGCGGTCGCGAATGCCGGCATTGCCCGCACGGTGGCACTCGAGGATCTTGACGACGCGGCGTGGAACCTCACGCTCGACGTCGACCTCAACGGCGCGTGGCGGCTCTTCCGCGCGGTGCTGCCGCACATGCAGCGCGCGAAGTACGGGCGGCTGATCGCGACCTCGTCCGTGGCCGGCACGGTGTCGGCGTGGCCTCAGCATCCGCACTATGCGGCGGCGAAGGCGGGCCTCGTCGGCCTCGTGCAGAACCTCGCCGTCGACTACGGGCCGGACGGGATCACGGCGAACGCCGTCGCCCCCGGCGTCGTCGTATCGCCGCAATCGCTCGATCCGATCAACTCGCTCGGCCCCGACGGCGTCGCCGCCGTCGCGCCGCGGGTACCGGTGCGCCGAGTCGGCGTTCCGGAGGACATCGCCTACCTCTACCAGTACCTCGCGAGCGAGGAAGCCGGCTACCTCAGCGGGCAGCTGATCGTGGCCGACGGCGGCCGCTCGCTTGCGGGACTCGACTGAGTGTCCCTTCCGGCAAGAGCTGTCCGCTTCCGGCCTCACCGGAAGGGGCACTGATGTCCGTCCTTCCGGACGCCGCCGTGATCTCGCTCGCGCGCGGCATCCCGTCCCCCGACATGTTTCCCGTGCGCCAGCTCGCCGACAGCGCGCGCCTGGCGGTCGAGGAGAACGGCCGGGTCGCGCTCAACTACGGCCCTCCGGCCGGCTACGGTCCGCTCCAGGAGTGGCTCGCCGCGCGGCACGGGACGACGCCGGAGCGGATCCTCGTCACGCCCGGCTCGCTGATCGGGCTCAACCTCGTGGTCTGGCACCTGTTCGCGGA